>JACCDS012123888.1_pt1 | contig 23879 bp, 20 predicted proteins | sample 7446441 | NCBI WGS metagenome assembly JACCDS01 (sample SAMN15323445, study PRJNA562643) | freshwater metagenome | isolation source: river surface water | place: USA:Blue River Watershed | collected 2017-08-17 | reverse complement strand
TGCCGATTTCGCGCCTGGTGGTGGCCACCAACGAGAACGATGTGCTCGACGAGTTCTTCCGCACCGGGGTCTACCGCCCGCGCAAGACCGCCGAGACGCGCCAGACCTCGAGCCCGTCGATGGACATCTCCAAGGCGAGCAACTTCGAGCGCTTCATCTACGACCTCACCGGCCAGGACGGTGACCGCGTGCGCGGCCTGTGGCGCGAGGTCGACGCCGGCGGTTCGTTCAGCCTGGCTGGCACCGACCTGTTCGAGCAAGTCAGCACTCGCTATGGCTTCCAGAGCGGTCGCAGCACGCACGCCGACCGGCTCAAGACCATCCGCTCGTGCAAGGAACGCTACAGCCGGCTTGTCGACACCCACACCGCCGACGGGCTCAAGGTGGCGTGGGAACTGCGCGACCCGGCGCTGCCCATGATCGTTCTGGAGACGGCGCTGCCGACCAAGTTCGAGGAGACGATGGTGGAGGCGCTCGGCGAGCGTCCGCCGCGCCCAGCCGGCCTGGAGAACCTGGAGTCGCTGCCGCAGCGCTCGCAGGTGATGGATGTCGACGTCGAGGCGGTAAAGGCGCTGATCGCGGCGGCCGACGCAGCCTAGGCCGCGTCCGGCTTCTCCAGCCACTCCGCCAGCGCCGCCACCACGTCGGCGCCAAGCAACTTGCTGCGTGCCCCGTCCCAGCCGGTGTCCGGCTGCGGGTCGTCGTCGTGGTCCTTGAACGGCATCTCAAGCGTCATCGCGACGCAGCCGAATGTGTGCGCCACCCACTTCGAGGCCAGCGTCAGCATCTCTTCGCCAAAGCGGTCGGCACGGTAGCCGTGCACCTGCTGAAAGCGCGGGCCGAGCCGCTCCAGCGTGTCGCAGAACTGCTGCTCACGCCGGGTATTGGTATCGCCATAGCCAGGCACCATGCCCGCGCCGTCGATGAACACGTGCGGGATGGTCTCGTCGCCGTGGATGTCGAGGAACAGACCGACGCTGCTCTCGCACATCGCCTGCTGCACGCAGAGAACCTCCGGGCTGCGCTGCGGAGACGGCGCCAGCCACTCGCGGTTGAGGTTGGCGCCGGCGGCGTTGCAGCGCAAGTGGCCGCGCACGCTGCCGTCCGGGTTCATGTTGGGCACCACGTGTACCGTGGCGCGCTCGCGGACCGCGGCTGCTGCCGGCGCGTCGCCGAGAAGCGTCTCGAGCAGGCCCTCGGCCAGCCACTCGGCCATCGACTCGCCGGGGTGCTGGCGGGCGATGACCCAGACCTGCACGGGCCCGCTACCGATGGTCACGCGGTCGATGTCGCGGCCGTCGAAGCTGACGCCGAGCCGTTCGACGCGCGCCAGCGGCGAGACCGCGCAGCGGCCGATCAGATGCTGGTGCCGCTCCCACGAGTACGGCTCGAAGTAAGCGAGCCAGACGGTGTCGGTTTGCGGTGTCAGGCGGATGGTGAGGCGGCCATCGTCGTACGCGGTGTCCGGCACGCGCCGCCAGTTGACGTGGTCATCGCTGACGCAGGCGCGGTAGCCGGGCCAGCCGCCGGGATAGCTGCACTGGGCGGCGTTGTCGATGTGCAGCGTGAGCGGCACCCCCCGCACGCCATGCAGGCGGAAGTGGAACCACTGCCGGTGCTCTCCGCCGGCATCGTCACGGATGCGCATGCGGATGTCGTCCGCGCGAGACGCATCGACCACCTCGATGTTGCCGCTGTCGAAGGTGGCACTGATCGCCATGCGCGGAGAGAAGCTCATTGCCGCTCAGGGCTGCCGTGCCAAGGCCGGCCGGGCCGCGTTGTCGAGCGCCTCGGCAAGCTGCACCACCGACATCGCGTAGAAGCTGGAGCGGTTGTAGCGCGTGATCACGTAGAAGTTCTGCAGACCGACCCAGTACTCGGCCGCGTCGCCGTTGCCATAGCGCAACAGGACGCCGGACTCGGAGTCGGCTACCTCGCCTAAAGTGCGCACACCCTGTTGGCGCAGCTCGCCCAGCAGCGTGTCGGGCTTGATGCCGCCTCCGACCTCAGGCGTACCCTCGATGCTGGCTTTCAGGGCGATGGCGCGCTCGGCCTGCCAGCCGTGTTTGGCCAGGAAATTGGCGATGCTCGCCACCACGTCAGCCGGGTTGCGCCAGAGGTCGATGCGCGTGTCGCCGTCGCCATCGACCGCGTACTTGCGCCAGCTGCTCGGCATGAACTGCGGCATGCCCAGCGCCCCTGCGTAGCTGCTGCGGATATCGGCCACCGGGATGCCTTGTTCGTGTGCCAGCACCAGCAGCGACTCCAGCTCCTTGCGAAAGAATTCCGCCCGCGGCGGGTACTCGAAGGCCAGCGTGGCCAACGTATCAAAGGCCTTGTGGCGACCTATGTTGTTGCCATAGGTGGTCTCTATACCGACCAGCGCGACGATGATCGCTGGCGGCACGCCGGTAGCCCGCGACGTGGCATCGATGGCCGCGCGGTTGTCCTGCCAGAACTCGAGCCCGAGGCGGATGCGCTTGGCGTTGACGAAGTTGCCGCGGTAGCGGTTCCAGTCGGGTGGGCGCGAGGCTGGCGCCGGCGCGATCAAGCGCAGCACGTCGGCGCGGATGGTCGCGTCGCCAAACAACTCGCATACTGCGCCGCGGTCGAGGCCGTGTTGCTCGGCGACACGGCTGGCGAAGTCAGCCACCTCGATGCGCTCACAGCTCAGGCCGGCCGCCTGCAGACCACCGCTGCCTTGCATCAGCAGCGGCAACGCGACCACCGCCACCCAGTGCCGGCGGCTCATTGCCGCGCCCTTGGCGGGAGCCCAGGAACGGGTGGTCGATCGGTGTTCTGCATGCTGTCGATTCTTCCAGAAAACCTTGCCCGCGCATTCGACCAGCCACAAAAAAGCCCGCCGGGTGGCGGGCTTTCGGGGCTCCAGCGGCGGTCTTGCAGGGCCGCTGCGGGTGTCAGGCCTTGACGCGGTTGCGGTACTCGGCAGTCCGCGTGTCGATCTCGATCTTGTCGCCGATCTCGACGAATGCCGGCACCTGGATCACAAATCCGGTCGGCTTGATGCGTGCCGGCTTGAGTACCTTGCCCGAGGTGTCGCCCTTGACCGCGGGCTCGGTGTACTCGACCTCGCGCACCACGCTGGTCGGCAGTTCCACCGAGATGGCACGGCCCTCGTAGAAGGTGACCTCGCAGGGCAGGCCGTCGTCGAGGTAGTTGAGCGCGTCACCCATGTTGTCGGCCTCGACCTCGAACTGGTTATAGTCGGCGTCCATGAACACGTACATCGGGTCGGCGAAGTACGAGTAGGTGACGTCCTTGCGCTCGAGCATGATGAGGTCGAACTTGTCGTCGGCCTTGAACACCGTCTCGGTGCCCGAGCCGGAGAGCAGGCTCTTGAGCTTGACCTTCATCACGGCCGAGCTGCGGCCCGACTTGTTGTATTCGGCTTTCTGCACGACCATCGGCTGACCGTCGAGCATGATGACGTTGCCGCTGCGCAGTTCCTGTGCGGTTTTCATAGGTAGGGGGTTCCGGGAGGGGCAGTAAAACCCGCTATTCTAGCCTCGAAGCGTGCTGCAGGGCGAGGCCGACCAGTACGTCCTCCAGCCGCGGCAGCTCCACGAGTACTTGCCTCCAGCGGAGTGCTCGATCCCGCGCCGGGTCCATGGCATCGATCGCCGCCCGCCACAGCGCCGCAGCATGGCCCTCCGTGCCGGGCCCCGGCGGTGCGCCGTTGAACCAGCGGTTGAGGTCGGCCCAAGGTTGCGGCATCTCGCAGCGCGCCAGCCAGGCATCGACCTTGGCCAGATGCGCATCGTCCGACTGCCGGTAGGCCGCCCACAGCAGTGGCCTGCCTGCCCACTGAGCACGGACGAAGCTGTCCTCGCCGCGCACCAGGTTGAGATCGCATGCGGTCAGGATGCCGTCGTAGGCGTCCTGGTCGACGAAGGGCGTGCGCACCAGTGTCAGTTGCCCGCCGCGCCAGATGTCGCCGATCTGCGCGCCGAGCGAGCGACCGCCTAGGTCTCCCGGCATGCCGCTGGGGACCAGCAGTCGCATCTCCCGCGCGCCGCCCTGCATGGCGTCGAGCAGCGCCGGCAGCGGCGAGTCGCGGTAGCAGAAGACCGACGCCGTCAGGGGACGCTGTGGCGTATCGGGTGGCAGGTCGGGCAGCGGCATCTGCGGTCCGGGCAGTCCGGCGGTGCGGGGCGTGAAGCCAGGGAACGCGAACCAGCGCGTCAGCCCGCCGGGCTGTGGCGACGGCAGGCCGTGGCAGGACTCGACCCAAGGCTCGGCGCTCAGGTACTCGAGGTCGAGCCAGACCGGCACCGGCCTGCCATCGGCCGCGGCCTTGCGCATATCTTCCAGGACGGCTGGCGGCAGGTCGCCGCTGAACGTCTCCAGCACCACATCGGCCTGCTGCTGCGGCGCGTCCCAGCCCACGATCAGTACGCCGCTGCGGTCGCGCCAGCCATGCGACACATCGCCCTCAGGGCGCGGCTTTATCAGGTCAAGCACCACCTCGGGCCGGTCGGCCAGCAGGCGCACCGCGCAACCATGACGTGCCGCCAGCTGCCGCGCCAGACGCAGGCAGACGCCGGCGTCGCCGTAGTGGTCGACCACCCGGCAGATCACATCCCAGCGGCGCAGGTTCAGAGCTTGGGGCATGGGAGGAAAGCCCGTTGAGGGGCTGGCGGAGGGGTGGCGTTGACGTCGCGTAAGTGCGCTTGCCCTCGGGCGACTTAGAATGATGCCTAATCACCGTCCGGAAGATTCTTGCATGAAACGTTCCCCCTTCAACCGGCGCCCGCGAGTGGCGCGAGAGGCGGACCAGCTGGTCTGGCTGGCAGAGGGGCTTGCCCGGTCTTCGAGCCGGGTCGAGGACGCGTTCTGGGAGTCGCGGCTGGTGACAGAGGTGGCGACGCTGGTCGATGCCGAGGACGAGTCCGCGCTGACAGCCGCGCTGGACCGCCTGTCACAGTCGGGCGAGCGCGGCTTCGAGGAGCTGGCCGACGTCGTCGAGTCACGTTGTGAGTCGGCACAGTTAGGCGACGGCGAGAACCGTGGCTCTTTGCTGCTGCTGGCGATCCCGGTGCTGGCCTGGTCGCGTCTGCGCATCCCGGCCGGCAACCTCCCCGATGCATTGTTGGCCCAGTTGCGTGACGACCTGCAGAGCCACGTGCTCGACAAGGGTGCTCGTGTGGCCCTGGGCGACTTCCTTTTCAGCCCCGACCAGTTGCCGCAGGGCTACATCGCCACCGCCAACCTGGCGCGGCGTTTCTTTGCTGCGCTCGAGGCGCGGCGGCCCTTGCGGCTGGACCCGACCGACTTCGTCGAGACCGGGCAGTTTCTTTCCGATGTACGCTACGTGCTTGCAGCAGTCGCTATCGAGCCCGGCGCGCCGTTGTTCCGCTGGCAGGCCGAAGAGGTCCAGCGCGACGCGCAGGTTTCTGCCTGGGCGGCGGCAGCGCAGAAGACATTGGCTGGAGCGTTCCCAGCCTGCGCCTTCGAGGTGCTCGGGCCTGAGGCGTTCTTCGCCGCCTGCCGCGAATCCGACCGGCAGTTGCGCCCGTACTCGCTGAACGCTGGCATCGAGTTCCTGCGCGCGACGCTTGGCATCGAGCCGGCGCAGTTGCGCGCTTTCATCGGCGGTTTCCACGGCCACCGTCTGGAGGAGTACCGCATCGGCTTGTGCCTGCCCGAGGGCGAGGTGGTGGTGCATGGCCTGGTCTGGCCGCTGCTCGATGCCGAGGACGAGAACAGCGAACTGGCTGCCGAGATCGAGCAGCGCCTGCGTGACGCCGGGGTGCTGCATATCCACGTCTTCGAGCAGCGTTTCCCGTTGGAATTCTGCGACGACTGCGGCGCGCCCTTGTACCCCAACGAGGACGGCGAGCCGGTGCATCCGGAGATGCCGGAGCAGCCGACCAGCCCTTCAGCGCATCTCCATTGATAACTGATTGCTATCAAGATAAGCGGAACAATCAGTTGGACTGATCATTTTCGGCTCCCCAGAATCCGCCCTGTCGCATCGATCGTGATGCGCAGCACATTCAAGGGAGCCGCACATGTTCAAGAACCACGAAGGCAAGCAAGTCCCCAGCGTCACCTTCCGCATCCGCAAGGACAACGACTGGGCCAGCGTCAGCACCGAGCAGATCTTCAAGGGCCGCACGGTCGTCGTCTTCTCGCTGCCGGGCGCATTCACCCCGACCTGCTCGTCGACCCACCTGCCCCGCTACAACGAACTTGCCGACACGTTCTTTGCCAACGGCGTCGACGAGATCGTCTGCGTCTCGGTCAACGACCCCTTCGTCATGGCCGAGTGGGGCGCCGACCAGGAGGCCGACAAGGTCACCCTAATCCCGGACGGCAACGGCACGTTCAGCGAGGGCATGGGCCTGCTGGTCGACAAGAGCGACCTCGGCTTTGGCATGCGTTCTTGGCGCTACTCGATGCTGGTCAAGGACGGCGTGGTGGTGAAGCAGTTCATCGAACCCGACAAGGCCGGTGACCCGTTCGAGGTGTCGGATGCTGACACCATGCTCGAGTACATCAACCCGAAGGCGAGGAAGCCGGACCAGGTCGCCATCCTGACGCGTGACGGCTGCCCCTTCTGCGCCAAGGCCAAGGCCCTGCTGCGTGACCTCGGTATCCGCTACAACGAGATCGCGCTGCCGCACACCCGCCGCAGCCAGGTGGTGCGAGCCATCACCGGCGAGGGCACGGTGCCGCAGGTGTTCATCAATGGCGAGCGCATCGGCGGCTGGGAAGCTCTCGAAGCCTGGGCCGGCCGCACCAACAAGGCGGCGTAAGGCAGGACCCCGGCCCGGGCATGCCCCGGGCCGCCTCATTCTGGATCGGGAGACCATCATGCAACACCACACCGTCGACGTCGCCGTGCTTGGCGCCGGCACCGCAGGGCTTGCCGCCTATCGCGCGGCGGTGGCCGCCGGCAAGCGCGCCGTCATCATCGAGGGCGGGCCCTTTGGCACCACCTGCGCCCGCGTCGGCTGCATGCCCAGCAAGCTGCTGATCGCCGCTGCCGAGGCTGCGCACGGCGTCGAGAAGTGGCCGGCCTTTGGTCTGCGCCTGGATGGCAAGTTGCGTGTCGACGGACGCGCAGTCATGGACCGTGTCCGCCGCGAGCGTGACCGCTTTGTCGGCTTCGTCCTTGAAGGCGTCGAGAGCATACCGGGGCGCGACAAGCTGATCGGCTTCGCGCGCTTCACCGGGCCGAACACGCTCGAGGTCCTCGGACAGACCGGCCAAGCGAGCCACGCCGTCGACTTCGGCCGCGCCGTCATCGCCACCGGCTCCTCGCCCGATCTGCCGCTGCCACTGCGCGCCGCCGGTGACCGCCTCATCGTCAACGACGACGTCTTCAGTTGGGAAGACCTGCCCTCATCGGTGGCAGTGTTCGGCCCCGGCGTGATCGGCCTCGAGTTGGGCCAGGCGTTGCACCGGCTGGGCGTGGCGGTACACGTGTTCGGCCGCAGCGGGCGCGTCGGACCGTTCCAGGATCCAGCGTTGCAGGATTACGCGCGCCGCACCATGGCGGCAGAGTTCCCGCTGCACGCCGATGCCAGCGATGTCGCGTTGACCCGCAACGGCGATACGGTCGAGGTGCGCTTCAGCAGCGAGGGGCAGTCGCAGACGGTGCGTGTCGACTACGTGCTGGCCGCCACCGGCCGCACCCCGAACGTGCGCGGGCTCGGTCTGGAGCGCACCGGCATCACACTCGACGGCCGTGGCATACCCCTGTTCGACCGTCACACCCTGCAGTGCGGCGATTCGCACATCTTCATCGCCGGAGACGCCAACGCCGATCTGCCGCTGCTGCACGAGGCGGCAGACGAGGGCCGTATCGCCGGCGACAACGCCGCCCGCTGGCCTCACGTGGCGCCGGGGCAGCGCCGCACGCCCATCGCCGTGGTGTTCTCGGACCCGCAGATGGCGGTGGTCGGCTCGCCCTTTGCCAGCCTCGACCCGTCGCGGACCGTCACCGGTGCCGTCAGCTTCGAGGACCAGGGCCGGTCAAGGGTGATGCTGCGCAACAAGGGCCTGCTACACGTCTACGCCGACATCGACAGTGGCCTGTTGCTTGGCGCCGAGATGATCGGCCCGGACGCGGAACACATCGCGCACCTGCTGGCCTGGGTCATCCAGCTTGGGCAGACAGTGGATGGCGTACTGGCGCTGCCGTTCTACCACCCGGTGGTCGAGGAGGGCCTACGCACGGCGCTACGCAACGCGAAGGCGCAGCGCGACATGGCCTTGGCCACCCGCACGATCGCGGCTTGATGGGCCGGGGGGCAGGCTAGGAAGCGCTGGCCTGCTGCTGGCCGGCGGGCGGACGCCGGTGCGGGTTGTCACCCGCAGGCGCCCCGGTCGGCGCCACCACCACGTCGGCCAGCCCGCTGCGCACGTCCCCGCAGTCCTCGTCGCTGGCCAGCGGCACCAGGCTGTAGATGCTGGTGACGGCGAGGTCGCGCAGCTGGTGCGGCACGCCATGGCCGTAGCGGATATGCCCCGAGCCCATGATGCCGACCACCTGCCGCTGCCCGGCCTGCCGGGCGATGCCGGCCGCCATGGCGCGGTCCCACAGCAGCTGCGCCTCGAGGAAGTGCTCGAAGTCACCGTCCTTGGGCTTGTGGCCCTCTGGCAAGTGGCCCATGTGCGCGTCGAAGATCTCTCGCAGGCCATCGCGGTAGTCGTTCGAGGGCGTTGCCGGCACCCCCAACTCCGTGCGCAGGCCCTCGTCGAGCGCCTGCCAACCGCCACCTGACACCTTGCGGACCTCACTGCGATCGACATTGAGAGCGTGCAGTGGGATGCGGTGGTCGCGCACGAAACGGAAGATCGGCATGTACAACTCGGGCTCGAAGCCCCAGGTCTTGTCCCACTCGGTCTTTTCCAGGAACGCTTGTTCTTCGAGTTCGCCTCGACTCCAGGCGTCGAGCACGGGTTGCAGGCGTCGCGGGAACATCTCCACGCCCACTGCCAGGCCGGGGCCGAGCCGGTAGAGGGCAGCCAGCGTCTCCAGTTGCCAGCGATGGTGTGCGGCGTCGTTGTGGTTCTCGCCGAGCAGCACTACGCGCGCACGACCGGCCTGTTCGATGGCCTGCGCCCGCGGCAGCACCTCGCCGCCGGGTACCTGCCAGTGGCCCGGCACGATGCAGGCGGGGCCCTCGTCAGCGTGGACGGGGCCAGCAAAGATGCCGGCGAAGGCACCAGCCAGCAGGAGGCGGGCAGGTAGACAGCGAGCACGGATTTTGTTCATTCCCATTGGAGGGCTGCTGCGGGTAGAGTTCCGCCTCCAACAAAGGCTTGATTGATAGCCCTCATCTGATAGATTTATCGTATCGAAAAAAGGCATCCAGGCATGACCCTCAGCGAACTCCGCTACATCGTCGCCGTAGCCCGCGAGCGCCACTTCCGGCGCGCGGCGGAGCGCTGCTTCGTCAGCCAGCCAGCCTTGTCGGCCGCCGTGGCCAAGCTCGAAGACGAGCTGGGCATCAAGCTGTTCGAGCGTAGCAAGAGCGAGGTCAGTGTCACGCCAGTGGGCGCGCTGGTAGTCGAGCAGGCGCAGCGTGTGCTCGACGAGGCTGAGCGTATCCGCGAGATCGCCGGCAGTGGACGCGATCCGCTGGTCGGCGCGCTCAAGCTGGGTGCCATTTTTACTGTCGGCCCCTATCTTTTCCCCTCGCTGATCCCGGCGGTCAAGGCTGCGGCGCCGCAGATGCCGCTACAGGTCGAGGAGAACCTCACCAGCAACCTGACCACCCTGCTGCGCGAGGGCAACCTCGACGCCATTCTGGTCGCTGAGCCGTTCGACGTCCCGGGCATTGCCACCGAGCCGCTCTACGACGAGGATTTCGTCGGCGTGGTCGCGGCCGAGCACCCGCTCGCAACGCAGAGTCGCATCCGTCCCGAGCAGCTGGCGAACGAGCGCATCCTGCGGCTGGGCGAGGGCCACTGCTTTTCCAGTCAGGTGTCGATGCTCTGCCCCGAGCTCGACCCCAACTCCGAGGTGCAGCACGGCAACTCGCTCGAGACGCTGCGCAACATGGTCGCCTCGGGTCTGGGCGTCACCCTGCTGCCGGCCAGCGCTGCCTGCGGTGGCTACGCCAATCCGATGGTCCGCTGTATCCCCTTCGAGGCGCCGGCACCCGCGAGGCGCATCGTGCTGGCGTGGCGCAAGCGTGGTGTGCGCGAGCGGGCCATCGCCACCCTTGCCGAAGCCGTGCGCTCCATCGACGCACCATGGATGCGGGTGATCGGCGCACCCGTGCCGCAACTCGCCGAGCCGCCAGGGGAGTTGGCAGGCCCGGCGCAGGTCTGGCGCTTCGTATAATCCGCGCTCCCCGCACAAGCGCCGGCACTGCCGCCGGCTCGCACCAGAACCCGATACCCCATGCCCTTTGAGACCGAGATCGCGCGCCGGCGCACCTTTGCCATCATCAGCCACCCTGATGCCGGCAAGACCACGCTGACCGAGAAGCTGCTGTGGTTCGGCGGCGCCATCCAGGTGGCTGGCGAGGTGCGTGCGCGCAAAGCTGCCCGCCACGCGACATCGGACTGGATGGAGCTGGAGAAGCAGCGCGGCATCTCGGTGACCAGCTCGGTGATGCAGTTCCCCTACCGCGACGCCATCGTCAACCTGCTCGACACGCCGGGCCACCAGGACTTCTCCGAGGACACCTACCGCACCCTCACGGCGGTGGACTCGGCGGTGATGGTCATCGACTCGGTCAACGGCGTCGAGGCCCAGACCATCAAGCTGCTCGAGGTCTGCCGCCTGCGCGACACGCCCATCCTCACCTTCATCAACAAGCTCGACCGTGAGGGCCGCGAGCCCATCGACCTGCTCGACGAGATCGAGAAGACGCTGGACATGCCCTGCGCGCCGATGACCTGGCCGATCGGCATGGGCAAGCGCTTCCGCGGCGTGTACCACCTCTACGATGACCGCATCTTCTTCTTCGACCCGCACGCCGAGAAGGGCACCTCGGAGATCATCGAGGGGCTGGCGAACCCGCGGCTCGACCAACTGATCGGCACGCAGGCGCAGGAGCTGCGTGACGAGATCGAGCTGGTTCGCGGCGCCTCGCACCCGTTCGAGCAGGACGCCTACCTGGCCGGGCAGCAGACGCCGGTGTTCTTCGGCAGCGCGGTGAACAACTTTGGCGTGCAGAGCCTGCTGGATGCGGTGGTCGACCTGTCGCCGCCGCCGCAGCCACGGCCGACCACGGCGCGCGAAATAGAACCCGCAGAGAAGCCCTTCACCGGCTTCGTGTTCAAGATCCAGGCCAATATGGACCCGCGCCACCGCGACCGCATCGCCTTTGTGCGTGTCTGTTCGGGGCGCTTCGAGCGTGGCATGAAGCTCAAGCAGGTCGGCAGCGACAAGCTGCTGGCGGTGAACAACGCCATCACCTTCATGGCGCAGGACCGCAACACCACCGACGAGGCCTATCCGGGCGACATCATCGGCATCCCCAACCACGGCACCATCAAGTTGGGCGACACCTTCACCGAGGGCGAGAGCATCCGCTTTACCGGCATCCCCAGCTTTGCGCCCGAATTGTTCCGCCGCGCGCAGATCCGTAACCCTTTGAAGCTGAAGCAGCTTCACAAGGGCCTGCAGCAGCTGGCGGAGGAGGGCGCCACGCAACTCTTCCGCCCGATCGCCAGCAACGACCTCATCCTCGGCGCGGTCGGCACGCTGCAGTTCGACGTGGTGGCGCACCGGCTCGAGCACGAATACGCGGTCGAGGCGGGCTTTGAGGGTTGCACCTGGGCCACCGCACGCTGGCTGCGCGGGCCGGATGCCGACATCAAGCAGCTGGTCGACAAGTCACCGCAGAACATCGCCCTGGATGGCGCCGGTGACTACGTCTACCTGGCACCCAATCGAGTCAACCTGCAGATGGCGCAGGAGAAGTTTCCGGGCATCACCTTCGCCGCAACGCGCGAGATCGCCTGACGGCTTGCGCTGCTAGAACAGCTCGATCCTCTCGCCGTGCAGCACGCCGATGTCGTTGCTGCCACTCAGCGCGGCGCTGTGGTCGACGTGCTGGTTGACCATCACGTACTCCTTCTGCAGCCGCGCCAGGCGGATGGCGAACGAGTCACGCTCGCCCGGCTTCGGTGAGCCGCCGTCGATCAGTTGCCGACGCCAGGCTTCGATGTGGGCGCACAACTCGTCCAGACCCTTGCCGATGGTCTCAAGCTGCTGACGGGTGATGTCCTGGAATTGCATCTCCCCCAGTGCCTCGGAGATCTCCATCGACATGATCTCGTTGCGGCTTTGCAGTGAGGCCTCCAGTAGGGTGAGGAAGCCGATCACCTCGTGCAGTTCGCGGCTGAGGTCGTCCATGTTGCGGACCGTCTCTTCCACGTCGAGGAGGTCGTTGAGGTGGCCGAGGTCCTCGGTCATGTGCTTGATGTCGCTCTCGACCTGACGGCTGAAGCCGGCGATCCCCTCATCCACGCGCTGAGCGGCGTGTTCGGTCTCCTGCGCCAGCTTGCGAACCTCGTCGGCCACCACCGCGAACCCGCGTCCGGCTTCGCCAGCGCGAGCGGCTTCGATCGCTGCGTTGAGCGCCAGCAGGTTGGTCTGCTTGGCGATGTTGCTGATCATCTGGATCAGCGGCGCCAGCTCGCTCACGCCCTTGAGGAAGTTGTCGATGCGAGCCTTTTCGCGCTGACCGCTCTCGGTGGCGATGATCTGGTATCGGCGCAGGTTCTCCAGCGTGTCACGGCTCTTGGCGATGTGCGCCTCGGCGCGCCCCGAGAACACCTGCGACTTGAGGTGGGTCTCCTCGACCTGCCCCGCCAGTTCGCGGTTGCAGCGGTACAGCGAATCGAGTCGCTCCATCAGGCTGATGGTCGCTTCCTCGGTGCTGCGGCTGATGGTGCTGATGTGCCGGCGCAGGACGGCGTCGAACAGACCGAACTCCGCCATGTCGCCGGCCAGCAGCGCACCCATGTCGGGCCCTGCAGGGGGCGGTTCGGTGGCCTCGCGCTGCCGCGAGTAGCGGCCACTCAGCCACCAGCCGGCGCCGAGTCCGAGCAGCAGCGTGAGCGCCGGTGCTATCCAGAGAGCTGCAGTCATCACGCCCCCGGGACCACCTGCTTGATGACCTTGACCAGGTCGGGCCCACCCACCGGCTTCACCAGCCAGCCGGTGGCACCGTTCTGCTTTGCCTCGTCGCGCTTGGTCTGTTGCGACTCGGTGGTCAGCGCCAGGATCGGCGTGAACCGCAGCACCGTGCGCGCCTTCTTGATGAATTCGATACCGCCCATGTTGGGCATGTTGATATCGGTGATGATGAGGTCGGGCTTGAGCCCGCCCTGCAGTTTGCCGAATGCGATGGCGCCGTCGCTGGCGGTTTCGGTCTTGAAGCCGGCCATGTCGAGCGTCTGTCGCAGGCTCATCAGCATGGTTGCCGAGTCATCGACAAGGAGGATGGTCTTCATCATTTCTCGGCCCTTCAGGCGGCCATGAGGGATTGCAGGACCTGCTGCAGCGGTCCGGCTGCGGGCAGGGTGGCGATCGGCGGGCGTCGGGCCATGAGGACCTGCAGCACCGCACTGTGCACGTGCTCGCAGGCGGCAGCGTCTACCGGCGCACCGGGGTGCTGCATCACCCAGGACAGCAGGCCTTCGGCCTCCTCGACGCAGCAGACCCCGTTCAGCACGGCACGGTCATCGCTGAATTCGATGGGCATCAGAGCAACTCCTTGAGGTTGAGGACCATCAGCACCGAGCCATCGCCCAGCAGCGCGGTTCCGGAGTAGCCACCGAGTTCGCCAAGGACGCCATCGAGCGGCTTGAGGATGAGATCTAGCGTGGCGTCGAAGTCGTCGACAATGACGCCGACGTCCTGCTCGCCAAGGCGGATCACCAGCACCGCGACCTCGCCTTCTTCGTTGGGCACCGGCGGCTCGGGAATGCGCAGAAGGTCGTTGAGCGCATAGAGCGGGACGATACGACCACGCAGCACGGTGGTTCGCTGCTGTTTGATCTCGTGGATGGACTTGGCCGGCACGCGCACCGTCTCGACCACCATGTCCATCTGCACGCCGAACATCTGCTCTGCGGAGCGGATGATCATGACGTTGGTGACCGCCATCGACAGTGGCAGCGCGATGCGGATACGCGTGCCGCGGCCAAGTTCGCTGGAGAGTTGCACGCTGCCGTGCGCCTTCTCGATCGCACTGCGCACCACGTCCATGCCGACACCGCGGCCCGACAGGTCGCTGATCTGCTCGGCGGTGGAGAAGCCGGCGGCGAACACCAGTTGCACTGCCTCGTGGTCGGTCATGGCGGCGGCGCGCGCCTCGTCGATCATGCCGCGCTCAAGTGCCTTGGCCTTGATGCGCGCCGGGTCGATGCCGCGACCGTCGTCGCCGATCTCGATGATGACGCGGTCGGCCTCCTGGAAGGCGGTGATGCGGATGATGCCGGTGTCAGACTTTCCGGCGGCGCGGCGCTCCTCCGGCGGCTCAAGGCCGTGGTCGAGGCTTTTGCGGACGATGTGGATGAGCGGGTTGGCCAGTGACTCGACGATTTTCTTGTCGGCCTCGGCGTCCTCGCCCTCCATGTACAGTTCGACCTGCTTGCCGAGCTTGCGCGAGATGTCGCGGACCAGGCGCGGGAAGCGCTGGAAGATGTTGCCGACCGGCAGCATCCGCACCTGCATGATGGCGTCCTGCATCTCTTCGGCGATGCGGTTGATGACGCCGTACTGGTTCTTGATCTCGCGGGCGATCTCGCGCGGGTTGGTGCTCACTTCGGCACGTGCGGCAAGGTAGGGCAGTGCGTTCTTGGCCACCACCATCTCGCCGATCAGGTCCATCAGCCGGTCGATCTTCTCCTGAGAGACCTTCAGCACACGGTTGGCGCTGTGGTCGATGGCAGCTTCAGCCAGTTCGCTGCGGATCGCCTCCAGCCCGCCGCCCGCGGGAGCGGTCGGCCGTTCGGCCACGGCAGCGTCAGCGTTTGCCGCTGGGCGAGCGGCAGCCGGACGCGCTGCTGCGGCGGTTGCCGCAGCCACCGTCTTTTGCACCGCCGCGGCGGCAGCGGCTGCGGGCGTGACGGCAGGTGCCGGACGGGATGCGGGAGTCGCGGCAGGTTTGGGAGTGGCAGGCGCAGTCGCCACAGGCGCTGCGGCGGCAGGTACGGCGCCGCCGCTGTGCCAGTTCGCGATCACCTGGCGCAGCCCGGCTGCATCCTTGGCGGCACCAAGTGCCTGGATCGCCACGGCATCGTCGGCACGGCCCTCGTAGCGGCGCATGCCAGCCAGCGCACTGGCAGCAGCCAGCAGCACTGCCGCGACTGGCTCGCCGTCGAGCATATGTACATGGCTGGTGAGGATGCGGTCGACCAGTTCGAGTTCGTCGTCGTTGAGCACGCGCGCCCGCAGAACCGCACTGCGCGGTGCCGGCGCCGGCGCCTCGCCACCATGCGGGGTGCCTGCCGCCATGCGGTCGAGAACGCGCGCCAAGGGGTCGCCACTGTCGGTCTTCAGGCAGGCCTCCAGCGCCTCGTCGATGGAGTCGTGGGCGATACCGTGCGCACTGGCGAGGCCGCGCAGCACGAACGCCACCGAGCGCCATACGCCCTGGCTGTTCTCCGGGTTGGTGCGCGCCAACACCTCGTACTGGCAGCGCAGGATGCGCCCGGCGGCGACCTCTTCCTCCTCGCTCAGACCGCGTCCGGCCAGCGTGTCGACCGATTGCGGATCGGGCTCGTGTACGGCCTCGGCGGCCATGGCCTGGCCGGAATTCGCCGCCAGCGTGGTCATTTCCACCTGGTCCGGCACGTAACGGAAGTGGTGCTCGAGTTCCTCGCGCGTCGCCTCGCAGGCGCCGACGATCGTCAGATTGCACTCGTACGGGTCAAAGGCGTCACTGTCCGGCCAAGGCTGCAGCGGCAGTACCGACAGGTGCACCAAGCCGGGGGCGTTGATGGCAGTGAACAGGGGGTCATCACCCTTGAAGAAGCAGGCGGGCTCTGGCGTGTAGCGGAACTGCATCGATCCGCCGTTCGACGAGACTGCGCCGCTGACGGCGTCGCCAGCGCCAACCATGGTCGCCGGCTGGGCAGTGTCGACCTGGCCAACTTCGCTCGTGGCGGCGCCCTCTAGCGCCTCGGCGGTGCTGTCCAGATCGTCGGCCTCATCCGCCTCGACTGCCACATCCTCGGCTGCGACCAGCGCGGCTGATTCTTCAGCCGGCGCCGCCGCATCCACGGTTGCCGCCGCTGCGCCCAGCGACCCATCGCGCAGCGCCCGCAGCGAAACAGCCAGTTCCTTGCCGGCGTCGCACAGGGTCGGGGCGAGGTCGTTGCCAGCCTCGATGCAGTCGAGCATCGCCGAGACGATGTCCATGCACTCCAAAAGGTGGTCGGCGATCTCTGCGTCAAAGTTGCGCCGCCCGTCGCGGACCGCATCCAGCAGGTCCTCGCCGGCGTGCACCATGTGGGTGAATGCCGCGTATTCGGGGAAAAGCCCACTGTTGCCTTTCAGCGTGTGGACACCCCGGAACAGCTCGTCGATCGCCTCGCTATTGCCGGGCTCTCGCTCGAGCGTCAGGAGCCCGCTGGCGATCGACTCGAGGAAATCCCTCGACTCGATAACGAACTGCTCGAGCAGCGGATTCATGGTCAGGCCGGCTCTCCCAGCATCAGTCGCACGCTGGTGGTGAGTTCAACCGGACGCGCCGGCTTGATCAGGTAGAAGTTGGCGCCGGCAGCGAACGCACGGTCGCTGTCCTTGGTCTCCGACTCGGTGCTGACCATGATCGCCGGCACCTGCGAAAATTCGTCGCGGGCCCGCAGTTCGGCAATAAAGCGATAGCCGTCCATCTTCGGCATGTTGATGTCGACGATGAACAGGTCGTAAGAGGTTGTCAGCGCCTTTTCGAGCGCTTCCAGACCGTTCACCGCTTCGTCTACCTCGAAGCCGCAGTCTTCGAGGATCTTGCGGTGGTACATGCGTACCGTCGCAGCATCGTCGATGATGAGTACGCGTTTCATGAGGGCTCCTGTCAGGGTTTCTGGTACACGATCGCGTCCGCGAACTTGCGGATGCGGAATACGCTGGAGATGCGGCTCATCGACTCGGAATGGCCGAGGCAGATGAAGCCGCCCGGGTTGAGGGCGTTGTAGAACACGTCGGCTGCGCCGCGACGAGACACGTCGTCGAAGTAGATCAGCAGGTTGCGGCAGAAGATCAGGTCGAAGTGGTGATAGGCCCGCGCGCTCAGCGGGTCGGACAGGTTGCACTGCGTGAACTCGACCGCCTCGCGCAGATCGTTGCTGATCTGCCAGTCGCCGGTGCGCGTCTTCTTGAAGTATTTCTGTAGCAGCGCAGCCGGCAGGTTCTGCACCGAGCGCTGGCTGTAGATGCCCTGTCTGGCCTGCGCCAGGATGTCGGTATCGATGTCCGAGGCGACGATCTCGACATCGTAGTTGGCGATGTCGGGCCAGTGTTCAAGCAGGTACAGGCAGATCGAATACGGCTCCTCGCCGGACGAGCTGGGGATCGACCAGATGCGGACCGGCTCACCGGGACGCTTGTTGCGGACGATCTCCGGCAGCAGCGATGTGACCATGCACTTGAACTGATACTCCTCGCGAAAGAAGTAGGTCTCGTTCACGGTCATCACGTTGACCAGTTGCTGCAACTCCGTCCCGCGCGTGTCGAATCTCAGGTTGACGAAGTACTCGCGGAAGCTCGGCGTGCCGGTCGCGGCCAGCCGCTCGACCAGCCGCTTGTCGACGAAGTAACGCTTGCTCTCCTCGAAATAGATCCCGGTCTTGCGATAGAAGAACTCCCGGAACTTGAGGAAGTCCTCTTCGCTGATCTGGTCCGACGCTTGCGCCGGCGTGACGGGGGCGATGCGGCGGGCGGCCGCCGCTACAGTGGGAGCGAGCATGTTCAGGCCGCGATCTTGTCGAGCGCCGATGCGACGGCGAAGGTGATGAAGGGCTCGTCGGCGAAACGCTCTTCCAGACGGGCCAGCGGGACCCGCGCGCGTGCGTCCCCTACCTCGCCGATGAGATCGACCGCAGTGGCGCAGACATTGATGTGGCGATCCGTCTCGATCACCGCGATCAGCCAGTCGACGACCTTGGGGTGCTTCAGCGATTCCAGGATGTTGACGGCGAAGATGCGGACATCGGGGTCGGGGTCGGCTAGCAGGTTCGGCATGTGCGGTGCGATGGCATCCGGCTGGTCCTTGAGCAGGTCGATGACGTCGTTGCGCAGGCTCGCGTCGTCGCTGCGCAGGTAGCCCAGCACACCCTCGACCACGCTCGGGCCGCCGATGCCGGCCAGGCTGCTGACGATGGCTTGGCGAACCGCGTAGTCCTCCTCGTCGGCCAGCTGCGCCAGCAATTCGGCGACAGACTCGATGTCCCCGGCCAACTCCATCGCTGCGGTTCGCCGCAGATCGGGATCGCTGCCGCTCAACTGCATGAAGAGGACGGCGCGGCTAGGGCGCGCGCTGCCCTCCTGGATCTGCTCCAGTGCCGCCAGCGTACTTTTGACCAGTGCCATGCTCTCCTCCTGCTGTCCCGCTAAAGCCTTGTTGTCAGTGCAGCGTCCACTGCACCAGTTGATCGGCGATCTGTGCCGAATCGAGGGTCAGCGTGGCGCCGCCACGCTTCACCAGTTCGCCCGGCATACCGAAAACCACTGCCGAGCGTTCCGATTCGGCGATGGTTCGTCCCCCTCGCCGGAATACTTCGACCATCGCATCGGCGCCGTCGTCGCCCATGCCGGTCAACATCACTGTGATCAGTTTCTGTGGGTGGCAGACGCGTAGCGCGCTGTCCACCAGGGCCTCCACCGATGGGTGCCAGCTGTACCGACGGTCAGCCGGCTTCACCACCGCGTAAAGGCGTCCGCCGCGGTCGCTCACGAACATGTCAGAGCCACCCTGGGCGATGTACACGCAACCAGCCTCCAGTGCCGTCGGCTGATTCACCTCCATCACCTTCATCGCGCAGTGCGCATCCAGGCGATTCGCAAAAGGCCCGGTAAAGGCCACCGGCATGTGCTGGGCGACCAGGATCGGCCAGGGGAAGTACGCCGGCAGGCTGGGCAGGATCTCCTCCAGCGTGCGCGGCCCACCGGTCGAGACACCGATGACCACCAGGCCGTACGGATACTTGCCGGCACCCGGTGCAAGCTGCGCCGACAACGATTGCGTGGCTGCCGAGGGCCGCGCCACGGTGGCGGCCGTGTTGCGGGACGGCAGCACTCGGGGCGTCTCGCGGCGCGGTGCCGATGACTCGGCACGGGTGGGGGCGGCTGCTGGGCGGGCACCCTTGAGAACCCGGGCGCCGGCTGCGGCTCGCACCTTGCACAGCAGCTCGCCGCGCACCTGATCGATGGACAGTGAGATGGTGCCGTCCGGCTTGGGCAGGTAGTCGACAGCGCCCAGCGCCATCGCCTCCAGCGTCGCCATCGCACCCTTCTCGGTGAGCGAGCTGAGCATCACCACCGGCGTCGGGCGCTGCACCATGATGTGGGAGAGCGCCGTCAGCCCGTCCATCTCCGGCATGTTGATGTCCAGCGTGATCACGTCCGGGCCAAAGCGATCGAGTTGTTGCAAGGCCTCGCGGCCGTTGCGAGCGATCTCGACCTCGAAGCCGGGTTCATTCTCGAGCATCGAGACGAGTTGCTTGCGCATCAGCGCGGAGTCGTCGACGACAAGAACGCGTGTCATGGCCTGAACCTCAAGCAGCCATGCCCTGGAGGGCGTCGAGTTCGTCCGCCTCCAGCAGTTGTTCGGGTTCGATCATCATCACCAGCCGCTTGCTCTGCTGCAGATTGGCGACGCGGCGGATCAGCTTGGCCTGCTCGGCGGAGAGACGCGGGCTCTCCTCTATCGCGTCGTGCGGGATCTTCATCACCTCGGCGACCGAGTCCACGATGAAGCCGGTGCGGGTGCCGTTGAGCAGGTAGACCATGATGCGTTGGCGGTCGCTGCGCTCGGTGCTCTCCAGCCCGAAGCGACGACGCTGGTCGATCACCGCCAGCACCGAGCCGCGCAGGTTGATCACGCCCTCGACGAATTCGGGCGACTTCGGCACCCGTGTCAGCGCCTCCGGCACGCGCACGATCTCCTGCACGGAGCTGATGGGCACGCCGAATTCGGCTGCGCCCAGACGGAACACCACCACCTGCGATTCGTCGGCATTGCTGGCATCGCCAGCGTCGGTTCCTGCCATGACCTGCTCCTCCACGGTGTCCTGCTGGTTGCTGATACTTTCGAGCACGGCGGCCGAGAACAGACGTTCCGGGGCGATCACCGACACCAATCGTGCGCCCTCGCCCAGGCGGCAGATGGCGACGATGTCGCTCTCGCCGTCACGCGCCATGATCGGCGGCATCTCATCAACAAGCTCATTCGGTACGCGCAGTACCTCGCTGACACGGTCCATCACCAAGCCCACCGAGACCTGGTTGAGGTTGACCACCACCACACGGTCGGTGACCGACAATTCGCGGTGCGGCAGGGCGAACAGGTGGCGCAGGCTGACCAGCGGCAGCAGCCTGTTACGCAGGGTCATGATGCCGACCAGCGCGGATGGGCCGTCCGGCACCTGGATGACGTGTTCGGGGGCCTGTACGATCTCCTGCACCGAGGCGATCTGGATGGCGTATTCCTGGTTCTCGACGACAAAGCTCACCAGTTGTGTCTCGTCGCTCAGGCCGTCCTCGTCGGATTCGCCGCCCGACTGGCGTGCTGCCTCGCCGATGGCCGATCCGGTGGCGCGGTTGATCTCGGCGAACGAGCGCTCGATCAGGCGGGCGAAGTCGACCAGCATGATCATGTCCTCGCCGGCACCCTTGATCACGCCGCTGATAAGGTCGCTACGACCGGCCTCGCTGAGGTTGTCGGACGGCTCCAGCTGGTCGGGCTCGATCGAGATGACGCTGGTCACGCAGTCGACAACAAATCCCATCGGCGAGCCGAGGTCGATCACCACCGCACGGGTCAGCTCATCGTCCTGAATGTCCGGCAGGTTGAAGATCTGCCGCAGGCTCACGATCGGCAGCACATGACCGCGGAGGTTGGCGAGCCCCAGCAGGTGCCCTGGTGCCAGCGGTACGCGCACCGCGTCCGGCACGCGGATGATCTCCTGGACCGGCGCCATCGGTGCGGCAAAGGTCTCGCCGCCGACCTTGAAGGTCACGTACTGGTGCAGCTCGTCAGCCGAATCCTCTTCGGTCACACCGACGTCGGCCGGGTCTGCGGTCAGATCGCTCATGACGTTCTCCCGTGGACCGCTCAGGCGCTCTGCAGCTCGTCGGCCAGCGAGGCGATCTCCTCGATCGCTGCGGACAACTCTTCAGCCCCCTGGGACTGTTGACGGGCAGCGGTGGAGGCTTCCCCGGCGGCCTGCTCGGCCTCGGCGGCAGCGGCGCTGATCTGCTCGACACCGGCCTTGACCTGCGACACCTGCGCGGCGACCTCTTCGGAGAGGGTGAGCGCCTGCTGGTTACCGCCGGCTACCTCCTGCACATCGCCTTCCATCTGGCTCAGCGCGCTGGTGATGCCCTTCGACTTTTCCACCTCGACCATCGCCGAAGTGGCGATCTCTTCGAGGTCGCGTCGCACCGCAGCGATCTGGTCCTGGACGCTCTTGACCATGTCCTTGATGCGGTCGGCGTTTTCAGCCGAGTCGTGCGCCAGATTGCGGATGTCGGTGGCGACCACGACAAAGCCCTTGCCGAACTCGACAGCGCGGGCGGCTTCGATGGCACCGTTCACGGCAAGCATGTTGGTCTGGATGGACACCGACGTGATGGCGTCGACGATCTTGTCGATGCGCCGGCTCACCAGTTCCAGTTCCTTGATCTGCCCCAGGCTGCTGCGGGTGGTCTCGACCGAGGTCTTGATGCCCGCGACCAGCGCGTCGACGTTGGCCTTGTTGTCTGCGATCAGCTTCTGGATGGTCTTCACGCGGTCCAGCGCCACCTCGGCGCGCTCGCGCGACAGCCGCGAGCTGCTCTCGATCTGCGTCACAGCCGAGGACGACTCCTCGCAGGCGGCGGCCTGGGTCTGGGCGCCTTTGCGGATCTCGTCGATGGCGACCATGATCTGCGTCGAGGCGCGGTTGATCTCCTGCACCGCAGACGACAGCTCCTCGGCGGCCGAGGCGACGTCTTCGGCGCTCTTGGCGATGTTGGTGCTGTTCTTCAGGTCCTCGGCGATCTCGGCCAGGCTGGCGGCGGTCGCCTCGCATTCGGCCAGCGCCTGCGCCTGCTCCGACACGGTCTTGGCCGATTCCTCGCAAGCGGACGACTGCTGTTCGGCCGCGGCGGCGATGGATTCGGCACCACGAAGCGCCTGCTGGGCACCGGCTGCGGCCTGCTGCGCGGCGGTGGCGATCTCGTCTGCGCCCGACACGATCTGGCCGGAGTCGCTCTCGATCTGCTTGAGCTGGGCGGTGATGACCTTGCCCTTCTCCGCCTCTTCCTGGACCAGGGTCGCCGACTGGTTGATGCCGTCGGAGATGACCTTGACCTCCCCCTGGATCTGCGAGACCAGCTGCTGGATCTCGCCGGCGCTCTTCTCGGAGGTCTCGGCGAGCGTACGGACCTCATCGGCCACCACCGCGAAACCCTTGCCGTGCTTGCCAGCGCGCGCCGCCTCGATGGCGGCGTTGAGTGCGAGCAGGTTGGTCTGGTCGGCGATGCGTGCCACCGCCTTGACGATCTCTCCGATGTTGGCGGCCTGACGTTCAAGCTCGGCAACCATCTCCACGGAGGCGATCTGGCGCTGTGCGGCGATGCTGACGTTGCTCACCGACACTGCGACATCGGTCTGGATCGAGCCGGCCAGGGCCTGCATGTTGCTGGCGCGCGTCTGCGACAGTTTGGCGCCCTGCATCTGCTGGGCGATGGCCGACGACATCGCGGTGACCGCCTGCAGCGACTGCTGGGCGGCGCTCGAGGCCTGCTGTGCGCCGGCAGAGATGGTGTCGGAGGCGCGGCGCAGCTCTTCGGACGCGCTGGCGGCTTCGTTGATGCCGGACGCCAGTTCGGCCGACGCCGCTGCGATGCGCTCCGCAGCCTGCTGCTGCTTTGCCAGCGTGCGCGCCTTGCGCCGCAGTGCATCAGCGTCGCGGGTCGAGACCGCGGGCTGCTCGGTACTGCGCGGTGGCGCGTCGTTGTGCGATTCCAGGTCCACCCGCGTCTTCTTGACCAGAGCCATCTGCTTCCCCTCCCCAAAGATCATCTGCCACGCTTCCTGCGGGCCGAGCGGTCCGCACGTCAGAAAGTGCGGGAACTGCGCCGGCTAGCGGAAACTGTTAATGACGTAGTTTTAAGTCAAGTAACTTATAAAACGCCAAGTAGATGTAGGCTAAATCACGGTCGGGAGAAAAGCAAACTCTGTCGCGCACAAAAGAAAAGCCCCTGAATGATCAGGGGCTCTGGCAAGTGCCGAAAGGGTTCGCGGGCAGCGTTGCGGCGGCTCGCGGAGCGGTGCGCAGTGGTCAGCCGCGGCGCATCGAGTCGAAGAAGTCGGCGTTGGTCTTGGTCGCGCGGATCTTGTCGAGCAGGAATTCCATCGCGTCGAGATCGTCCATCGGGTAGAGCAGCTTGCGCAGCACCCAGACCTTTTGCAGGATGTCTGGCGGCAGCAGCAGCTCCTCGCGGCGGGTACCGGAGCGGTTCACGTTGATGGCCGGGAATACGCGTTTTTCGGCGCTGCGGCGGTCGAGGTGGATCTCGCTGTTGCCGGTGCCCTTGAATTCCTCGTAGATGACTTCGTCCATGCGGCTGCCGGTGTCGACCAGTGCGGTGGCGAGGATGGTCAGCGAGCCTCCTTCCTCGATGTTGCGCGCGGCGCCAAAGAAGCGCTTGGGCTTCTGCAGTGCATTGG
>JACCDS010927319.1_pt1 | contig 23882 bp, 21 predicted proteins | sample 7446441 | NCBI WGS metagenome assembly JACCDS01 (sample SAMN15323445, study PRJNA562643) | freshwater metagenome | isolation source: river surface water | place: USA:Blue River Watershed | collected 2017-08-17 | reverse complement strand
TGGAGCATCTGCTTGATTGTTCTGCGCCCGACTATGCGCGTGCGGCACAAGAGGTACGACGGATGATGTTTCTGATGCGTTTTGAAGCGCAGATGCACGATGAAGAAAAACGGCTGACCCATGGCACTGCTGCAGATCGCTGAACCCGGGCAGTCGGCCGCACCTCACGAGCGCCGCATCGGCGTGGGCATTGATTTGGGCACGACCCACTCATTGGTTGCCGTGACCCGCAGTGGCAGTGTTGATGTTCTGGCGGATCTTCAGGGCAGTGTGCTGTTACCGTCTGTTGTCCGCTATGGCCCCAGTGGCGTGGTGGCGGTGGGCGAGAAGGCGATGGAGATGGCTGCAGAAGATCCTCACAATACGATCGTCTCGGTCAAGCGCCTGATGGGCCGAGGCCTTGAGGATGCCAAGGCACAGAACACGCCGTATCGGCTCACCTTGGATGGCGGTGCAGATACCGGCGGCGGCATGGTTCGGATTCAGACCGATGCGCTGAACGTTTCGCCGGTCGAAGTCTCTGCTGAGATTCTTCGTGTGCTGCATGAGCGCGCAAGGCAAGCATTCGGGCTGATGGCCGGCGATGAACTGGCAGGCGCTGTGATCACCGTGCCTGCGTATTTTGATGATGCCCAGCGGCAGGCCACCAAAGATGCTGCCCGGCTTGCAGGCTTAGAGGTGCTGCGTCTGATCAATGAGCCCACGGCGGCTGCACTGGCCTATGGATTGGATTCGGGTGCCGAGGGGTTGTATGCCGTGTTCGATCTCGGGGGCGGCACATTCGATGTTTCTGTGTTGAAACTCTCAAAAGGCGTGTTTGAGGTGGTCGCCACCGGCGGTGACACAGCCTTGGGTGGCGATGACTACGACATGGCCCTGGCCAATCACTGGCTTGCCGAGTGGAAGATTGGCGATTGCTACCGCGGGCTTACAGCCACAGAGAAACGTCGGCTCTCGCGATTGGCCCGCCATGTCAAAGAACAACTCACCGACCAGCCCACCGATCAGACCACGGTGCGGGCCGAGTGGCGCAATGACCAGGGCCAGACCTTCGTGGCCGAGATGGATCGCGGCACCTTTGATTGCGTAACAGCCCATCTGACCGAACGCACCCTTCAGGTTGCACGTCAGGTCTTAGACGATGCCCGTGTGAAGCCCCATGCATTAAAAGGCGTGGTCTTGGTGGGCGGCAGCACCCGCATGCCGTGCATCCGGCAGGCGGCCGAACGCTTTTTTGAACAGGCTCCCAAAAGCGATATTGATCCTGATCGTGTGGTGGCCATTGGTGCCGCCTTGCAGGCCGATCTCTTGGTGGGCAATAAACCGGATGGAGACGACTGGTTATTGCTCGATGTCTTGCCGCTGTCATTAGGGCTGGAAACGATGGGCGGCCTCACCGAGAAAATTATTCCCCGCAACAGTTCGATTCCTGTGGCCCGTGCTCAGCAGTTCACCACCTTCAAAGACGGTCAGACCGCGATGTCGATCCATGTTGTGCAGGGTGAGCGTGAGTTGGTGGGCGAATGCCGATCGTTGGCACGGTTCGAACTGCGAGGCATTCCTCCGATGGTGGCCGGTGCGGCCCGTATCGAGGTGACATTTCAGGTCGATGCCGACGGCTTGTTGTCGGTGACTGCACGTGAACTCAGCAGCGGCGTGCAGGCATCGGTCGCAGTCAAGCCATCCTATGGCCTCTCCGATGCAGAAATTGCGCGCATGTTGAGCGAGGCCTTCTCCAGCGCCAAAGACGATATGCAGGCCCGTGCACTGCGTGAGGCGCAGGTCGATGCCCAGCGGCTTTTGCAGGCCATTTCGGCAGCATTGGCCCAGGATGCCGATCTGCTTGATGCGCAGGAGCGCCAGGCCATTGATGGCGGGCTCGATGCCTTGCGTCAGAGCTGCGGGGGCGCGGATCTGGATCAGCTGCGCGAGCGCACCAAACAACTCACCGTGTTGACCGAAGCATTTGCTGCCCGACGCATGGACCGCGCTGTGCAGCGGGCCTTAGCAGGCCAATCCATTGATGGAGTGTTGAACAATGCCACGCATTAAGGTGTTACCGCACCCGGAAATTTGCCCGAATGGCACAGAGTTTGAAGTGCCGTCCGGTGAAAATCTCTGCCGTGCTCTTTTGGACCACGGCGTTGAGATCGAGCACGCCTGCGAAATGTCGCGGGCCTGCACGACCTGCCATGTGGTCGTGAAGGAGGGCTTTAACAGCCTGCCGGCCTCGTCGGAAGACGAGGATGATCTGCTCGATCGCGCATGGGGCCTAACGCCGCTCTCGCGTCTGTCGTGTCAGGTGGCGGTCGATGGCCAGGATTTGGTGGTGGAGCTTCCGCGCTACACCATCAACTATGCCCGTGAGCACCATTGATCGGGCGTTGCCCATACCTGCCGTATTGCCTTAGAAGGTCATCCTATGAAGTGGACAGATACCCTCGAGATTGCGATTGCGCTCTCGGAACAACACAGTGATACCGATCCGAAAACCATTCGGTTCACCGACCTGCACCGTTGGGTGATGGAGCTTCCCGGCTTTAGCGATGATCCGAATCGCTCCAATGAAAAGATTCTTGAAGCGATTCAGATGCAGTGGATCGACGAGGTCGAGTAAGTCCGTATCACCTTATTCCTCGCGCCGCAGCGCAGGGAACAAAATCACATCCCGAATGCTTGGGCTGTCGGTGAGCAACATCACCAGACGGTCAATGCCAATGCCGCAGCCGCCGGCCGGCGGCATGCCGTATTCCAACGCGCGAATGTAGTCGGCATCAAAGTACATGGCCTTTTCGTCGCCCGCATCTTTGGCGGCGACCTGCGCATGAAACCGTCGTGCCTGGTCTTCGGGGTCGTTGAGTTCGGAAAAGCCGTTGGCGATCTCGCGGCCCGTGATGAACAGTTCAAAGCGCTCCGTGATCTCGGGCCGGGTATCGGACGCCCGGGCCAGGGGTGAGACCTCGACAGGGTAGTCCACGATAAAGGTGGGGTCCCAGAGCTTGCTCTCGGCCACCTCTTCAAAGAGTGCTAGCTGCAGCGCACCGAGCCCTGCTGATTTTAGGTTGGGGGCATTGGTATCGACCTTGAGTTCACGCAGGGCCGTTTTCAATGCATGGACATCGTCGAGCACATCACGGCTGTAATGCGGCGCATGCTTCTGAATGGCCTGGACAATGGTCAGGCGATCGAATCGCTTTTCAAAATCCAGGGTCTTGCCTTGGTAGGTCAGGGTAGTGGATCCGGTGGCCGAGAGTGCTGCCTGGCGCAAGACGTCTTCGGTGAAGTCCATCAGCCACTGGTAGTCGGTGTAGGCCGCATAGAACTCCATCATGGTGAACTCGGGGTTGTGCCGTGGGCTTAGCCCCTCGTTACGGAAGTTTCGGTTGATCTCGTAGACCCGCTCAAACCCTCCCACGATCAGACGCTTGAGAAAGAGCTCGGGCGCGATCCGCAAAAACATCTGCTGATCCAGGGCGTTGTGATGCGTGATAAAAGGCTTGGCCGCAGCGCCACCTGGGATTTGCTGCAGCATCGGCGTCTCGACTTCTAGAAACCCGTGATCATTCATGTAGTGCCGAATCGCTGAGAGGGTCTTGGAGCGGGCGGTGAAGACATTGCGGGATGCGGCATTGACGATCAGGTCCACATAGCGCTGACGGTAGCGGGTCTCGGTGTCGTGCAGGCCGTGAAACTTATCGGGCAGTGGCCGAAGGGATTTGGTCACCAGGCGCACAAACCGGCAGCGCACCGAGAGCTCGCCTTTCATGGTCTTAAAGAGCACGCCGGTCGCCAAAATAAAATCGCCTAGGTCCCAGTGCTTAAACGCATTGTGCTGCTCTTCGCCCACGCCTTCATCGTTCAGATAGATCTGCAGCCGGCCGGTGGCATCTTGCAGGGTCGCAAAACTCGCCTTGCCCTGAATGCGTTTGAGCATCATGCGGCCCGCGATGCTGACTTCGACATGCTCGCTTTCCAGCTGCTCACGTGTGTGCTCGGCGTAACGGGACTGCAGCGGCTCGGCACGGTGGCTGGGCTGGACATCGTTGGGAAATGCGGGCCCGCCAAGCTCACGCAGGGCGTCGAGCTTGGCACGGCGCTCGGCCATGACCTGGTTTTCATCCAGGCCTGAATGTTCTGCAGCGTCTGATGACGGATCGTGGGAGGCGGGCGTTGAACTCATGATGTGCTTTCGTATGCAGAGTCGGGGGAGGCGTCGGGGTCGTGAGTGTGGCGGGTTAGTGGTGGGTTAAATGCCTTGCTTCAGGCTGGCCTCAATGAAGGCATCCAGATCGCCATCGAGCACTTTTTGGGTGTTGGAGATTTCGACATTGGTCCGCAGGTCTTTGATGCGGGATTGATCGAGCACGTAGCTGCGGATCTGATGGCCCCAGCCCACGTCGGTCTTGCTGTCTTCGAGTTTTTGCTGCTGCTCCATGCGTTTGCGCATTTCGTGTTCGTAGAGACGCGATTTCAGCATCTTCCAGGCCTCGTCGCGGTTACGGTGCTGCGAGCGGTCGTTTTGACACTGCACCACGATGCCGGTCGGAATGTGGGTGAGCCGCACTGCCGAGTCGGTCTTGTTGATGTGCTGCCCGCCGGCGCCGGAGGCACGGAACGTGTCCGTGCGGACATCAGCAGGGTTGATGTCGATCTCGATGGAGTCATCGACCTCGGGGTAGACGAAGACCGATGCAAAGGAGGTGTGTCGGCCGCCGCTGGAATCAAAGGGTGATTTGCGCACCAGCCGGTGAACGCCGGTTTCGGTACGCAAAAACCCAAACGCATAGTCGCCGGTGATTTTGATGGTGGCCGATTTGATGCCCGCCACGTCACCCTCGGACTCTTCCAGCAGATCGGCTTTAAAGCCTTTGCGCTCGGAGTAGCGGAGGTACTGTCGCAGCAATATGGATGCCCAGTCGCAGGCCTCGGTGCCGCCCGCGCCGGCCTGGATATCCAAAAAGCAGTTGGCAGGGTCGGCGGGATTGGAGAACATCCGACGAAACTCCAGATCGGCGACCTGGCGTTCAATGGCTGCGGCATCGGATTCGACGGCAATCAGTGTGGCGTCGTCGTTTTCATCGCGGGCCATATCCAGCAATTCAACGGATTCGCCGATCTGCTGGGTGAGCTGGCTGAGCGCGCCCACCACAGACTCCAGTGATTTTTTCTCGCGCCCGATCTCTTGTGCCCGCTTGGGGTCATTCCAGAGCTCGGGGTCTTCTACCAGCCGATTGACCTCGGCAAGACGCGCAGATTTAGCATCGAAGTCAAAGAAACCCCCGAAGTTCATCGACCCGCTTGCGCAGGGACTGCAGGGATTGTTCGATCTGATTGATGCGTTCGGCTTCCATAGCGTTCTTTTGCGGAAAAACCGCAATTTTACGCCAGGCTTACGACCTCCAACTGAAGGCTGGTTCGGCCTTGCCAGTCGTTCGTGGCCAGTCGGTAGGCCAGTCGAGCGCTCGCTGGAAGATCGGTGGCGGCGTTAAACCAAATGGCCTCAATACGGGCGGGTTGGGCAATGGGCGAGAGCACAAGTTTCAGATGGAGGTCTTTCAGTCGACGCTGCGATAAAACGCGGAACTCGTTCACAAATACAGGGGGTGCAAATCCCTGGCCCCAGACCTGATCCGTGAGCAGCTGGGCGACATCGAGTCGAAGATATTCCTCGGGCAGATGGCCGTCGGTCTCAAGCACACGTTCCAGTACGGTAGGGTCGGTAAATGCACGCAGCGTCTGATCAAAGATGTCGGTGAACGGCCCAAGCGCATCGGCATTGAGCGTGAGCCCCGCCGCCATCGCGTGGCCACCGAAGGCCCGAATCAGGCCTGGGTGTTGGGTGTCGATCCGTTCAAGCACGTCACGAATGTGCACACCAGGGATTGATCGGCAAGAGCCTTTGAGTTGGCCGGTGGTCGAATCGTTGGCAAAGACGATGGTGGGGCGGTAGAAGCGCTCTTTGAGCCGGCCTGCAATCAGCCCGATCACACCCTGATGCCACTGGGCATCGTGCACTACGATGCCCATCGGTTGCCGTTGGCCTGTCATCAGACCGACAGCATGTTCGACGGCATCTTCGTGGGCCGACGATTCGATCTCGCGGCGCTCTCGGTTCAATGCGTCGAGTTGAGCAGCCAGCGCCATGGCGGTATCGGCATCGTCTTCCAGAAGGCAGCGAATGCCGATGCTCATGTCGCTTAGGCGGCCTGCGGCATTGAGTCGCGGCCCAATCGCAAAGCCTAAGTGCCCAGCGTTGGCCTGCCGTTGATCGACCGTGGCCACTTGAAACAAGGCATTGAGTCCCGGGAAGGATCCTTTGCGTAGCCGTTGAAGGCCCTGCGCCACAAGCCGTCGATTGTTGGCATCGAGCCGAACCACATCGGCCACCGTGCCCAGAGCGACAATCGGCAGCAAGTCGTCCATGCGCGGAATGCGCTCCTTGGGCCATTGGGCAATGTCGCGCACGTGACTGCGCAGTGCCAACAAGACATAAAACATCACACCAACCCCGGCCAGATGCTTGCTTGGAAACGGGCAGCCGTTTTGGTTAGGGTTCACGATGAGGCAATCCGGCACGGTGGGTCCCGGCAGGTGATGGTCGGTGACCAGAACGTGCACGCCGCTTGCCTTGGCGCGATCCACACCGGCGTGGCTTGAAATGCCATTGTCGACAGTGATGATGCGTTGGAATGGATCGTCACGATGCAGGTCCAGGGCATGCTCGACCAAGGCCGGTGTGAGGCCATAGCCAAACGCAAATCGATCGGGCACCAGAAATTCCACGCGCGCCCCAAATCGCGCAAGCCCACGCAAGGCGACCGCGCAGGCCGTAGCGCCATCGGCGTCGTAGTCGGCGATGACCAGTAATTTTTCACCTCGGGTGATGGCCTCGAACAGCCAGCGTGCAGCCTCGTGGGCGTTATGCAAGGCGTCGGGTGCGAGCAGTCCCTCAAGCCCTGTATCGGCCTGTGCAGCAGCGTCAATGTCGCGGCTGGCAAAGACGCGGGCCAACACCGGATGAATGCCTTGGGCCGTGAGTGCGGCGATTCGGCTGGGGTGTAATGGCCTTTCCTTGATCTGAACGGGGGGCTCTGAGGCGCGGTGCATGGGTCTTAGTATGGCAAACTCCGCCCATGTTTCCGTATGAACTTCTGATCGGGCTGCGCTATACGCGTGCCGGCCGTTACGTCAAAGGCGCCGGTCGAAATCGTTTCATCTCATTTATCTCTGGCCTGGCCACGGCAGGGATTGCGCTTGGCGTGGCCGCATTGATCGTGGTCCTTTCGGTCATGAACGGATTTCAAAAAGAGGTGCGTGATCGCATGCTCGGCGTGCTGGCCCATGTGGAGGTCATGACTCCGGGCGCACCGATTGCCGACTTGGCGCCCTTGGATCCGATTGCGCAACAACACCCGCGCGTGGTGGCTACAGCACCGTTTGTGATGGCACAGGCCATGCTTGCGCGTGATGGCCAGATGAAAGGCATCTTGGTGCGTGGTGTGGACCCTGCGCGTGAGCCAGGGGTCAGCGGTGGTCTGGCGCGATTGATGTCTGGCCGGCTCGAGAGCCTGCAGGCCCGGCAGTTTCACATTGTGCTTGGCCGTGATTTGGCCGCAAGCATTGGTGCATCGTTGGGTGATACGGTGGCACTTGTCGCTGCCGATGGTGTGGTCACCCCTACGGGAGTGACGCCGCGGCTTCGTCAGTTCACGGTGTCGGGCATTTTTTCGTCGGGCCATTTCGAATACGACAGCACATTGGCGCTGATCCATATCACCGATGCTGAGCTTTTTTTCCGTGATCAGGCGACTACTGGTCTGCGCTTAAAACTCGACGACATGCAGCGTGCTCCGGATGTCGCACGTGAGCTTGGCCCGCAGATGCCGCGATCCACGGTGGTGCGGGACTGGTCGTATGAGAATCGCAACTGGTTTGCGGCCGTGCAGGTGGAAAAGCGGATGATGTTCATCATCCTGATGTTGATCATCGCGGTTGCGGCATTCAACCTGGTGTCGATGCTGGTGATGACGGTGACCGATAAGCGCAGCGATATTGCGATCCTGCGCACCCTCGGGGCCAAGCGCGGCAGTATTTTGTCGATTTTTATCGTGCAGGGCGCCTGGCTTGGATGTCTGGGCGTGGGCCTTGGTGTGTTACTCGGCGTACTGATTGCATCCAACATTGATGTGGTGATGTCGGCCATTGAGGCCATCTTCGGATTCCAGGTGCTGCCCAAAGGCATCTATTTCATCGACCGTCTGCCGTCGGATCTGCGCATGCCCGATGTGGTGCAGATCGGTGTGTGGGCATTGGTCTTGTCGCTGTTGGCCACCGTTTACCCCAGTTGGAAGGCCTCGCGCCTAGAGCCCGCGGAGGCGTTACGCTATGAGTAATGGCTTGCTGGAGGCCCGTGGCATTCGCAAGGTCTTTGGTGACGGCGAGGGCGAAGTTGTCGCCCTTCAGAATGTAGACCTGACCCTTGCCGTGGGTGAGACGGTGGCGGTGGTGGGTGCCTCCGGGGCTGGAAAAAGTACTCTTTTGCATATTCTCGGTGGCCTGGATCGCCCCTCGCAGGGTGATGTGTTGTTCGAAGGCCGGTCGCTCTATGCGCGAAGCGATGCTGAGCGCACCGCATTGCGTAATGCATCACTAGGCTTTGTGTATCAGTTTCATCACCTGCTCGGCGAGTTCACCGCAGAAGAAAACGTGGCCATGCCACTCCTGATTCGTCGTATGCCGCGGGCGCAGGCCTTGGTAAAGGCCCGTGAGATCTTGGCGCGTGTTGGCCTGAGTCAGCGTGTGTCGCACACACCGGCCATGTTGTCGGGCGGTGAGCGTCAACGGGTGGCGATTGCGCGTGCGCTGGTGACCCAGCCCCGTTGTGTGTTGGCCGATGAGCCTACCGGGAACCTTGACCGCACCACGGCCGCCCAGGTGTTTGATCTACTGATTGAGCGTGTGCGCAGTGCTCAGTGTGGATTGATCGTGGTGACCCACGACTTGGATCTTGCATCGCGGTGTGACCGCACGTTTCATCTGTAGCCCGCCGTCCATCGGCTAGCGCATCGCGTGGCGCTTACGGCGTTGCACGACTTCGTAACGCACCCAGATGTTCCAGCCGACGCGTGTGATCACGTAGCCCACCACGGCCAGGCCACTGGCCAGTGCGAATACCCCAACGATCAGCGGCCATCCCATGCCCAGTGCCCAGTCGCCAAGGGCGACGAAGGATTCCCAAGGTGTGCCCCATTCAAACTCTGGCGGTGGTGGAAATGCGGCCACCGCGGTATCACCGAGCTGCTGTGCTGGCAGGATTGCGTTGAGCAGCACAATGCCTAGTTTTAAGGCCAGCACGTACAGGGGGATGAATGTGATGGGATTGGTGTAGAGCGTCATGGCCACGGCCACTGGCAGGTTCCAGTGAAAAAGAAACGATGCGATGGCGGCGCCCAGCATCTGAAAGGGCGCTGGAAACAGGCCGCAAAACAGGCCTGCTGCCACACCGCCGGCCACGCTTCTGCGGTGGAGGGTCCAGACGGCAGGGTGCAGCACCCATGGCCCCAGCGCCCGAAGCAGTCTGTTTTGTTCGATCGTCTCTTGCTCGGGCAGAATCCGTTTGAGGAGCTTGCGTGCCATAGGCGGCCATTTTAGCGATGCTGATCGATACCCATTGCCATCTGGACTATCTGGACATTCCCGAGATTGTTGGGTCAATTCCCGGCGCCTTGCAGCGTGGCCGTGCTGCGGGTGTGTCGGCCATTGTTGTGCCCACGGTGAGCCCTGCCAATGTGGAGCGTGTGGTGGCCTTGGCTGATCGGGAGCCCGAGGTCTATTTCGCATTGGGCATCCATCCCATGTATGTCCAAGAGCTGAACGACAGTGCGCTGACCGAGATCGAAAATGCATTGGACCGCTATCGGCACCACCCCAAACTTGTCGCGGTCGGGGAGATCGGATTGGATCATTACGTGCCGGGATTGGATCGGGACCGCATGCACAGATTTTTTATTGCCCAATGCACGATGGCCAAAGACTGCGGGCTGCCTGTCATTCTTCATGTGCGAAAAGCACAAGACCAGGTGCTTGCTGGCCTGCGTCGCTGTCGTGTTACACAGGGCATTGCCCACGCCTTTAACGGGAGCCATGTGCAGGCCAAGGCATTTATCGACCATGGGCTTGTGCTGGGCATGGGCGGCGCGATGACATTCACACGCGCATTGCAGATCCGTCGGCTGGCTGCCGAGCTCCCGCTGAAGGCATTGGTGCTGGAGACAGACTCTCCCGATATAGCGCCGTCGTGGAAGCCTAAAGGCGAGTTAAACGAGCCCGCAGAGTTATCGCGCATCGCCGACTGCCTGGCTGCGCTTCGCGGCATGTCAGTGGATCACGTCATTCGCGCTACAGCGGCCAACGCGCGGCGCGCGCTGCCAAGACTCGAGCATCCGTCGTCCCATTAAACCGGCTGCACGGTTGTGATTTCGTTTGCGCTGGGCGTGCTGGCCGGTGTTGGCTGGCTTCAGACCCGTGCCTATCTGCCTGCTGTGCAGAGCCTCTTGCCCTGGGCTGGCCTTGTGGTGGTGGCATGCGGCGTATTGGCGTGGCGTAGCTCCCGTGGCGAGGCCCGCGTGTGGCCCACCATTGCGCGTAACGTTCTGCAAACGTTCGTGGCGTTGTTGTTCGGGGCAGCCATCGGGCTGGTATGGGCCGCACACACCGCCCACCATGCACTGGCCAGCCGCCTATCGCAGGACTTGGATCAACAATCGGTATGGCTCGATACCGTGATTGAGGATCTGCCGACACGGCATGATCGCGGCTGGCGATTCGAGGTGCGCGTGAAGGCCGCAGCCGTCGAGATGGATGGCGACATCATCCATGGGTTTCCTGCCCGCGGCGTCGTGAATTGGTATGGCACCCCTCACGCGGGCATTCCAGAAGCGCTGCATCCCGGTGAGCGCTGGCAGTTGCAGGCCAAGATCAGGCAGCCTGCGGGCACCTTGAATCCATCAGGCTTTGATGTCGAGGCCTGGATGTTGGAAAAGCGGCTTGGATTTACGGCGACCGTGCAGCAGGGCCGATCCGTGCCGGCACCTCGCTTCATGGGCCGTGAAGCGACAGGGCTTCAACGCATTGATATCTGGCGCGATCAGATTCGTCGCCTTATCGCAGAGCGTATTTCGGCCGACTTGCCGCGTGATGTCATCGCGGCCTTGGTGGTGGGGGACCAGCGGGCCATCGACACCGCGTCGTGGGCATTGTTTCAGCGCACGGGCGTCTCGCATCTGATGAGCATTTCTGGGCTCCACGTCACGATGTTTGCGGCGCTTTTAGGGTGGTGTGCGGCAGCGCTCTGGCGTCTGAGCTGCAGAATGGGTCTTGCTGCTGGATTATGGGTTCCTGTGCAGTCGGTGCGCGCGTTGGCAGCGGCGTTCGGCGCCCTGGGGTATGCCTTGATGGCCGGCTTCGCAGTGCCGGCCCAACGCACGGCGGCCATGGTGATCATCGTATGCGCTGCAACGGTGTTGGGCATCCGCGCCAGCCCGTGGGCCGTGATCGCGTGTGCGCTGCTGGTGATTGTCGTTGCCGATCCCATGGCGGTCTTGGCACCCGGATTCTGGCTTTCGTTTCTGGCGGTCGCGTTTTTGTTTTCGTTGCCCGAGGTTCAGCGTCGATCCCGAGGCGTCGCATCGAATTCCTCGATTGAATCACCCGTGCTTACGCGCAGGATGATGCAAAGGATCCGGCCGTTGATTGACATCGCACGTTCGGCTGGTCATGCCCAGCTGGCCATTACCTTTGGTCTGCTCCCGGTCACGGTGCTGTTGTTTCAGCAGGTGATTGTGGTGGGTCCTCTGGCCAATGCGTTTGCGATTCCTTTGGTCAGTTTTGTGGTCACGCCGTTGGCAATGCTTGGGACCGTGGAGTCCATGTGGTTTTCGTCGTCACTGGGGCTCACCTTGGCTGCCCATGCGCAGGCGCTGTGTGAGCAGGGGCTGCATGCGGTTGCGGCGCTTCCGTTTTCGGCGATCGATTGGCCATCTCCGGGGCTGATGCGTGTTGCCGTTGCATCGGCAGGGATGGTGATCGTGTTCGGCGGCGTGTGCCGTGGCCGTGCCTTCAACTACCGCTACTTTGGTTGGCTTGGGCTGCTTGCGTTGTGGGGAGTCGCACCCACAGCACCGGCATCGGGCACCATGCGTCTGCATGTGATGGATGTGGGTCAGGGGTCCTCTCTTTTGGTGCAGACCCACGGCCATGCATTGTTGGTCGACATCGGGCCTGCCTTCGCCGCTTCCGATGCGGGTGCCCGTGTGATTCTTCCCGAGTTGCGTCGGCTGGGTGTGCGCGCCTTGGATCGCGTGGTGGTGACCCACGCAGACCGTGACCATGCCGGTGGTCTTGCATCCGTGGCCGCGATGATGCCGATCCGCGAAATGATGGCTGCTCGTCCTGAGCAGATCACGCCCCTAATGGCAGGCGTCTCCCTTGCAGATCCCGTGCCCATTCGTGCATGCAGCGTTGGCGATGGCTGGCAGTGGGATGGTGTTCGTTTTGTGGTGCTGCATCCGTTGGCTGACCGAGTGATAACTCAGGACACCAATGCCGACAGCTGCGTGATTCGAATTGAGGCGTCTGACGGCTCAAGTGTTCTCGTTACAGGCGACATTCCGAAGCGCTCCGAACGTGAACTTGTCGATCGCTTTGTGGGGCTTATGGACCCCGAGGACCCCCGGTCGTTGCACTTGATTGGTGCGCGGCTTGCATCACAAGTGCTCATCGCTCCCCATCATGGAAGCAAGACATCCTCTGGTGATGAACTGCTTTGGGGCGTATCGCCTGAGCTGGTGGTGATCCAGGCGGGCTTTCGTAATCGCTTTGGCCATCCGCACGCCGAGACGCTGCAGCGTATTGCCACCTTATTGCCGGGCGCGTCGGTAGCGCGCACGGACCTGCAGGGCGCACTGAGGATCGATTGGCCGGCCGGGCGTCCTGTGGTGACCGATTTTTGGGCCCATCACCGCAGGTACTGGCACCTGCCGCGCAGGGGCGATTGAGGGGGCGCCTGGCTTAAGGGGTTGGCACGGTCCATGCTTAGACGTGGCTATGGTGACGCCGACTTCCCACCCTCTGCCCGTTGATGAGATGTTTGCCGACCCGCCGCACGGCTGGGGCAAGACACCGAAGCCCCATTGCGAGACCTACTGGCGCTGGCTCTCGGCGCAGGCGCCCGAGGCCTTGGAGCGCGCCAAGGTCGAGGCCGATCTTTTCTTTCGTCGTGTGGGCATCACGTTCAATGTGTACGGCGATGAGGCCGGCACTGAACGGCTGATCCCGTTTGATTTGATCCCGCGCATTCTTGCCGCCGATGAATGGCGCACCTTGGAAAAAGGTCTTCGTCAGCGTGTGACCGCATTGAATCGTTTTATCCACGACGTCTACCACGATCAAGACATGTTGCGGGCCGGCCTGATTCCGCAGGAGCTGATTCTGCGCAACAGCCAGTACAGGCCCGAGATGAAGGGTGTAGCCGTTCCGCGCGACATTTATGCGCACATCAGCGGCATTGATATTGTGCGTGCAGGGGCCGGTGAGTTTTATGTGTTGGAAGACAACCTGCGCGTGCCGTCGGGCGTGTCGTACATGATCGAGGACCGTAAAGCCATGATGCGGCTTTTCCCTGAGCTCTTCGCCATGCATCGTGTGGCCCCGGTTGAGCACTATCCCGACATGCTGCTTGCCCATCTGCGTTCGGTCGCGCCCAGCGGGATTGACGATCCCACGGTGGTGGTGCTGACACCGGGCGCCTACAACTCGGCGTATTTTGAGCACGCATTTCTCGCCCAGCAGATGGGGGTGGAGCTCGTTGAGGGCCAGGACTTGATGGTCTCTGAGAATCGCGTGTACATGCGCACCACGCGAGGGCCAAAGCGCGTGGACGTGATCTACCGACGTATTGACGATGATTTTCTTGACCCCTTGGTGTTTCGGCCCAACTCCACACTCGGCGTTCCAGGGTTGATGAGTGCGATTCGGGCTGGACGCGTCACGCTGTGCAACGCGCCCGGCACCGGCATTGCCGATGACAAGTCCATCTACCCGTACGTGCCCGACATGATTCGCTTTTACTTGGGTGAGGCCCCGATTCTGGCCAATGTACCGACGTATCTGTGCCGAAAACGCGACGACCTGGCGTATGTGTTGGAGCATATGTCGGAGCTGGTGGTGAAAGAGACCCATGGCGCTGGCGGCTATGGCATGTTGATTGGGCCGAGCGCTACAGCACAAGAGATCGCCGACTTTCGTGAGCGTGTCATCGCCAAACCCGAGGGCTACATTGCGCAGCCGACCCTGGCCTTGTCGACATCGCCCACATTTGTGGCCTCTGGTATCGCACCCCGCCATATCGACCTTCGGCCGTTTGTGCTCAGTGGCCAGCGGATCTCGATTGTGCCTGGTGGGCTCACCCGCGTTGCCCTTCGTGAGGGATCGCTGGTGGTGAATTCGTCGCAGGGCGGCGGCACCAAAGACACCTGGGTCTTGCAGGAGGGGGCATGCTAAGCCGTACGGCCGACAGTCTGTTCTGGATGTCACGCTATATCGAACGCGCGGAAAACACGGCACGTTTGCTGGATGTGCAGCGTCAGGCGGTGTCGCTGCCTGGAGTCTTCGCCGAGGAGAACACGGGCTACACGCAGACCCTGCATGACTTGGTGGCCAATACACTGAACCCGTCGAGCATTGTGAGTTGTATCGGATCGGCCCGTGAGAATTGCCGTACGGTACGAGGCACAGTGAACACCGATGTCTGGGAGACCGTGAACGCAACATGGCTGGAGCTTCAGTCGTTGCTCGCTGCGGGTCATTGGAAGAAAGATCCGTTTGAACTCTTTGAGTGGGTCAAGCTTCGCTCTCATTTGTTTCGGGGCATCACGATTGGCACCATGCTCAAAGACGAGGCGTTTCACTTTATGCGTCTCGGTACGTTTATTGAACGTGCCGACAGCACTGCCCGAATTCTGGATGCCAAGTTCAGCCTTCAAGAGCGTTCGGGGGTCGCCGAGGGCGGGGCCGATGAGCGCACGGATTACTATTACTGGGCCTCGGTCTTGCGTTCGGTGTCGGCGCTCGAGATCTACCGCAAGGTCTACCGTGATGTCATTACGCGGCGGCGCGTTGCGGAGTTGTTGATTCAGCGGGCGGACATGCCGCGTTCGTTGTTGGCCTGCTTAAACGAGGTCTGCGCCAATCTCGAACAGATCAGCGATCGTTCCGGCACGGAATCCCAGCGGCTGGCCGGCAGGCTTCGGGCTGATCTCCAGTATCTGCGCATTGACGATGCGTTTGAACGGGGCATCCACGATTTCTTAAAAGGATTTTCGGAGCAGATCTATGCGCTCGGCACGCGGCTCTGCCAGGAGTTCTCCGGCGCCCGTGACGAACCGTTGCTGGCGTGATTAGAATGCAGGCTACTTTTTATTTCTGGGTGAGTCGATGACGTATTGTGTGGCGATGCGGTTAAACGCCGGTCTGGTGTTTTTGTCGGATTCTCGAACCAATGCCGGAGTGGACCATGTCTCCACCTACCGCAAGATGACGGTGTTTGAGCGCAGCGGCGATCGCGTGCTGGTGCTGATGAGTTCCGGAAACCTAGCCATCACGCAGAGCGTGGTGCAGCAGCTCACCGATGCGGGAGCTGCTGAGAATCTCTGGAACGCGACATCGGTAGCCCGGGCGGCGCATGTGGTGGGGGAGGCCGTGCGCGAGGTCTACCGCCGTGATCATCAATCGTTTCAGGAATTTGGCCTGGATTTCAACTGCAGCTTTATTCTGGGCGGGCAGATTCGGGGCGAAGAGTGCCGGGTCTTCAATATCTATTCCGCCGGTAACTTTATCGAGGCCTATGCCGAGAGCCCTTACTTCCAGATCGGCGAAGCCAAGTACGGAAAGCCGATTCTTGATCGTGTGATCACGCCGGAAACGCCGCTGGATGTGGCTGCAAAATGCTGTCTGATTTCAATGGACTCGACACTGAAGTCGAATATTTCGGTGGGCATGCCACTCGATTTATTGATTTATGAGCGGGATTCGTTAAGGGTCTCGCGTTATGTGCATATCAATGCCGATAACCGTTACTTCAATGAGATCCGCACCATGTGGGGCCAGCAGTTGCGGCAGGTGTTTAATCAGCTGCCCGATCCGGACTGGGCCAATATGCCGGCCGAGGAGAGCTGGCCGGTCTTCGAGGCCCAGATCCGATCGCCGGATCAGTAAGGCATTCGCGTTTCGTATTACTGGGCAGCCCAGCCGCCGTCCATGTTCCAGGCGGCACCGCGGATCTGGGTGGCGGCATCCGAGCACAAGAACACGGCCAGTGCGCCCAGCTGCTCGGGCGTGACAAATTCGCCCGAAGGCTGCTTTTCAATCAGGAGTTCGTGCTTGGCAGCGTCGTTGCTGAGGTTCTTGGCCTGCGCTTTGGCATCGACTTGTTTTTGCACCAACGGTGTCAGCACCCAGCCAGGGCAGATCGCATTGCAGGTGATGGGCGTGCTTGCCGTTTCCAGCGCAACCGATTTGGTGAAGCCCACCAGCCCATGCTTGGCAGCGACGTAGGCTGATTTGTAGGCTGAGGCCACCAGCCCATGGACCGATGCGACATTGATGATGCGGCCAAAGCCGCGGGATTTCATGCCGGGCAGGGCACAACGGATGGTGTGAAACGCGGAAGAGAGATTGATGGCGATCACCGCATCCCAGCGGTCGACGGGAAATTCTTCCACCGGTGCAACATGCTGAATGCCGGCGTTATTGACCAGCACATCGAGCCGACCGAGCTGCGATTCGGTGCTGCGGATCATATCTTCGATCTCGGCGGGTTTGGTCATGTCAGCACCGTGATGCAATACGCGCACGCCATAGCGTGACGCAACATCTTTTTTCAGAGACTCGATCAGCGCTGCATCGCCAAAGCCATTGAGCATGATGTCGGCGCCTTGCGCGGCAAGCGCATGTGCAATACCCAGGCCGATGCCACTGGTGGATCCCGTGATGAGCGCGGTCTTATTGGCCAGAATGTTGTTGCCTGACATACGTGTTCTCCCTCGAGTTGTGCCAATCGTTTTTTAGGAACTGCCGCTTTGGGCTAGCATTCCAGCATGGCAATGATAAAGGGTTCAGCATCCCCATCGTCTGCGGCCTCCACGGCGCAGCCGCGCCTCCACACGGTCACGTGTGCCAGCACGGCCGGCCTGCATCGTATGGCGTATCAAGAGTGGGGCGACCCCGACAACCCTCGGGTCGTCGTGTGCGTGCATGGGCTGACCCGACGCAGCGATGATTTCGCATGGCTGGCGAGGGCGTTGGCGAGCGATGCGCGTGTGGTCTGCCCCGATGTGGTGGGCCGCGGCCGATCCGAATGGCTCAAGGATCCGATGCTTTACGGCATACCTCAGTACACCAGCGATATGGTCACCTTGATTGCGCGGCTCAACGTGCCCAGCGTGCATTGGGTAGGCACGTCCATGGGCGGGTTGATCGGCATGAGCCTCGCAGCACTGCCCAACTCGCCGGTAGAGCGGCTGGTGCTCAACGATGTCGGTGCGGTGCTCAGTGGTGAGGCGTTGGCGCGTATCGCCGCCTACGTTGGGGTGGAAACGGATTTTCCTGGTCGTGATGTCGCGCATGCAGTGCTGCGCCGTATCTTTTCCGGCTTTGGTGAGCATACGCCGCAGGAGTGGGAGGCCTTGTGCGACTGCATGCTGATTGAGGACACGTCGAGCGGCCGGTATCGGCTTCATTACGATCCTCAGATTGCAGCGCCGTTTCGCGCAGCCTACGGCAGTTCATCAAAGGCGGGTGCCAGCGCGCTGACACCACCGGCCGACATTGAACTCTGGCCGATCTACGATGCGATTGCATGTCCAACGCTGGTGATGCGTGGGGCGCAGAGCGATCTGCTGCCGGCATCGGTTGCGCACGACATGACACAGCGTGGCCCAAAGGCGCGCATGGTCGAAGTCGCAGACGTGGGCCATGCACCGACCTTGATCAGACCCGATCAGATTGCGGTCGTGCGTGATTTTCTCGGCCTGGGCCGGTGAGCAACTGATGCACCCGATGCGTCGTATGCTGCTATCAAGGACGGCTGCTGTGGCCAGCGTTGCAGCCGTGATGGGTGTTGCCGGCTGCGCGTCTGCGCCGGCGCCTGCGCCCAAAAAAGAAAAAGTGGCCCTGGTCCTGGGCGGTGGTGCCGCCCGCGGGTTTGCCCACGTGGGCGTGATCAAGGTGCTGGAGGCCAACGGGGTGATGCCGGATGTGATTGTGGGCACCTCGGCCGGAAGCCTTGTGGGGGCCTTGTATGCCTCTGGCATGAATGCGTTTGAGCTGCAGCGGGTTGCGCTCAGTGTTGATGAGTCAACGTTTGCCGATTGGACGCTTGCAGGCCGTGGATTGATTCGTGGCGAAGCGATCGCCCAGTTTGTCAATACGCAGTTAAAGCAGGCGACCATTGAAAAACTTCCACGCGGTCTAGCGATCGTGGCCACAGATTTACGCACCGGCGAGCCTATCGTGTTTCAGCGCGGGGATACGGGGACCGCGGTACGTGCCTCAAGTGCGGTGCCGGGTATTTTCAATCCTGTTCGCATTGGTGATCGCGATTATGTCGACGGTGGCCTGACCCATCCTGTACCCGCAGCTGTAGCCAGGCGGCTCGGCGCCGATGTCGTGATTGCGGTGGATATTTCTGCCAAGCCGGATGGCCGAGATCTGTCTGGAACGGTGGATGTTTTGCTGCAGACCTTTACGATCATGGGTGCCCGCGTGGCCCAATACGAACTGGCTGCAGCCGATGTTGTGATCCGTCCTGCGATCGGCCAGATGCGTGGTGTCGATTTTTCGTCGCGCAGTCTGGCGATTCTGGAAGGCGAAAAGTCGGCACAGGCCGCGTTGCCGCAGATCAAAGCCCGCCTGGCGCAGCGTTAATTCATCGCAATGACGCGTCGGGCCTGATCAAAGCGCTTCGCCCAGTAGCCCTGATCCAAGGATTCGATACGCACGACACCTCGGGCAGTGGGGGCATGCACAAACCGTCGCTCACCCAGGTATACGCCGACGTGAGAGTTCGCTCGGCCTGTGGTGTTAAAGAACACCAGATCGCCGGGTGCAAGTTCGCGGCGTGAGATCTCCACACCTACGGTCGCCTGTTCTTCGGTGGTGCGCGGAAAGCGAATCTTGAAGGCATCGGCCATGACATGGCTGATCAATCCGGAGCAGTCCAAGCCCTCCGAAGGGTGGCTGCCGCCGAGTTTGTAGGGTGTGCCTAACAACAATACCGAGCGCGACGTTACCTCACTGACAGCCTGATCGCGGCTCATGCCATTCGGAAGTCGAATCAGTCCGCCCGAGGGCACATCGAATCGGCCGCTGGGTTTTGCCGACGTGCTCGGTGGCGGTGGGGCCAATGTGCTGCAGCCGGCCAAGCCAAGCAGTGTGAACAGCAGAATCGCGTGTAAGCGGTGCGCAAAACGGTCGAGTATCATTCCCGGCTTCAAGGCTGCGATGGCGCAATTATCAATCAGTCGATTCAAATTTCAAGGAGAAGTCATGATTCAACGTCCGGTTTTAACGCAAGACGATGTGGCACGTATCGGCGCAGCCGCAGTTGCAGAAGCTTCGAAGAACAATTGGAATGTGTCGATTGCGATTTGTGATGAAGGTGGGCACCTCTTGTGGTTCACGCGACTCGACGGTGCGCCGGCGATTTCGGCCTACATCGCGCCCCAGAAGGCGCGCACCGCGGCACTAGGCCGCCGCGAATCCAAGGTCTACGAAGACGTGATCAATCAGGGCCGTGTGTCGTTTCTGTCGGCGCCTGAGCTGCAGGGCATGTTGGAGGGCGGCGTGCCCATCATGGTCGATGGCCACTGCATCGGCGCCGTGGGCGTGTCGGCTGTAAAGTCCAATGAAGATGCCCAGATCGCGAAGGCAGGCATCGCTGCTTTGTGATCCGCATCGTGATCTCTGCGCACCCGTCTTGCGACGGGTGCTCGGCGCTCGTTTAGGCCACCATCTTTTCGATCTTGACCTTCCACTCTTTGGGTCCCGTCTCGTGCACGGATGTGCCGTTTGCGTCCACGGCAACGGTGACGGGCATGTCTTGCACATCAAATTCGTAGATGGCCTCCATGCCCAGGTCTTCAAAGCCCACCACGCGTGAGCCGCGAATGGCCTTGCTGACCAGGTAGGCGGCACCGCCCACGGCCATCAGGTAGGCCGATTTGTGTTTCTTAATCGCGTCGACGGCTGTTGGGCCACGCTCGGCCTTGCCCACCATGGCGATCAGGCCGGTCTGCGCCAGCATGGTCTCAGTAAACTTATCCATGCGTGTTGCGGTGGTGGGGCCTGCGGGGCCGACCACTTCATCGCGTACGGGGTCGACAGGGCCCACGTAATAGATCACACGGTTGGTGAAATCGACCGGTAGTTTTTCGCCTTTGGCCAGCATGTCGCAGATGCGCTTGTGGGCCGCATCTCGGCCGGTCAGCATCTTTCCATTGAGCAGCAGCGTCTGGCCGGGCCTCCATGAGGCAACTTCCTCTGGGGTAAGGGTGTTGAGATCCACGCGTTTGGATTTTTCAAGATCCGGCGCCCAGGAAATCTTGGGCCAGTCTTCAAGTTTTGGCGGCTCAAGATGGGCCGGTCCGCTGCCATCCAAATGGAAGTGCACGTGCCGTGTCGCTGCACAGTTCGGAATCATGGCCACGGGCAGGTTGGCGGCGTGGGTGGGGTAGTCCATGATCTTGACATCGACCACGGTGGTGAGACCACCCAATCCCTGGGCCCCGATGCCAAGGGCGTTGACCTTGTTGTAGAGCTCAATGCGCAGTTCTTCGATCTTGTTTTTCGGGCCGCGGGCCAACAGCTCGGGCATATCGACAGGGTCCGTCAGTGATTCTTTGGCAAGCAGCGCTGCTTTCTCTGGTGTGCCTCCAATGCCGATGCCCAGAATGCCGGGAGGGCACCAGCCTGCGCCCATGGTCGGCACGGTCTTCACCACCCAGTCCACGATCGAGTCACTGGGATTGAGCATGACGAGTTTGCTCTTCGCTTCCGAGCCGCCGCCCTTGGCAGCGCAGATCACCTCGATCTGATCGCCGGCCACCATTTCGTAGTGGATGACCGCGGGCGTGTTGTCTTTTGTGTTTTTACGTGTGCCGGCGGGGTCAGCTAAGACCGAGGCACGCAGCACGTTGTCCTTGAAGTTGTAGGCCTGCCGAACCCCCTCGTTGACCATGTCGCCGATGGCCATGGTGGCGCCTTCCCAGCGCACGTTCATTCCAATTTTGAGGAAGACCGTTGCGATGCCGGTGTCCTGGCAGATGGGACGGTGGCCCTCTGCGCTCATACGGCTGTTGGTCAGGATCTGCGCGATGGCATCTTTGGCGGCCGGGTTTTGCTCACGCTCATAGGCGGCGCCAAGCGCCTGAATGTAGTCAAGCGGGTGGTAGTAGCTAATGAATTGAAAGGCATCAGCGATGCTCTGGATAAAGTCGCTCTGTTTGATAGCCGGCATGGCACAACTCCCTTTTTTGGGGTAGATTTTATGGGCAAGTACGACCAAAGGATCGGGCTCGTCAGCGCTTTGCGCGCTGCAGCACAAGAATTCTAACCTGCCAAAAATTCCAACAAGGGGAGCACAGTATGGCCATCGAATCGGTTCTTCAAGAAACCCGCGTTTTTCCTCCGCCGAAAGACTTCGCTGCGAAATCGCGTCTCGGCAGCATGGAGGCATACAACGCCATGTGCAAAGAAGCCGAGGCCGACTATGCCGGCTTCTGGGCCAAGCACGCCCGTAACGAGATCATCTGGAAGAAGCCCTTCACCCGCGCACTCGATGAGAGCAAGGCGCCGTTTTACAAGTGGTTTGATGATGGTTTGTTAAATGTCTCGTACAACTGCCTCGACCGTCACCTGGAAAACGGCAACGGCGACAAGGTTGCCCTGATTTTCGAGGCCGACGGCGGAGACGTGACCAAGGTCACGTACAAACAACTGCATCAGCAGGTCTGCCGACTGGCCAATGCGATCAAGGCCATGGGCTACAAAAAAGGCGACCGTGCACTGATCTACATGCCGATGTCGGTGGAGGGTGTGGTGGCCATGCAGGCCTGCGCACGACTTGGCGTGATTCACTCGGTGGTCTTTGGTGGGTTTTCAGCCAAGAGCCTTCAAGAGCGTGTGGTGGATGCTGGCGCGACGCTGGTGATCGCGGCCGATGAGCAGTGCCGTGGTGGCAAGGCTATTCCGCTGAAGCCCGCCGTGGATGAAGCATTTGCGCTTGGCGGCTGCGAAGGTGTGAAGCATGTGATCGTGTACCGCCGCACCGGCGGTGCGATTCCGATGACGGCCGGCCGCGATGTCTACATGGACGACATCTGCAAAAACCAACCCGATACCTGTGAGCCGGAGTGGGTCGAGGCTGAGCATCCGCTTTTCATTCTCTACACCTCGGGCTCCACCGGAAAGCCGAAGGGTGTTCAGCATTCCTCGGGTGGCTATCTGCTGCACGCCATCATGACCATGAAGTACACCTTCGATATTCAGCCCAACGATGTGTTCTGGTGTACGGCCGATATCGGCTGGGTCACGGGCCACACCTACATCACCTACGGCCCCTTGGCCTGCGGTGCCACCGAGATTGTGTTTGAGGGCGTGCCCACGTATCCCGATGCAGGCCGCTTCTGGAAGATGATTCAAGACCACAAGGTCTCGATCTTTTACACGGCACCCACGGCGATTCGTTCATTGATCAAGGCCAGCGAGGCCACGCCGGCAACCGCACCGAAGAATTACAACCTCTCGAGCCTTCGACTGCTGGGTTCGGTGGGCGAGCCGATCAACCCTGAGGCATGGATGTGGTACCACAACAATGTGGGTGGCGGAACATGCCCCATCGTGGATACGTTCTGGCAGACCGAGACCGGTGGCCACATGATCACGCCGATGCCTGGTGCAACACCATTGGTGCCAGGATCATGCACTTTGCCGTTCCCTGGCATTCAGGCGGCGATCGTGGATGAGGCCGGACACGACGTGCCCAACGGGCAGGGCGGTATTTTGGTGGTGAAAAAACCGTGGCCATCGATGATTCGCACCATCTGGGGTGATCCCGATCGTTTCGTGAAGAGCTACTACCCCGAAGAACTCGGCGGACTGCTCTACCTTGCAGGTGATGGCGCGATTCGTGACAAGGACACCGGCTACTTCACCATCATGGGTCGAATCGATGATGTGTTGAACGTATCGGGTCACCGCATGGGCACGATGGAAATCGAGTCTGCATTGGTGGCCAATCCCCTGGTGGCCGAGGCCGCTGTGGTGGGCCGTCCCGACGACACAACCGGCGAGGCCGTGGTTGCCTTTGTGGTGTTGAAGGGCGCGCGACCCTCGGGCGACGATGCGAAGAAGATGGCCAACGATCTGCGCAATTGGGTGGGTAAGGAAATCGGTCCGATTGCCAAGCCCAAAGAGATTCGGTTTGGCGACAACCTTCCCAAGACCCGCTCGGGAAAGATCATGCGCCGTCTGCTGCGTACGCTGGCCAAAGGTGAAGAAATCACACAAGACACCTCCACCCTGGAAAATCCAGCCATCCTGGATCAGCTGAAACAGACCGTTTAAACGGCGTCGCGTGGGCCTTCGCCAAGTGGCGAGGCCCGCCCATACCGCGTGTGGTGGGGCTCATGGCGGTCCGGACCCCGCTCTGTTACACTTCGCTCGCTTGACCCGCCTAGCTGATACGTTCCCGGCTGCGGCTTTGTCTTCCTCTCGCGGAGAGATGGATGAGTGGTTTAAGTCGCACGCCTGGAAAGCGTGTATGGGTT
>JACCDS011365371.1_pt1 | contig 23896 bp, 22 predicted proteins | sample 7446441 | NCBI WGS metagenome assembly JACCDS01 (sample SAMN15323445, study PRJNA562643) | freshwater metagenome | isolation source: river surface water | place: USA:Blue River Watershed | collected 2017-08-17 | reverse complement strand
GCTGACGCGGCCATGTCCGAACGCGGCACCAGATGCATGGGGCCGTTGCCGATCAGGTCGCTGCGGCCGATGCGTTTCAGGCCTTCGCGCAGCACTTCCCAATTGTCCGGGTCATGCCAGCGCAACAGCGCCTTGTGGAACTTGCGGACCTTGCCCAGGCGCGGCGTCTCGACGACTTCCGAATCCTTCGAAATCTTGTGCAGCGGGTTCTTGCGCGTGTGGTACATGGTGGTGGCCATCGCCATCGGCGTCGGCAGGAAGGTCTGCACCTGGTCGAGGCGGAAGTCGTTTTCCTTCAGCCATAGCGCCAGGTTCACCATGTCGTCATCGGTCGTGCCCGGATGCGCGGCGATGAAGTAGGGGATCAGGTACTGCTCCTTGCCCGCTTCCTTCGAATACTTGTCGAACAGGCGCTTGAAGTCGTAGTACGCGCCCATGCCCGGCTTCATCATCTTCGACAGCGGGCCATCTTCCGAATGCTCGGGCGCGATCTTCAGCAGGCCGCCCACGTGGTGCGTCGCCAGTTCCTTCACATACTCGGGCGAGCGCACCGCGAGGTCATAGCGCAGGCCGGAACCGATCAGGATCTTCTTCACGCCGGGGATCGCGCGCGCCTTGCGGTACAGCTGGATCAGCTTGCCGTGATCGGTATTCAGGTTGCTGCAAATGCTGGGGTACACGCAGGACAGCCGGCGGCAAGTCTCTTCGACCGCCTTGTCCTTGCATGCGAGCCGGTACATGTTCGCTGTCGGCCCGCCGAGGTCGGAGATGGTGCCGGTAAAGCCTTTGGTCTTGTCGCGGATCAGTTCGATCTCGCGCAGGATCGATGGCTCCGAACGACTCTGAATAATGCGGCCCTCATGCTCTGTGATGGAGCAGAAGGTACAGCCACCGAAGCAGCCGCGCATGATGTTCACCGAGAAGCGAATCATGTCCCACGCAGGGATCTTCGCATTGCCGTACGAAGGATGCGGCGCGCGCGCATAGGGCAGGTCGTACACATAATCCATTTCTTCCATCGCCAGCGGCAGCGGCGGCGGATTCAGCCACACATCGCGCTCACCATGCGCCTGCACCATTGCGCGGGCATTGCCCGGATTGGATTCGAGATGGAATACGCGTGACGCATGCGCATACGCGACAGGATCGTCCTTCACTGTCTCATAGGACGGCAGGCGTACCACACTGCGGCTGCGGATTTCCTTCTGCTGCGCGAGGCGTTCTTCGCGGCTGAGAATTTTGATCGGCGCAATCGATGCTGTCTTGCTATCGGTGCCGCAGGCCTGTGGCTCCTTTTCCTTCATCTCGTACGGATTCTGGTGCGGTTCGATCTTGCCGGGCATGTCTACCCGCGTCGAATCGACCTCGCTCCAGTCGTCGGCCGGCTTCCAGCCGCGCGACACCATGAAGGCCGTGCCGCGCAGGTCGCGTATCGCTTTCACCGACTCGCCGGCGGCGAGTCGGTGCGACAGCTCGAGCAATGCGCGCTCTGCATTCCCGAACAATAGAATGTCCGCCTTCGAATCGGTCAGTACCGAGCGACGCACGGTGTCGGACCAGTAGTCGTAATGCGCGATACGGCGCAGGCTGGCCTCGATGCTTCCGATCACGACCGGCACGCCCGGAAAGGCCTCTCGCGCGCGCTGCGCATAGACAGTCACCGTGCGGTCGGGCCGCTTGTTCGGCTCGCCGTTCGCGGTATACGCATCCTCGGAGCGCGGCTTGCGGTCGGCGGTGTAGCGGTTGATCATGGAATCCATGTTCCCCGCGGTGACGCCGAAATACAGGTTCGGCCGACCAAGCGCGCGGAACGGCTCGGCAGACTGCCAGTCCGGCTGGCTGATGATGCCGACCCGGAAACCCTGTGATTCCAACAGCCGCCCGATCAGGGCCATGCCGAAGCTCGGATGGTCGATATAGGCGTCGCCGGTCACGAGGATGATGTCGCAGCTGTCCCAGCCGAGTTTCTCCATCTCCTTGCGCGACATCGGCAGGAATGGCGCGGCCTTCAGCCCGGGGCGGAATGACGGGTAGGAGCGAAGGTTTTTGGGGGTGGGGGACATGGGCACTGCCGGTGGGACGAAACAGGCCCACAGTATGCCAGTGTTGACGTCCGGACGTGCGGCGCCGCCCATTTCCGTCGGTGTGGCCACCGACGGGGTTTTACCGGGCTATTTAAACGGATTGTCGACGCTGTCGGTCGGCCGGAATGCGATCTGCTCGGGCAGATCGGGCGTGGCCTGCAGATGAGCGACCGCGGCATCCAGCACGGCCTTGAGCTGCAGCGCGCGCGCCAGGCCGGCCTGGTCGCGGGTAATGGACAGTGAGCCATACAGCTCCAGCTGGTCGACCCGGTTTTCTATCGTCAGCTCGTCGATCGCGACCGAGTCAGTCTCATTCTCGAAGGGTTTCAGCGTCGTCATGGAGTCCTCCCCGGGTTCGTCATGTCCGGCCGCCGGCCGGCGCGTATTTTCGGCTGCGGCAAGTCCATCGTTTTTTGCTTCGCATTTTCAGACAGTTTAGGAAACAGGTTGATGCCGGCGCGCTTTTCCAGCTCGGCGATCGATATCACCTGATAGCTGTCGCTGTCGTCATTCGGTGCCAGCCATGCGGCAGCTTCGCCGGTCGCTGGGTCGACCACGGCCTTGAATACATGCGTCGGCACGAACACACGACCATTGATGCGCACGATCTTGTCGCCCTCGAACAGCGGTCCAGTCATCACATAGAGTTCGCCGCGCTGGTTCGTCAGATGACGCGTTGCGCCTTCGATCGCAGACCACAGCCGCTGGTTGTTGCGCCGGTTTTGCGGCACCACGTTCGCCAGCGAAAAACTCTCATGCTGTGCCTGCCGCGTCGGCATGTCCGCGGCCGGCGCCATGTGGCCGCGGTCATAACCGGAACGCGCATAGTCTGCCAGTTCGGCACCATGCTTTGGTGGCAGGGTCGGCTCAGCATGAAAGCTGTCTTCACGCGGTACCTCGCGTGCAGCGATGAGACTATCCCGGGTCAGACGCTCGGCAGCCCACAGCGGTGTTTTCGACACACCCGAATGCATGACCGCGAAGGCCTCGAAACACAGACCAACCGTGCTGGCCTGCAAGGACTTGCGCATGAATTCGGGTGTGGCCTTTTGGAAGAAATGCCGCTCGCAACCGGTCGTCTGCGCGTGTGCGACAGACACCAGCCAGAGGCTGAACAATACAACGAGGATTTTTTTCATAGGTGAGGCGATAAGCGGAAGCGATGAGCGCGATCGGTGAGCGGAACTTGCGGATTCGAATCGACCCTCGGGTCGAAGTTCCGATCTAATATCGAACAATAGATCTTGAATTTTAATGCAGGGAAATATTGAGCTTTACTTGTCCAGATCGGTCGAATGGAAGGAAGCGGCGAGGCAACACGGTCCAACGCGATCAGCGGAGGGCGCGGGCTAGTCTCGGGTCAGGAGATGCCGCTCTATCGTCAGCCTATTCCTTCTCACTGAAAGGAGAGCATGGTGGAATTCCAGACGCGAACCCGTGATGAAACGGCTTGGATGAGCTGGATGGCCGGCATGGCCATTGGCGCCATCGCGATGTACATCGCCGATCCCAGCGAAGGCCGGCGGCGACGTGCGCTATTGCAGGACAAGATGAGCAGTTATTCCGCGCGGACGCAGAGGGTCGTCAGCGGCAAGATGCGTGACGCACGCAACCGCTTCTCGGGCCTGCAGGCTGAGGCAATGCGGATGATCTCGCCGCGTCAGGCCAAGCCGATCGATAATCATGTGCTCGAAGCTCGTGTGCGTTCACGTATTGCGCGCGCCATGCCGCAGCTGGATGAGCTCACGGTCGAGGCCGACGAGGGCATGGTGACGCTGTCCGGCGACCTACCTGCCGAAGATGAGCGCACCCTGCTTGATCTTGTGGAAGGTATTCCCGGCGTCGAAGCGGTTCGCTATGCCGGACAGGCGTGGGACGATGAGGGCGGTGGACTGGCTGGAAGGGGTGGACACGGTGGTCGAGTGACCTCGATGTTCGCCGGTCGCAGTCCGCTATGGATTGCCGGTGCCGCCGGCGCCGGGCTGCTGACCTGGTATGCGCTGACGCGGCGTCAGCCACTCGGGCTGCTGGCCGTTGCCACCAGCGTCGGGCTGATGGGACGCCGCGGCCGCAGTGGACTCCGCGAGGCGGCGAGCTCGGCGATGCATGCCAGCGGCGAAGGCTTCGATGCCGAGCGCACGATCGACATCCAGGCGACACCCGAGACGGTGTATGACATCTGGAGTCGCTACGAGAACTTCCCGCATTTCATGTCGCATGTGATCGAAGTGCGTGACCTCGGCGATCGTCGCTCTCACTGGGTGGTACAGGGACCGGGCGGCAGCGAAGTGGAGTTCAACTCGGTACTGACTGCAGCGGAGCGTCCGCATTACCTGGCCTGGCACAGCGAGCCGGGGTCGCGCGTGCAGACCGAGGGCACAGTGACGCTGGCTCCCCAGGCTGGCGGCACGCGGGCTACCGTACGCATGTCATGGCAGCCACCGGCCGGTGCGCTGGGGCAGGGTGTGGCGGTGCTCACCGGCGCCGATCCGCAGTCGGCGCTCGACGAGGACTTGCAGCGGATGAAGCAGTTCATCGAGCGCGGCCTGCCGTCACGCAGCGTTGGCGGCGGCGCGGGCACGACGGGCAGCACGGGTAGCGGCAACGTATTGCACTGAGCACGCTCCGGCGGCCGGAACTTGCTTGCCGGCCTTGCATCCAATCATGGCCGGAAACAGCCGGGCGTCCCAACGTCACAGGAGCAATATCATGATGCAAGCAGAAGAAGTCCGGAAGCGTTTCAGCCAGATCGAGCAGACTATCCGACAGGCCAGCCAGGCTTGCGAGCGCGCCGGCGCCGGCGTGCCGATGGACCTGAGGAACTGCATACAGCAACTGGACTCGCAATCTTCGCAGGCGCGCGAGCAACTGAAACAGACGCAGGATGAGCAGTCCATCATCGATTGCGTCGATCAGCTCGAGGAACTCGGCGATCAGGCGAAAGCCGCATGCGAGGGTCAGCAGAACGTCGACCAGCAGCTGAAGCAGGCTGTGATGCAGGCGCACCAAGAGCTGAGCCAGCTCAAGCACCAGTTGCATTGAGCAGTGCCGGGGCACGGGCCGGCTGCGGCTGCGACTGCAGCCGCCAACTGCAGTCGTAAATAAACCGCAGCCGCGCCGGTGCTCCGCTTTGATTTATCATCTCCCGCCATCGATTCAATGATTCCGGGAGACCCGAATGACGGCAGAACCGCGGCTGTTGTGGAGGCCGAGCGCCGAGCGCATCGCCAGCAGCAGGCTCACGCATTATCTTCAATGGCTGGCGCGCGAGCACCAGCATGTTTTCCTCGACTATCAGGAACTCTGGCAGTGGACCATCGACGACCTCGAGTCGTTCTGGCTGTCATTGTGGGAGTACTTTGATATCCAACACTCGCAGCCTTTCGACGAGGTGCTGTCGACCCACGCGATGCCCGGCGCGAAGTGGTTCTCCGGAAGTCGCCTGAATTTTGCCGAGCAGCTGTTCCGCTTCAATGTCGACGATGCGCAGGCGGACAAGCCGGCCATCATCGCCGAGTCGGAACTACGTGAACCACTGGCGATCAGCTGGCGCGAACTGCGCTCGCAAGTGACAGCAGTGGCGAACACACTGCGCGCACTGGGTGTGGGCCCCGGTGATCGCGTAGTCGCGTATCTGCCGAATTCGCCTGAAGCGGCGATCGCGTTCTATGCATGCGCGAGTATCGGCGCGATCTGGTCATCGTGCTCGCCTGATATGGGCAGCGCCAGCGTGCTGGACCGCTTCCGTCAGATTGATCCGAAGGTACTGATTGCGGTCGATGGCTACCGCTATGGCGGCAAGGATTTCAACCGGCTCGATGTCGTGCAGACCATGCGCGCCGAGCTGAAGACGCTTGAGCACACCGTGCTGTTCCCCTACCTCGATCGCGATGCTGCATTGCCCGGCGCGCTGCGCTGGGACGAGCTGCTTTCGCATCCAGCCGCGCACGCGGGTCCGATCCGTTTCGAGCAGCTGCCGTTTGACCATCCGCTATGGATACTGTATTCGTCCGGCACCACCGGCATGCCCAAGCCCATCGTGCACGGCCACGGCGGCAGCCTGCTGGAAGGTTTGAAGGGATTGGCGCTGCAGCTCGATGTCGGCGAGAACGACCGCTTTCACTGGTTCTCCACAACTGGCTGGATCATGTGGAATTCGCAGATCAAGGGCCTGTTGGTCGGTGCCACGATCTGCATCTATGACGGTAATCCCGGCTATCCGGATCTGGGCCGGCTGTGGCGCTTTGCTGCCGACCACCAGCTGACCTTTATTGGTGCCGGTGCCGCCTTCTATGCCAATTGTATGAAGGCCGGCATCGTGCCGTCGCAGATCGCCGACCTGTCGGCACTGCGCACCGTGGGCTCGACCGGTTCGCCGCTGGCCGAGGAAGCGTTCGATTGGGTCTATGCGAATGTGAAGCAGGATGTGCTGCTGGCATCGATTAGTGGTGGTACCGATATTGCGGCGGCTTTCGTCGGTGCCAGCCCGAACCTGCCGCTGTACGCCGGCGAGATGCAATGCCGCGCGCTCGGCGTGGCGGTACATGCGTATGACGACCATGCGCGCGCCGTGATCGATCAGGTCGGTGAACTGGTCGTCACCGAGCCGATGCCGTCGATGCCGCTGTACTTCTGGAATGATCCTGGCAACAAGCGTTATTTCGAAAGTTACTTCGAGCATTACACCGGTGTCTGGCGGCATGGTGACTGGATACGCATCACGCCGCGCGGTGGCGCGGTGATTTACGGCCGTTCGGATGCCACCATCAATCGGCACGGCATACGCATGGGCACGGCTGAGATCTATCGTGTGGTCGAGGATTTCGATGAAGTGCTCGACAGCCTGGTGGTCGACCTCGAATACCTCGGCCGTGAATCGTGGATGCCGCTGTTCGTGGTGCTGCGTGAAGGCATCGCACTCGACGCAGCGCTTGCGCAGCGACTCTGCGACCGCATTCGCACCGAGCTGTCGGCGCGGCATGTGCCGAATGATGTGATTGCCGTGCCCGAGATACCGCGCACACTGACGGGCAAGAAGATGGAGCTGCCGGTCAAGAAACTGTTGCTCGGCATGCCGGCAGAGAAAGTGGCGAATCCGGATGCGATGGCCAATCCTTCGTCGCTGCAGTGGTTTGCCGCACTCGCTGAGCAGCGCAAGGCGGCGGCCTGATGTAATAGGCTCCCTCGTGAGGCTGCTGGCGGGGTTTGCAGTCCCTTAAGCCTGAAAGGAACTGCGGACTTGCTTCAGGCGCCGACGATCCAGCCTTCCAGGCCGTCGTGCGACGGCAGTCCGTAATCGCGGTCGCGCCGCTGCCATGCCCACGCGGCCAGCAGCGCGCACAGCACTGCATCGAGCAGGTCGCCGCTGCCGTCGTCGAGCAGCTGGCCGTGAAAGCGGCCTGCATCAAGTGTCACCCGTTGCGGATAGTCGCCGCGCTCCAGTGCTTTCACGATCGTCAGCCGCGCCGCGCGTCGTTCAGGCGTTTGTAGAGCCGGCGCATCGTTCTTGTACGACGCACGCGTGATGCTGCGCGCGACCATGCCCGGGTAAGCCTCCAGTGCAACGCGCGATGGGTCGCCGTTATGCATGAACGGTATATGCACCTTCGCGTCGAGCAGCATCGGTGCCCCCGCATGCAGCATCCAGGCGACCGGCGGGTTCACCCACTTCATTGGCGATGAAGAGCCTGCCGGCAGGTCGCAGGAACGGTGGATGAATTTGCTGCCAGCCGGACGTGCATCGCAGACCGCCTTGAACATCTCGCGCAGCTGCGCGCGCTCGATGCCGGCCACATGCCGGATCAACGCAGGCCAGTCGGTCGGCCAGCCGAGCAGCGTGACCAGTTCGCGCGGGAAGGAAAACGGGAAATCGAAGCCGCCAAACCACGGGCCGGGCTGGCGCAGCCAGTCGGAAAAGCTGGCGAAATCATGCAGCGTGGTTAGCTGCTCAAGGCGGAAGGTGTCGCCGGCCAGTCGGCCGGTCGCGATCGTGATGCCCTTGCGTTTGCGCGGCGCCGACGTGAAGTCGACGCCGTGCAGCGTTACTGATCTGTCGTCAGTTTCTGCCATCCGGGAGTACGACGTTCACGTCCAGCACCTCGAGGTTGTCCTTCTTGTCGAGCGAGATCTTGATGTCCTCGGGATTGATCTTTACGTACTTGGAGATCACTGCGATCAGCTCGCGGTGCAGCGCCGGCATGAAGTCCGGGCCATCGCTGAGGTGGCGTTCGCGCGCGATGATGATCTGCAGGCGTTCCTTCGCGGTGCTGGCGGACTGCTTCTTGTTGTTGAACAGGAAGGAGAAGATGTCCATGTCATTTGCCTCCGAAGATCCGCGACAGCAGACCCGGCTTTTCGTATTCGGCGAAGCGCAGCGGACGGTCTTCGCCGAGGAAGCGTGCGACCACATCCTTGTAGGCTTCGGATACATCGCTGCCTTCGATATGGATCGCCGGTGAGCCCTGGTTCGATGCGTGCAGCACCGATTCAGACTCGGGGATGATGCCCAGCAGCGGGATGCGCAGGATTTCCTGCACGTCTTCGTACGACAGCATCTCGCCGGCCTCAACGCGCTTCGGAGAGTAGCGGGTGATCAGCAGGTGCTCCTTCACCGGCTCGCTGCCGGTTTGTGCCCTGCGCGACTTGGCCTGGATGATGCCGAGGATACGGTCGGAGTCACGTACCGACGACACTTCTGGATTGGTCACGATCAGCGCTTCGTCGGCGAAGGTCAGCGCCATCACTGCACCGCGCTCGATACCGGCCGGCGAGTCACAGATAATGAAGTCAAATTCCATCGTCTTCATCTCTTCAAGAATGCGCTCGACACCTTCTTCGGTCAGCGCGTCCTTGTCGCGCGTCTGCGAGGCAGGCAGTACGAACAGGTTGTCGCAATGCTTGTCCTTGATCAGTGCCTGCGTCAGGCTCGCTTCGCGGTTGATCACATTGATCATATCGTAAACCACCCGGCGCTCGCAGCCCATGATCAGATCGAGATTGCGCAGGCCAACGTCGAAGTCGATCACAGCCGTCTTGTGGCCGCGCAGCGCGAGGCCGGACGCGACGCTCGCGCTGGAGGTGGTTTTTCCTACGCCGCCTTTGCCGGAAGTAACGACGATAATTTTTGTCACGAGGAACTCCTTGTCTGAGTCTGTCAGGTCTTGTGGTTTGCCTTCTCGGCGCGGACTATTTCAATGGAATGGCACGGGTTTCAAGTTTTTCATTTTGCAGCACGACCTGGACGGGCTTGCCGCCGAGTTCTTTCGGCCACCCCTCATCGAAGGTACGGTACACGCCGGCGATCGATACCAGCTCTGCACCCATGGCCAGCGAAAAGATGCGCGCACCGGCGTCGCCGGACGCACCGGCCAGTGCGCGGCCGCGCAGCGGTGCGTATATATGAATGCTGCCGTCGGCGATGACTTCGGCGCCGGGATTGACGGTAGCCGTCACGATCAGGTCGGCGCCGCGCGCATAGACTCGCTGGCCGCTGCGCACCGGCGTGTCGATGACCATTGCGGAGGCTGCAGGTGCCGCTGATGGCTTAGCGGCATCGGCAGCTGCAGCGCTCACAGCCGGCTCAGGTGCGGACGCAGAGGCGGACGGAGAGTCGGACGCAGAGGTGGTGCCGGCTTCTGCAGCTGCAGGTGCGGCGGTCTCTGCCGGCGTCGTCTCGACGCTGCGCGGTTGCTCCATGCGGTCGATGGCCAGACCTTGCGCGCGCAGCTCATCTTCCAGTGCGGCGGGCGGATTGCGCACGGCCACCGGATTGAGACGGTACGAACGGAACAGCGAGATCAGCGCCGGCCAGTCGATACTGCCCGGCTCGGGTTCCGGCGACAGGTGGCCGAGATCGAGCAGCGTGAATTCGTCTTCGAAATAATCCGGGGTGCCGCCGGTAATCTTCGCCAGCGAGGCAGACAGCTTGGCGTGGTCGGTGTCGCCGAGCACTGCGGCGACCGCGACCACGGTCGAAATCTTGAGTTCCAGGGGCTGCCTGGTTTGCTTGTTTGACATACGGTCCCGGGTGATGGCGGTCCTCCGAAGTCCCGGCCAATGAGCGCGGGAATTCGGCAGGCCCTGCGGCGCCGTATTATACCCATGTCCCCTCGGCAAATCGGCTTCTGTTGGCCGGTATCGCACGCTGTCATTTGCCAGCGGGGGGCACGCGGTACCGGCAAGCCGAATTCGTGATGAATGCGTTTGTGATCCGTCAAAGCCGGCACGGACTCCAATGACAAACTGGACTGGATAAACGTGGGATACACCCTCGATGCGCCCATTCATTCGATCCAAGGAGTCGACGATGCGAAGAAGCCAGCAGCACAACCCAGTGGTGGACATGGTGCAGTATCAGCTCGATGTCTCGATTCACCTTGCCGAGGCGATGTTCACTGGTACCGAAAAGATTGACCGTGCGGTGCTAGATGTCACGCATCAAGCGGTCGACGGTCAGTTGAAGCTCGCGCGCGCTGTTGCCGACCTGCGCGATCCGGGCAAGATGGCTGATCTCCAGGTGGTGATGGCCGGTCGTCCGGAGAAGACCATGCATTGCCAGCAGCAGATCATGGCGGCGCTGGTGGAGATGCAGGGCGAATTCGGCAAGTCCGTTCGCGACTATATGGACCGCCTGAGCCAGAGTGCCACCGAGCAGGCTGGCGAGGCGGGCGAGAAGATGGGCGTCGGTACGCAGGCACAGGCCGACATGATGAACCCGTTCACTGGCATGATGATGGTGTGGGAGCAAGCCTTTCGCGAAGCCAGCCGCATGGCCAGCCAGAACATGATGGCCGCGCGCTCCGGTGTCGAGAATGCCGCGAATGCGGCGCGCGATGCGATGTCAAAATCAATCGAAACTGCCGGCGCCGGATCGAATGGCCACACCCATAGCCACAAGGGACGCTCGGCAAAGCATAAGTAGTTCGCAAGCAGAGAGAAATCCGATCGCCGCGATGCTTTTTTTCGCGGCGATCGCATTGACGGTGTCAGGCGGCGACGCTGGGCAAATCCTTGTTGCTTTCTGCCTGGACGTTCTGCGCTGCGAGTTCACGCGCGCGCCGGCCGGCGGCTTTCGAGCGCGAGCTGGACGGTGGCAGCCTGCGCAACGTGCGCAGTGATTCAATGTCCTTGATGCCGATCGAGCGTTGGTCCACGCTGATCAGTCCGATTTCATTGAATGCCGACAGTGTGCGGCTGACCGTCTCCAGCGTGAGACCGAGGTAGCTGCCGATCTCATGGCGAGTCATCCGCAGATTGAACAGCTTGCTGGAGTAACCCATCTCGGCAAAGCGCTCCGACAGCGAGACCAGGAAGCGCGCAACCCGTGCCTCAGCCGACAGTGCGCCGAGCATGCTGACCATCGCCTGTTCGCGTACCAGTTCGCGGCTCATCACACTGTACATCGCATGCTCGAGCTCGACATAGGTGCGGCCCAGCTGCGTGAACTTCTTGAAAGGTAAAAGGATCAGGTCGCAGTTGGACAGCGCTACCGCCTCCGATGCGTAGCGGCGGGTGTGGATACCGTCGACGCCGAACAGGTCACCCTTCATCGGGAAGCTCAGTACCTGTTCATTGCCGAACTCGTCGATCAGTACCGTCTTCAGGAAACCCGAATGCACGATGAACAAGGTATCGAATGGCTGGCCGATCGTATAGATTCGCTGCCCTGTCTTGAACTGCACATGCTGGAATAGGAATTCTTCGTCGCTGACTGCCGGTGCGGACGGGATGCGCAGCAGGTCGCACAATTCCTTCAGGTTAGACCAGAGCTTGCCCTGGCGCTGCCAACCGGCTTCCGCTGCCGACCCGTGGATGGCCGAAGCCACGGTATCGGTGCGCAACTCGGAAGTATGGGTGGATGTCATGGTCATCTCCTGTTGTAAAGGCTGGAACGATTCAGTACGCGATACCGGCGATGTGCGTCTTTCTTTGCGAGTCCACCCTGCATTTCACAGTGGCGATCATCAGGTGGTGTGCCTGGCGGAAGGACAGAACATCACACTGCCGGCATCCGTGCTGATGGATCAGTGGATACGCTTCACTGCGCTTGCTGCAGGTCACTCTCATTGCGCTTGCTAGTATCCGGACTCGAGTTCTTCAAAGCTATCGGGACACCCTGAATGCTTTTGGAGCACGAACCGAGAATTCTTAAGGCCTTTCCTAGCATCTCTTTCTCCTCTTGCTGCGGGGTCTGCACGCACTCAATTCACGGCTTGAATTTGTCCAGCAGGCCCTGTGCCATCGCGTACTGCACCAGCTCGGCGAGGGATGGCGTGCCGAGCTTTTGAAGAATGTGCGCCTTGTGGGTGCTGACGGTCTTCACGGACAGATGCAGCACTTCGGCGATATCGGTGACGGACTTGCCCGTCACCAGCATGTTGAACACCTCGAACTCGCGATTCGTCAGCGACTTGTGCGGCATGTCGTCGCGTGTTGGCATCGCATCCATCGCCAGTTGCTCGGCGACTTCCATGCTGATATAGGGACGACCCGAGCGGACTTTCCTGATCGCATTCACGAGATCTGTGCCGGCACTTTCCTTCGTGATGTAGCCATGCGCGCCGAGACGTATCGCACGCGCCGCGTACTGGTCTTCGTCATGCATCGTCAGCACCAGCAGCGCAATCTCCGGCGCTTCCTGCTTGATCTGCTTGATCAGGTCCATTCCGCTCCTTCCCGGCATTGACAGATCCATGATCAGCACATCGAATCCGCCCTTGCGGACTTGCGCGAGGACTTCGAATCCATCAGTCGCCTCGCCGCATATTTCGATGTCCTCAACCTTGCGCAGGATGTACTTCAATCCTTCCCGCATTAGCGCATGGTCATCTGCCAGTACCACCCGGATCATTCGCTGTGCCCCGGACAGCCCGGGCACCGGAGCTTTGTGCGCAGTCGTTCAGACATCGCGGCCGACTCCGTCAAATGGTTTGAACCTGATCAATCTTTTTTCCATCACCATTTCCTCTTAGTAACAAAATAGCAACATTATGGGTAAATGTAGCAGCTTTTCACCAAGTGCCCCATATGATTTCGATCAAAACGACGAGGACTTTCGCGAATTTCGTGTTTGCGAAATCGTTTTATTTCTGAGTGGGAATTAATTTGTGTCGACAGGTCAATGGATCCGTCGATCGTGATTTGCAGTCATGACTGAATGGAAGTAGCGCTGCCCGTATCCGGTTCGCGGTGGGCAGGCTGATAGACTGTACGTTCATCAACATTCAGCGCATGCAACTCGACGCACATCATGGAAATCAAGCCGGGCGAGATAGGGCACATCATTCAACTGGCGATAGCGCCGGTCTTTCTGCTGACCGGGGTAGGCACCAACATGCTGGTGCTGACCAACCGGCTGGCACGCATCATCGACCGCACCCGACTGCTGGAGGAGAACCTTGATAGGGACGAAGGCCTCGACGATGAACGCGACGCGTTGTACCGGGCCGAACTGGATGTGCTGTTTCAGCGCGCGAGAAAAATCAACCGGGCGATTTTTCTGTCGACCAGCTGCGCCTTACTGATTTGCATGGTGGTGGCCGCGCTGTTCGTGACGGATGCGCTCAACCTGCGATTGGCATCCGTGATTGCGGGCATGTTCGTACTGGCGATGGTGGCGCTGACAGGCAGCTTTGTGTATCTGCTGCGCGAAGTGCTGCTGGCCACCGAATTCATGAACCGCCAGCAGCAGCGGTATCGCAAGGAACGCGTGCCGCTAGGCTGATGCGCTGGCAGCGACTTGCCGGCGCCACCGCTCAGATGGATTCGATCAGTTCACAGCTGGCCTGGAACAGCGGATGCGCGGAATCGCCGAAGGCATCACAGATCGTCAGATGGTTCACGCCGTGCAGCGGCACTTCCTTGCGGAAGCCGTTGCGCCACTCGGAAGCGATCAGTGTGGTCTGCCGTTTAAATTCATCCGACTCGAGATCGCCGACGGAGGTGATGAACGGCGCCGGATGCGACTGCGGCATGCGCGCCGGCGACAGCTTCAGCGCGCTGTCCGGATCGAGCTTCAGGTCCATATTGACGAAGTCCGCATGGCAAACCGGCTCGAGGTCATACAGGCCTGACATCAGCACGCCCGCCTTCACCAGATCGCGCGGCAAGTCGGATGCGACGGTGGGCCACTGCGCGGCCAGCATCATCGCCGCCAGATGACCACCGGCCGAATGGCCAGCCACGACAATGCGGTTGCTGTCGAACTCCAGTCGCTCGGCATTCCGGTACAGCCACGACAGCGCGCGCACTTGCTGCAGCGTGATCTCCTCGATCGACGCTTCCGGCGCCAAGGTGTAATTGGTCAGCGCAACGTTGAAACCGGCCTGCCGGTAAGCCGGCACGATGAAGGTGAAATCCGATTTGTCCAGCGACCGCCACCAGCCACCGTGGATGAATACCAGCAGCGGTGCGCCGGCGCTATACGCGGGGTAGAAATCCAGACGCTCTTTTGCCGCTGGTCCCACCGGCAAATCGAGCAGGCCTGCCTGCGTACGCCGGACCAGCGCGGAATCCTCCTGCCAGCGAGTGAAGATCTGCGGATGGTCGGGGATGCTGGCTCGCGCGTTGTACTGTTTCGTGTAATAGTCGGTCAGGGACTGCCGGCTGCGGGATATGCTACCGGGCGTGCTGCGGATCGTACTGTGATCTGTACTGCGATCCGTGCTGCGATTCGTGCTGCGATTCGTACTGCGATTCGTACTGCGCATGCGCTGGCTCCTCGCTTGTGAATTGTTATGGCTTGCGGTGCGCGACAGTGTAGCCGGTCGCGCGGTGCGGCGATAGCTGCTGACCCCCTGCGGACTCCCGGGGCGAATGATCCGCCAGATTGACGACGTATCATCGGTTCGCCTACACTGACCATGTTTTGGTGCCCGCCCGTCGGTCTCGACGGGCAGTTAAACGGGAAACACGGAGCCTACGCCGAATTCTTCGCCGAATTCCTCGAGATAAGCCAACGTGTGCTGCCCCCGCAACGGTAAGCAAGCGCATGACCCTGGTCGTGCTGTCCGCCTGAATCGCCACTGTGTCGCTGACATGGGAAGGCATGGCGGATCCGCTTGTTAGCCCGGATACCGGCCAGAACAGGTGGGAGAGGCGAACGGGGTGGATTCGCCGGTTATCCGGCTCAGGCTTTGCGCCTGTCCTCTATCGGTTTGCGCTCCTTTGAAATTTCGCCTGCGGGGAAGCTGGCGAAAGAATCACTCTTCTGAAATTCATGCCTAATCGCCTTATTCAGCGCGGTGGTGCGCCCGTACTGGCCGCATTGCCCGCTTTGCTTTACTCGGCCTTCGCCGGCGCACAATCGACCGCGACTGCGCAACTGCCGCAAGTGGTCGTTACGGCCAATCGCTATGAGCAGGACCTGCGCGCCATTCCGGGCCAGGTCAGTGTGATCACCCGCGAGCAGATGGAGTCTGCCAACATCAGCACCATCAATGAGGCGATCAGCCGTCTCGGTGGTATCGCGACCCGCGTCAGCCTCAATGGCGGTAATGAATTGACCATCGATCCGATGGGCTTTGGCGATACCGCCGGATCCAACACGCTGATTCTTGTCGACGGCGTGCCGATCCGCGAAGGTGACATGACCGAGGTGCGTCTGTCCGGCCTGCCGGTGGAGAGCGTTGAGCGCATCGAGATCCAGCGCAGTTCCGGCGGCGTGCTATACGGCGGCGGCGCAACGGCCGGCGTGATCAACATCATTACCCGTGCATCGGGTAATGATACGAAGGCGGCAACGTCGGGTAGCATCTACGCAGGACGTGGCTCGTTCTCAACCAGCGAATACCGCGCCAATGCGCGCTACGCGAAGAATGGACTGGACCTGACGCTGGCCGCGACCGATCGCGACTCCGACGGCTTCCGTCGCCACTCGGCCAGCCATGATCGCGGTGTGCTGCTGACGGCAAAATATACGGGCGACGTCGCGCGCTTCGGAATGAGCTTCGCCAGTGAGGATAACTTCGCGCAGACGCCGGGTGCGCTCTCGCTGGAGCAATTCCGTACCGACCGCCGCATGGCGCAGCCGGAGTCGGTCGCGAACAATGCGCGCTCCGTGATCGATACCAGCCGCCTGTCGGCTTTCGCTGAAACCGATTTCGCCGGCGTGACATGGCGTATCGATGCAAGCGCGCGGAAACGCGACCTGAATGCAGTGGCCGTGATGGGCGGTTTCCCGGTACCGCTGCAATATCGTGGCGATAACCAGTTCGCCGGACTCAGTGGCCAGCGTGTCGATAGCGTTGCCTTTGGCAAGAACCGGCTGGTGTTCGGCGTCGAACATTCGGACTGGTCGCAGCAGCGGCGTTACCCTACCTGGTCGTTCGGGCCCTACCAGCTCGATTTCACGTCGACCAGTTATTTCATCAAGGACGATCTCGACCTTACCCGACCCGGCGTACGTATCACCGCAGGCTATCGCTCCGAGCGCAATGAGCGCACTCAGCAGACGGTCGGCGGCAACGACCAGATCGCTAACCGTGGCACGCGATCGGCGTGGGAATTCGGCGTGTCGAAGGAGCTGAATGCCGAGAACAGTATCTACGCGCGACTGTCCACCAGTTACCGGTTCGCGAATATCGACGAATTTGCGACCAGCTATACACCGGACTACCTGCCCGTGCCGCTGAAGCCGCAAACCTCGCGTGATCAGGAGATTGGCTGGAAGCGCCAGTTCGGCTCGCGCGGTCGCCTTGACCTGCGGGCTTATCGCAGCAACCTCGATAACGAGATCGCGTATTTTGCCGGCCCCGAAAACGGCGGCTATGTCTTCAGCACGAATGCCAATCTGGCGCCGACGCGGCGTCAGGGCGTCGATGCTGATTTCTCGTGGCAGCTGACCGGCCGCTGGCTGCTCGCATCGACGCTGTCGGTGCGCGATGCACGCTTCCGTTCCGGCGACTATGAAGGCAAACGCGTCCCGATGAGCGCGCGCGAAGTCATCTCTGTTCGCACGGAGTACGCGGTCGACGACAAGCAAAAGCTCGGTGCGATGGCGCGCTGGACGTCGAGTCAGTACATCGCCATGGACTTCGACAATGAGAAGCGCATGCCCGGCTACGCTGTGGCCGACGTGTATTACCAGTACAAGCTTGGCAAGTTTGATCTGTCGGTGAAGGCACTGAACATCTTCGACAAGTCGTACTACTCGTATGCGACCCGCAGCTGGGATCCGATGACCTCCCAACCGTACACTGCCGTCTTCCCTGATCAGGGGCGTTCGCTGTGGTTCTCGGCGCGCTACCGCTTCTGACGGCGGCCTCGGTGAAGGCCGGCCTGCGTCCGCTGCTGATCCTGCTGGCCGTTGCGATGGTGGCAGCACTGCTGTCTATCAGCTGCGGCAGCCTTGGCTGCGCGCTCGACGCCGGCTGGCAGGATCCGACACGCTTGCTGCGCGCGCAGCGTGCATCGCTGGCTTTTTCCGTCGGCGCATTGCTGACACTGGCCGGTGCCTTGCTGCAGCTGTTGCTGCGCAATCCGCTCGCCGATCCGTACGTCATGGGCGTATCCGGCGGTGCGGCCGTTGGCGCGGTGTTGTCCGGTGTGCTGTTGCCCGCGGCATTACTGTCGGCCGGACTGCAGGCCGGCGCGCTCGCCGGTGCGCTGCTGGCCATTGCGGTCCTGTTCGTACTCGCACGGCGCAGCCTGCTGCTGCCGTCGCTGCCCACGGCCATGCCGGGCGTGCGCCTGATCCTGACCGGTGTGATGGTATCCACCGGTTTTGGCGCGCTGCTGACGCTGTTGCTATCACTGGCCCCGGACAGCCAGCTGCGTGGCACGCTGTTTTGGCTAATGGGCGACCTCGATGCCGAGAGCTACGGGCTGTCTGCGTGGATCGTGCTGTTGCTGGTCGGCGTCTGGGCGGTGCGACAGGCGCCGCGCCTGAATGTGCTTGCCCACGGCGATGCCACCGCGCAGCTGCTCGGACTGCCGGTCACGCGGCTGCGCGTCATCATCCTGCTGGCCGCATCGCTGGCGACCGCGGCAGCAGTTGCGCTGGCTGGTGCGATCGGCTTCGTTGGTCTGGTGGTGCCGCATGCATTGCGGCTGTGGCTGGGCAATGACCAGCGTGTACTGCTACCTGCGGCGATGCTCGGCGGCGGCGCGACGCTGCTGCTTGCCGACCTGATCGCGCGCACCGTACTCGCACCGGTCCAGCTGCCGGTCGGCGTGGTCACCGCGCTGATCGGCGTGCCGCTGTTTCTGATGATGTTGTCGAGGCTGCGATGACAGCACTGATACAGAGCAGCGCACTCGGTCTGCGTGCCGGCAGTCGCGACCTCGTCAGCCGGCTCGACTGGCAGGTGAATCGGGACGAGTTCTGGTGCATCCTCGGTCGCAACGGCGCGGGCAAGAGCACCCTGCTGCATGTATTGGCGGGCCTGCGCAAACCTGACGAAGGTGGTGTACAGATCGATGGCATGGCCCTTGATGTGATACCGGCGCACGAGCTCGCACGGCGACGCGGCCTGATGCCGCAGCAGTCACTCGACAGTTTTGCGTTTTCTGCGCGCGAAGCGGTAGCGATCGGACGCACACCCTGGCGGGTCGGCAGCGCCTGGGATTCGTCAGAGGATGAGGGCCATGTGCGCGCCGCGCTCGCACAGGTGGGTATGGAAGACAAGATAGACAACGTGATCACATCGCTGTCCGGTGGCGAGCGACAGCGTGTCGCCTTTGCTGCGCTGCTCGCACAACAGCCGGCACTGATGCTGCTCGATGAACCGACTGCGCATCAGGACGTCGCGCAGCAGTTATTGCTGATGCAGCTGATGCGCAAGCTCACCGAACGCCATGCGGTGATTGCCAGCTGCCACGACATCAATCTGGCGGCACGTTTTGCGACCCATGTGCTGTTACTGGGGCCAGATTTTCATTGTGTCGGTCGGGTGTCGGCAGTATTGACGCCCGAGACACTGCAGCACGTATTTGGTTGCAGCTTCGAGCGTTCAGGAGAGATGTTTACCGCGCGCTAATCAGAGCCTGTTTCATCCGGCCTTGGGCCACAGAATCATCTGCGTACAGCGAAACAGCGCGATCGTCTTGCCGGCGGCAGTGACCGTGGCATCCCAGACTTGTGTGGTACGGCCGCGATGTGCCGGCGTGGCTTCGCATTCGAGGTGTCCGTCGCGTACGGTGCCGAGGTGGTTGCTCTTCAGTTCGATCGTAGTAAAGCTCTGTGCGCCTTCAGGCAGATGCAGCATGCAGCCATACCCGCAGGTGGTATCGGCCAGCATCACCACAGCCGCCGCATGCAGATAGCCATTCGGGGCGAGATGATGCGATTGAATCTGCATCGCCGAGCGCAGCCGGCCGTCCTCGGCCGACAGCAACTCAAAACCCAGATGCTCAGGCAGCGTACCCTGCTGTACTTTTTTCCATTGCGCCAGTGTGTCGCTCATCGCGTACTCCGAGGGGTGGTGGTGTCCGGCTGACGTGCGCTGTCAATCTGTTCACACAGCCGTGCGGTCGCGTCCAGCATGCGCGGACCGGGACGATTCATTACGCTGCTATTTACGCTGAACAGCTGGTTACGGCGGACTGCGCTCAACTGCGTGAACATACGCCAGCGGTCAAATACATGCGCATCTTCATTGCTGGTGATGATGACTTGTGGATCGGCGTTCAGCACGACCTCGCGGCTGACGGTCGGTACCAGTGGCTTGAGCTTGCCGAACAGGTTGACGCCGCCGCACAGGCGGATCGCCTCGGACACGATGTGCGTATCATTCAAGGTCATCAATGGCGATGGCCAGATCTGGTAGAACACCGTGACCAGCGTGCGTGTTGAATAGCGTGCGCGCAGTGCATTCAACTGGCTGCGAAAACTTGCAGCGGCACGGTGCCCGGCATCGCTGCCGACGAGTGTGCCAAGGCGCTCCAGCGAGCTGGCAATATCTTCAAAGTGGCGCGGCTCGCTCTCGAAAACGGCAATTCCCAGCGCGCGCAGCCTCGCCAGCTGCGCCGGATGATTGCCGCTCTTCCAGCCGACGACTAGATCCGGTTTCAGCGCGACGATGCGCTCGAGGTCCACGCGCAGGCTGTCGCCGACGGAGGGCAGCTTCGCCGCCTGCGACGGATAGTCGCTGTAGGCAGATACACCCACCACGCGCTCACCGGCACCGGCGGCGAACAGCAGTTCGGTCGCATGCGGCGCCAGGCTGATGATGCGTGTGGCTGGCGAGGGCAGGGTGAGGCGATGGCCGCTGTCATCGACAGTGTTGACGGCGGCACTGACCGCAGTGCTCACCACGGCTGACGGCAGCAGTGCCGTCAGCAGGGTGATGCGCAGCAGTCGTGGCAGCCGGATTTCGGTCATATCTCGAGGTTGTCGATCAGGCGGGTATTGCCCAGTTTTGCGGCCGCCAGCACGACCAGCGGTTCGCCGGCCTCGAGGTCGGCTGCCGTCGGCGCCTGCAGATCCGCGCGCTTGCGGATCGCGACGTAATCGGGTTGCCAGCCGCGTGCGGCCAGACGCGCCATGGCCTCGTCGCCAAGCTGCGCCGCATCGCGACGGCCCGAGCGTACTGCGTCGGCAATCTGGTTCAGTTCGCGGTACAGCGCCGGCGCCTCGGCACGCTCGGCCTCGGACAGGTAGCCGTTGCGAGACGACAGCGCGAGGCCGTCATCGGCGCGATAGGTCTCGGCAGCGATGATCTCGGTCGGCAGCGCGAACTGGCGTGCCATGTTCCGGATGATCATCAGCTGCTGGTAGTCCTTCTTGCCAAACACGGCCACCCGCGGCTGCACGCAAGAGAACAGCTTCATCACGATGGTGGTCACGCCGGTGAAGAAGCCGGGCCGGAACTCGCCTTCAAGCATGTTACCGAGTCCGTTCGGCGGCTGGATGCGGAATTCCTGTGGTTCCGGATAGATGTCTCTCTCGGTCGGCGCGAACAGCACATAGACGCCTTCCTTCTCCAGCTTCTCGATATCGGCGGCGAAGGTGCGCGGGTACTTGTCGAAGTCCTCGTTCGGGCCGAACTGCAGCCGGTTGACGAAGATTGACGCTACCACCGGGTCGCCATGCTTGCGCGCCAGCCGCATCAGCGACAGGTGGCCTTCGTGCAGGTTGCCCATCGTCGGAACGAACGCGGTGCGCAGCTGGCCGCGCAAATGGTCACGCAACTCCGCGATCGAGGAAATGATTTTCATGAAAGTCTTCGTCGTTGAAAAAGGTCAGCGCAGGCACCGTTGCCGCACTGGCCCGGTTTGTTCGCGCGCTCTTAGTTCGGCGAATAGGACAGCCGCACGTAAATCGGCGCAAACGCCTCGGCCTGGGTAATCTCGATCAGGGTTTCTTTCGCGAGCTCGAGCATCGCGATGAAATTCACCACCACCACGGGCACGCCACGCGCGGTGTCAAACAGTTCCTGGAATTCGACGAACTTCGCGCTCTGCAGCCGGCGCAGGATCTGCGTCATGTGCTCGCGCACCGACAGCTCCTCGCGCGTGATCGTGTGCTTTGCGGTCAGCTTCGCACGGCGCAGCAGGTCGTTCCACGCGGTCTGCAGATCGGCGATGTTCACGTCGGGGAAACGGGTCACAACGGTCTGGTCAACATAGACCTGCGTGCGCACGAAGTCGCGGCCTACCTGCGGCAGCGTGTCGAGTTCGAATGCGGCCAGCTTGATCTGCTCATATTCAAGCAGCCGTCGCACCAGCTCCGCACGCGGATCGACCGGCTCGTCGCTACCTTCGACTTTCTTCGCCGGCAGCAGCATGCGCGACTTGATCTCGATGAGCATCGCCGCCATCAGCAGATAGTCGGCGGCCAGTTCGAGGTTGCGCTGACGGATTTGCTCGATGTACTCGAGATACTGATGCGTGACCGCCGCCATCGGTATGTCGAGAATATTGAAGTTCTGCTTACGGATCAGGTAGAGCAACAGGTCCAGCGGTCCCTGAAAGGCTTCGAGGAAAACCTCGAGCGCATCCGGCGGGATGTACAGGTCGTTCGGCAGCTTGAACAGCGGCTCGCCGTACAGCCGCGCGAATGCGACGCCGTCGACGATGTCGGGCGTGCTGTCGACTGCGGTGTTAGTACTGGTTTCCACGGAGTTTGGTTTTTACTTCGACTGGTAGACGTAGGCCGACTGCTTCACGCGCGATTCGCCTACGCGCTGCATCTCGTCCAGATCGATCATGCCTTTGTCCCACAGGCGTGCGCGGCCAGACTGCTGGCCAGCTTCCATGCCGGGGTTATTGCGCTTGAGTTCGTCGATGAAGCGGGTGAATTCAGAAACGTAAGCTGTTTGCTTCTTGAAAAGACTCATGGTCAGATCTTTCGGAATCGCCACGGGCGGTTGCCCGAGGCGCGTATTTTACCTTCAGCGGATGCGCATGCCCGGTTTTGCGCCCAGCCACGGCTCGAGGATATAGATGCCCGGATCGGCTTTCTCGTCGTGCGCCGACGCCGCCAGCACCATGCCCTCGGACACGCCGAACTTCATCTTGCGCGGCGCCAGATTGGCGACCATCACCGTCAACTTGCCCTTCAGATCTTCCGGCTTGTAGGCCGACTTGATACCCGAGAACACATTACGCAGCCGGCCTTCGCCGACATCCAGCGTCAGTCGCAGCAGTTTGTCCGAGCCTTCGACCTGCTCGCAGTCGACAATCTGCGCGATGCGCAGATCGATCTTCATGAAGTCGTCGATCTTGATTTCGGCATCGATAGGCTCGATGTCCGCAGCCGCAGATGAGGCTGCAGCCGTCGCGGCGTCGGCCGGCGGCTCGAACAGCGAATCGAGCATCTTCGGCTCGACACGCGTCATCAGGTGCGAGTAAGGCTGCATTGTGTGCTGGTCCGGCAGCGCGTTGGTGACATCGCTCCATTGTAGCGGCGCGATATTCAACAGTGACTCCACCTGTGCCGCCAGCGACGGTAGCACCGGCTTCAGGTAGATCGTCAGGATGCGGAAGGCCTCCAGCAGTCGCGAGCACACTTCCTGCAGCTTCGCGTCGTTGGCCGGGTCCTTCGCCAGTTCCCACGGCTTGTTCGCATCGACGTACGCGTTGACGGCGTCGGCCTGTTCCATCACGAGGCGCAGTGCCTTGCCGTATTCGCGCGCCTCGAACAGCGTCGCGATCTCGGTGCCGGCGGCGCGCAGGCCCGACAGGTAGGCATCGTCGGTCGTCGCCCAGCCCATCGCGAGCGCGCCGCCGAATCGCTTCGCGATGAAGCCAGCCGCGCGGCTTGCGATATTGATGTACTTGCCGACCAGGTCGCTGTTGACGCGGGCGACGAAGTCATCCGGATTGAAATCCACATCCTCAACGCGCGCATTCAGCTTGGCCGCGATGTAGTAGCGCAGCCATTCCGGGTTCATGCCGATCTCGAGGTAGCGCAGCGGCGAGATGCCGGTGCCGCGCGACTTCGACATCTTTTCGCCGCTGACCGTGATGAAGCCATGCACGAACACATTGTTCGGCACCTTCATGCCGGCAAAGTGCAGCATCGCGGGCCAGAACAGCGTGTGGAAATAGGTGATGTCCTTGCCGATGAAGTGGTACTGCTCGGTGGTCGGATCGGCCAGGAACGCGTCGAAATCGCGTCCGGCCTTGTTGAAGTAATTCTTCAGCGAGGCGAGGTAGCCGATCGGCGCGTCCAGCCAAACGTAAAAATACTTGCCGGGCGCATCCGGAATCTCGATGCCGAAGTAGGGTGCGTCGCGGCTGATATCCCAGTCGCCCAGGCCGCTCTCGCTGTCCAGCCATTCGCGCGCCTTGTTTGCGACTTCCGGTTGTAGACGCGCCGGATCCAGCGCCCAGTGGCGCAGGAAGTCCACACACTTCGGATCGGACAGCTG
>JACCDS012530393.1_pt1 | contig 23912 bp, 27 predicted proteins | sample 7446441 | NCBI WGS metagenome assembly JACCDS01 (sample SAMN15323445, study PRJNA562643) | freshwater metagenome | isolation source: river surface water | place: USA:Blue River Watershed | collected 2017-08-17 | reverse complement strand
GGCCGCCTCGAAACCGAGCGCGCCGGTGCCGGCACACAGGTCGATACAGCGGCGGTTATTCCAGCGGCGCTGCTGCAAGTGTTCGAGCCAGTTGAACACGGTCTCGCGCACGCGGTCCGGCGTCGGGCGCAGGCCGTCAATGTCGGCGACCGGCAGCGGCGTACGTTTCCAGTCGCCGCCGATGATGCGGACCTGGCGCGGCTTGATGGCGTTTTGTTTTTTCATCAGGGCTTGATCGCCTCGCTCCCCACAATCACCGTCACCATCTGGTCCAGCGCCAGCTTGCGCCGGAACGCCGCACGCACGTCAGCCAGCGTCACCTTCGCCACCTTGTCAGTCCAGGTGTCGAGGTAATCGAGCGGCAACTGGTAGAAGCCGATGGTCGCGATGTTGTCGAGGATCTTGCGGTTGTTGTCAATGCGCAGCGCGAAGCCGCCGATCAGGTTGTCTTTCGCCGCCTTCAGTTCGGCCTCGGTCGGGCCGTTGCGCACGAAGGCGTCAATCGTGTCGCGCACCACTTTCAATGCTTCATCCGACTGGTCCTTGCGCGTCTGCAGCCCGGCCATGTACGGACCCGGCTGCGCCATCGGGCTGACGTAACTGTACGCGCTGTACGCAAGGCCGCGTTTCTCGCGCACTTCGCGCGTCAGCCGCGACACGAAGCCACCACCGCCGAGCACATAATTGCCGACCGTCAGCGGGAAGAAATCGGCGTCGCCGCGTGCCAGCGCCGGGAGGCCGACCAGAATATGCGACTGCGACGCCGGGTGCGGAACGCGCTGCTCGGCGCCCAGCGGCGGCGTGACCGCCGGCATCACGGGCAGGGCCTGTCCCTGCGGCAGGCGGCGCGTCAGTTCCTTCGCTATGGCATCGGCGTCAGCGCGCGTGATGTCGCCGATCAGCGAGATCACCGCGTGATTGGCCACATAGTGCCGGGAATGAAAGCGCACCAGATCGTCGCGCGACACCGATTCCACCGATTCGACGGTCGCCTCCGCGCCATACGGATGGCTGCCATAGGCCATGCGCCAGAAAGCCTTGCTTGCGATGGACTCCGGCTGCGTCAGGGCATCCCGGATCGCGGCGATGGTGCGCGCCTTGTCGCGCTCGAACAGGTCTTCCGGAAAACTCGGTTGCGACAGCAGGCGCGCGAGCATCAGCACCGACTGTGCGCGCTCCGTGGCCGACGACAGCGTGCGCATGGACATGCCGGCGCGATCCGTACCCGCGCCGCCGCCGCGCTGCGCGGCGACGTCCGCAATCGCATTCGATATGTCGGCCTCGGTCAGTGCCGGCTCGACTGTGCCGTCCTGCAGCGTTGCCTGCTGCAGGCCGCGCGCCAGCATCGCATTCGTCAGCGATGCCTGACCGGCCTTGCCAGTCGCATCGCGCCGGCTGCCGGCATCGAAATCGACATTCACGTCAACGATGGGAATCGTGTGGTTCTCGACGAAGTACACGCGCGCGCCATTGTCCAGCACCCAGTGCTGTATGTTCAGCGCCGCCTGCGCAAAACCGCTGGCAGTCAGCAGTGCGATGAGGAAGATTTTTTTCAGCATGTGGATTCCTTCAGTGACGCAGGCCCGGCACCGCCGGCTTGCTTTGCGCCTGCGCCGTGACCGGCAGCGGCAGCAGCGTCGCGACCGTCAGCTGGTCGTCGGCAAAATACTTCTGCGCGACTGCCTGCACCTGTGCCGGCGTGACGGCAGCGAGCCGCTCTATCATTCGGTCGATCAGCTTGTAAGAGAAACCGGACAGTTCTACCGAACCGATCTCCATCGCCTGCCCGAACACCGAGTCGCGCTTGTAGACCTGGCTGGCGATCAGCTGGGCCTTCACGCGCTTCAATTCATCGGTCGATACCCCCTCTTTTGCGATCCGTTCGACCTCGGCGCGTAGCGCGGCCTCCAGCTGTTCCAGCGTGGTGTCGCGTGTCGGCTCGCCGGACAGCATGAATAGCACCGGTCCGCGCGCGGTGCCGTCATAACCGGCATCGACCGAATTGGCGATGCGATCGGTGCGCACCAGCCTGGCTGACAGGCGTGCGTTGTCGTAGCCGTCCAGCACGGCGGCCAGCACCTCGAGCGCGAACGGATCGTCATCCTTTTCCACATCGAGCAGCTTGGGCACCTTGTACGCCATCACCAGATAGGGGTTCTCGGCCGGCCCCTTCACCGTCACGCGGCGCACGCCGATCTGCTTCGGCTCGTCCTGCGGCTTGGTCTTCGGCAGCGTTTTCGGCGGGATTTTGCCGAAGTATTTTTCGGCCAGCTTGTGTACCTGCTTCGGATCGACATCGCCGGCGATCACGACCACCGCATTGTTCGGCGCATACCAGCGCTGATACCACGCGAGCGCATCGGCGGCAGTCATGTTCTGGAGATCATCCATCCAGCCAACGACCGGATTGCGGTTCGGGCTGGCGACGAAGGCCGTCGCATTCAGCGTCTCCATCAGCAGCGACAGCGGCTGGTCGTCGGTGCGCAGCCGGCGCTCTTCCATCACGACGCGGATTTCCTTCGCGAACTCGGCCGGATCCATCGTCAGGTTCTGCATGCGGTCGGCCTCCAGCGCCATCACCTGTTCCAGTCGCGACTTCTCGACCTGCTGGTGATACGCGGTGTAATCCTTGCTGGTGAACGCATTTTCGCGCCCGCCCAGCGCGGCGACCTTTTTGCTGAACTCGCCCGGCTTGAGCTTCTTCGTGCCCTTGAACATCATGTGCTCGAGTACGTGTGCCACGCCGGTCGTGCCGTTCTGCTCGTCGATGCTGCCGGCACGGTACCAGACCATATTGGCAACAGTCGGCGCGCGATGGTCTTCCTTCACGATCAGTTTCAGGCCGTTGGCCAGACGGAATTCATGGGTGTCAGGGCCGGCCTGTACGCCAGGCGGCAACAGGCCGATGGCGAAAGCCAGCAGTAGCGATCCGAAGCGGAAATTCATCGTGTTTGCTCTGTTAGAATGAACGACCTGATTCTATCCGCTGCCGCTTTTCACCGCAGCGCACCCCCGACACCACTCCGGATGTTCAGCTTTTTCAAGAAAAAACCGCCTGCGCCGGCCGCCGACGCCGCCCCCCAGACCGCTGTCGAAGCGAGCGTTGCCGCTCCGGCTAACCCGCCGGAGACGAAGCAATCCTGGCTCAGGCGCCTGAAGGTCGGGCTGTCGCGCACCTCGTCCAGTATCGCGACCATCTTCACCGGCACGAAAATCGACGACGAGCTGTATGAAGAGCTCGAAGCTGCGCTGCTGATGGCTGATGCCGGCGTCGATGCGACCCAGTACCTGCTCGACGAACTGAAGAAAAAAGTGAAGGCCGACAAGCTGGCCGAGGCCCCGCAGGTGAAATCGGCGCTGCGCGAACTCATGATCGGGCTGCTGCAGCCGCTGGAAAAGCCGCTGCAACTGGGCCGCGAGCAACCGCTGGTGTTGATGATTGCCGGCGTCAATGGCGCCGGTAAGACCACCACCATAGGCAAGCTCGCGAAGCACATGCAAACGCACGGTCAGCAAGTGCTGCTGGCCGCCGGCGACACCTTCCGCGCGGCTGCGCGCGAACAGCTGACGGTCTGGGGCGAACGCAACGGCGTCGCCGTGATCGCACAGGAATCCGGCGATCCGGCCGCCGTCGCTTTCGATGCAGTGCAGGCAGGCCGTGCGCGCGGCATGGACGTCGTAATGATCGACACTGCCGGCCGTCTGCCAACGCAGCTGCACCTGATGGACGAGCTGAAGAAGGTCAAGCGCGTGATCGGCAAGGGCTACGACGGCGCACCACATGAAGTGCTGCTGGTCATCGACGGCAACACCGGGCAAAACGCTCTGGCGCAGGTGAAGGCTTTTGACGACGCCTTGCAGCTGACCGGCCTGATCGTGACCAAGCTGGACGGCACGGCCAAAGGCGGCGTGCTGGCGGCGATCGTGAAGCAGCGCTGCGTGCCAGTTTATTTTATCGGCGTGGGCGAAGGCATTGATGACCTGCAGCCTTTCAACGCCACCGAATTCGTCGACGCATTGCTCGGCTGATCTTCAAGCACCCATGTCCATTATTTCTTTCTCCCACGTCGCGAAGAAATACCCGGGCGACGTCATCGCATTGTCCGACGTGTCGATGGAAATCGCCGAAGGCGAGCTGGTATATCTGGCCGGCCCTTCGGGCGCAGGCAAGTCCACGCTGCTAAAGCTGATTGCCGGCATAGAGCGTCCGAGTGGCGGTCTGCTGCTGGTCAGCGGGCAAGATATGCGCAAGATGAATCGCACCACGCTGCCCTACCTGCGCCGCAAGCTCGGCCTGATCCTGCAGCAGCACAGGCTGCTGGGTGACCGCAGCGTGCTGCAGAACGTGATGCTGCCGCTGCTGGTCAGCGGCTCGACTGCAAAGGAGGCAGAGCAGCGCGCGCGTGTCGCACTCGACCGCGTCGGGCTGAGCGACAAGGCGATGCTGGTACCGCAGGCGCTGTCCGGCGGCGAGCAGCAGCGCGTGTCGATCGCGCGTGCGATCGTGCACAAGCCGCGCATCATCCTGGCCGACGAACCGACCGCCAACCTCGACCGCGCCAGCGGCAAGCTGGTGATCGACATGCTGCAAGCCTTCAATTCCGCCGGTGTCACCTGCATCATTTCTACGCATGACGAACGCCTGCTGCAAAACGCCGATCGCGTGGTGCAGCTGGAGCATGGCCGCGTGATCGGCATGCATGATGCACAAAGCGAGGTGGGTGCATGAACTGGCTGCGTGAACATCGCCTTGCGTTGTCGGCTGCGCTTGCGCGCATCCGCAAGCGGCCGGGCGGCTTCGGTTTTAATGTGATGGTGATCGCGCTGGCGCTGGCGCTGCCGCTGGCCGGCCTGACCCTGCTGGAAAACCTGCGCCCGATCTCGCGCGACCTTGCGGTGGAGCCGGAGATCAGTGTATTCCTGTCGACCGATGTCGCGCGCGACCGCGCGCAGGCGATGGCCGCCGACATTCGCGAAGCGGCCAGACACACTGGCGTGCCAGTGAAGCTGGATTTCATCGACCGTGACAAGGCGCTGGCTGCAATGAAGTCGCGCGCCGGCCTCGACGACGTGGTGGGCGCGCTGGGCAGCAATCCGCTGCCGGATGCTTATGTGGTGCGCATCATCGGCGGCGAAGCCAAGACCAGCCCGGCCCGTATCGAAGCGCTGGCCAGCGAACTGCAGAAGGTGCAGGGTATCGAGACGGTGCAACTGGATGCCGCCTGGGTGAAGCGGCTCGCCGCATTGCTGGATCTTGCAAGCACGGTACTCGCGCTGCTCGCGACGACGCTGTGCGGCGTGGTGCTGGCGGTGGTGTTCAACACGATACGGCTGCAGGTGTTCACGCAGCATGAAGAGATTGGCGTGGCGCGACTCGTGGGCGCAACCGATGCCTTTGTGTCCCGCCCCTTTTACTACATGGGCGGCCTGCTCGGCCTGTGCGCCGGTGCGCTGGCGCTGCTGGCCGTTGGCGGCGGTCTGATGATGATGAATACGTCGGTCGGCGAGCTGGCCAGGCTGTATGGATCGAACTTTATGCTGGCGCCGCTGGATGTCGGATCGGTAGCGCTGCTGCTGGCGGCCAGTGCGGCGCTGGGGGTGATCGGGGCGGGGCTGTCGGTGCGGCGGGCTTTGCGAATTTCCTCATGACCAAGTATTTTATTTTTGGCAAAAACGTCAAACCAATTTCCTGATTGAAGGTCTTAGCACTCCCGAGCTGAGAGTGCTAAGATTGAATTTGTAAGGGTCTTCCGCTCAGGATCGCGCCCCGCAATATCCAACTCAGGAGAAACAATGACAGCTATGTCCGCATCGTCTGCCCTCGTGCCGGCCGGTCGCCAGGCGCTGGCTCTCGGGTTTCCCGCCAGTGTCGGCAACATCGATGTCTACATTTCCACCGTCAACCGCCTGCCAATGCTGTCGCAGGACGAGGAAACCTCGCTGGCGCGCAAGCTGCGCGACGAAGGCGACCTCGCGGCCGCGCAGAAACTGATCTTGTCGCATCTGCGGCTGGTGGTGTCGATCGCACGCGGCTATCTCGGTTACGGCCTGCCGCATTCGGACCTGATACAGGAAGGCAATGTCGGCCTGATGAAGGCCGTGAAGCGCTTCGACCCGGAACAGGGTGTGCGCCTCGTGTCTTACGCGATTCACTGGATCAAGGCCGAGATCCATGAATACATCCTGCGCAACTGGCGCATGGTGAAACTGGCCACCACGAAGGCGCAGCGTAAGCTGTTCTTCAACCTGCGCAGCCACAAGACCGGCCTCGACGCGATGACGCCGGAGCAGGTCGACGACCTCGCCACTTCGCTGAACGTGAAGCGCGAGGAAGTGATTGAAATGGAAATGCGAATGGCCGGCCGCGACATCGCGCTCGAAGCGCCGACCGATGATGATGAGGACACGAAGTTCTCGCCGATCTCTTATCTGTCATCGGAGCACTCAGAGCCGCAAAAGGTGCTGGAAGCGAAGCAATACGACCGCCTGCAGTCTGAAGGTCTGGAGCAGGCGCTGGCCAATCTCGATGCCCGCTCACGCCGCATTGTCGAGGCACGCTGGCTTGCGAACGACGATGGTTCGGGCGCAACGCTGCACGAACTGGCAGCGGAATTCGGCGTGTCGGCCGAGCGCATCCGCCAAATTGAGGTGGCGGCAATGAAAAAGATGAAGGCGGCGCTGGCGGAATACGCTTAAGTGAGCCACTCGACAGAGTAATCTCCTCTTGGTTTTTCACCCCCCAATTGCGGCGGCATCCTGCCGCCGCTACCTGCCTCGACTGACGAGCGCCCCGGTCGTCAAGCCCGACTGCACAGCCTGTACCGCCCACTGAGTTCCAGCGTGCCTCTAATCAGGCAGGCGACGGACAACTCTGTGCGTCCGTGTGTCCATGAGTTAAGCTTGCCGCATTGCTTTTAACCAATTGATCTGGCAAGGCGACTCAAACTCGACAATTCACATGGCAACAGGAATCTTGTATCAGGGTAGCGTCCGGCCTGGACTTGGCTGGAAGATGGTCTCTCGATCCGACATCGAGCATTTGACAGCCCAAAAGCTGGTACCGGAAAGCATCGCCGAAGCCCCGCTGATCCCTTATTGTTTTGACTTCCGCGCCGGCACCATCATATTTTCTGCCGCAATCGATCCCGAGCGGGCGACGGAAGCCGAATTCCATTATGACTACTTGCGTTCACAAACGCGTCTATTCGTTGAACTGCCCGGCCAATCCATTCAGTTGCCAGGCGATGCAAGCTTTCCTGAACCCGTCTTGCTCTTTTCTCCAGGGCGGTGCGGCTCAACGCTTCTTGCCAAAGTAATTCGCGCATTAGGAAGCGTGTGCATTTCGGAGCCGGATTTTTATTCGCAGGCTGCAATCCATGCCATGCTTTCGGGCGGCCTCAGTGTCTCAGACCGGCACCTGCTTAAAACAGGGCAACAGATTCTGGTGTCTCCCTGGATGCAATCGCAGCACCCAATTGTTCTGAAAATGCGTTCGCACGCCAATCATGCGCCGATGGCTCTTCTCCCGGACGACGGCGAACCGACCAAGACCATATTCCTCATGCGACGCTTTGAACCCTGGTGTGAATCGCGCATGCGAGCCTTTAGCAATTCCCTGAAAGACAACATCAATATCTACATGGATGCGCTCAAAGCGCTGTCTATTCTGCAACAAAAAACTCAGTGCCTGCTTCTTGATTACGATGAGGTAGATGCCGCGTCATTGGCATGGGGAAATCGCCTTGCTAGGTTCCTCGAACTGCCTTTTAATGAAAAGGCAGTTACTGAAGTGTTGGCCAAAGATGCTCAGGCGGGGACAGCTCTCGCCAAAAATCGATTAGCGAGAAGCCTGCCTTTGGAACTGCGAGAAGAAATCGCTTCGGCATGGCAGCGGACGGCCCCACGAGATTTACTTGCACAGATTGGATTGGCTCACTACGCAAACCCCTGATGCATTTGGACATAATAGAAAAGAATGCTCAGTAACAACCTAAAACGGACGCGATAACCCATGGGGCTTGAATTTGAATTGTTGCATCCTCTTGTTTCGGGCCGCGCAGGGTGTGTTTTATTCTCCATCGTCCACAACGAAATGAAGTTTTTGCCGTCATTTTTGACGCATTATCGTAATCTTGATGTCGCCGGCTTCTTGTTTCTCGACGATCATTCGACCGATGGAACCATCGAATTTTTACGTCAGCAACCTGACTGCGGCGTGCTGCGCGCATCGACACGTTACGGAGACGACTGGAACGGTCAAAGGTTCGGTCCGCAGGCCAAAAATCTCATTCCGCAAAAATTTCTTGCGAACCGTTGGGTGCTGACGGCTGATGCAGATGAATTTCTTCTGTTGCCATCGGTATATCCTACGCTACCGCATCTGATTGACAGCCTTGAGAGACATAACTTACTTACTATGCGAGCGGTCATGCTGGACTTTTACCCAGAGTTCCTTGGGAGCATTGATCAGGAGAGTACGCCAGAAAATCCATTTGAATTTTCAATCTACTTTGACGCTTTTCGCCAGTTTGAATGGCCGGAAAATGCACCGCGGCCCAGAATCAGCTCGATGACTGATGGCGTTCGTCCTCGCATGTTCATCGAGTTAATGCAACGACATTCCACATGGAAGGCAGAGTTCTCAGAATATTTTTTCGCGAGCATGCACAAAGTGCCGCTAGTTTATTGGGGGGAGGGCGTGCAAATGTGGAACTCACACCGCGGCAATATGTATGTGTCTGCGAAAATTCAGGGAGTCCTAGCGCACTTCAAACTTTACCCGGGATTGAGAGAAAAAATTTCAGATGCAGTCGCGTCCAGCGCCTACTGGCGTGGCTCCATCGAGTACAGATTTCTCGAACGGGCCATGGAAGAGTTGCGTGACTGGCCACTGCTCGGGCCAACATCACGAACTTACGAAAATGCGACAAGTTTGGAAAAAGCGGGTTGGCTGTATGACTGCCTGTGAAGCATGCTCTCGCGCTTATACACACCGATAATGCTGTGTGTGCGAGATTGATATTCACGAAACGTGTGGCAACACTCGGAGATTTACTTATTCGGATCTCGTCGGCCCGTCATTGGCTCCCTAAGATACCCGCGAATGTTCAAACAACCAACAGGAATCCCACACCAGGCGCTGAAAACCTGTCATTTGGCTAACTTCTATTTAATTCTGCTAGCCTGCGGCCTTTGAAGCTTGAATATCATATCCATAATTGCTACATTGCAACTATGGCTGGCAAGAGTTTTTCAGTCATTTCAGAAAATCTGTCGAAACCAATATCAGGGGTAAAAATTGAACATAAAAAATGTCGCTTTGGGAACGTTGCTCGGAATGGGCATGGGCGCAGGACAAGCTGTTGCAGCACCGGCAGATAACTTTGCCGGCTTTAGCTTGTCGGTTGGTGCCTCCGCACAATCGTCGACGGTCGAGACTCGCGAAAAAGGAGAGGGCGATTATACCGGCAGTGGGGCCACAGCAGGCACGTTCTCTTATGACCGCCAAATTCAATGGCCCAGCTCGACCCCGAAACTTGGCGGTCAGTTGGACTTGGGTTACAACTTGAAAGTTGCCGACCGTCTCCTGTTGGGCGTGGGCGTCACGGGCGACTTCATGAAGCTCTTGTCGGGAAAAACCAAAACCAATTCCAACAGCAGCATTACTTGCGACCAAGGTACGCCAGGCGAAACTTCTGCGCAATGCGGCAACTATTCCGCTGGCAGCGATGGTGGAGTTGGAACCGATGCAACCGGCGTTGCTACGCTGAACTTCAACCGTGACCCAAACTTCGATTCGGACCGGGTGACAGTGAAAAACCGTTACGGTATTGTTTTGCGCCCCATGTTCGCCGTTACTGACTCGACAGCGGTTTTCCTCAAGGCCTCTTACAATCAGGCCAGCGCAAGTGGCTTTGGCCCATCGATGAAACTGCGTGGCCCAGGTTATGGCTTCGGTTTCGAATCCAATCTGTCCGAGAGTTGGTTTTTGCGTGCTGAACTTGAACAAGTCCAATATTCCGGCCGCAAGGACGAGGAGGCTGTGAATATTGACGTGGACGGCACTGCGGCCTCAAGCATGGCCTATGATCACGGAAAGACGTCAATCGATACGAAGGTTACTATTGGTACCATCGCAATCGGCCTGCGGTTCTAAACGCCGCTTGCCATTAAGCCCACTCGATTCGAGTGGGTTTTTTTTTGGGTGCCGCATCGGAAAAACAGTTTTTGCAATTTTCTAAATCCATGTCGCACAAAAACAAGCTTAACCCCGGACGCAAACCCAAACCGCTTCGCACGATCGATATTGACCTTCAGAGCGCGCTGGGGGATGCGCCCCATATCTATCTGAGCTATGGGCTTGATCATGCCGTAGCTTACTTGCGGCAATTGCCGAAGAAGCACAAGGGGCTGCGTCTGCCCCCGCTCGCGGAACGTGTCGCCTTGCTGGGAAAAGTCGCGAAAAGAACCGACCCCAAAGCGGCTTTGGAACTCGCCGAGAAAGCCATGGCATTGGCGGACGACTGCGTCGAGGCTTGGCTGCTGTCCGGTAGTCTTTATGATGGATTCGGCCGCAAGAGCGAGGCGACCGCTGCGATGCTTCGTGTCATCGGCGCCCAACACGCGAAGCCGATGCAGCGATTGACTGCTGCCAGCTGGCTGGCTCGGCTGGGGCAACACGAAATTGCCCTGAGAGAGGCCGCAGCGGCATTCGTCGCGCTCGGCCAGCCGTTGACCTCTATTCCCGCCTTGCTTCACATCGCCCAACGCACTGCCGAATGGGCGCTGCTGGACGAACTGACCACGCGATTGCGTGAGGGCTACGCTTCCGGACGCGGGTCAGAAATCATTGAAGAGCCACGCGATCATTTATTGTGGTGCAGTGACCTGGCGACCAATATTGAAGTTACTCGCCGATGGTCGGAGCGGATGATGCCACGCGGATTTCAAGCCGCACCACCCGTGCCGGAAGCGCCGCAGGGACGGCGACTGAGGGTAGGCTATTTGTCCAGCGATTTCCGTAACCACCCCACTGCCCGACTGATTAACGGCTTGTTTCGCCAGCATGACAAGAACAAGTTCGAGCTTTTCATGTACTGCAGCGGCTGGGACGATGGTTCGGAATTAAGAAAGCAAGTTTGCGCTCATTTTGAGCATATTCATTTGGTGAGCACGCTGACTGAGCTGGCGGCCGCGGAACTGATGCGATCGCACAAGCTGGATATTTTGGTCGAGATTAATGGCCCCACTCGCGCCAATCGTATGGGCATCCTCGCCCACCGTCCTGCGCCTGTTCAAATTGATTACCTGGCTTTCCCGGGAAGCGTTGGCGGACGCGTCGTCGATTACATCATCGGTGACGATTACACCATTCCGGACCGAATGGAGTCGCTGTATCCGGAAAAGATTATCCGCATTCCGCATACCTATCAGGTCAATGATTACGCAGCGCGCCCCCCACTTGAAAAGCGCAGTCGCACGGAACTGGAAATGCCTGACGGTGACGTGCTGATCCTCGGCATGTTCAACAATATCAATAAGGTTCACGGCGAAGTGTGGGATGCCTGGATGCGGATTTTGAGCGCCGTACCCAACGCGCTGCTGTGGACCCTCAATCATGGTCATGCCGCCTTAAAAAATATCGCACTGAGAGCAATGGCCCACGGCATCGATCCGAATCGGATCATCGTCGGACCGGGCGTGACGCAAGATGAGCACCTTCTGCGCATGCAAGCCTGTGACTTGATGCTCGATCCCTGGCCCTACGGTGGCCACACGACGACCAGCGATGCACTGTTCGCGGGTGTGCCGGTGATAACGCTGGAAGGAAGCAATTTTGCGGGACGGGTTAGCGGTGGCTTGTTAACCGCCGCCGGTCTGGCATCGCTGGTACGACCCGATGTGGAATCTTATGTTCAAGAAGCGATAAGGCTGCTGCAAAACCCGGAGGATCTGGCGAAAATAAAGCAATACATGCGCGATAACATCATGGATTCGCCGGTCTTCGATACTACGAACCGAGCTCGCGCGATCGAGGCTGCCTACCTTGCTGCTTTTGAGCGTGCTGAAAAGTCGCTGCCGCCTGAACACATTCGAATCGATCCGAGTCGCATGAGTACGACGGATTAAACACCCATCTTAATTCCATGGAAGCACAAAAAATCATCTAGTCGGACGAGCGGCAGAAATGGCGTGCGGCAAGTGTTGGGGCTGTTGGTCGACCGCCGGCCACGGCAGAATATTGGTCGGAAGCTGACACATTGGAGCGCCGGCATATTGAAGCTGGTACTGAGCATCCTCCCGACCACCTTGTTCGGGTTGAATATTGTCAATGACGATGGGGAATTGGTTTACATCACCAAAGAACTAGACCTCGATGAGGATCTGGAAGTCAAGAAAACCAATTTGCTCGGCTTCATTGGTTTGATTAAAAAGAATGCCCGGTTCGGATTTGGGAAATTCGAGTTCGCCGAACAAAACCGTAGGCTCAGCGCCCTGAAACCGGAGCAATCGGCTGACGAATGAATACGCACTGAACGATCAGAACACGTTATCTCTTTTCCTGATCAACCTTCGCCCAACAACACGCGGATATCTTTGACCAGCGATTGCCCATCCTGTCCATGTTTCACAAACAGTCGTATCCGCCCCTGCGGATCGAACAGGTAGGTGCCTGCGGTGTGATCGATCGTGTAGGACTTGCCGTCCTTCGCCATCACTTTCTGCGCAAAGATCTTGAAATCTTTCACAGCCTGCTCAGTCTGCGCCTTGTCGCCGCGCAGGCCGACGAAGCCGGGATCGAACGCGGGCACAAAACCGCCCAGCACCTGCTGCGTATCGCGTTCGGGGTCGACGGTGATAAACAGCACCTGCAGCTTGTCACCGTCGGCGCCCAACTGTTGTTTCACTTGCGCCAGTTCCGCCAGCGTCGTCGGGCAGACATCGGGGCATTGGGCATAACCGAAAAAGACCGCAACCACCTTGCCCTGATAGTCGCCCAGCGTACGCCGCTGGCCGGTATGGTCGGTCAGCTCGAAACCCTTGCCGAAATCGAGGCCGGTGACATCGGTGTTGATGAAGCTGGCCTTCGGGGCCGGCGGCTTGCCGTCGCAACCGGCGAGTGCCAGCACGCAGCACAGCAGGATCAGCAGCTTGCGCATGATGAGTGTTCCTTGAAGGCAGTGAGGATGTGGGGCGGCAGCAATGGCTACGCAGTGGCCAGCCCGACCTGCGCCGCCTGATGCGTGACGTGCTGAGCGACGCGGCAGTTTAGCATCGTCAGCAGCGCGATCGACAGCGCCGCACCCGCGTTGTGCAACACGGCCAGCGTCAGCGGCCAATCGAATGCGACGGTCGCGATGCCGGAGCAGAACTGCAGCAGTATCAACAGCAGCAGGGCGCGACCCAGGCGCTCACATCCCGGCACCGCCGACGCGCGCCACGCCGTGATGCCGACGACGGCGACCACCACCAGCGCGAACGCGCGATGCATCCAGTGCACCGCCACCAGCGCGTCGAAGGGCAGGTACTCGCCGGCAGCTGTCATGCCCAGCTGCCGCCACAGCGTGAAACCCTGCGTGAAATTCATATCGGGCATCAGTGAACCCTGGCATAGCGGGAAACCACCGCAAGCCAGCGCCGCATAGTTGGTGCTGACCCAGCCGCCCAGCGCGACCTGCAGGAAAGCCAGCGCCAGCGCGATTGCGGCCAGCCGCCGCAGCGATGCCGAAACCGTACCAACCGGCGGTTGCGCGCTCTGACGCATGGCGTGCCACACCAGCAGCGCCAGCAGTGAGATGCCGAGCAGCAGGTGCAGGGTGACGATCACGGGCTGCAGCTTCAGCGTGACAGTCCACGCGCCGAACGCGCCCTGTACGCAGACCCACAGCAGCAAGGCCGCCGGCAGCGCCGGATGGTAGCGCGGCTCGCGCAGCTTGCGCCACAGCCGTGTCGCCACCACCAGAGAAGCGATGATCAGCACGCCGACGCCCATGGCCAGATAACGATGGATCATCTCTATCCACGCCTTCAGCACAGTGACGGGGCCGGTCGGCTGCATGGCCTCGGCCGCGCTGATCGATTCATGCGCGAGGAAGGGATTGGCCTCGCCGTAGCAGCCGGGCCAGTCGGGGCAGCCCAGGCCGGAATCGGTGAGGCGGGTGAAGGCGCCGAACACGATCAGGTCGAAGGTAAAAAACACGGTGACCCAGGCCAGCTTGCGGTAACGGTCAGCGCCACGCGACAGATAGACAAGGGTCAGCGGTATCGTCGCCAGCAGCAACGCCTTGATGGCCAGTACGATCAGCATCACTTAATCCTGTGCGGGGGGGTTCAATCTTTTTTTGGCAGGCTCCTATGGTAACGCGTGTCGGCAGAACGCGTTGGGGAGGCCGGCAGCGCGGCGAGCTTACGCAGGCTTCACAGCCAGTAAACCGTTACATACAAGCCCAGCCAGACCACATCCACGAAATGCCAGTACCAGGCCACCCCCTCGAAACCGAAATGGTGGTCGGGCCTGAAGTGGCCACGGGTCAGGCGGTACAGCACCACGGACAGCATGATCGCGCCCAGCGTCACATGGAATCCGTGGAAGCCGGTCAGCATGAAGAAAATCGAGCCATAGATGCCGGACGTCAGCTTCAGGTTCAATTCGCGGTAGGCATGTAGATACTCGTACGCCTGAACGCCGATGAAGCTCAGGCCGAGCAGGATGGTAAGCAGTAGCCAGGCCTCGGCCTTGCCGCGCAGGTTCGCGCGCAGCGCGTGGTGCGACAGCGTGATCGTGACGCCGGACGACAGCAGCAGCGCGGTATTCAGGGTCGGGATCGGGAAGGGGTCCATCACCTGAAACCTCGGCACCAGTCCGGCCGGACCGGTGTTGCCCCAGACCGCCAGAAAATCGGGCCACAGCAACTTGTGGTCGATATCGGCCAACCACGGCAGGCTGATGGTGCGCGCATAAAACAGCACGCCGAAAAATGCGCCGAAGAACATCACCTCGGAAAAGATGAACCAGCCCATGCTCCATCGGAACGAGGTATCAATGCGGCGGTTGTACAGCCCGCGTTCGGATTCGGCGATCACATCGCAAAACCAGCGGTACAAAACCCAGCACACGGCCATCAGGCCGATGAGGTTTACCGCAGCACCCCAGCGGGCGTCGTTCACCCATGCGATGGCGCCGGCGGCAACGACCAGCATCGCAGCGCCCATCAGCAGCGGCCACTTCGACGGACCGGGAACGAAGTAATTGGGCGCGTCGCCTGTTTGCGCATTCATTGTCTTCCTCCTTTGAGCCCGGCGTGGCCTGTCCCGACCTCGAACAAGGTGTAGGACAGCGTCACTGTCGTCACGTCCTTCGGCAGCGCCGGGTCGATGCTGAATACCACCGGCATCTGCCGCGCCTCGTTCGGGCCGATCGACTGCTGCCGGAAGCAAAAGCACTCGAGCTTGCGGAAATGCGGCGCGGCCTGCTGCGGTGCATAGCTGGGTATCGCCTGCGCCTGCAAGCGGCGGTCCTGCTGATTGCGCACCTCGTAAACCACCTGCGCAATCTCGCCCGGATGCACCTGCAGGCTGCTGATCTGCGGCCTGAAGCGCAAGGGGCCGCTGCTGTTCGCATCGAATTCAACGCTGATCGTGCGACTCGTATCAACCTGCGTGTTCACGCGCGCAGCGACGGCGCTCTCCTGCGCGGCCAGCACATTGATGCCGGCGATGTCGCAGATCTTCTTGTAAAGCGGCACCAGCGCGAAACCAAAGCCGAACATCAGTACGGCGCTCATCATCAGCCTTTGCAACAGGCGCTCGTTCGCTTGCGCCTTTCGCTGGTCGGAGTGATCCGGTTTCATGCGCGGCCCCGTCACTTGCGCGCCGCCATGGCCTGCTTCTGCTCGAGTACCCAGCGCCGGTAATCTGCCTCGCTGACGACACTGACCACGATGGGCATGAACGCATGCTCCTTGCCGCACAGCTCGTAGCAGTTGCCGCGGTACACGCCGATGCGCTCGGCTCGGAACCAGGTGTCGCGCACGAAGCCGGGTATCGCGTCCTGCTTCACGCCGAAGGCCGGGACGCCCCACGCGTGGATCACGTCGTTCGCCGTCGTGATGATGCGGATTTTCTTGTGCACCGGCACCACCAGCGCCTGATCAACTTCGAGCAGGTAAGTCTCGCTCTTCGCGGCAGTATTCCGTATCTGCTCGCGCGGCGTGGACATTGCGGACAGCAGGGCAATGCCTTCGCCCTCGCCCTTCAGGTAGTCATAGCCCCATTTCCATTGCATGCCGGTGGCCTTGATCGTGATGTCGGCGTTGGACGTGTCTTTCATCGCAAGCACGGTCCGGGTCGCCGGCAAGGCCATCAGGATGATGATCAGGAAGGGAATCACGGTCCATGTGATCTCGACCGACGTGCTTTCATGAAAGCTGGCCGGCCGGTGGCCTGCAGCCTTGCGGTGCCTGAGCACCGAATACAGCATCACGCCGAACACGGCGACGAAGATCACCGCGCAGATGCCCATCATCCAGTTGTGCAGGTGGTAGATGTCGGCAGCAATGGCGGTGACAGGCGGCTGGAAGTTCAGTTCGCGCACGGCGGGGCCGCCGGGCATGTCGCCAACGGCCAGCGCCGGTCCGCAGAGCAGTCCTGCGCAGGCCGCCATCCATCGGCGTGCATCGTTCATGTCGCCCCCAAGCGGCTGATGTCCATGCCAACGGACATCGATGCAGGCAGGCAGGTTCCGCCAGCCCGCTCAGGGCTGGCGTGGCGTCAAGAAAGGAGCGGGGTCAGACGAGGTAGTGGTCGACCAGCAAGGCGGCGAACAGCACCGACAGGTGGATCAGCGAGAAGCGGAAGGTCTTGCGCGCGAGCTCGTCCGAGTAATCGCGCATCAGCGCGATGGCGTAGTAGATGAAGCCGACCGACAATACGACGGCGACCACCAGATACAGCCAGGAGCTCATGCCGTACGCAAAAGGCAACAGGCAAGCGGCCATCAGCAGCAGCGTGTACAGCAGGATCTGCAGGCGCGTGAATTCGCTGCCATGCGTGACCGGCAGCATCGGCAAGCCTGATTTGCGGTAATCCTCGATGCGGTACAGCGCCAGCGCCCAGAAATGCGGCGGCGTCCAAAGGAAGATGATCAGGAACAGGATCAGCGCCTCCGGATCGACCGCGCCGGTGATTGCGGCCCAGCCCAGCACTGGCGGCATCGCGCCGGACGCACCGCCGATCACGATGTTCTGCGGCGTCAGCGGCTTCAGGATCACGGTGTAGATCACCGCGTAGCCGATGAAGGTCGCGAAGGTCAGCCACATGGTCAGCGGATTGACGAACACATACAGCACCCACGAGCCCAGCCCGCACAGCAGCGCCGAGAACAGCAGCGCCTGCACATCGGACAGCTCGCCGCGCGCGGTCGGCCGCCACGCGGTGCGACGCATCTTCGCATCGATACTTTTCTCGACCAGGCAATTGAACGCGGCAGCGGCGCCGGCCACCAGCCAGATGCCGATACAGGCGATGACGATGCGCTGCACATCGCTCCATGACGGCAGGCCGGGAATGGCCACCACCATGCCGATCAGTGCGCAAAAGACGATCAGCTGCACGACGCGCGGCTTGCACAGGACGTAGTACTGACCAAACAGGGAAAGATTCATGTCAGCTTCAGCGCTCCGTCGCCGTATTCGATACCGCCGTGGCAGGGTGCGCAGCCAGCAGTTGTTGCAGTGTCCACATCGCCGCACGCACCTGCGCGCTGTCCTGGTCGGCCGGCATACGCATCACGAGCCGGCCCTGTGGGTCCTGGACAAACAGTTGCGACACAGCCTGCTCGGGCGTGACGCCAAAAATGTCAATTAGCTGCGCCGGCGTGGCGCGCAGTACCTGCGCATCCTGCAGCAGGTGCGTCAATGCGCCCGGCACCGGACCGTCGTCCGACAGCAGCCACACGCGCTCGACCTGTACCTGCTTTTTCTGCAGCATCGCGCGCAACTGGCGCTGGATGAAAAGATGTTTCGCACAGCGGTCTTCGCACAGGCTGGGGCCGACGCCGATCAGTCGCCATTGCCCGCTGTGGCCGGCGAGCGGCGCGGGCTGGCCGGCGGCGTCGATCAGCGTCAGGTCTGGCAGCGCGCGTGCCGGCTCGATCGCAACGCCGAAGCCGGATTGTTCCAGCGGACGCGCGACGACGAAAATCAGGTACAGCAGCAGCAGCGGAAGCAGGCACGCGAACAGGACGGCCAGCAGCTTACCGCGCCCGGATGGGGCGCCGTCCACGAAATCCGCATTGACGACGTCGGGCAACGCATGCACCGCCAGCGTGAGCGGTTCGTCCTGCGCGGGGTTGGGCGTGCTGTGTTGGTGCATGAGGGGGTGCTTGTGCTCGATCCGGTTAATGCTGCGGCTTGACAGGGCCTGGCAAGCGTTCGCCGGTCGAGGCCGGTTTTTTTGTCCGCGGATTATATCGTGAGTCGCCGTCGGACCGGGCAAGCCCACGCGCTTGCCTTGACGGACCGGAGGGGTATCGCTTATCTATACGCACCGGGCGCGGAAGAAGGACTCCGAAGCGCCTCGACAAGGGAGAAAAAATGTCCGCTGTTTCCATTCAGGCACCGACCTCGCCGGCTTCGCCGCTGCTGATGCTGAAGCTGCTGGCCGAGGGCGCGCGCGACATGCGCGCCACCGGTCTGGCCGGCCTCGTCTATGGCATCGTGTTCGTGCTGATGGGCGAAGCAATCGCCGTCATCTACCAGCATGTGTGGCAGATGACGATGGGGCTGAGCGCCGGCTTTTTCCTCATGGGTCCGTTTATCTGCTGCGGCATCTATGATCTGTCGCGGCAAAAGGAGCTGGGCGAGAAGCCCAGCCTGGCTGCCAGCGTGTTCTGCTGGATGCGCAACTGGAAATCGATTGCTTTCTTTGCCGCCATCCTGACTTTCGTGATGATTGTGTGGGCGCGCGTGTCGGTGGTTCTGTTCGCGCTGCTGGCCGCGCACGATTACCCGGAGCTGAAGGACATGATCGGCAAAATCGTCTCGCTCGACAACATTCCCTTCCTGCTGGTCTGGGCCTGCGTCGGCTTTGTGTTTGCCAGCATCGTGTTCGCGATCTCGGTGGTGTCGATGCCGATGATGCTGGACCGCGGCTCGGACACGATGGAAGCGATTGCCACCAGCGCGGTGGCGCTGTGGAACAACAGCGCAGCGATGCTGGTCTGGGCGATCGTGATCACGCTGCTGATCGGCGCCAGCCTGGCGTTCTTCCTGCCGGCGCTGGCGATCACGGCACCGCTGGTCGGGCATACGACCTGGCGGGTTTACAAGGCTTTTGTGCCGGCGGATTCGGCGGTGTTCGGCTCGGATTAAACCGGCGGCGACGCCGTGTATTCGAAATAGCGCTGAAACGAATACGCGAGCGCCGACAGCAGGAACACCGCGCCCAGCATCAGGCTGACCACGATCGCGCCTATGGTGGCCCAGCGGGTCTGCCCGGCTGCCTGCTCCGGTGACGCCTCGGGGTTGAACTTGCCGTTCCACTCTTCCCGCGGCATCAGGCCGTACACGATTGCGTTCAGGCAGAGCGCGGCCAGGTGAAAGCCCAGCATGGGCAGCAGCACCCAGCTGCCCACATCGTCCAGCCCGTAGTCTTCGACGCGCTGGAAGCCATACACGCCCAGCAGCGTTGGAATGATCAGCAGCCAGCCCAGCGCATCGCGCCAGCCGTACAGGTAGAAGCGGTGCATACCGAGCGGCCCGAGTACCAGGGCCAGCCATGTTGCCAGTGTCTTGTTTTTCATCTCATCGTCCCGGACGGTCCCAGAACTGCGCGGCGCGCAGCAGCCGGTTCACGGTCTTCTTGATCTTGGTCGCATTGTCCACGTCGGCGGTCGCCGGAAAGCGCATCATCCAGAAACCCTGCGGATCGACCAGGTAAATATGCGCCGACAGCGCATGCTCAGGTTCCGGCGCCAGCCATTGCGCCAGTTGCTGCGGATCGATGCGCAGCACGGTGGCGCCATGCAGCGCCTGTATCAGCCGCTCAGGCACCGGTGCATCGCCGGTGGCGAGCCAGACACGATCGAGGCGCTCGCGCTCGGCGCCGAGGCCGGCATGCAGCTGGCGGGTCAGGAACAAGGTCTTTTCGCAGGCTTCATCACACGCAGCATCGGCGACCGTGATCATCAGCCACTGGCCGCGCAGGCTGCGCAGATCGGTCTTGTGGCCCTCCACATCGACGGCCTCTATCGCCGGCAATTCCCGGGCGGGATCAATCAGCTGACCGTAAAAGCTGCTGCCCTGCGGCCGTAGCACATAGTAGGTGAAGTAGGACGCGATCACGGGCGCGGCGGTCACCAGCAGCAGCAGGATCAGTCGCCAGCGTCCCTTGCTGATCCGCTGCTTTTCATCCGCCGACAGCGGGCGGTCCGGCTTGCTTGCTTCTTGCATTGCGTATCTTTCGGAAAATCTGGAACCACACAAAGTACAACGCGCCCACCGCGCTTAGCGCGAACCACTGGAAGGCATAGCCGCGGTTCATCGGCGCCTTCGACGCGATGGCCGGCCAGTCACGGATCAGCCCGTCATCGCTGCTGCCAGTCTGGCGCAGCACGCCGGCGATGTTCAGGCCGGTCTGGCGCTGATATTCATCCCACGCGAGATTTTGCCGTACTCGTGGAAATTCTGCGCGCGCCGTCTGCGCCGGCGCCAGCTCCATCAATGGCGACGGCGGCGCTACCCAGGTGCCTTGCACGCGCTCGGTGGCAGGTCCGGGCTTCATGTCAGGCGCCTTGTCGGGCAGCACCGGGTCGCGCGGCGCCCAGCCGCGCTGCACCAGCAGCACGAGACCATTGTCCAGCGCCAGCGGCGTCATGACCCAGAAACCGGGACGGCCATCCTGCGGGCGATTCAGAAAGATGGTCCATTGTTGCAGCCAGCGCCCGTCGACAGCGACGCGTCGATACAGCGGCGATGCGCCGGGTGCCAGTGCGGCCAGTTCGTCCGCGGTCAGCGGCGGCCTCGATGCGCTGTCGCGCTGCTCGGCATCCATGCTCTCCCGCAGCTGCGCGCGGCCGAGTTGCCAGTAGCCCAGCCTCGCCGTGATGGCAATGAACAGCAGCGTCAGCACCAGCAGCAGCCACCACTGAAACGAAAAAAGGCCGTTGGCCCCGGAGCTTGATTTCATTCGTTAAGCTTCACTACGGTTAAAGGCTTGCACAGAGTCATGAAGGTCGCGGCCTGCGTAATTCTGCTATCTTTGAGCCAGAGCGAGGGCTTGGCAAGCAGGATGTTTGCCGCGCGCCTCAGCGCCCGATCAAACTTTTTTGGCTCCGCGATGAGCCCTGACTCCCATGAAGATTCTCCTCGGCGTGGCTTTCGCCGCCATCATTCTCAGCCTCGTCATGGCCGGCTTTTTCATGCTTAAGAGCGAGAGCAAGAACCGCGGCCGCAACATGGCGAATGCACTGACGCTGCGCATCGGCTTGTCGGTGCTGGTGTTCGTGGTGCTGCTGGTGTTGTGGTATCTCGGCTATATCGCTCCGACCGGCTACTTCCCCGTGTCGCACTGAAAGCAAACCCCCAGCCCAAAGAAAAAGGCCGTCAGTGACGGCCTTTTTTCCTGCTAGCTGTATCAGAGCCAGTAGACCAGCACGTACAGGCAGAGCCACACGACGTCGACGAAGTGCCAGTACCAGGCGGCGCCTTCGAAACCGAAATGGCGCTCAACCGTGAAGTGGCCCTTCTGCAGGCGCAGCGTCATGGCCAGCAGCATCAGCGTGCCGAGCAGCACGTGGAAGCCGTGGAAACCGGTCAGCATGAAGAAGGTCGAGCCGTAGATACCAGACGACATCTTCAGGTTCAGCTCGGTGTACGCATGGTAGTACTCGAAGCCTTGGCAGTACAGGAACACGGCACCCAGCGCGACGGTCAGCCACATGTAGCCGATGGCCTTCGCGCGATGCGCATCGCGAACCGCGTGGTGCGCAATGGTCAGTGTCACGCTCGAGGTCAGCAGCAGCGCCGTGTTGATGGTCGGCAGCCACAGCGGCGACATCACTTCGAACTTGTCGATGGTGCCGGCCGGCGAAGCGGTCGCACCCGGCGCGACGCTGGGCCACAGGGCCTTGAAATCAGGCCACAGCACGCCGAGGTTGTCGCCCGAGCCGAGGTTAGGCACCGCGTGCACGCGTGCCCACCACAGCGCACCGAAGAAGGCTGCGAAGAACATCACTTCGGAGAAGATGAACCAGCTCATGCTCCAGCGATAGGAACGATCGACGTTCATCGCATAGCTGCCGGCTTCGCTCTCGGCGATCGCGTCGCTGAACCACTGGAACAGCACCACCAGGAAAATCACCATGCCGAGCAGCAGGGAATACTTGCCCCAGCTTGCGTCGTTGACCCATTGCGATGCCCCGAGGATCACAAAGAACAGTCCCAGTGACGCCATCGCCGGATGCCGCGAAGGTTCCGGTACGAAGTAATGGGCATCGGTGCCGTGCGTGTTCGCACTCATGCTTTTCTCCTGACTAAATCCCAACTAAACGGAAACAACCAGATTGATCACCATGACCAATCCGATTACGAACAGTAATGCCAAAATCAAACCAACAATGATCACCTGAACCGGCTTGACGAGGTGCATATCCTTGTCATGCTCGCTGTTCTTGCGGATCCCGATGAACGACCATGCGACCGCCTTGAAGCTGCGCGCAAGATTGACCAGCCCTGAGGGAGGCTTGTCGCTCATACGCTCTCCACAACCGGCTTTTTCTTTTCCGGGGCCTTCACCGAGGCCGGCGGCGTGATGGCGCCACCGACCTCAAAAAACGTATACGACAGCGTTACCGTGCGCACGTCGCCGGGTACTTTCGGCGAGATGTAGAACACGACCGGCCAGCGCTTCTTTTCGCCTGGCGCCAGCGTATGCTCGGTAAAGCAGAAGCACTCCAGCTTGTTGAAGTACGACTGTACCTGCATAGGCGCATAGCTCGGTATCGCTTGGGCCCGTACGCTGTGGTCCTGCACATTCTCCAACTCGAACATCACGGTAGCCAGTTCGCCGGGATGTACATGCACGCTCTTGACCTCAGGCTTGAACTTCCACGGGCCGCGGGCGTTGGTGTCGAACTCGACGGTGATCGTCCTCGAGTAATCGACCTGTGTGTTTTTCACCGGAGCGCGGGCATTGAACGAACCCGCTGCTTCACGCTCGGACAGCGCCAGCACGTTGATCCCGGTCCAACTGCAGATCGCCTTGTAAATCGGGGCGAGCAGGTAACCGAAGGCAAACATGGCGACTGCGACGATCAGCAGCTTGCCCATCAGCCGGTAATGCAGGACTTGTCCCATGTTACGAACGTCCGAGCAGCAGGATCTTCGCGATGATTCCCGCGAAGAACACCAGCGCAACGCTGACCAGTATCAGGGCCAGCTTCAGGTTGGCGTTCTTCTTTTCTGAGGACATTGTTACAGCTTCTCTCAGGCGTTCACAACGCGGGTCGCGTCAGCGCTCAGCTTCGGCGGGGTTTCGTAGGTGTGGTACGGCGCCGGCGAAGGCACTTCCCATTCCAGACCCTCGGCACCTTCCCACGGACGCTGCGGCGCCTTCTCACCCTTGCCGCGCATGCACGGAATGATGATCATCGTCAGGAAATACACCTGTGCCAGACCGAAGGCGAATGCGCCCACCGAGGCCAGCGCGTTGAAGTCTGCCAGCTGCATCGGGTAGTCAGCATAGCGGCGCGGCATGCCCGCCAGACCCAGGAAGTGCATCGGGAAGAAGGTGACGTTGAAGGCGATCAGCGACCACCAGAAGTGGATCTTGCCGCGCGTCTCGTTGTACATGACGCCGGTCCACTTGGGCGCCCAGAAGTAGAAGCCCGAGAACATCGCGTACAGCGAACCGGC
>JACCDS010143139.1_pt1 | contig 23912 bp, 19 predicted proteins | sample 7446441 | NCBI WGS metagenome assembly JACCDS01 (sample SAMN15323445, study PRJNA562643) | freshwater metagenome | isolation source: river surface water | place: USA:Blue River Watershed | collected 2017-08-17 | reverse complement strand
GCGTCAGCACTTTGGCCAGCGAGCCCGTCATGAAAAATTCGGTGGTCGACTGCGTCTGAGCAATCGCGAATGCCGAGACGATGGTGCCGATCAAGCTCTGCGCGCCGCCGAAGACCACCGTCAGGAAGGTGTCGACGATGTACAGCGAGCCGGAAGTCGGGCCGGTGGAGCCGATGGTGGTGAATGCCGCGCCAGCCACACCCGCCACCCCGCAGCCGAGTGCGAAGGTGGTGCGGTCGACCTTGCGGGTATTGATGCCGACGGCGCCGGACATCAGGCGGTTCTGCATCGTGGCGCGCACCTGCAAGCCCCAGCGCGAGCGATACAGCAGGATGAAGATGGTGCCGGTCAGCGCGGCGCTGAGGGCCATGATGAACAGGCCGTTCAACGGAATGTCGACGCCTTCGAACGGCTGCACCGAACCCATCAGCCAGTCAGGCAGCGTCGCGGTCACTTCCTTCGGGCCGAAGGTGGAGCGAAACACCTGCTGCATGATCAGCGACAGGCCCCAGGTGGCCAGCAGCGTATCGAGCGGGCGTTTGTACAAATGGCTGATCATCAGGCGCTCGACCCAGTAGCCCACGAAGTAGGCGATGAGGAACGCGAGCACGATCGCGCCGAAAAAATAATACGGCTGCAGCACCGGCGCATAGTCGGTGGTCAGCTTGGACAACAGGTAGGTGGAGTAGGCACCGATAGTCAGGAACTCGCCGTGGGCCATGTTGATCACGCCCATCTGGCCGAAGATGATCGCCAGTCCCAGCGCCATCAGCAGCAGAACGCAGAACACGGACAGCCCGTTAAACCCTTGCATCAACAAGATGCCGCCAAATTCAGATAACCAGTCCATGTCGACTCCTCAATTGCACTGCAAACACTTCAAATGAAACAGGCGGCCGCAGCCCGAAGGCTGTGCGCCGCCTTGCTGCCTGTTACTGGTAGCCCTTCGGGAACGGGTTCGGCTCGATCAGGCCGGGCTCATAGATCAGCTTGAACTGACCGTTCTTCTGCACCTGGCCGATGCGGGTCTTCGACCACAGGTGATGGTTCTCATGCAGCTTCACGTAGCCTACCGGCGCGGTCTTGAGCTCGATGCCCGGCGAAGCGGCAACGACCTTGTCCACGTCGAACGAACCAGCCTTCTCGACGGCGGCTTTCCACAGCCACGGGCCAAGGTAGGCGGCCTGGGTCACGTCACCGATGACCGAGTTCGGGCCGTACTTCGCCTTGAACGCGTCAACAAACTTCTTGTTGTTCGGGTTGTCGAGCGACTGGAAGTACTTCATCGACGAGTAGAAGCCTTCGGCGTTTTCACCGCCAATGCCCAGCATTTCGTCTTCGGTCACCGACAGCGTCAGCACGACCTGGGTGGCACCGGTGACGCCGGCAGCCTTCAGCTGCTTGAAGAACGCCACGGTCGAACCGCCGACCACGTCGACGAACACGACGTCCGGCTTCTTCAGCTTGATCTTGTTGATCAGCGAGCCGAACTGGGTGTTACCCAGCGGGTAGTACTCTTCACCGACGACTTCGCCCTTGACCACGTTCTCGATATGCTTGCGAGCGATCTTGTTCGAGGTACGCGGCCAGATGTAGTCGGAGCCGACCAGGAAGAACTTCTTCGCTTTCTTCTCTTTCACGACCCAGTCGAGGCCGGCGAGAATCTGCTGCGTGGCTTCCTGACCGGTGTAGATCACGTTCTTCGACTGCTCGAGGCCTTCGTAGAAGGTCGGGTAATACAGCAGGCCATTCTCTTTTTCGACGACCGGCAGCACCGCTTTACGCGAAGCCGAGGTCCAGCAGCCGAAGATCGCGGCGACGCGGTCATTCGCCAGCAGCTTCTTCGCCTTTTCAGCGAAGGTCGGCCAGTCGGAGCCGCCGTCTTCCTGAATGATCTTGATCTTGCGGCCGAGGATGCCGCCCATGGCGTTGATCTGCTCGATGGCGAGACGCTCTGCCTGGATCGAGCCGGTTTCGGAAATGGCCATGGTGCCGGTTGCCGAGTGCAGCTGTCCCACGATCACTTCGGTGTCGGTCACAGCCAGCTTGGTGGTGTTGACAGCGGCCGTTGCGGGCGGCGCGGCGAACGTAAAGCCCGGCAGCGCGACTGCCGCGCCAGCGGCGAGGCCCATCAGAACCTTGCGGCGGCTTGCGGATTTGATGGATTGATCAGACATGCGATTTCCTTTCACACGATGGCATTTCAGAGAGATGACAGAAGAGACTGTCGGTGACCTTGCCAATCCGTCGCGGGATGCTTCGATGGCGCGTTGGCTTGGCAGGGCTTGGAGCGAGAGTAGTTTTTTGCGTCGCAGCGCAGCAATACGCTGTTTGACGTACGCAGGGGCAAGCAGGGCGCCGTGCCGCGCCCATATAAGCGCAGCGCGTGACTGACATTCAGGCGAGCGCACAATAAATGACAGCGATCAGCGCAGGGGCCGCGCGCGCGAATCACCACTGCGGTGCAACAACGCCCTGCGTTAGTGCGGCCGCAGCGCTTGCGCGGCATCGCGATCGCCGCTGCGCAGGCTCCTACGTCAAATGACGTAGGCGAGCCCTCGATGCACCGCTTTTCTGCTTTTGCATGGCGTAAAACTTGCAGAAGAGCAGAACCAAGCCGCAAGCGACAGGCCATGACGCCTGCTGTCGCGGCCCCAAGCATGACTTCTGCCCATCACCGATCGGATCCCGCCTTGAATTCAACGTTTGTGCAGCGCATCGTCAAGAGCCGGCGCGACTATAACGCGTGGGTCGCCAACGAAACCCTGGAAGACTATGCGCTGCGCTACACGCCGCAGAGCTTCCGTCGCTGGTCCGAAGCGCGCATTGCAAACACGGCGCTGGGCGCGGTGTCTTTCCTGGCGCTGGAAGCCATCGGCGCGGCGATCACGGTGTCTTACGGTTTTTCGAATGCGATGTGGGCGATAGCGATCGTGTCGCTGGTGATCTTCCTGACCGGCCTTCCGATCAGCTACTACTCTGCGAAGTACGGCGTCGACATGGACTTGCTGACGCGCGGCGCCGGCTTCGGCTATATCGGTTCGACCATCACCTCGCTGATCTACGCGAGCTTCACCTTCATCTTCTTTGCGCTGGAGGCGTCGATCATGGCGCAGGCAGTCGAGATGCAATGGGGGATACCGCTGGTCTATGGCTATGTGCTGTGTTCGCTGGTGATCATCCCGCTGGTGATTCACGGCGTGACCCTGATCGGCCGTGTGCAGACGTGGACGCAGCCGCTGTGGGCGGTGCTGATGGTGCTGCCCTTTGTCGCCGTGCTGATGAAAGAGCCGGACCTGCCGTCGCGACTGATGCACTTTACCGGCGGCCAGCCCAATGGCGCGCAGTTTGACTGGATCTTGTTCGGTTCGGCGGCGACCGTCGCGTTCTCGCTGATTGCGCAGATCGGCGAGCAGGTCGACTACCTGCGCTTCCTGCCCGAAAAGACCCGCAACAACCGCGCGCGCTGGTGGTCGGCGCTGCTGCTGGCCGGGCCCGGCTGGGTCTTCATGGGGGCGGCGAAGATGCTGGGCGGCGCGCTGCTGGCCTTTTTGTTCATCGACCATCGCCTGCCGGCCGACCTGGCCATCGAGCCGACGCAGTTGTACCTGGTCGCGTTCAGCTATGTGTTTTCCGATCCGCGCTGGATGATGGGCGCGACCGCGCTGTTCGTGTTGATATCGCAGGTGAAGATCAACCTGACCAATGCGTATGCCGGCTCGCTCGCCTGGTCGAACTTCTTCGCGCGCCTCACGCATCACCACCCGGGGCGCGTGGTGTGGGTGGTGTTCAATGTGCTGATCGCCTTGTTGCTGATGGAGATCGGCGTGTTCTCGGCGCTGAAGGAAGTGCTGACGCTGTACTCGATGGTCGCCATCGCGTGGATAGGCGCGCTGGTGTCCGACCTTGTGATCAACAAGCCGCTGGGCCTGTCGCCGAAGCACATCGAGTTCAAGCGCGCGCACCTGTACGACATCAACCCGGTCGGGGTCGGCGCGATGGGCATCGCCACGCTGCTGGCGGTGGTCGCGCTGTCCGGTATGTTCGGCGAGATCGCCGCTGCAATGGCGCCGTTCATCGCGCTGCTGTCAGCCATGCTGCTCGCGCCGCTGATTGCGCTGGCCACCGGCAGCCGCTACTACATCGCGCGCCAGCCGCATCCGCACGCGGGCGACGGCGCGCTGCAGTGCGTGGTCTGCGAAAACTCGTTCGAGCCCGCCGACACCGCACACTGCCCCGCCTACGGCGGCCATATCTGCTCGCTCTGCTGCTCGCTCGATGTGCGCTGCGAAGACCGCTGCAAAACCGATTCGCGCCTGCCTGATCAATTCCATGCGCTGATCGATGCCGTGCTGCCGGCGCGTATCGCGCAATGGCTGAAGAGCGACGTCGGCAGTTATCTGGTCATGCTCACGCTGTTCGGCGGCACGCTGGCCGTCACGCTCGGCACGATCTACGCGCTGGAGCTGCCGGACATCAGGCGTCTGCCGTTTTACGACCTGGCCAATCTGCGGGACCTGTTCGTGAAACTGTTCGCTGCGCTGTTCCTTCTGACCTGCATCGGCGCATGGTGGCTGGTGCTGACTGCGAAGAGCCGGCGTCAGGCGCAGCAGGAATCGGAACGGCAGAACCGGCTGCTGCAAGCCGAGATCGGCGCGCATGAACAGACTGACCGCGAACTGCAGCGCGCGAAAGATCGTGCGGAGGCTGCCAGCCTCGCGAAGAGCCGCTTCGTGACGGGCATGAGCCACGAGCTGCGCACGCCGCTCAACAGCATCCTCGGCTACGCGCAAATATTGCAGGCCGATCGCCAGCTGCCGCCCAACCGGCAGAACGCGGTCAGCGTGATCCGGCGCAGCGGCGAACACCTGCTGTCACTGATCGACGGCATGCTCGACATCGCGCGCATCGAGGCCGGCAAGATGCGGCTGGACAGCGGCGAGCTGCCGCTGCGCGAATTCCTTGACCAGCTGGTGCAGATGGTGGCGCCGCAGGCTGCGCAAAAGGGCTTGCGCTTCAGCTTCGAAGAGTCCGGACGAATTCCGCAGGCAGTGCATGCGGACGAGCGGCGGCTGCGGCAGATCCTGATCAACCTGCTGGCCAATGCGGTGAAATTCACGGACGAGGGACTCGTGACGCTGCGCGTGAATTACTCGCGCGAGATCGCCACCTTCGAGGTGCAGGACAGCGGCATCGGCATCGCGCAGGAAGACATCGAGCGCGTGTTCCTGCCGTTCGAGCGCAGTGCCTCGGCCAACCAGCGCAAGGAGGTCGGCACCGGCCTCGGGCTGGCGATCTCGAACATGCTGGCGCACATCATGGGCGGCGAGCTGTCGGTGCAGAGCGAACCCGGCAAGGGCAGCCTGTTCCGGCTGCGCATCTACCTGCGCGAAGTGCGGGAGCCGAAGCTGCTCGGCGCCACGTCCGAGCAGCCCAAGGGCTATCTCGGCGCGCGCAAGCGGCTGCTGGTGGTGGACGATCATGAATCGCAGCGCAATGTGCTGCGGGAGATGCTGGCGCCGCTGGGCTTCGAGATCGTCGAAGCCGACAGCGGCGAAGCCTGCCTGACAATGGTTGATGAATGCCGGCCTGACCTGGTGCTGATGGACATCTTCATGCCCGGCATGGACGGCTGGGAAACCTGCGAGCGCCTGCGCGCAACCGGCCATGAAGATCTGCCTATCGTGGTGGTGTCGGCCAATGTGTTCGACCCGACCGTGAGGAAGGGCGAAAGCATGCTGTGCAATGACTTCATCGCCAAGCCCTTCCTGCTGCCCGACCTGCTGGCCAAACTGACCCTGCATCTGGGCATAGAGTGGATAGCAGCCGCAACGCCGGCACCGGCCGCGGCGCAAGCGGTGCGGCTGGTGCCGCCGAAAGCAACGCTGACCCGGCTGACCGAGCTGGGTTCGATCGGCTATGTGAAAGGCATACAGGCGGAACTTGCCGAACTCGAGAAGCGCAATCCGCTGTACGCGCCGTTTTGCGCAGAACTGGCATCGATGGTGGAGCGCTTCCGCCTGCCGGAATACATGAATCGTTTGAAGGAGTGGTCTTATGAAGACGCTGACAGCGTTCGAGGGTGACATCGCGCTGATCGTCGATGACGTACCGGAAAATCTGGCGCTGTTGTCGGACGCGCTGTCGGAAGCAGGCTATACGGTGCTGGTGGCAACCGACGGGCTGTCGGCGCTGGACCTGCTGCAGCGGGTAACGCCGGACATCATCCTGCTCGATGCGGTGATGCCGGGCATTGACGGCTTCGAAACCTGCCGCCGCATCAAGGAGAGGGGCGAGCTGCGGCATGTGCCGGTGATGTTCATGACCGGCCTGACCGAGACCGAGCATGTGGTGCAGGGCTTCGACGCCGGCGGACTCGACTACGTGACCAAGCCGATCGCGCCGGCCGAGGTACTCGCGCGTGCCGCTTCGCATATTCGCAATGCGCGCCTGCTGGCGCAGGTCACGAGCGCCGGCTATGTGGCCTCAATCGAGCAGTACCAGCTGACCCCGCGCGAAACCGACGTACTGGCCTGGGTCGCGAAGGGCAAGACAAATCGCGACATCGGCGAGATCCTCGGCATGAGCCCGCGCACGGTGAACAAGCATCTCGAACACATCTATGTGAAGCTCGGCGTGGAGACGCGCTCGGCGGCGGCGGCGCTGGCAGTGGGCAAGCTGGCGGTCTGACTCACGACGCTGAAAACGACCAGCTGCGCAGCACCGGCACGCCATCCGCGGTGCCGCTGAACTCGACTTCATAAATGGCACCTTTGCGCAGCACGGACAAGGGAATGATTGCCGCTGCCGAGGCCGGCGTCTCGCTGTCGCCAGCATGTTCAAGCAGCCTGACCGGCAATTCCGCACCGCCGCGCTCGCGAATGAGGAAACGGCTTACGCGCAGGATCGTGCCGCGATCTGCATGTACGCTGACCGGGTATCCGACCTCGTTCCGGCCTGCCACCGGATCGGGTGTTTCTTCGTCGCTCTCGATACGGGCGCGCACATTCTTCTGATCCGCCACCGGCCAGGTGATCAGCTGACCCGCGCCCAGACCGCGGGCGCCGCGCGTGGCGACAAAATTCACGTTCAGCCAGTCATAACCGCCGGCGCGATGCGCGCTGCCGCTGCCGGCCAGATCGAAGCGCGGCTCCAGCATCAGGTAGCGGTGATAGATCGCCCCCATCAGGCCTTCGGCTGCGGCAAAGCCATCCGTCTCGGCGGTGGCGGCGATCACTTCGCCATCGGCGATAGCCTCGGAGTCCAGCGGATAGCCGGCCGCACGCAAACGCGCGGACGCGGTGGCGCCGGTGTAGCCGGTGCGACGAGCGTCCTCGTCATGGGTGACCAGATTGTTCAGTTGCTGATAGCTCGCGTGCGCCGCAGCGGCACGGTCGAGCCGCGCATCGCGCTGCACGGGCATGAGCCCGGCCTGCGTGCGCCGGTAATTGATCCAGCGCAGGCCATCGGTAGCGACATCGCTGGTAGCGCGCGGACCGTCAAGCTCCTGCGCCGTCAGTTGCGCGGCACTGGTGCCGGTCGACGTCGATGCGTCACCGCCGTGACAGCCCGCGAGCAGCACGACACTCGCCAGGCCCAGTGCGCGCAGCGCTGCACGCGAATCGATACGCATCCGTCTCTCCTTCCCTCAGCGCTACCTCCGCAGCGGAAGTTCGACTGATGCGGCCAGGCTTGGTTCAGCGCGCGTTTTCGAAGATGCCGGCGGCGCGATTCTTCTGCACGTCATTCCATGCAAAGACGCGTCCGTTCATCGCAATGAAGACACCATGACCGCACAGCTTTGCGCAAGCACACGCGAAGCCGAGATTAAACAGCGCATCGGATTCATCAATCAGGTAAGGCACCATCGCGCCGGTCAGCACAATGGTTTTCGGCAGGGCGGCGTGGCCGAGCACTTGCGCCGTCTCGCGCATCGTGTCGGTACCATGCACGATCACGATGTGCTGCTCGGCGCTGCGTTCGCAAGCCTCGCGTATCTGCTGCCGGTGTCCTTCATTCATATCCAGCGAATCCAGCGCGAGCAGGGTGTCGACCTGCAGCGGCTCAGTGATGCGCGCACGCGCCAGCGCTGCGGGCAGCACGCTGTCGCGGAAGACAAGATTGCCGGTCAACGGATCGTAATGCTTGTCGAAGGTACCGCCGGTGGCGATGATGCGCAGGCTCATGATGGGGTGCGGAAGTGATTTCCTCTCATGATAGCGCGATCAATCGCGGCATAAAAAAAGGGAGTGGTTCGAGGAGAACCACTCCCGAAATGCTGGACAGCGCAAACGAAAAACGCCTGTACTGCCCGCCATCCGAGACAAGATGGACTTGCATGGTATGAGAGGTGTTGCGACAGAATCCAATGCTAAGTTGGAATGGGCTTATGTCGGTGCTTGCCGCACGATCAAAACACGCAAAGTAAGTTCCGCAGACCGAACAAATATTCTGTTTTCACACAGCGCTGCGATGCCGTTACACTGCAGCGTTCGTTTTTATTTCAACACTCGCTGCACCATGAAACCGATCGCACCCGGCACCGTCATCTTCCACCGCTATCGCGGCTATGGCGTGATCACGTCGGTCAACCTGATGACGGGCTGGATCTCGGCGCGCTTCGGCAACGAAGGCCGCACGCTGGACCTGAACCTGTCCTGCGACCAGGTGCAGCATGCCGATGGCGAACCGATCAGTTTCCGGCGCACGCCGCCGGATCGCATGCCGCAGGGGCGACTGATGGCGATGATGCGCGAGCTGCACAGCGCGGGTTACCAGCGGCTCTATCTGTACTGCTGGCCCAAGCCTTCCGGACTGCACTGGCGCTGGCATCTGTTCACCGGCGCGCGCCAGTGGCTGCAGCGCAGCTGGCGCGAAGGGTGGTATGGCTCGGGGGCCGAGTACAACCTGAACCCGGTGCTGGGCTGGGGCGACACGCCGGGAGACTCCGCGCAGGCGCTGGTGTCGGCGCTGGCCCGATTCGACCCGCAAGGGCTGGCGCAGGCGCTGGGCCGCGATGAAGACCACGCCGCATGGTTCGCCGACGTCTGCGATGCGCTGCTGCCCAACTATGCGTACACGCTCGGTTGGGACGGCTCGCAACCGGAGCACCTGCCGGTGATACCGCTGCGCGCCAATGTCACGCCCTACAAAGGCCGGCCCCTGCCATGGCCGCCGGGATGGAAAAACCTGTGGCGCAGCTCGCGCAGCGAATCCCCGGCCAGCAGAATTCGCGTGCTCAGTCGGGGGATCGCCAGCGACATCCCCTACGATGTCGATCGCTGATCATTAGGCGGCACCGCCTGTGCTTCGCGTGCTTTTTCTGCGATGGCATCGAACAAGGGCCTGAAATATTTCTCGTAGCTGTCCTGCTCGACGTAGCCGATATGCGGCGTCGCGAGCAGCCCGTCCAGCTGCAGCAGCGACGCTGTCGGCGGCAAGGGTTCGGTTTCGAATACATCGACCGCAGCCGCACCCGGACGGCCCGCGCGCAGCGCAGCTTCCAAAGCGCCCGGCGCGATCAGTTCGGCGCGGCTTGTATTCACCAGCAGCGCGTCAGGCTTCATGCGCGCGAGGTCATCGGGCTGCACCAGCGCTTGCGTCGTGTCTGACAGACGCAGGTGCAGGCTGAGGATATCGGCTTCGGCGAAGAAGGCTTCGCGGCCCGATGCCGCATCGAATCCGTCGGCCACCGCCTGCGCCCGGCTTGTATCGCTGCCCCAGACGCTGACCTGCATGCCAAAGGCTGCGGCATAACGCGCGACACGCTGGCCGATGCGGCCATAACCCCAGAGGCCCAGACGGCGGCCATGGACCACGCGTCCCAGCCGATTGCGCTCCGGCGCGATTGAACTGGCCTGCCACAGTCCCTGCTTCAGCAGGCTCGCATAGTCCGGCAGCTTGCGGCTGCCGGCCAGAATCAGCGCCCATGTCAGTTCGGCTGTCGCGACGGGATCGCCCACCCCTTCGACGACGCTGATGCCACGCTCGCGCGCCGCGTCGGCATCGAGGTGCGGTCCGAGCCGGCCGGTCTGGCAAATCATTTTCAGGTTCGGCAACCGCGCCAGCAGCGCGCGGTCTATCCGGGTGCGCTCGCGGATCAGCACGAGCACATTAAAGGGCGCGAGACGGATCGCGAGCTGGCCTACGCCCTTGGCGCTGTGCTTGAAGACCTTGACGTCCAGCCCGTCAAGCAGCCGGAAGCAGGGCAACTGGCGCACCGCGTCCTGGTAGTCGTCGAGGATCGCGATTTTCATGAAATTCCCATTCGTTACGGAAAGAAGCCGCGCCCCGTGGTTTGCGCGACGTTAATTAATTTTCGCATATGTTTGGCGTATGAAGACGCGCGAAGGCGAGGGCTGCGCGGCTGGCCTTGCGCCGACACAGCAAAGTTTTCGGCTGGGCGGGAGTAAAATCTGCTTATCAGTTGAGTACGACATCATTCATTCCAAATAAACGAGACAACTCATGAATCAAGCCTTGATGGCCGGCGTCCTGCCGGTCAACCCGCCCGCTTATGTAAAACACCCCAGGCTTGTCGCCTGGGTCGCTGACATCGCGGGACTAACCCGGCCGGATCAGATTGTCTGGTGCGACGGGTCGCAGGAAGAATATGACCGGCTATGCGCGCAGATGGTCGCTGCCGGCACGATGAAGAAGCTTAACCCGCTGAAACGTCCGAACAGCTATCTTGCCAATTCCGATCCGTCCGATGTCGCGCGTGTCGAGGATCGTACTTTCATTTGTTCCGAACACGAGGGAGACGCCGGCCCCACCAATAACTGGGTCGCGCCGGCCGAGATGCGCGAGACGCTTAACGGCCTGTTTGCCGGTTGCATGCGCGGGCGTACGATGTATGTGGTGCCGTTCTCGATGGGTCCGCTGGGCTCGCCGATTGCGCACATCGGCGTCGAACTGTCCGACTCGCCGTATGTGGCGGTGAACATGCGCATCATGACGCGCATGGGCAAGGCGGTCTACGACGTGCTCGGCAGCGATGGCGAGTTCGTGCCCTGCGTGCATACGGTCGGCGCACCGCTTGCCGCCGGGCAGAAGGATGTACCGTGGCCCTGCAATCCGACCAAATACATTGTTCACTATCCGGAGACGCGCGAGATCTGGTCATTCGGTTCCGGCTACGGCGGTAACGCACTGCTCGGCAAGAAATGCTTCGCGCTGCGAATTGCGTCGACCATGGGCCGCGACCAGGGCTGGCTCGCCGAGCACATGCTGATTCTCGGCGTCGAATCGCCGCAAGGTGAAAAGCACTATGTCGCGGCGGCTTTCCCCTCGGCCTGCGGCAAGACGAATTTCGCGATGCTGATCCCGCCGGCGCACCTGAAGGGCTGGAAGGTGACCACCATCGGTGATGACATCGCATGGATCAAGCCGGGGCCGAATGGCCGCTTGTATGCGATCAATCCGGAAGCCGGTTACTTTGGCGTCGCGCCGGGAACGAACGCCAGGACAAACGCGAACTGCATGGCCTCGCTGGCGCGCGACACCATTTTCACCAACGTCGCGCTGACCGATGACGGCGATGTATGGTGGGAGGGCATGACGAAGGAGCTGCCGTCGCATCTGATCGACTGGCAGGGCAAGGACTGGACACCGCAGATCGCCGCCGAGACCGGCCGCAAAGCCGCGCACCCGAATGCACGCTTCACCGTCGCCGCGACCCAGAACCCGGTGCTGGATGAGGCCTGGGATGACCCGAAGGGTGTGCCGATTTCGGCGTTCATCTTTGGTGGCCGCCGCTCAACCACGGTGCCGCTGGTGACCGAAGCGCGCAACTGGGTCGAGGGCGTGTACATGGCAGCGACCATGGGCTCGGAAACCACTGCTGCCGCGGCCGGCCAGCAAGGCGTGGTACGACGTGACCCGTTCGCGATGCTGCCCTTCATCGGCTACAACATGAGCGACTATTTCTCGCACTGGCTGAATATAGGCAAGCAGCTGGAGCAGGACGGTGCAGCGCAGCCGAAGATCTTCTGCGTGAACTGGTTCCGCACCGATGCCGACGGCAAGTTCATCTGGCCCGGCTTCGGCGACAACATGCGCGTGCTGAAGTGGATGCTCGACCGCATCGCGGGCGTGGCCGGCGGTGACGAAAATGTATTCGGCGTCACGCCGCGCCATTCTGACCTGCATTGGGACGGACTGGATTTCACCGAGGCGCTGTATGAGCAGATCACCGCGATCGATCGCTCTGCGTGGGAAGCCGAGCTGCGGCTGCATGACGAGCTGTTCGACAAGCTGCGGCAAAGACTGCCGGCCGAAATGACTCAGGTGAAAACGCTGCTGACACAGCGGCTGGGGCAATGATCGTCCGGCCTTAGTTATCGATGAACGTTTATCATGTGGGCTCTGATCAGAGTCCACCATGAGCGCACGTCATCTTTTGCCGACCCGCGACGGAGTATCACCGAGCTTGGCCTGGCTGCCGCATGGCTGCTGGCTTACGCTCGGTGAGTATCTTGCGGTCCGCTTTCCCATGGTCGACGAAGACAGCTGGCGGACGCGCATGGCGCGTGGCGAAGTCATCGATGAGCGCGGCCAACGCGTTGATTACGACGATGCTTTCCGCGGTGGTGCCTGCCTCTTCTATTATCGCGAACGCAAAGATGAAGCGCCGATTCCGTTCGAAGAAATCATTCTTCATCAGGACGACGAACTGATAGTCGTCGACAAGCCGCACTTCGTGCCGGTGACGCCGGGCGGACGCTTTCTGCATGAGACGCTGCTGGTGCGACTCAAGCGCAAAACCGGCATCGATACGCTGACGCCCATACACCGGCTTGATCGCGAGACCGCCGGCGTGATGCTGTTCTCGGTGAACCCGGCCACACGTTCCACATGGCAGTCGCTGTTCCGTTTTCGTCAGGTGACCAAAGTCTATGAAGCGATTGCGCCGTTTCGCGCTGACCTGACGCTGCCGATCGAGGTGCGCAGCCGCATCGAGCGCGACGAGCAATTTTTTCGTGTCAGGGAAGTGGAAGGTGAGCCAAACGCGTTCAGCCGCATCGAGCTGATCGAACGACGCGAAACGCTGGCGCTGTATCGACTGCTGCCCGACACGGGCAAGATGCACCAGTTACGCGTGCACATGAATTCGCTCGGCATACCGATACTGAACGACGGTTTTTACCCGGTGGCGCTGCCATGCAAGGGCGATGATTTCTCTGCGCCGCTGAAATTGCTGGCGCGATCCATACGTTTTGCCGATCCGCTGACGGGCGTCGAACGCCAGTTCGACAGTCAGCGTTCCCTTTAAAAAAAAATGACATCGACCCCGGCCAAATCCCCGCAGCAGATTCCCTCTACCGCCATTCTTGCGCTGGCTTTTGCATCGTTCAGCAGTGCGATGTCCATGCGTATCGCCGACGCGATGCTGGTGAGGCTGGCGTCGGAATTCGATATGGCACTCGGCGCAGTGTCGATCGTGATTACGGTGTTCGGTATTGTTTACGGCGTAGCGCAGCTGATGTTTGGTCCGTTGGGAGACCGGTATGGAAAATACCGTGTGGTTGCACTGGCCTGTGTCGCCTGCTCGTTTACCTCGCTGATGTGTGGGCTCGCTCCTGATTTTCCTATGCTGATTGGCGCCCGTGCGCTGGCCGGCGCCAGCTGCGCGGCGCTGATCCCGCTGTCGATGGCCTGGATAGGCGATGTGGTGTCGTATGAAAACCGTCAGACCGTGTTGGCGCGTTTCATGATCGGCCATATCCTCGGACTGTCGACCGGCATCATGCTCGGTGGTGTAAGCGCGGACTACCTGAACTGGCGCTTTCCGTTCTTCCTGATTTCCGCATCGTTCATGATCACCGGCATCAGCCTGATACGCATGAATGCGCGCCTGCCCGATCACGCGAAGCAGGTGTGCAAGGCCGAAGGCCATCCGATGGCGAGAATGTGGTCTGAGTTCGCGCGTGTGCTGGAAGTGGCGTGGGCGCGCAAGGTCTTGGGTACGGTGCTTCTGGAAGGCGTGCTGGTGTATGGGGCACTGGCTTTTGTGCCGACCCACTTGCACACAGTGCACCAGATGTCACTCGCCTCGGCGGGCAGCCTGGTGATGCTGTTCGGCTTTGGTGGCTTCGCTTTTGCGATCCGTTCACGCGAGATGGTGAAGCGCCTAGGCGAGGTCGGGCTGATCCGCTATGGCGCGCTATTGATGGCCCTGTCCATGGCCGTCATCGGCTATACCCCGTTATGGTGGGTGGCGATTCCGGGCGCCTTCTTGTTCGGGCTGGGCTTCTACATGATGCACAACACGCTGCAAATCAACGCAACGCAGATGGCGCCGGAGCGGCGCGGTGCGGCAGTTGCCGCATTTGCGTCCAGCTTCTTCTTCGGGCAGGCGGGCGGGGTAGCGGTGGCCGGTTCGCTGCTGAACTGGTTAGGCAGCTCGCACCTGATTGCATTGTCAGGCCTGGGGCTGCTGTGGGTCGGCGAGCGTTTCGCTCGCCTCAGGGCTTTAAAGCCTGATTAGGCGCGCGCAGCGAAGCTGCGCAGTTCCGCAGCCAGCCCCGGCTGCATCCTTTGTACGTCACGCGCCAGATACTCGAGCTCGGATTGGGCTTGTGCGCGCTCGTCGGCAGGCTTGCTGCCACCATAGCTGCGCAACAGCGCATTGAAAGGATTCTGGAAGCCCAGAAATACGGGTTTGATGGTATCGGCCGCGGCGACAAAGAAATTTTGCATAATCAATCCTCAGTGCTTGTTTGCTGCAGCGCAGTATATCCACGGCGGTGATATAAGCGTAATTTTATTTCTTTATCCCTCCCATATTTTTATGGTATATCTTGATTGTCTTGATAATCGATATACATTTCAATGAGTTTCCTGACCCTAGACCTGAATCTGCTGCGAGTTTTCGACGCAGTAATGACTGAACAGAACCTGACTCGCGCAGCTAACCGGCTCGCCATGACGCAGCCAGCCGTGTCGAACGCCGTCAAGCGTTTGCGCGATGCGCTCGGCGATGAGCTGCTGATCCGTACCGCCCACGGCGTGAAGCCGACAGCCCGCGCCGAATCGCTGTGGCCGGCCGTACGGCGTGCGCTGGCTGATCTGGAAGAAGCGGTTGCGCCAAGAACCTTCGAGCTGACTAATGCGAATATCACCTTCCGCATGGCCATGGCCGATGCCACTGCCGGCCTGTTGCTGCCGCCGCTGGTCAGGCTGATCGAAAGCGAAGCGCCCGGCATCGACATCCGCATGATGCCGCTGACGACGCGCGACCCGCGTCCCATGCTGCTGCGTGGCGATATCGACGTCGCCATCGGTTTCTTCCCTGGCGTGGTTGCACAGCTGCAGGGCTCGACCGAAACCCCTGTGCGGCACGAACGTCTGTATGCCGGTCATTACGTGGCCGTGATGCGCAAGGAGCATCCACTGGCCGAGCAGGAACTGACACTGGATCGTTACTGCGATGGGAACCACCTGCTGGTCAGTTTTTCCGGTCGCGCGCGCGGACTGGTCGATGATGCGCTGGTGTCAGTGAACCGCGAACGCAGGACGCTGCTGACAGTGAATCAGTTCTTCACTGCCGGTAAGGTCGTGGCCGCTTCGGATCTGTTGATGGTCATTCCTTACCATCTGATCGAAGCGACCGGCATGTCTAACCAGCTGATCTTCAAGGAATTGCCGTTCAAGTTGCCAGAGGTTCATATCGACATGCTGTGGCACGAACGTGATGCGCGCAGTCCCAGCCATCGCTGGCTGCGAACGCAGCTGCAGGGTTCGGTGGCCTTTGCGAAGGCTGCTGCCGGTGCTGCCTGAAAATAAGCACGCGTATGTCCTTTCGAGCCGGCGCAAGCCGGCTTTTTTCATGGCGTCAAGCTTGTCAACAAACCATGCACAGCTTACGCACAGATTTATCCACAGTTGTTCGCGTGCAGGCAATTCTTCTTTTTTCTTTTCAGTCTTTTCTTAAAGCTTGTATTTAATATTGGTAGTAATAGATAAGCTGGACGCAATTCTGTGGATAAGCTGATTTTCGTTAGTGAACTCAATCACTTGCGGAAAAGATAAAGGCTGAACAGACACGCAGGTAGCAAAGGACAGCTATGGGACAAAAAAACAGGGGTCGTAGTTTTTCCTGCTTATCCACTTTTTTACAGGCAGTTGTCCCTGCACTTTTCCACAATGGGTGCTGACTTGCGTTTGATCTTATGAGCGCTGTTGTAATAAGCTGCGGCGCTGACAGGCACCGAACGCCGGAGACCAGGATGCAAACAAGAGAGAGTGCGGGACGCTACGACTACATAATTATCGGCGGGGGCAGTGCCGGCTGTGTACTCGCAAACCGGCTGTCGCAAGACAAGGATGTCGAGGTGTTGCTGATTGAAGCCGGTGGCAAAGATGACTACCTGTGGATCCACATTCCCGTGGGCTATCTGTATTGCATTGACAATCCGCGCACCGACTGGCGGTTTCGCACCGAGCCTGATAGCGGCCTGAATGGTCGCAGCCTGATTTATCCGCGCGGCAAAGTGCTGGGTGGTTGTTCTTCGATCAACGGCATGATTTACATGCGAGGGCAACAGGGCGATTACGATCGCTGGGCTGATGCGACCGGCGACGATCGCTGGCGCTGGGAAAAAGTACTGCCTTTTTTCATGCGGACCGAAGACCATCATGGTGGTGGTGATGCTTTTCACGGTGCCGGCGGAGAATGGCGCGTCGAGAGGCAACGCTTGCGCTGGGACATTCTCGACGCCTTCCGTGAAGCGGCAAAACAAACCGGCATCCCGAACACGGACGACTTCAATCGTGGCGACAACGAAGGCTGCAGCTACTTCGAAGTGAACCAGAAGAGTGGCCTGCGCTGGAACACAGCAAAGGCTTTCTTGCGCACAGCGATGCGACACGGCAATCTGACCATCATGACCGGCTGTCATGTCGAAAAGCTGCTGATCGCGCAAACCGCGCAGGGCACGCGGTGTACCGGGGTTGAATTCACCGGTGGAGGGCGTGCATGGACCGCTGAGGCTAAACGCGAGACGCTGCTGTCGGCAGGCGCGATAGGCTCGCCGCAATTGCTGCAACTCTCTGGCATAGGCCCGGCGGCATTGCTGCACGAGCATGGCATTACGCCTGTCGTCGACTTGCCTGGCGTCGGTGAAAACTTGCAGGATCATTTGCAGATACGCATGGTGTTCAAGGTCAACGGCGTGAAGACGCTCAATACCCTGGCCAATAGCTGGCACGGCAAGCTGCGCATTGGTGCCGAATATCTGTTCAGGCGCAGCGGGCCAATGGCGATGGCGCCGTCGCAACTGGGGTTGTTCACTCGCTCTGACTCGTTGCAGTCCAGCGCAAATATCCAGTATCACGTGCAGCCTTTGTCACTGGACCGTTTCGGCGAACCGCTGCATCGTTTCCCTGCGTTCACTGCCAGCGTTTGCAATCTCAGGCCAAGCTCGCGCGGTCATGTGCGCATCGCTAGCGCGGACGCGATGGCAGCGCCGAAGATTACGCCAAACTACTTGGCTACCGAAGAGGATCGCAAGGTTGCTGCCGATTCCATGCGCGTAACCCGGCGCATCGTGGCTGCACCGGCGTTGCAAAAATTCGCGCCGGAAGAATTCAAGCCTGGTGCGCAATTCGACACCGATGCCGCCTTAGCCAGGGCGGCCGGTGACATAGGCACGACCATTTTTCATCCGGTTGGTACCTGCAAGATGGGGCGGCACGACGATGTTATGGCCGTGGTGGACAGCGAATTGCGGGTCAGGGGGGTCGCTGGTTTGCGTGTGGTGGATGCGTCGGTCATGCCGTTTATTACCTCGGGCAATTGCAACTCTCCGATCATCATGATTGCTGACCGCGCCGCTGAGCTGATTCGTGCCGAGCGCAAGCAAGGCTAGGTGTGACGGGTCAACCGCAATTCATCATGCTTGAATCAAGCAAATATAATATTTTTAGTGATAGTAACCACTAACACTATGACTTTGTTGTTCGGGGCAGGTGCATGAATGAACTGATGCCGCTTTACCTGTCGCTCGGCGGCGCTGCTTTGCTGGCAGGTTTACTGGATGCGATTGTCGGCGGTGGCGGCTTGATCCAAGTCCCGGTACTTTTCTCAGCATTCCCGACAGCGACACCCTCGACGCTGTTTGGCACGAACAAGCTGTCCAGCATTTTTGGCACAGCTATTGCCGCCCGTACCTATGGAAAAAAATATCCAGTGGACTGGTCGCTGGTACTGCCTGCTTCGCTGGCCGCACTGATTTTCGCTTTTATCGGCGCATGGGCCATAACGATCTTTCCGCCGGACGTGTTCCGCAAGCTTTTGCCATTCATTCTGGTGCTGGTGGCCTGGTATGTATTCCGCCGCAAAGACTTTGGCGGTGACTATGCACCGACCCGCCAGGGCAGGAAGAAAGTCATGCTGGCTGTGGCGATCGGCGCGTTGATTGGTTTGTACGATGGCTTCTTCGGCCCGGGTACGGGCAGCTTCCTGATATTTCTATTCATTCGCAGTTTTGGCCTCGACTTTCTGCGCGCTTCTGCTGCGGCCAAGATCGTCAATGTCGCCTGCAATTTTGCAGCGCTTGCGTGGTTCATCCCGACAACCGCGCCTTTATGGTTGCTGGGTGGTTTGATGGCGGTCTGCAATATTGTCGGTTCGGTGCTGGGTGCCCGGTTAGCGTTGAAGGAAGGAACGGTGTTCGTCCGGCGCATCTTCTTGTTCGTTGTTATGGCACTGATCGTGAAGACAGGCTGGGACGCATTTGGCCTGCGCGGCTGATGTTCCACGTGAAACATCAGCGGTCGGGCGGGAAGACTGTTTCACGTGAAACAGTCATTCAAGAAGCTAATGGCCGGCCTGCGCAAAACAAATCCCTTTATAATCCAGCCTCCGCCTCACCAGAACCCGCTTCTTTTTCATGGACTTCCCCACTGTATTTGATGTGATCGTCGTTGGCGGCGGCCATGCCGGCACAGAAGCCGCGCTGGCGGCTGCCCGCACGGGTCAGAAAACCTTGCTGCTGACCCACAACATCGAGACGCTGGGGCAGATGTCTTGCAATCCGTCGATAGGCGGCATAGGCAAAGGTCATCTGGTGAAGGAGCTTGATGCGCTCGGCGGCGCGATGGCCATTGCCACCGACGAAGGCGGCATACAGTTCCGGATCCTGAATTCCTCGAAGGGGCCAGCCGTGCGCGCGACGCGTGCGCAGGCAGATCGCATTCTGTACAAAGCCGCGATACGCAAGCGAATTGAAAACCAGCCGAATCTGTGGCTGTTCCAGCAGGCCGTCGATGACCTGATGGTCGAAGGTGATCGCGTCGTGGGTGCGGTCACACAAGTAGGCGTACGTTTCCGCGCGCGCGCTGTCGTGCTGACCGCAGGTACTTTCCTGGACGGGAAAATCCACGTCGGCCTGAACAATTATTCTGGCGGACGGGCAGGGGATCCGCCGGCGGTGTCGCTGTCGGCGCGGCTGAAAGAACTGAAGCTGCCGCAAGGTCGCCTGAAAACCGGCACGCCGCCACGCATTGACGGTCGATCGATAGATTTTTCTGTGCTGGCAGAGCAACCCGGCGACCTGGATCCTGTTCCGGTATTTTCGATGATGGGTTCGGCCGACATGCATCCGCAGCAGGTGCCATGCTGGATCACGCACACCAACCGACAGACGCATGACCTGATCCGTGGTGCGTTGGATCGGAGCCCGATGTTCACCGGCGTGATCGAAGGCGTCGGCCCGCGCTATTGCCCGTCAATCGAGGACAAGATTCATCGCTTTGCCGACAAGGATGCGCACCAGATTTATCTGGAGCCGGAAGGCCTGACCACGCACGAGTTTTACCCGAACGGCATCTCAACCAGCCTGCCTTTCGATGTGCAGCTGGCATTGGTGCGCTCGATGCGGGGGCTGGAAAATGCGCACATCCTGCGTCCGGGCTATGCAATCGAATATGACTATTTCGATCCTCGCGCCCTGAAAGCCTCGCTCGAGACCAAGGCGATACAGGGCCTGTATTTCGCAGGCCAGATCAATGGTACGACCGGCTATGAAGAGGCGGCTGCCCAGGGTTTGCTGGCCGGCCTGAATGCAGCACGGCAAACGCAGGGGCAAGATCCTTGGACCCCGCGCCGTGACGAGGCTTACCTCGGCGTGCTGGTCGATGACCTGGTCACCCAGGGTGTGCAGGAGCCTTATCGCATGTTCACCAGCCGTGCCGAATATCGCTTGAGCCTGCGTGAAGATAATGCCGACCTGAGGCTGACCGAAACCGGCCGCAAACTTGGCTGCGTCGGCGACGCGCAATGGGAATTGTTCGAACGTCGTCGCGAAGCCATCGCGCGCGAGCTGGAACGGTTGAAATCGACTTGGGTCAATCCGAAAATTATTGCCCAGGCCGAAGCCGAACGCGTGCTCGGCAAGGGCATAGAGCGAGAGTACGCGCTCACTGATCTTCTTCGCCGCCCGAATGTGCGTTACGGTGCATTAATGTCACTGCAAGCGGTCGACGGTCGCCGCTTCAATGACCCCGAATTGTCCCCGGCGATTGCCGAGCAAGTCGAGATACAGGTGAAGTACGCCGGCTACATCGACCGGCAGGCGAAAGAAGTCGAGCGGCATGAGTATTTCGAAAACCTGAAATTGCCGACGGGCTTCGATTACATGAGCGTGCCGGCACTGTCGATCGAAGTGCGGCAAAAACTGAACAAGCACCGGCCCGAAACTCTGGGTCAGGCTTCGCGCATCGCCGGCATCACGCCGGCGGCGATCTCGCTGCTGCTAATCCACCTGAAGAAAGGCAGCTTGAAAGATGCCGCCGGTGCAGCCACGGACGCCGCCTGAATGGCTCTCGATCAGGATGCATTGCGCAGCAAACTGCGCGACGGCGCGGCTGCGCTGAAACTTGACTTGCCGGACAGCGTGCTGCAAGCGCTGCTTGATTATCTGGCCCTGCTGCACAAGTGGAACGCGGTCTACAACCTCACGGCGGTGCGCGACCCACAGCAGATGCTGACCCAGCATCTGCTCGATTGCATGGCAGCGCTGCCCGCTTTCGCCGGCGCAAAGCGCCTGCTCGATGTCGGCGCCGGCGGCGGCTTGCCGGGCATCGTGATCGCGATCTGGGCCCGGCATGCGGAGCCGCAGCTGCGCGTGGAGCTGATCGACACCGTGCACAAGAAGACGGCCTTCCTCACGCAGGTGAAAGCCGAGCTGGGTCTGACCAACGTAACGGTGCATACCGGGCGCGTCGAGCAATGGCAGCAGAAGGAAAAATTCGACGTAATCACGTCGCGAGCGTTTGCGGAATTGTCGGACTTCGTCAACTGGTCCGGCCATTTACTGCAAGCGGGAGGGCGGGTGATTGCCCTCAAGGGTCAGGCGCAGCAGACCGAAAAGGAAAGCGTGCCAGACGGATGGAAGGTCCTGCATAAACAGGGGTTGCAGGTACCGGGCCTGCAGGCCGAGCGACATTTGGTACACGTCGCGCGGATCGATGACAACGAAAGCAAACCAGAAGCCCAATAACATGGCCAAGATCTTTTGCATCGCCAACCAGAAGGGCGGGGTGGGGAAAACCACCACCGCCGTCAATCTCGCCGCCGGCCTTGCCAACCTGAAGCAGCGCGTGCTGCTGATCGACCTCGACCCGCAGGGCAATGCGACGATGGGCGCGGGCATCAACAAGGCCACCCTTCAGAGCTCGGTCTACCAGGTGCTGCTCGGCATGGGAGACATCAGCACCTCGCGCCAGCCTTCAGAGTCAGGCGGATTCGACGTGCTGCCATCGAACCGTGATCTGGCCGGCGCCGAAGTTGAAATGGTCGAACTCGATCAGCGCGAATTGCGCCTCAAGCAGGCGCTCGCGGCCGTCGACGCCGACTACGATTTCATCCTGATCGACTGCCCGCCAGCCTTGTCGATGCTGACGCTGAACGGCCTGTGCGCGGCACATGGCGTGATCATTCCGATGCAGTGCGAGTACTACGCGCTCGAAGGCCTGTCCGACCTCGTCAACACCATCAAGATCGTGCACGCCAAGATGAACCCCGAACTGAAAGTGATCGGCCTGCTGCGCGTGATGTTTGACCCGCGCATGATGCTGTCGCAGCAAGTGTCGTCGCAGCTGGAGAAGCATTTCGCCGACAAGGTGTTCAAGACCATCATCCCGCGCAATGTGCGCCTTGCGGAGGCGCCTTCGTACGGGATCCCCGGCGTGATCTTCGATCCGTCATCGAAGGGCGCGCAAGCCTATATCGCATTCGGCAAAGAGCTGGTCGCGCGCATCGCGACCCTCTGAGCGACACCTGACATCACTCCTGAAGTATTGAACCCATGGTAACCAAAAAACAGAAAGGCCTCGGACGCGGCCTCGAAGCACTGCTCGGCGGCTCTCCCGACCTGACACCGGAGGCGACCTCGGCAGCCAATGCAAGCGCGACGATGCCTGTCACGGCGCTGCAGGCCGGCAAGTACCAGCCGCGCACGCGCATGGATGAAAGCGCGCTGAATGAATTGGCCGATTCGATTCGCGCGCAAGGCTTGCTGCAAGCGATCCTGATCCGCCCGATCGCGAATGGCAAGAACGGCGTCACGCACGAGATCATTGCCGGCGAGCGCCGCTTCCGCGCCGCGCAACTCGCGGGCCTGAGCGAAGTGCCGGTGCTGGTGCGCGACGTCGACGACCGGGGCGCGGCGGCGATGGCCCTGATCGAGAACATGCAGCGCGAGGACCTGAACCCGCTGGAGGAGGCGCAGGGCATACAGCGGCTGCTCGACGAATTCAGTTTCACGCACGAGCAGGCGGCCGAGTCGGTGGGCCGCTCGCGCAGCGCCGTATCGAATCTGCTGCGCCTCCTGAATCTTGCGAAGGCCGTGCAGGCGATGCTGATGGCCGGCGACATTGACATGGGTCATGCGCGCGCGCTGCTGGCAGTCGATGCCGCGACGCAGATCGCGCTGGCCAATGAGATCATCGCCAAGCGCATGTCGGTGCGCGAGGCTGAAAAGCTGGTGGTCCGTCACGCGACCCGGCAGGAAGGCAAGGGCGGCGCCGGCACGAAAGAAAAATCGCGCGACATCGCGCGGCTGGAAGAGGAATTGTCCGACGCGCTGGCCACGTCGGTGACGATCAAGCTCGGCGCACGCAACAAGGGCGAGCTTGTTATCTCTTTTGCAAATCTCGACCAGCTCGATGGCGTGATCTCGCGTCTGAGACCGGAAAGTCACTGATCAAACGCACGAATTGCAAAATTCGCAATCATAAATACTGCTTTTCCAATGGGCAAACATTTGACTCGCGTTATCACCGCCAAATATAATCACGCGGCTTCACAGAAAGCGATGTGCATGACAAACAGGCCGAACCCGCTTTCCGGGTCGCCGTTCGAGCACTCCGATCTGAAAGACACCCGGTCATGCTGCGCCTGATCCTGGCCCAGCTGGCCACGACACTAGCAACAGCAGTGATCGCAGCAACGATAGCCGGAATGCCTGCCTTCTATTCGGCGTTACTGGGCGGTCTGTGTTGTGTAGTGCCGAACGGCTTGTTTGCGCTGCGCCTTTATGTGGGCGCGAAACAGCCCGGAACTCTGAACCCGATGACATTTTTCTTCGGGGAGTTCACCAAGATTGCAATGACGGTCGCGCTGCTGGCGCTGGTCGTCTGGTGGTATCGCGAACTGAACTGGCTGGCGCTGATCGCCGCTTTCATCGTCGCGTTGAAAAGTTACATCATCTTATTGATTAGGCACTGACATGGCATCAGAACTGGCAGCAGAGGGCGCGAACCACGCGCCGACAGCCTCCGAATACATCGTCCACCACCTGGGCCACCTCCAGACGACGCATCAGCACAGCATCATCGATTTTTCGGTGATCAACCTGGACACCGTGCTGTGGTCCGTGCTGATGGGCGTGCTCGGCCTGTTCTTCATG
>JACCDS010106844.1_pt1 | contig 23915 bp, 18 predicted proteins | sample 7446441 | NCBI WGS metagenome assembly JACCDS01 (sample SAMN15323445, study PRJNA562643) | freshwater metagenome | isolation source: river surface water | place: USA:Blue River Watershed | collected 2017-08-17 | reverse complement strand
TGCTGTATCTGTGCCTGGCCACGCTGCAGTACCGGCCGCAGACCTTGTCGGGATGGCGTCGCTGGAGCTACGCCGGCTTCTATGTCGATGAGTTTTACACCCGCATGGCACTGCGCCTGTGGCCCGGTCGCTGGGCACCTGCACCGGCATCTATCCGGCCGCTCCCCCAAGCCTCGCTAAGCCCCTCGAAATAACGTGTTGCCTCTCGGAGAATTGCATGAATCCTGTTGATCTCAGTTCGCAAGACCACGCCGCGGCACACGCTGCCGCGCTGACCCCGCTGGCCAGCTCTGCGGCACGGCGCGCGCGCATCGAGGCCGCCTGCGCGCAGGCTTGCGCGGCCATCGCGCCGGCCTGGCCGCTGGATCGTGCCATCGCCGTCAACCCACACTGGCATCGCATTGGCCGCCCGATCCGGCAGGTGGCCGCACGGATGGCGGTGCTGGGCGACATCCAGGTCTTTCCGCCCCGGCCTTATCTGAAGCAGGCATGGGAATCGGGTCGCATCCGGCCCGCGGACCTGTTGGCTGCGCGGAATGAACTCGGTGCAGACGATGCTGCGGGTGTCTCCGAGGCGCAATGTATTGCTGCACTCGGGCAGGCCTCGCCGGTGCATCAACTGCCGCTGCTGATTGACGTGCTCGACGATGACCCGGCGAAGCATGCGCGACTCTCGTGGCGGCAGGCCATTACGCATCAGGTCAGTCAGACCTGCGCGGCCTACTTTGACCGCCAGCAGGCTGACTGGCAACCCGAGCGCGAACTGGGCCTGTATGCCTTCTGGCGCGACACGCTCACGCATGACCATGGCATTGGCGTGCTGATGGGCTTGCCCGACCTGGGCCGCAGCGTGGCGGCGCTGCCGCTGACCCGCGAAGACGCCGAGCAGTGGGTGCTTGACCGGATCGGCCTGCCCGAAGAGGTGTGGGCAGATTATCTCGAGTCGGTGCTGCTGACGGTGAATGGCTGGGCATCGTGGTGCGCCTATCTCGGCTGGGAAGCCGGCCTCGCCGGCAGCCGCGATAGTCATTTGCGTGATCTGTTGGCGATTCGTTTGGCCTGGGGCGCGATCCTGCTGGACTGCAAGGACGATGCGGCGGCGCGGCGCGCATTCGCGGCGCTGCAGGCCGAATGGTCACTGGCGGGCATCCGGCTGAAGCAGGCCGAGCAGGCGCTGCTGGTGGACGAGATCTGGCAGCGGGCGCTGGAGCTTGGCTATCAGCGCGGTCTGGCCAGCAAGCTCGGTATGGCTGTCGGCGCCGATGACGCACTGACGGCCGCTGCCCCTGCGATCCAGGTGCAAGCCGCATTCTGCATCGACGTGCGCAGCGAGCCGATGCGGCGCGCACTGGAAGCCGCGTGGCCCGGCATCCAGACCCTTGGCTTCGCCGGCTTCTTCGGCTTGCCGGTGGCGTACACGCCGTTGGCGACCACAGCGCGGCGGCCGCAATTGCCGGGCCTGCTGGCACCGGCGGCTGAGGTCACCGACCAGTTCTTTGCAGGCGCCGACCACGTGGCGGATTCGGCCGAGCAGGAACGGGCGGCACAGGCACGTCGGCGCCGCTTTGCCGGCGCGCAGCCGTGGCAGGCGGTCAGCCGCTGGCCCGGCGCGGCGTTCTCCTTTGTCGAGGCGGCCGGTATCGGTTATCTGGGCAAGCTCGGCCAGTGGCTGCGCCCGCAGCCCGGCAGTCGTGCGCGTGACGATGGCGCCGGGCTGCCAGCGCGCTACCGCGCAGTGTGTCGCCCCGCGCTGGCGGGTCTCGACACCCAGGCGCGTGTCGCACTGGCTGCAAGGGTGCTGCATGCGATTGGGCTCGAGAAGTTCATGGCGCCACTGGTCCTGCTGGTCGGGCATGGCAGTCAGAGCGAAAACAATGCGCAGGCCGCTGCGCTCGACTGCGGCGCCTGCTGCGGCCAGACCGGCGAAGTGAATTCGCGCGTGCTGGCCAGACTGCTGAACGATCCGGCAGTGCGTGAGGGACTCGGCGCTCAGGGCATTGCGATTCCGCCCGACACGTGCTTCGTGGCTGCGCTGCATAACACCACGACCGACGAGATTGAAGGGCTGGACATCGACCTGCTGCCGGCCGAGTCGCGTGCCCGCTGGGAACGGCTGCAGACGGCATTCGCGCAGGCCGGCGACCAGGTACGGCGTGAACGTGCGGGCAGCCTCGGATTGAATCCGCGCCTGCCGCATGCAGAACTGCTGGCGCAATTGCAGCGTCGCGCCAGCGATGGCGCACAGACACGGCCGGAGTGGGGGCTGGCCGGCAACGCCGCCTTTGTGATCGGCCCGCGCCATCGCACGCAGGGCGTGGTACTGGGTGGCCGCAGCTTCCTGCACGACTATGACGTCGCGAATGATGCGGATGGCAGCGTGCTGGAATTACTGATGACGGCGCCAATGCTGGTGACGAACTGGATCAACTGGCAATACCACGCATCGACCTGCGATCCGCAGCGGCTGGGCAGCGGCAACAAGCTACTGCACAACGTGGTCGGCGGTCACATCGGCGTATTCGAGGGCAATGGCGGCGACCTGCGCATCGGTCTGTCACGTCAGTCGCTGCATGATGGTGAGCGCTGGATTCATGAGCCGCTGCGACTGACCGTGGTCATCGATGCGCCGGCCGAGATGATCGAGCGCATCATTGCGCAGCATGACGTCGTGCGGCAGTTGCTGGTGCATGGCTGGATGCATCTCTGGCGCTTCACGCCGGACGGTCTGGTCAGCTACGTCAACGGTCGCTGGGTCGCGCTCGACTGGCCACAGGAGGTGGTTCACTGAGCTCGATGCACGGGGTTCGTTACACGGAGTTCGTTGAGTAGTGCGCATTGAATAGCGCTCGTTGAATAGCGCTCGTGGTTCGGGCCAGCGCGTTCCCTCCCACCGTTCGGTGGGGAGGTGCGCGCGGCCCGGTCCGCTTCAGGCCTGAAGGTCGCCGCTCGACTCAGGTTGAAAGAGCAAGCCGTCGATGATCACCGAGCGCTCTTTCGCATCCGGCCCGGTCCAGCGAACGAGGTGGCCGGCGGAACGGCCGAGCAGGCGCGCGCCCAGTGGGGACGCGACGGACACATAGCCGCGTTCAGGATCGGCATCCTGCGGGTAACAGATCGTCAGCATGCGGGTTGTGCCGTCGGGCTGCTCGCGAACCTGCAGGCGTGAGTACATCGTGGCGACCGAGTCAGGCACCAGTCGTGTCGGCACGACCTCTGCCTCGTCAAGCACGGCGCTCAGGTCCGCAGAAGGATGGTGGCGGACCAGCGTGGACAAGCGGACATAATCGAGCTCGGTAAGCACCGGCTCGCTGAAGAAAACGGTAGACATCATTGCTCCTGAACGAATGCGCACGACAAGGTGCGGCAGACATTGCGCCTGTGAGAGAGGCCCGGCGACGGAAGAGATGCGCGTTAAGTGGGGAGGGGGGTCGCCGGGCTCAGGAGTCTGCGGCGGCGGGGCAGGCGAGCGATGCGGTCGCCTGCAGGGTCAGGATTTCTCGGGTCGCGCGAACGCACGCACCGCAATGAGCGGCGCGGTGGGGGCGACGGTTGGAAATCGAAGACATAGCCGGACTATGGTCTGATCAGGCGGCCCTGTCAACCCGGTGAGGCGCACGCGCGTTGAATTGCTCTGTTTCGTATATTGTTCGTGTTTTTATATTAATGAGAGGGGATGTTTCCCTCGTTCAAGGAACGCACTTCGCCCATGGCCAATTTCGCTCACTCAATGCTGATTCGCGGCTGGCCCGCTTCCGTTCCTGCGTTTGCAACGCTGGTGCTGCTGCTCGGGCTGACGCTCGGGTTCGACGGTGTCTGGCTGATGGTTCCCATCCTCGCGCTGCTGGGCGCGGTGATCGCGGCGGTGCATCATGCGGAGGTGATTGCGCAGCGCGTTGGCGAGCCCTACGGCACGCTGGTGCTGGCGATTGCAGTGACCGTAATTGAGGTGGCGCTGATCCTGTCGCTGATGCTGGCGAATGCGGCCAAGTCTGCCACGGTGCCGCGCGACACGGTGTATGCCGCCGTGATGATCATCTGTAATGGTGTCGTTGGCCTGTGCGTGCTGATCGGCGGCATGCGTCATCGTGAGCAGTTCTTCCGCATTGAGGGTACTGGCTCCGCCTTTGCGGCGCTGGCAACCCTGTCGGTGCTGGTGCTGGTGATGCCGACCTTTACAACCAGCTCCGCCGGTGGCGTGTATACCCACTCGCAACTGATCTTCGTGGCGCTGTCGTCGCTGGCACTGTGGCTGGTGTTCGTGTTCATTCAGACGATTCGCCATCGCGACTATTTTCTGCCGCCAGAGGCGGCCGCCGATGAGAACGTTCACGCAGCCCCGCCCAGCGCCCGTGAGGCATGGGTCAGCTTCGGCCTGTTGATCGTTGCTTTGGTTTGCGTGGTGGGCATTGCCAAGCTGTTGTCGCCGACGCTGGAGCGGGCCGTGGCCAGCGCGAATGCGCCGAAGGCGATCGTCGGCATCATTATTGCGATGGTGGTGCTGCTGCCGGAAACCTGGGCGGCGGTTCGCGCTGCACGCGCAGACCGACTGCAGACGAGCATGAACCTTGCCCTCGGCTCAGCCCTGGCCAGCATCGGCCTGACTATTCCTGCGGTGGTGACTGCCGCCGTGCTGCTGGATCTTCCGCTGTTGATCGGCCTCGACGACAAGGATGTCGTGCTGCTGGCGCTGTCCTTTATCGTCGGCTCGATCACGCTCGGCTCGGGTCGGACCAATGTGATGCAAGGTGCGGTGCATCTGGTGATCTTTGCCGCCTTCCTCTTCCTGACGCTTGTTCCCTGAAGACGCGCCGGCCCGGCTGTGCGAACCAGTCATTTCTGGTCTTGCAAAATTAATTATGCATAATGTACCGGCTTGGGCTGCCGTTTTCGCGGTGATGTTTTCGCGCGGCCTTAACGGGGGCCACTCTGTGGCGTGCTCCTTTGGCGTCCTCCTACGGCGTGTGCCTTCTGCCTGAGGCGACGTCGTCGCCATGTGAATGACGGAACAGGTTCGACGAGACGATGATTGATCGGCAAACAGCGCATGACTTCCCGCTGCGGGAATCGGGGGGTGTGATTGCCCTCTGCCTGCTGGCCGCGGTGTTCATGATCGGCGCCATGGCTTGGCCGCCGCCCGATTTGTATGGTGGCGATGTCGGCAAGATGGCTGCGGTGCATCTTGTGCTGGAAATGTTTTCCATCATGGTGTGTGTGCTGGTGGTGATCACCGCCTGGCGAACGCTGGACAATGAGCACGTCAGTACGGCCAACGTTTTGGTCTATGGATTCACGGTGGTGGCCGGCGTTGATCTCGTGCATGCGATGTCATACGAGGGCATGCCGCAATTATTGACCCCCAACTCGACCGCTAAGGCGATTTTCTTCTGGTTGTCGGGTCGTTGTTTTGAGCTGTCGGCAATGGTGCTGGTGGCCGCTCGGGTTGCCATGCCGGGGCGTCGCTCCGTCTGGCTGATTCTCGGCCTATTGACGGCTGCCATGCTGACTTACATCGGCAATTATCATTTGTCGGCCTTGCCGGTGATGTTCATTCCCGGTCAGGGCGTCACGCCGCTCAAGGCGGGCATTGAATATGCACTGTGCTTCGGCAATTTCCTGGTGGCTGGGGTGTTTTATGCGCGCTCCAGCCGCGGCACTCGCCGGCAGATTCTGAATCTCGGTGCGGCCAGCTTCATCATTGGCGTCAGCGAACTGGCTTTTACGAATTACGTTGCCACGTCGGATTTCATCAACGTCCTGGGGCATCTCTACAAGGTGTTGGCCTATACCTTCGTGTTTCGCGTTGCTTACGAAACCGGCCTGCGTCAGCCTTATGTTCGTCTGAAACAGTCCGAGCAGGCGCTGGCGCGGCAAGGCCATGAGCTGGAGACGCTGTTGTCGAATTTGCCGGTGGCAGTGGTTCGCGTGGATCGTGAGCTGAATTTTCGCTACGTGAATCACGGCTATGAACGCCTCATCGGCAAATCGCGCGCTGACCTCCTAGGCAAGTCCATGGCGGAGATTTTCCCACCCGAGATGGGCTCGGAATGTCGCCAGTCGGTGCTTGGCGCCCTGCAAGGCAAGCGGGTGGAGTTTGAACATAGTTTTACCTCACCCTCCGGAAACACAACTCATTGCGCCAGCATCGCGGTGCCTGAGCATGATGCGCAGGGCCAGGTGGCGGGTGTACTGACGATACTGACGGATGTTACCGAGCGTACCCGGGCTTTGTACCAATTCCTGGAATCGCGGCGAGAGTTAAATGACCTGAAGGCGGCGCTCGACGCGCATGCAATCGTGGCCATCACCGATGCGCGGGGTGTCATCGTTCAGGTGAATGACAAATTCTGCGAGATTTCCCGCTACCGACGCGACGAGCTGATTGGCAAAACTCACAGCATCATCAACTCGGGCTATCACCCAGCCAGTTTTTTCCGCGATCTCTGGCAGACCATCCGTCAGGGAGAAATCTGGAATGGCGAAGTATGTAATCGCGCGAAAGATGGCTCGATCTATTGGGTGTACACCACCATCGTGCCTTTCCTGTCGCCCGATGGCATACCGGCGCAATACATTGCCGTCCGCGCGGATATTACGCAGCGCAAGCTGGCCGAGCAGGCCGCGTTGCGCTCGGCGCTGCATGATGGTCTGACCGGTCTGCCGAACCGACGGCTAATGATGGAGCGCCTGGGAGAATCGGTACAGAAGGCGCGAGAGCAGCGGCAGTATGGCGCTCTGTTCCTGCTGGACCTTGATCACTTCAAGGACATCAATGACACGCTGGGCCATCAGGCGGGTGACGAGGTGTTGCTGGAGGTGACGGCGCGCCTGCAATCCGTGGTCGGCACCTCCGCAACGGTGGCGCGTGTGGGCGGCGATGAGTTCGCCATCCTTCTTGATGCGCTCGGCGAGGGACTGTCGGAGGCCAGGGCGGCGGCCGAGTTGCAGGGCAATCGCGCCTTCGATGCCTTGCGTCGTCCGTATCATGTATCGGGCTTGACGATACCGATGACGCCAACGGCAGGCGTGGTGCTGTTCGGTCAGACCGAGGACACGCCTGGCGATTTACTGAAGCAGGTCGACACCGCACTCCACCGGGCCAAGCAGGATGGCCGCAATCGCTTACGCTTTTTTGACCCTTCGCTGCAACGCGAAGTCGAAGAGCGTCTGCAGCTGGTGGATGACCTGCGACTGGCGGCCGGGCGCGACGAGCTGAATTTGTATTACCAGGCGGTGGTCGATGGCGCGGGCCGGATTCGCGGTGCCGAAGCCCTGCTGCGCTGGCAGCATCCGCGTCGCGGCATGGTGTCGCCCGGCGTGTTCATTCCACTGGCAGAGCAATCGAACCTGATTTTGCCGATCGGCGACTGGGTCATGCGCGCCGCGTGCGTACAGTTGCGGCGATGGGCTGATGATCCCGAGCGGGCGCACTGGACGATTGCGGTGAACGTCAGCGCACGCCAGTTGTATGAAGATGACTTCGTGGCCAAGGTGCGCGACGTCTTGTCAGACACCGGGGCCAACCCGCGCTGCCTGCGTCTGGAGCTGACAGAGAGCATGCTGCAGCATGACGTTGCGCAGACCATCATGAAGATGGCGTCGCTGCAGGCGCTGGGCATTCGCTTTGCGCTGGATGACTTCGGTACCGGTTATTCGGCGATCAGCTATCTGAAGAACCTGCCGCTGGATCAGATCAAGATCGACAAATCCTTCGTCACCGACATGCTCGCCAGCCCGCGCGGTGGTGCCGTGGTCAGCACCATTTTGTCACTGGCGGATAACCTCAGTCTGGAGGTGGTGGCTGAGGGTGTGGAGACCAGTGAGCAAGTTGATTTTCTGAAGGCGCAGGGATGCCCGGCGTTTCAGGGCTTCTTGTTCAGCAAGCCGTCACCGGCCAGCATCACCTGGATGAACCGCGGTGGTGAGCTCGTCTTGTCCCCGGCAATCAGCCCGGCGCGCCGCGATGCGGATGCGGTCATAAATGGCGACGCGCGTTAGCGTCGGTCACGCTAGAGACATCGTCATCACCCAGCATGATCTGCCTGATCTGCCTGATGCCAGTCCCTGCCAGCACCGGGCAGCAGCGTGCATGCGCGTTCAGGCCAGCAGGGCACGCAGCGTTTCAACGCCTGCCAATGTCATTCCAAGGAAGCCCGCATCCAGTGGCAAGGGTTGCGACGAACATTTGGCAATGACCAGGTCGGCCGCCGGATCAATGAAGACGTGCTGACCAAAGATGCCGACACCAAACACCAGCGGACGCGCGCCGTGTTGCACATACCACTGGCTTCGGTAATGCATGTCGGCGCCGTTGAACAGCGCATGGAAGTCGCCGGCCTGCCAGGCGGCGCGGCCATCAAACTGCCGGATGTCTTCAATCCAGCTTGCAGGTACCACTTGCTTGTCGCCGGCCCGGCCGTCGGTGATGAATAGCCTACCCAGCCTGGCCAGGTCGCGTGGTCCGGCGCAGAATCCACCGGCACAGCGCGGCGCACCGAAACGGTCGACGGTGATGTACGCATCTCGCTCGGCCTGAATCGGCTGCCACAGGTATTGGCTGATGAGGTCGGCGAAGCGGATGCCGCTGACGCGTTCGAGCACCCAGCCGAGGACGTCGGTGTTGGGCGACACGTAATGGAATTTGCCGCCGTGGTCGCCGTCGCGCGCCGTGAGGGACGAGAAAAAGCTGCGCATGTCCGACGGCACCTCACCCGGTGACAACGGGTCCCAGAGATGAGATTTGCGGTACGCGATGATGGGGCCGCCCGTTGCCAGATAGTCTTCGTCGAACAGGATGCCAACACGCATGTCGAGCGCATCACGGATCGTGGCGCCCTGATAAGCCGTGCCAGCAAGCTCAGGCAGTACATCGGTGATCTGCGACTGAAGGTCGAGACCGGCTTCGGCAGCCACGATGCCGGCGACCAGCCCCAGCACCGACTTGGACACCGACATCCAGATATGCGGCAGGGTCGGCGATTGACCTTCGGCATAGTGCTCGAAGACGATCTTGCCATCCTTCAGGATGACGAAGCCGTCGGTATACGTGTTGGCCAGCCAGTCGCGCAGACCGAGGCCTTGCCCTGCGTAATCCAGATGGAATTCGCTCAGGTCCATCAATGACGTCACCGGAGCGGCGGCATGGGTGTCCGCGGCGATGGCTGCTGTCGGAATCAGTTCGCGGACGTGATTGAATGCCCAGCGGTTGAACGGTGGTTTGCGCCAGTTCGCGAGGCTCACGAGCCCGTCCGGCGGGGGAGGAAACTGATTCGTCATGAAATCCATAAGCGCTCCAAAGGAATGCGAATGGTCGCCGATGGCGCGCCTGTTGTCACGCGCTGATCAGCGGCCAACATCCTCCGCTCGCGTGCCGCTGTCCTTCTGACGATGGCAGGGTCGGCCTTGCAGGGGTGTGCGTCGATGGCAATGTGCGTAAAAGCTTGCCAGGCCAGCGCTTGAAGTGCGCATCATAGAACAAGCGAAGTGCTCTCCACGGGTCTGGATTTTCCCGGTCTGCCAAGCTCAGCTATGCGCATGTCCGCTTTACGAGGGCGCTGGCATCTAGTTATGCTGTGCATAACCGTCGGAATTCAACAATGAATCCTGTGAGGCGATCAAGACAATGAAGCCCAACCCAAACGTCAACGTCAACGTCAATGAGCAGTTCATGGACGAGCAGATGCGTACGCTCGAACACATGCGCACGACAGCACTGGACATGGCGCTGATGTTTGGACCGCGGCTGCTGGTGGCGATTGCGATTTTTGCGTGCGGTTATGTGGTGAGCCGCTGGGCCAGCCGGATTGCCGGGCAGGCGGTCGAGCGCTTCAAGCTCGAACCGCCGGTGGAGTTGTTACTGGTCAGGATCGTGCAACTGGTCGTCCTCAGTTTGTTCGCCATTATTGCGTTGCAAAATCTGGGTGTGGAGTTGTTGCCGCTGATTGCCGGCCTGGGCGTTGCAGGCGCCGGCGTGGCGCTGGCCATGCAAGGGATTCTGGGCAACGTCGCCGCCGGCATGACGATCATCTTCACGCAGCCTTTCCATGTGGGTGACTATCTGTCGATTGGCGATGAGGAGGGCGAGGTTCTGGAAATCACGCTCTTCAGCACGACGCTCGGCCATCCCGATCGTTCGCGGGTGATCATTCCCAACCGAAAAATCGTTGGCGAGATCATGCATAACTACGGCAAGATCCGGCAGCTGGATGTGCGGGTAGGCGTTGCCTATGGCAGCGACATGGAAGCGATCTTCGCTGAGATCGAAGCGCTGCTACGCCGCCATCCGCTGGTGCTGCAAGAGCCAACGCCGGTCTATGGCATCAACCAGTTCGGCGACTTCAGCGTCGAGATCGGCGTGAATCCCTGGGTTCATGTGCCTGACTACATGGCTGCCACCAGTGACATCAATCGCTTGCTGCTGGAGACTTTCCGCGGCAAGGGTATCGAGATTCCAATGCCGCAGCGGGAAGTGCATCTGCGCTCGTAGTCAACAGCAGCCGGGCTGAGAGAAGTCGTCACCCCGTTGCGCTTCCTTGCCTCTCCAGCAGCCGTCCGGTCGTTGTAGCGTGATTCGATTCTCGCTGGTTCGTCAGGCATGGCAAGGCACCTCTGGCGTGCGAAGTGTTTATCAATATCGGATCGTGCCGCCGGTAGCGGCATCCTCTGGCGCGCTGACAGCGCTTCTGCTGGATAGACCAAAAATCGGCCTGAACTCTGCGGCGTTGGCTTGACGTCCCCGGGTGACGCGCTAGGATGGCAGGCGAGATCCAGATGAATTTTATAAGCACTCTCCGGCGAGCCGACAATGAAAACCATCAATGTTTCTGGTTTTGAGTACGCGTATATCGACGAAGGGCAAGGGCCACTGGTGCTGATGCTGCATGGATTTCCCGACCATGCAGGTACCTGGAGTCACCAGATACCTGCATTGGTCGCCGCCGGATTTCGGGTCATCGCACCGTTCATGCGCGGCTATGCGCCGACTGAGGTTCCGGCCGCCGGCTACTATGACAAAGCGACGCTGGTACAAGACATCGCTGCCATTATTCGCGCGTTAGGCAATGGGCAGCCCTGTCATTTTGTCGGTCAGGACTGGGGCGCCATCATCGGATACGGATTGATCGCCGCGTATCCCGAGTTGGTTCAGCGTGCCGTGTTAATGGCGGTACCGCATCCGGGCGAAGTCGCGAAAAGCCTGCTCAACCCAAAGCATATTCATCGATCGTTTCACTGGTGGTTTTTCCAGCAGGCTGAGTTGCCGGAAAAAGCCATTCAGAATGACAACTTCGCGTTCATCGATTACCTGTGGGATTACTGGACCGTACCGGGATATCAGGACGTCGAGCACATCAGCTCAATTAAACAGATGCTTGCAAAGCCCGGCGTATTGAGCGCCACGCTAGCCTATTACCGCGCCATGTTTGATCCGGCGAGCGCAGACCCAAGGCTATCGGTATTGCGTGAAGCGATGGACCGTCCGATCCGGGTTCCGACGCTGGCATTGTGCGGGGCGCAAGACCTGCGCGCAGAGTTGATGCTGAACCAGTCGGGCTATTTTGAGGCTGAGTATGAATTTCGCCTGATTGAGGGGGCCGGGCATTTTCTTCACAGGGAGCAGCCGCTGCGGGTGAATGAGCAGCTGATTGGCTGGTTGCGCCGATGATCTGCATCGAGTTCGATAACGTTACGATGATGACCTACGATGCTGTTGGTGAGGCTTGTGAGTGAATGATGTCGAGCGTAATGGACATCAGATCAGGCTTGATTGGATGGCAGAAGCTCGCGACCGTGAGGGGGACTCATCTTGAAGGAGGTGCGAATTGATATCAAATGAGGATGCAAGCCGCAGTGAGTGAGCTGCCAGACGTTCTGGGGGACAATCTCAGTCGTTCCCAACTTACTGAGACAGGCTTTTGCTCAGTTCTTGAAGCGATTAATCCTGATGATCGTGAGGTTGGCGGCCTGGGAATGGCTTATCGTTTACCGTTGAATTTATTAAAAATAAGTCTCGATGGCTAACAACGACCTCCGTGTTGCGCATAGATAAAAAACTACCGACTAAGAAAGTTGAACGCCATCGGTCTCAAAATTCTTGACAAGGGGATATGAACAACGCCATGCTCGAGAGCTTTGGAAAAGCTAAAGCGCGCCTAGTTGTCTAGCTAAACTGAAAGGCCGGCAAAGAAAAAATTCTAGCAACAACAATGGCTTAAGGCAGAAAGTCGTCTTGCAAAAAATACTGCCGAAAATAACTGCATAACGATACTAATACCGTGTCTAAGATCCCGCCAGTCAAACTTGATCGCCTGATATTTAAGAAGTTTTTCAGAAGCGCTCTAATTCCAATATTTTTTATTGAAATCATTTTGCTGGTGCTGTATTTCGGGATCAACTCATACGCTGCCGGGGAAATCGAGCAGACGCTGTTGCGTATTGCCAAAGACAATGCCCAGAAGATTCTGTCGGGCGAAGCCTGGAAAATTGACCAGCAAATGAAAGAGGTATCACGTCTGGCGCGAGTTATGCAGCGTGATCATGAGCGGTTTTTCAAAGAATTACCCAACTGTATTATGCCGAATTTCGATGCCAAATATGGTGTGCACTCGAACGGCGTCTATTACAAACTCGTCGACAATGGTGGCGCCAGCCTCTACTACTCATCCGCGACCCGGATCGGCCCTGCGGAATTACGGAAGGCCGTTTGTAGTGAAAGTCTGGACACCCTCCTAAAATCGATTGTCGATAGCAATCCGATTGTCAGCCAGGCTTATCTCAATACGAGCGATAACATGAATCGCTTGTATCCGTTTATGGTTGATGCACCAGGCCAGTATGGACCGACGCTGGTGATGAAAGATTACAACTTTTATTATCTGGCAGACGAAAAGCATGATCCCGAACGTGATGTCAAATGGACAGAGGCGTACCTGGATCCAGCGGGTCAAGGCTGGATGATTTCCGCCGTCGTTCCAATCTATTATAAAAACGTGCTGGAAGGTGTCAGTGGTTTGGATGTCACCATTGATGCTTTGATCAAGAACGTTCTGGACATGAAGCTCTCCTGGGCAACGGGCGCGTTCCTGGTTGATGGTAGCGGCATGATTATTGCCATGTCACCTGAAATCGAGAGGATTCTTGATCTGAAAGAGCTGAAAGAACACGTCTATAACACAACCATTTCAAGCACGGTTATTAAGCCAAGTGAATACAATATCAACAAGCTGAAGGATGAAGTCTTGCGGCAGCAACTTGTGGGGGCGTTAAGTAGCCAATCAAAGATTGACATGCCGTCGCTGACGATCCACGAAAAAAAATATCTTTTACACCGGGAGTTGATTGCTGAGACCGATTGGCGGCTGATGATGCTGATTGATCAGCAGGCAATTTATGCTGATATTGAGCGGCTTAATGTTTTGAGTAAGCGAATCGGTTGGGCTGCAATTGCGCTGATGGTGGTTTTTTACATTATATTTTTCTTCTATCTTTTGGCCAAGGCACGCATGTTGGCAGCGCGCATTGCCAACCCGATTCAGCGACTTACAAAACTGACCAGTGATGTTGGTATCGAAAAAGAAGTTGAAAAAATAAGTGGAATTGGCATTTTTGAAATTGATGCGCTGTTAAAGAATTTTAATAAGATGATTGCGGAGCTGTCCAATCGCTCCGAACAAATTCTTGAGTCTCGCCTGCAAGAGGAGTTGCACATCCAAGAGAACGAGATTCTGAAGCGGCAGGCCAACACGGACTTTTTGACCGGGCTGCCCAACCGGGTTCTCGGCAGGGAGTTGGGCGAACAGGCGATCAAGCTTGCGGCGCGCACCAACGGGATGAGTGCGACCTTGTTCCTGGATCTCGATAAATTCAAGCAGATTAACGATAACTACGGCCATGCTGTCGGTGATTTGCTGCTCAAGGATGTCGCCAGCAGATTGCTACTTTGTCTGCGCGAGTCCGATAGCCTCAGTCGATTATCCGGCGATGAGTTCATGATTGTGCTCAGCCAGGTCAGTAGCCAGCAAGCGATTGCGACGGTTTGCGAAAAGATACTTAAAAGTCTGTCGCAACCTTTTGATATTGATGGTCTTCAGATCAGAACATCTTTCTCGATTGGTATCTCGGTATTCCCTGAAGATGGAGAGGATATCGACACGTTGTTGCGTCAGGCCGATGTTGCTCTCTTTGAAGCCAAACGGAAAGGGCGAAATACATATCAGTTCTTTGACCAGAATATGATGGATTCGCTGAACCGATACACGCGGACACGCGATCAATTGCAACTGGCATTGGCGCGTCATGAATTCGAAGTTTATTTCCAGCCGCAAGTCAGATTGGATAATGGTGCGCTTATTGGAGTTGAGGCGCTAATCCGATGGAATCATCCGAGCGAGGGTTCGATCTTGCCTGGCGATTTTATTAATGTCGCCGAAGAAAGTGGATTGATTTTGTCGATAGGCGAGTTTGTATTAGGCGACGCATGCAAAAAGCTTGAAAAGTGGCAACAACAAGGTTTGTCGAATTTTACAATGGCGATTAATATTTCGCCGATCCAGTTTAGATTGGAATATTTGCAGTCGATGATTTCGCGAGCGCTTAATGAAACAAAGCTGGCTCGTGGTTCGCTTGAATTTGAAATTACCGAGTCAGTATTGTTGGACGACACAAAAGAGGTGCAGGCCTGCTTCGAATTGCTTCACTCAAATGATTTAAGAGTCGCAATTGATGACTTTGGCACGGGCTATTCAAGCCTCTCGTATTTGCGGCGTTTTAATGTCGATACGATAAAAATTGATAAATCTTTTATCGCCAATCTGCTGGAGAACTCCGAGACGGAAATTTTAGTTGGTGCCATTATTCAACTCGCGAAAGGCCTGAAGTTGAAGACGCTTGCAGAAGGTGTCGAAAGCCAGGCCGTCGCGGAAAAATTGGCAGCAATGGGTTGTGATTATGGCCAGGGATATTTCTATGGCCGGCCGATGACGTCGCAAGATTTTGAGTCGGCATGGGTAGCAAACGCAATCGCGCCGCTGGAAAAATAAGGAATTTTGATACCTGACCCGGGGTCTGCTGCGGCTGATGGCGGAGCGCGTCGCTATTGAGGAAATCGGCACAAATACCCTACATAAACAGCGCGCGGATGAATCTAAAAATCAGTCTGCAGCGAATGGCTATCGGGTTTGAAAGGCCATTGATTCAGACCCCCGACTTTCAGAATCCCCCCCTCTTTCAAGGGCAATAGACGGCGCCACGATTTACATAAACTGCCACACCCTTTTGCATTAGTTCGCATACATCGGCATGGCTTCTCCAGGCCATCCGTGCGAGATCAGGCCGCGTCGGAAGCCGCTTCCTCACGAAGTTTCCCCCATAGCTCATATCGTCGTCGAGCTGTCACAATTCATTTCTAGAATGCCAGGGGGAAATATTTTGGCGTCGACGACCAGTGCTTACGAATTTCAAAATCGGGCAGCGTCTTGCAGGAGCATTCGGGTTGCTGCTGTTGTTGATGGTGGCGAGTGCAAGCATTGGCCTGCTATTCGTGAATCAGATCGGCGATGTGTCCAGAGCGCTCTACACGGAGCGCGTTCAGCCGATACAGCAGCTATCGCAGATCAATTATCTGATCCAGCGCAATCGCGTATTGGTCATGGATATGTTGATCGACCCAGGCACCGCCAATGTCGATAAGCGCGTTAAAGAATTTCGTGCGAATGCCTCCCAGCTCGATGGTCTTTGGCAGCGTGTGGCACCCGTCCTGTCAACCAGTGTGCCGCAAGAATTCAAGGCGTTACGCACTGCTTACGATGAATACATGCGACATGGTTTGGTCATGACGAACGACGCCATGGCAGAAAATCGATATGACGATGCTCAGGAGCTGTACCTGAATAAGCTGAGTGTGCTGGCGCCGCCGGTGCAAGAAAGAATGGATCGTCTGCTTGCTTTGTCGCTGGAGCGGGCAGAGGCGGATTATGACGAGGTCGAATTAAAAACGCGAAGCGTCAATTGGGGATTGATCGCACTCGCTTGCGTGGCTTTGATCACTGGCGCTGTGATGTCATACACGATTACCCAGTCCATCATCGTCCCCTTGCGGGCCGCTGTGGTGGTCGCAAAAAAGGTGGCCTCGGGAGACCTCACGGCTGATATTCAAGTCAGCTCGCATGATGAGACAGGCGAGCTGATGGAGACCATCAAACGTATGAATAATGAACTGGCAACCGTGGTTAGTCAGGTGCGGATGGCGAGTCAGCTGATTTCAGTGAGCGCAGTAGAGGTCGCGAGTGGCAGTGCCGATTTGTCTCAACGGACGGAGGAACAGGCGGCCAACCTGCAGGAGACTGCGGCCTCCATGGCCGATTTGAGTGGCACAGTGGATCGGAACACCGGCGCCGCCAGACAAGCTACCGAACTATCGCGACAGACTCGGGCTGCCGCAACCCAAGGCGGGCATCTGGTATCGCAAGTGGTGGATACGATGAATCAGATCAGCCAGAGCAGTCACAAGATTTCGGAAATCACGACCGTTATCGACAGCATCGCGTTTCAGACCAATATCCTGGCATTGAATGCCGCCGTGGAAGCGGCGCGCGCTGGCGAGCAGGGCCGCGGCTTCGCGGTCGTGGCGGCTGAGGTTCGCCAGTTGGCGCAACGCAGTGCGACGGCTGCCAAGCAGATCAAGGGCTTGATTGGCGAGAGTGTAGAGCGGGTGGAAAACGGCGGGCACTTGGTGCGCGATGCAGGCCAAAGTGTGGCCAATATCGTCGAGCAGGTTCAAGCGCTATCGCAATTGGTGGACGACATCGCCTTGGCCAGCACGAGCCAGAATGCCGGTATTCAGCAAATCGGTCAGGCGCTCACGACGCTCGACAGCATGACCCAGCGCAATGCAGCCTTGGTGGAGGAAAGTGCGGCGGCCGCGGAGAGTTTGAGGTATCAAGCGGTGCATCTCACGGAAGCTGTTCAGGTATTCAAGGTCAATCGCCCGGATGAGTCCGTTGGTCGAGGCGCTTTAACGGTGCTCACTGCCTGAGCCTATTCAGGATAGGCGATTGCGCGATTCTGAAATACGCCGACTTAATACGCCGACTTTTCAGCGAAACAGAGGCGTGAAACGTAGGAACGCCGGTGCTGTACCTATATGAAAATCGATAACGTCAGAATCGCTTGCGGCATGTATTGATTAACGCATTCACTGGCTCAAGGCCGGGAATTAAGCTGCGCTACATCTACAACGCAGCAAGCCTGGCTAATGCGCATTCATCGATCGCTTCACCTTTCTACTTGAAATAAAAGTCTACATCCTCGGCCAAAATACGTGCGGCCGCTCCACGCACGCGGCACACCCTCATACGGCTACCAAACCGTCAGGAAAGCGTTCCGAGCCTGTTTGCCAGGCTCGGTCATTAGCCAAGAGTCTGGCGAATCGCGAAATTGGCTGCTCGTTTTTCTCGTCCTCCAAAAATTTATACAAACCGGTGTCAGGAATTGGCCTAGTCAAACGACGAGGTCAGTGTGTACGCATCGTGCACCCATAATTTTGAGGAGAGAATAATGAATGTTAAAACTATCGCAACAGTCGCTGCTGCCCTGATCGCCAGTTCTGCGTGGGCTGATACGCATGCTGAACGAAAATGCGGTGCTGGTACGTGTGGGAAGAAAGAAAGCAGCTGTAAGAAGATCGAAAAATGTGATGGGGCAGAGGGTGGAGGCGCGACGACGAAGGAGGCAAGTTGCGGAAAGAAAGAGGCGTCTTGCGGTAAAAAAGACGCTTCTTGCGGCAAGAAATAAGGCGGGAGGCAGGCATGGCCGGACTCGGTTACCGACGCGAAATGGCAGATTGGGATATGGCTGCAGTCAATGCCGAATTCTTCGAAGTCGTTGCAGAAAACTGGATTCGACGCGACCGCACACCTCTGCATCGCTTAATTGCCTCGGGCCGGCCAGTTCATCTTCATGGTGTTTCTCTCAATCTCGGCGGATTTTCAGCGATCGACAAGATCTTCCTGAAGGATATCAGGGCAGTGATTGATGACCTTGGTGCTGTTTACTATTCAGACCATCTCGCGGCCAGTGGTGACGCGCACCAGTTATACGATCTATTTCCGATTCCGTTTAACCAGGCAGAGGTTCGTCGCGTTGCGGACCGTATCGTCAGGGTTCAGGATATCTTGGGTAAGCGAATCGGTATCGAGAATACGACTTGGTATACCAATATGGGAGAGATGAGCGAGCCCGAATTTTTATCTCAGATCGCCGAGCGTGCGGACTGCCACATTCTTCTCGACCTGAACAACATCACGGTAAATCACAAGAATCATGGCGGTTACGATCTGGAAAATTTCGTCGCAAGAATCGACCTCGATCGAGTCATCTATATGCACGTGGCGGGGCACGAGTTTGACGAGCGATTCGGAATGTATATCGACACGCACAGCCAGAGAGTAGAGCCGCCAACAGCCGAATTCGCTCAATGCTTGTGTCAGCAGCGAGGTATTCCCATCTTGCTTGAATGGGATAACGATGTGCCATCGATGAACGACATTAATCAGGAGCTTGCGTGTCTGAACAGTTTTATGACTACGTGAGAGGGCGCACTGATGTTGTACCTGATGGGTATACCGCCTCAGGTATGCGCGTTTATCGCCACTTGGTCTGGCTAGGTACAAGCCAAATGATTCAGTCATCGTTCCCGCAGCTACAAGAACAATTGGGAGATGAAGCATGGCGGCTTTTGGTTGAGGAATTTATTCGTCAATCAGCATGGAATTCGAATTACTACGGAGATTTATCTCATGAATTTACCGAGTTTTTGGCGCGAGCAAGCTCCTGATTGGGTCACGGGGGGCGGTTTACTCCTGCTGCGCATTTGGATAGCGCAGGAGTTCTTGAATGCCGGAGTGACCAAATTGCAAGGTGGAATGACCGCACCCGAATGGTTTGCGGGGCTAGATTTTCCTTTTCCACATCAATTATTGAGTCCGGATCTGAACTGGATCGCAGCTGGTATCGGCGAGACCGCGCTTGCCATCGCGTTGCTGTTGGGATTACGCGCTCGGCTGGCTTCCTTGGGCTTGCTGTACATCACCTACATTGCGGTCTGTACCGTACATTTTGATCTTGGTTGGCTTGGCTGGAATCAAATAGAAACTGAACAAGGGTTGGGGTTCAAGGTGCCATTGATGCTAACGGTGATGCTGCTAATGATCGTCGCACAGGGAGCTGGAATAATCTCTCTGGATGCTTGGATACGCCGGGTTAGCCGCGGACGCCGTCATGCGGTGGTGCGCGAGACGGCAGCATGATCAGCAATCTGAATCTCTGGGAATGGGCTGTGCAATGGCGTGCGCCGATGCTGAAGTTTGCACGCCTGCACATACAGCCTTCCGAGGAGGCAGAGGACGCCGTGCAAGATGCATTCGCTGCATTGCTGGAGGTTGGTGAAGAAACGCTGGCTCAAATTGATCCTAAGCTTTATTTGTTCGGAATCTTAAAAAACAAAATTACGGATCGACTGCGCCGGCGATACCGGTCAGAACTAAATTATGTTGAGGCCTTCTCGGATGATATTGATGAACTGTTGTTTAGCGAGCAGGGGCACTGGTTAAAGGACGTCGCACCGGCCCTTTGGCGCAGCCCTGATGCTGCGCTTGAAAGCGAGCAGTTCTTCGCCATCGTTGATCTTTGCATGCACAAGTTACCTACGAAGATAGCGCGGGTATTCAGCATGAAGCAGCTTCTTGAATGCGATGCCGACGAGGTTTGTTCGACGCTGAACCTGACTAAGTCAGATTATTGGCAGTGCATGAGCCGAGCAAGAAAACAGATACAGCTTTGCCTCAACCAAAATTGGTTTGAGGGAGGTGCGCAATGATGAAATGCAGAGAATACATTTTCAAACTCACATCGGGTCAATTGGAGAATGCGAGCGGCTTTGAGCGCCTCCTGGCCTTGCAGCACAGGATGATGTGTACCCGTTGCCGAGCTTTCACCAAGAACGATGCACACCTGGAGCGCATCTTGAATGTTTATCGCGAGCGGATACTTTCCCCGGCATCCGAGAAACCAACTGAATGAAATCGTTAATCAGTCTGTCCGACCGCTTGGAGCAATCGACAATTGGAGCGTCGGGAGAAATTCATTACCGAAAGATGAGAGCAATACCGATCTGATTTTGAACCAGTAGGAAAAGCAAAAAGCCCAAGCGGTGAAGGCTGGGCTTTTCTGTATTCTGGCTCCCCGACCTGGACTCGAACCAGGGACCTGCGGATTAACAGAACGGGTCACAGCCCAAATTCCTTAGATTTAAGTTTCTGATTTGCAAGGCGATTTTCTCCTTTGCTCCTTCCGGCTCTTTAGTTACTGAACGTATACCGAACAATTGCCAAGCGTCTGGGTAGATATAAATTACTTTCCCGATGTAAATCAAACAACTAGCTCTTGCCTTCACCGAGCAGAACCCGATCCTGTAGTGGAGGGTACCCTCGGACTTCCTGCCTGTGAAAAACCTTTGCGGAAAAGCGTCCCGAGGTGTCCCCGGTGCCCGTGCCGAGGGGCAGGGTAGGGCTGACCACGAACGGTGGCACCTGCGGGCAGTTTCGGTACCCGGTGAGGCGGGCTGGCAGCGACAAATTCAGACCGTCTGTGGTGAGTTGGGAAAAGTGAGCCAATCACCGATTTCGCTCACAACTGCAGACGTGTACAACGTCGCACTGAAGTTGTGTCTGATGGCTATACCGCTTCAGGTATGCGTGTTTATCGCCACTTGGTCTGGCTGGGTGCAAGCCAAATGATTCATGCATCGTTTCCAAAGTTGCGATAGCAATTGGGAGACGGCACTACAACCTCTATGAGTACTTCGATGAGAAGAAAGAGGTGCTAGAGGCGATGTATGACTTTCTTAATGCGTCTGGCGATGAAAAGAGACTGGAGAGCCGACCGCGGGAGCGAGGTGCTAGAACAACTTCGCTAACGGGGCTTGCTGCCTGGAGGAAGCAGAGGCGCTCAAGTGTACTAACTGATATTTGATCTGACATGTGCTGTCAGATGCGTTAGCGCTGAATTAGTAACTACCGCTCGGCCAGGAACGGACATTCAATGCCGAGATAATTCGGCCATTTGAACGTCCGCCACACATTAATAGTCGGCTCCCGTCACTCACTAGCTGCTCACCGTTGTTGCCAAGAGATGGAGTTCACCGCGTTCGTTATGTTGCCGGCCGCTAAAGCTTGAGCTTGTTCAGCAATGATGGCATCGGTCATCCAAGCCCCGATCAGTGCCTTCCGCGCCTCTTCAACTGTCATTGCTTCAATGTTCTGACGGACGAGCAGTGTAGCTAGAAAGTCGTGATGGTTAACATGAGCGATAGCCAAAAGTGTGCGCCGAAGTTCCGTAGGGTCTACGCCAAGTTTATCGGCGAAAGTCTCACAATTTTGCCTGACCAACTCCACGGCCGATTCTATGGGATCGCGTTCCCCCGGTAAGAACAGAATTGCGTCGTTTCCGCTGGCAAAGGCTCCTCGTTTATCCCCATCTAGGATCGCTAAAGCTCTGCAAACACGGGCATCTTCCGGGAAAAGACTGATGAATCTATTCACCTCAGTAGCGCCGCCTGATACAATCTGCACGTCAATCGAATCGGCAAGATCGCTTGCCCAGCGATTCACCAAATACCAGACCACGGCCCGGGCGTCGACGTCTTCGACAACTATCAGGAGTCTTCTCGGTGATAGCAAGTCCAAGCGCGCGTATAGCGTTTCGTCTAGTTTCAGCCGGAATGATTCGAGGTATATTCCCAACGGTGTCAGCGTGAACTAGGAATATTTCCGTCTCATGCATTCGCTCCAAAAGCTCAATCGCATGCGTTGTGAACGCGATCCAAAGCTCTCGCTCCTTGGCAAGTAATGCGAGAGCATCGCCAAGCGCCCTACGGCTTGCCGGCGACAAATGTGAGTCCGGTTCATCCAACAGGACCACCGTACCGGGTTTTGATCGATGTAGCCTCCAAAGCAAATAGCACGCGCAAAGCTCACCAAAACCCATTGAGCGATTATCATATTTCAACCCGGCAACTTCAACGCGAAAGAAGGGAAAAACACGATCCTCCGAATCGTCGATAGCTGCTTCTTTCACTCCAGGCGCGGCGGGCCCTTCTATTTCTAGGATCGATATAGAGTCGAAATTTCGCGCACAAATATGTCGATATAATCCTGATATTAATTTGTTTGGAATGTTTGGTTCGTATTGCTCTAGCAGTTCGTCGAGATGCGCCTGCTCCTCAATGTATCGCTGCATCGTATGTACATCTAACGATACGCTGACGTATTCCGCCGTTAGGCCCTGCGGAACCTTCGTACTATCGAATGAGTCGATAGTGAAATCTCTCCCTCGATAAAGTCCACTTATCCTCTGTATTTGAGGCCGGGCGAGTTGGTCGAACCGACCCATAAGAATGGAGCTAAGCGATTTCAGAAAGCTAGTTTTACCTGCGCCATTAGGCCCGATGAATGCTGTCAATCTCGCAGTGACCGCCACTTGGTCGCTTCCACCGCCATGAACTGCGATAATGCTACCGATGTGAAGCTGCTGCCTCCGCTCCTCTCGGCACTCTTCCCAAGCGTTGTCGATATCGGCTTTGCGCATCAGAATTTCACACCCCAAGCGACATTCTCAATAAAATCTAGCGTCGAACGCTCGAATTGATCTGATGTCCAGTTTTGGCTGCGCTGCCAAAATTCGCCGAGACGGCGATATGCAGGGTCACTGCAAAGTGCGTCAGCGCCACCGGTGAATTCAAACCAATAGGCCCAGAGAGCGAAATCACGCAGAACCACCGAGGAGACGTCTGCGACGCGGGAACTCGCGCGATCTGAATACAACGACATCAGAGGCAAGCTGGAGTGCTGCCCGTTATCATTCATGCGACCGAATTCAGAAGGCCCTGCCTCTGCATTAAAACCGATGCCCAGTCTTTCCGTTTCGAAGAACACAAAGAATTGCGCAACTTTCTTCGAATCATCTGTTTTTATTAGGCGCGCGAAGAATAGTAGCCATGAATAAAAAGTCGCCTTATTTAGGCGAGCAGTGTGAGTGTTGGCGCCAACATGGCACATGACCTTTAATGCACATGTTACAGCGCCGTCTAGACGCGACTCTATTTCGTTACCTAGCGGATTAGATCTCCGATACATCGCGTTGACAGCACTAGCAGTGACTTTATTCCTCAGCGTACCAAATTCCAAAGTACATGCAAAACGGGCAAAGACATCGTCATATGCCATGCGGCCATTTGTAAACCCGAGAGTCGATTTTTGATTCTTCGTAGCTGCTTCAAATTGCGTGACAATTTCTCGTATCTGATTTCGAACCGGACCGAAGAACGCGTTGCGTTTCTCTGCCGGTGTCAGTCCTGTTGGCTGATTAAGACGGAAAAAAATCTCAGCTGGCTCTTCTGGTCGATAGTCGGTAATTTCGTACATACGCACCGGCGTACGAAGAAGCTCGCGTTGTACTCCGAGCGGCAATGAATTGAAGCGCAGTCCATGGAGTGCTTCAATTGACTTATCGAGTGGCTCTATGCGTCCATCGATGGAAAATTCATTCAACATGAAGTCGCGTATCGAAGCCAGCCTTTGTTGCCCGTCAAGCACCTGCTGAGGGTGCCCATGTCCTCCTGAGATAAGCAGGACAGGTGGAACGACCCACCCACGCAAGATAGAATCAATTAAGCGCTGTTTTTTGGCGATTGGCCACACTTCTCCACGTTGAAAGTCAGGCTGAAGATCAATATCCCCTTCGCTGATACGACGGAATACGGTGGCAATGTCTGGTTCTGCTGGAACGAAGCGCATGTCGTTATCTCAATACTTAGCTTTAGTATTTTGTCTCGCCGCACTGATCCTTTCGAGTGCGAAGGCTCATGC
>JACCDS011399647.1_pt1 | contig 23921 bp, 25 predicted proteins | sample 7446441 | NCBI WGS metagenome assembly JACCDS01 (sample SAMN15323445, study PRJNA562643) | freshwater metagenome | isolation source: river surface water | place: USA:Blue River Watershed | collected 2017-08-17 | reverse complement strand
TTTCAACGCACCCAATGCCAAACGTTCACCGACGGATTGTTTATCCAAAGGGTGAATATCATTCCACTCACCAACATCGACAGCGACTGCCATCGCGGTATTCTTCACCGCTAACAGTTGACGCTGGGCCTCGCGTAAATCTGCCCAGCCACTTTCACCCGGCTCTTTTGCTGCTGCTAAAAAGTTGGCTAACTGCACATACACAAACGGCAAATCTTTTTGTTGGAACTGCTCGCGCCAATCAGCAATTAAATCCGTCATGAGCGATTTATATTCTTCTGCGCGACCCACATTGGATTCACCCTGATACCAAATCACGCCCTTAATTTTCAGGGGCAGTGCCGGCGCGAGCTTGGCATTAAACAGAGCCGACGGCAGATAATGCAGCGTGGTTGTCGGCTGCATAGAACCTGCACGCGCAGCAACTTGATACTTCCATTCACCTTTCAAATCGATTTGCTCATCGCCAAACAAGCCTTCACCAAGCGCCAATTCATAGCGTTTGTCTTTCACAAACCCGGCGTTGCCCGAATAACTGGTGATACGAATGCTGATGGTGTTTTCGCCCGCTTTTAACAGGCCGGCCGGCACAGCATAAATGCGCGGCGGATACATATAGCCGGTTTGTCCCACCAGCTGGCCGTTCACGTAAACTTGATCACCATCAACAATACAGCCCAACCAGAGAGTCGCTTTTTTTGCCGCCTGGCCAGCGGTTAAATTCATAGTTTTACGCACCCACAAAGCACCATTGGTAAAATCACTACCCTGCTCTTTGACAAACCCGGGAACTTGCAACGTTTTCCAATCGGCAGTTGCCAATTTTTCTTGCTGCCAATTATTTTTCAAGCCGATATCCGCTGCCCCCAAATCCGCAAACCACTTATCGCTATTGGCTTTGTCTTTTGCACTAGTCGCCTGCACATAAGCATCATCTTTAAACGGCTGCAATTTTTGTTGGTAGTGCGGATATTTCTGCAACACCGACTCGCTCACCCAAGCCTCAGCCGGTGAGCCACCCACGGGGATAGTTACCAAACCAATGGGCACATTATTCTCAGCGTGGAGTTTTTGCATAAAGAAAAATCCCACCGCCGAAAACGTTGCCATGTTTTCCGGGGTGGCGGTTTTCCATTGACCCTGGGTGTAATCCTGCAGCGGCCCTTTAAACGCATAGGTAACCGGCACATTAAATTCGCGAATATTCGGTTGGTTGGTCGATTCAATTAACCCCGGGTATTTATATTTCACGCGATTGAGTGGCAACTCCATATTCGATTGCCCGGCGGCAACCCATAAATCGCCCAATAAAATATTGTTGCGCGTTAACTGGTTATTACCGCGTACCGTTAATGTGTATGGCCCGCCCGCTTTAAACGCGGGGAAAGTAACTGACCAGCGACCATCTTTAGTCACTGTTGATAACGCCTTACCCGCGAAATTAACCGTCACTTTTTCGCCTTCATCCGCCCAACCCCACAGAGTTAACGGCCTATCGCGCTGAAGGATTGCGCCATCACTTAACAGGCGCGGCAAGGTAACATCCGCAAGGACATCGGCTGCGCCAACCGCCAACAGACAAGTTGCAGCAACTCGGGAGATGATTGATGTTTTCATAGGCTTAATGGTCATTATTGGTTATCAGTTATGGGGCGAATATTGCCGGTAAAGCACTTGTATACCAGACAAAAGCATAAACCATGTCAGTCTAATTGCATCGACTTTTACAGAAATTGATGCATTCGCCCCAGGCAGCGATAGCCAATAATGTCAAACCTGCGCTCCCGCCAATAAAAAAGGCAGCCAGGCTGCCTTTTGAACTAACACTTCACTGCTGGCTACTCCTCAGCCGGCAATTCGCGGTTGCCAATCAGCGACGTGTAGTGCTCGCGATAATCTTCCATATGCTCTTTCAGGTGCTCGCGAAAGCGGCCAGTTAGATAATTGGTGGTACCCTCAACATCCTCGGCAAATTCATTTTTATCCAGCGAGGAATGCGCCACCACAAAGGCATTAAAGCGGGCCGCGGCATTAAGCAACGCCGCCGCGACTATGCCAGGATCAGCCGCATCGCAGGCTTCATTGGCCTGATTGATAAAGGCCTCCACCTGATTCCAATAGCTATCTTCCTCATTTATGCCAGACATACATATCTCCAGTTTCAGTTGTGCGCAAATTATAAATAACAAAGCCCCCGCTGTCAGGCGACAACGGGGGCTTTATTAGAGGGCAACAATTACTTCGCTGGGGCGAAGGGTTTGGTTTTGAAGTTGGTACCGCGCAACTGCAGTAACGCCTTGCCGGATTTGTCGTTCAGCAACAAGCTTTCATAGATGCGCACCAAATCTGCCTTGGTAACTTTTTTCAATGACGCCAGATAGCGATCGCGTGCATCAAACGCATATTTTCCCTGCCAAAACTCATTGGTGTAGCGCGAGGCCTCGGCGTAGAAATCGGTCGGTTTTTCCAGCACATTGGCGATCAATGCCTGCTTCGCCTGCTCAACTTCCTGTTCATCAGTCGCCTTGAGTGTGGCCAGATAATCCTTGCGGAATTTATCCATACGCGTCTTTATACCTGGCAAATCGGTATTAGAACTTTGCACCAGCATCGCAAAACCGGGCACATCATCTACCGGGTATTCAAAACTGGTAACCACATAACCCAATTGCTCATGGGTGCGCAGTTGCATAAAAAAGGCATTGCCAAACAATGCATTTAAAACTGCGAGCTGTGCTTGCTCATCATCCGACTTTTTGCCGCCAAACCAGGCCTGCAATACCGCGCTATCTGCCAGCTCTACATCCCCACTGGACTCGGTGATTTTTCCCATCGCTGGAATGATGTATGCGTTTACCGCACGGTTTTCCGGCAAACGCGTACCCGGTAACATTTGTGCTGCGGTTTGCGCAAATTGTTTCACCTGAGCTTCGCTGTAATTGCCTACTGCAAACAAACGCAAGAGCGCATTTTTCTTTACAGCGTCCTGATAGGCAATTAAATCTGCTTTGGTGATAGATTGAAGCGCCGCCAGTTGCTCATCAATACTGTAACCATTTTTAACCGTTACGCGCCCCAAATCTCCAAACAATTGGCGGAACACATGGTTCTTTTTGGCATTGAGCAGATTTTTTTCCTGACTATCTTTTGCTTCAGAAAACCACTGGTCGGTAATCGGTAATTCCGCAAAGTTTTTCACCAGCTGGGTTAATAGTAATTCATGCTTGGTGGTATAACCGGAAATAAAAATCCCCTGTGAATTGGTCACCGTTGTTTTCAACTCAACACCCAGCGACGCACGCCCGGCGCGATCAATTAATGTCAGATTCTGCTTGTTAAATACTTCATTTAACAAGGACGACAAAACTGCCTGGCGTGGTGATGACTTACCAAAATCGACATTAATTTGTAACGACAGCTGGCCTTTGTCTTCGCGATAAAATTCTGGATGCGCCAGATACGCTTCTACGCCCGGCTGACTAACCACTTGGTGCGGTTTGAGATAAGTGTTTTCCACAATTGGCGCTTGCTTATCGGTAAACAAATCGTTTAGCGGTGGCAAATTGAATGTAAAGTTTTTCTCCAGAGAATCCCAGCGCTTGAACTCCGCCGCACTGATATCGCGAATTGCATATTTACCATCAAAGAAAGGCACAGGCGTTTCCGCTTTTTCATCCGGGTTTATATACCAAACGCGTGCACTTTTTTCGTCCAGCTGCGCAAGCACTTTTTTAATGGTCTTGGCATCGTAACGCTCGTAAATGTATTCTGAATTCATCAAGTTTTCGACTGGCAGGTCAAACTGTGACATAGAGAGGCCAACCGCCTGCTGTAACGGGTCTGGCTTGGGCGCATTGGCAAAATCTTTGCTGCGCATTGCTTGCAATTCACGGTAATAATTTTCATCCAAGCCTTTTTTCTTGATCAGCTCCACATACGCAAAAATGGCCGCAATAATTTCATCCTGCTTTTGTACGCCGGCATCCGTTAAATCCGCCTGCACGCGCAAAAATCCATCGGGACCATAGGCTTCGCTGTCGAAATAAGCAGTCAGGGATTTTACCAAACCCTGCACGCGCAATTGCTCACCTAACGTACCCGGCTCTTCCGACGTCAGCAGGTTATGAACAAATTCATTGGGCTTCAACCGCCACTCAGTCTTGTTAGATTTTACCGGGAAATCCACATACAGGGATTTCAGCTCCTTAATTGGCTTGTAGTGAATGCTTTTGCCTAACTCAGTTTTGGTCAGGCCTGGTACGTCCACTTCGGGTAGGGGAATATTTTTATTGGGGATGCTGGAAAAATGTTTTTGTGCAAGGGCCTTTAACTCGGACAGGGACTGCTTGCCTACCAAGGTTAACTTCATGATATTTGATGAATAATAAGTATCATAAAATTTTTTCATTTCATCATTCAGCACCGAACCCGGCTTGTCTTTCAAGGTATCCAGGTTGCCGATATTGAATTTAGAGCTGGGGTTATTTGGGCTGGCAGTAAAACCTTGCAGTACAAATAAATTCCAAGGGTCCTGCGCTTTTTGCAGCGACCATTCATTATTCACAGCGTTGCGTTCTTTATCACTGAAATGCGGATCAAAGGTTGGCTTCTTGAAATAATCGCTAAACCGATCCAAGGCATCATCAAACTTGCCAGCATTGATTTGGAACATGTAGTTGGTTTTATCGTAGGCAGTAAATGCGTTAGTCATACCGCCATTGGCCTGGGTGTATTTCATAAACCCATCCGGCTCGGGATATTTTTCAGTGCCTAAAAACAACATGTGTTCAAGGTAATGCGCAAGGCCCAATTGATCTTTGGGATTGTGCGCGCTGCCCACACCTACCGCTAAAGAGGCAGCAGAATTTTCCAGGCTAGGATCAGACACCAACACCACTTGCAGCCCATTCGGTAGCATCAAGGCGCCGTACTGGCGATCATCATTAGGGCTTTTAATAATGGTGACTTCTTCGAGGTTGCGAACTGCAGCAACTGTTGCAGTGCTGGATGCAGTTTGCGTAGTTTCACAGCCGCTGAGCGCAACGCCACCCAGCAATAAAATACTGAGCGCCAGCGCCGAATAGGATTTGGACATAATAGTTCCCTTTTGGAATTGATCGAACAATTAAAAGCCGCCAAAGCCTAACAGACTTTGCTGGCTTGCGCACGACGACGCAGACAAAGAACACAGACTAAAATCGTTAACTTGTGGGGCCTTTTGACTACGGAGATGAAGCAGGGTTCCCGGCTTTATTAGCGGATGAAACAACACCAATGGAATTATCAACAGCAGTAACCCGGGAGATAAAATGGCGCTGGCTCTGCATGGTAGCGCCCGAGCTTGCATCCTGCACTTCACGGTGAACGCTAATCAAGCGATTGCCTTGCTGCTGGTAACGCATAGCGACGGTATTTTTGAACGTAAAACCAACCACCAGGAAGATGCGGCCAGAGCCCTTTTCAGTTAACTGACTCGCCAGAGGAACACCCTTATCATTAACCCAGAGTTTAAATTTATGATTATATTTTTTAACGTATTTGCGAAAACTTTTATCAATTTTTTCTTGTGGCAAGCTAAATGTCAGCAATCTGGCTGGTTTGCCTTCAAACACATCGCTCTTTTCATCAACAAAACGATAACTGGCAATTGCCAATTCCAATTGCGCCGCCGGGTAGATCACCTCGCGCCATTCCCAGTAATCAAATTGCCCTACCGCATTGAGTGCTGAATTTTTAACATTTTCGTCGGCGACTTTAGCCAACTCTTCTCTGTGCAAAAGCGCGATAATGTCGGGCGCGTACACTACCCTCATGCCCTGTTCACCATCTTCCAAACGCAGCCTCAGCAGCCCTTCGCGATCCACCAACTCATGGTTTTCACCACTGCGACCAAATAACTTGAACTCCACATCAAGCGCAACAGGATCACCGCTTTGCAATTGCTTGAGGGCGGTGCGCAAATCAGACAACCCATCCGCCAATGCCAACACTGGCGTGATAAGCAAGCCCGCCCCCAGCAACATTCTTGCAAGCGTGCACAACAGGCCCAACCTAACCATCTGAATTCCTATTTGAATTATTTAAGATTGGGCAGCCACAGCCCCATCCACGCACCAAATATTCCCATGGCCATTGCCAGCGTTAAGATCACCAGCACCGCACTCAGCGCAATTTTGGCGCGGGCACTGGCGGAATCCTGTGCACGAAAATAACATTCAAGCACCAATAGCGGAATGACATATTGCGCAAACGCGATAAAGGTAACAAACGGTCCGGTAAACGTATTGGGATCAAAACCCACTGGAGCCTGATGAATTACCAACCACAGCATTAACCCCACCCGGAAAAACCAGACTGCACTGACCACCATAAACAAGCGCAATGCCCAACGGCGGTGAGCGTTAAAATCGCGCTGCATGGCCGCGCGCAACGCAATGCCTGCAAATACCAAAATCAGCAAAGCATCCAGACTTTGTGCAACCTGCAACACCAACCCACCCACAGTGCCATGCACAAATAACATATAAAGACCGGCAATACTGGTGGCTACTACCGCCAACAAATACAGACGCCCACTCCAGCGATGGAAAACTGGCAAGCGCGTGCGAATTTGTGGAATTAATTGCAGCGACCCGAGCAGCATAATAATTACCGCCAATAGCAAATGCGCTGCAACCGCCGTATTGCCAACAGAATCACCAGGCACATAACCGTGAGTTAGCTTTTCCTTCCATAAATGCAATTCACCGCGCGCAGCAGTACCGCCATAAAATAACATCAAATAGCTGGCGAATAGCCACTGCCCGAAAACTGCCGTAATAAACCAGAAATTTGCGGCGAGTTGTAATGGCCTATCGCCCGAGGAAACAACATGTACCTTTTGATCCAACACTAACTCACTCATAAATTTCTCCTTAATTTGAATGCTATTTAAAAAAATCTTAATTAATTTTCAGGTTTTTTCTGTGTCGGGGAGTATTCAGTCAAAAGGCCGCGCGTATTTTCAGTGTGCTGTACATTAGTTTGGGAGGGTGTGGAATCCACATCCATCGCCAACCGAAATCCCTCACCCAGGCTACTCGCATTATCGCCGCCAGTATGCCCACGTAAGAATATATGGCTACCTGAACCACCCAAACCGTAATTGCCACCGCGATGAATAAACATTGGTGTAGAACGAAGTAAGCCAAAGAAATACACATTGTCTTCACAGCCAGTTACCCAAGCGGAGCCATCCTTAGGCGCACCGGTGTAATAAAAATGCTGGCAGTCCTCCACCAATTCACCGACATTACCAATCATGTCGTACAAACCAAATGCGTTGGGTTTGTACATACCAACTGCCGATGTATATTCAGCCTTATCGTTGCATTTCACACCTGGCCAATCGACACCCAAATCGCGCTTGAAAGCTGCCGATCCAGATTCATCTAGCACATTGGCAAATTCACACAGCTGTTGCTCATTATTACCAAAAAAGTAATTCTCCTTTGAACCGGCGCGCGCGGCATACTCCCACTCAGCTTCACTGGGCAGGCGATACTGGTTGCCGGTTTTCTTGGAGAGCCATGCGGCATAAGCCTTGGCATCATCCCGCCCAACACACATTACCGGGTGATTCTCGGTGGGCGCATAGGCGGGTGAATTCCATTGCCCATCAACCATTTCAATTTCACTAGTACCCGCTTTTCTTTTCCAGCACTGGGTCCTGGTTTTATGATTGGTAGCTTCAACAAACTTTCGAAACTCCTTTACTGTCACCTCATAGCGGGAAAGCTGAAAAGTTTTTACCCTTACCTCATGTGCAGGTGAATGAAACACTTTGAAGCCTTCACCAGTATCGCTACCCATTGTGAATGTCCCTGCCGGGATACTAACCATTGAAGGCAGGATAATTTCCTGTTCGGCCGCCGAACCCAGCGACCACAAGAACATAGTCACTAAAACAACCAGAATACTCGATTTCATTTTTGCAGTTCCTTGTTGATTCATCAGAATTCCATTAAATTTCATAACGATTATTGCGCAACCAAATGGTCACCCCAATCATGACTGCGGAAAAGAGTAATGCGACGCTTACCACAGGAATATCCGCACGCGAAAGCAAATCAATATCGAAAAGCGACGTTTGGGAGTCGGCCATCATTTTTTTTGCTGTGGTACTAGTAAGCTGAGCGTAGGCTCGAAGCGCATCCTTAAATAGCAAATTAATCTCCAAGTATCTTTGCGCTATAGAGTCCACAATCCACAACCCCAAGGGAACAGCCAAACTGATCGTTACCGGGGAGCGACGCGCAAATGCAGAGCAAAACAGGCTCCAGGCAATAAGCGGTAGCAGCAGCATAACCACAATAAAGCTACTCATTAAAAGCTCAACGCTAACGTAAAGCTCCCGCAATGCAGCCCCGAATTCATGAAGCGCTGGATTCAATACAGCTAGAAACAACGCAAACAACAAACCACCTATTAACGCCCCAAGAAATACAATGAAAGGCATCAAGATCAATATCATCGCCAGCTTGGTGAGCACATTGACAGTTTCGCTAACGGGCATGGATCGCCAGAAAAGAATTTCCCGACTTTTTCGATCTGCAAACAAACTGGAATGCGCGTAAACCGCGATAACAATTGCAAACGAGATCAAGTAGACAGCGCTCGATGCCACCTGATAAATCAGTGTCATTAAGACCATAGCACCAGGTGAGCTTGCGCTAACTGGAATATTGTTCTCTCCGTGAATGGTAATGTTTTCAAGCACAACCCACATTGCTACCACAAACAGCAACCCACTAAGCACTAGCGGAGCCCATATAAATCCAATCTGGTTTTCCCACAGCTCGCGTTTCAACTGTGCCAGCATTTTTTTTGCATTCATTACACAACTCCCTCCATGTTAATTTGAGGTTTAACTTTGGCCACAAACAAATCACTTAAGCTGGGTACAGTTAACCGCCCCAGGGCGGCGAGCGCATCGCGCTCTTGGCAATTTTCATAGAGCATGCCGTAACCACCAAGCAGGTTGCGCACATGAATGGGGTTGTGCGCTAACGCCTGCGCTTTTAAAGGTGCATCCACCTGTAGCTCTACATAGGTGTCAGCAACAGTTTCCATACTCGCATTTAGTAAAATTTTTCCCCCACTGATAAAAACAAGGTCGGTGAGAATACTTTCAATTTCCTCTACCTGATGCGTAGTAATCACAATGGTCTTTTGCGCATCGTAATAGTCATTGAGCAGGCTTTCGTAGAATTGTTTTCGATAGATAATATCCAGACCCAAGGTCGGCTCATCCAACACCAATAATTGGCTATCGATCGCCATAATCAACGCAAGGTGCAATTGCGTCACCATCCCCTTGGATAACTGTTCTACTTTGTCTTTTAATTGAAGATTGGTATCAGCCAGGAACTTCATGCAGCTGGCTCGACTAAAACGAGGATGCACCGCTTCGGTATAATCAATCAATTCTTTCACGCGCATCCAGCGCGGCAAGGTCGCGGTGTCGGCAATAAACGAGACCTGCTCTAATAATTTCACCCGTTCATGCTGCGGGTTCATACCCAGCACACTCAACTCCCCTTCAACGGGGGCCAAACCTAAAATCCCTTTCAGCAAGCTGGTTTTACCTGCGCCATTCGGGCCAATCAAACCGACAATCTTTCCTGGCGCTATGGTTAGATCAATATTGTCCAACGCAATTTTTTTTCCGTAGCGTTTTGATACAGCGCGCGCGCGAATTAATTCGTTCATATTATTCTCCTTGAACCGCTTGCAGGGCAGCGATCAATTCTTTTTTGCTGATACCAAGCTGGCGCATACGCGCTAGTAATGCTGGCACCTCGGCGGAAATGAATTTTTCCTTTTCAACCGTGTGTAGCTTTTGTTGTGCGCCCTCCAACACATACATGCCCATACCGCGCCGCGCTTCTACCAATCCCATATCCACCAACTCCTGATAGGCCTTACTAACAGTTATATGATTAATTTGATAATCGCTCGACACCTGACGCACCGACGGCAACGGCTCGCCTTCGTTAAACGTGCCCGAGATAATCAATGCTACGATTTTGTCGCGCAGCTGCCGGTAAATAGGTTGATCATCGTTCCAGTTCATATTGATTCATAGCTCTCTTTTTGTTTGCGAACACCGAGCACCAACAACCACAATGCAATCGCAAACACACCCAAATTACCGGCCAGGCCCACATACCAGGGACTAGTGCCAAGCGCTAAAATAAAACCTGCTACAAACTCGTAGAGATACCCAAAGCAACCAAGTATTAATAAGTAGCCCAATATTTTGGGAAGCAATCCAGATTTAATCACCAGATACCCAAACGGAAACAACCATAGGCCCGCAAAAATATTTGTGATAGTGGCGCAATTGTTCGAGATAGCCAGCGATTGCATTACCTGCAACTGAATAGCCTCCTTTGAAAACTGCTGCAAGTAAGGAGAGTCACCAATCAGATGCAGGACATTAACATGGCAGACAACTGATACTAACAGCACCGGAACACTGACCAACGAAAAGGCCAGCATAAAAAATCCGGCCGTGGGGCTAACACTCGCCAGCAATTTATACAAAAGGAAAGGCAGTAGAATGAACGAAATAAAACAGATCAATTGGCCCGTAATGGCCAACCTGAATAGTGCTTCAGAATTTTTGATATTGGCGATAGTTGCCGCTGGGTCAGCCCATTGAATCAAACTTGCCGGCACGCTGGCGATGCCAAACACCCCGGATAGGATTAAAATCACGTAGGTTAACCCGGCCAGACGAGCCAATAGGATTGGCGAATTAATATGCATAAATATTTCCTTGTATTTTGCTGAAACCATTAACAATCATTACTTGTTTACGCGCGTCCACACCGGAAGATCTACACCAAAGAACAACAAGCGCAAACAAAGCGATAACTCTGCAATAAGACAAACACCCAACAACAAAAATGTATATGAAGACAGCGCCGGGACCAGCATCAACATAAAACTATTGATGAGATAACACAGACCGGCAACAGCGATCAGAATGCCAATTGGCTTGGGAAAATAACCCGACTTGAAAAGTAAATAGCCGTAGCCCAGACAGGCGCAACCAAAAAAGATAAGCCCGAGGGCAAAGCCATAATTGTGCGCATCCAGCAATAACATAATCTGCGCATTGATTTGCTCAGGCGTAAAAACGACTGTTTGTTGGCTGCTAATCAACAGCAGCGGAATAATTAACGTGAGTTTATTAGTGGCAAGCACCGCGGTTTGAATAACGTTAAACCCCAGCGCCATAAGTGCGATGGTTTTGTGTACCGGCCTTAACAGCAAATAAAGAATAACCATTAGCGGAATATCCAATAGATGCATGGTGATATCCCCCACAATTCCCAAGCGCCACAGCTGGGATGACTCCGCAATATTATTGACTGTCATGGTCGCATCATTCATAACCACCAATGAATTGCGCACAATAATCTGGCCAAAAATGCCCAGCAGGATAATCAGCAAATAACAAATACCGGCGATGCGCGTATAAATTTGTGGGGATTGTGCAAGTGAATTCATATGCATTACTCGCCCGCCGGTTTGTTCTCTGTTGCAAAGGGCTTTGCCTGCAACAAGTTCCCGCGAATTGATTCACCGGCGACCAGAACATAACGCACATACACATACTTCCAGGGCACCGCCAGCGGCGTTAACAGGATTCCCAATACGCAGGCAAACAGAACACCGGCTGCATATTCATCAAGCCCGGACTCCAACCAAACCGGCAGTGCAAACACCAACACCCATAAACTTTTCCAGCAAATTTCAAACAGCAATATTGGCAAGAGTTGCAATGGATAGCGCAAGCCAAGTAATGCCAACAAGCTCAGCGCCCCCAGAAACGCCTGCACTACCGAATGGGAATCGGCGGCGCGGGTTTCCGGGGCAATTATTTCCGGCCAGGCCGTTAAGCCCAAACCCACCACCACCAACAGGTACATGGCGCGCAACAAGCGCAACTGCAACCTACTAACGTCCGACATCGCACAAGCCTCCTTTTCAGCATTGATATAGTGTTATACATAACTATAACAGTATATTTAATTTTGGCAACTGGAGGATGCTGGTCAATTCACAGCAACATTCCAATAAATAAGCTAAGATGATTTAGAAGACAAACCGCTGGAATCGCTTGCGCCGGACCCCATCTATGACTGCCCTGCCCTTCCCCCCCCTGGGGAGATACCTTGATCTGTTGGTCGACACACTCTGCGTGGTGGACAAACATGGCCATTTTTTATATGTAAGCCCCAGCGCCGAACACATCTTTGGTTACACCCAGTCAGAAATGATGGGTAAGCAGATGCTCGAGTTGATCCACCCCGAGGATCGCCAGCGTACGCTGAGTGCAGTGGACAAGATTGTGGCGGGCGAGACCCAGCCGCATTTTGAAAATCGCTATATCCGCAAGGATGGCTCTACGGCGCACATCATGTGGTCTGCGCGCTGGTCTGAGGCCGATCAATGCCGGGTTGCCGTTGCACGCGATGTAACCTTGCGTAAACAGGCGGAGGCGATTCAACAGGCCCTGTATGCAATTGCCGAGGCATCGCTCACCACCCAGGATTTGCACACCTTGTTTGCGCAGATCCATCGCATTATCGGCGAACTGCTTCCGGCCGATAATTTTTCCGTTGCCCTGCGCGATAAAAATGCTGCAATCAGTTTCCCCTACGTACGCGAACAAGTATTGGTTTCGTTTGCCAATCAACGCAACGATGCGGGAGATCAACTACTGGAGCAGGTGCTAAACCTCGGGGAAGCTCAACTCTACAATGCCACCCACGATAACCAGCCCCTACAAAGCTGGCTGGGCGTTCCATTAAAATCCCAAACAGGATTATTGGGCGCGCTGATTTTGAAAAGTTTTTCCGCGCGCGATAGATACACAACGCAGAGCACCGAACTATTGCAGTTTGTGTCCACCCAAATTGCAGCGGCGGTAGAGCGCAAACAAATGATGGCTCGCCTGGAACATCTCGCGCTTTACGACCAACTCACCCACTTACCTAACCGCACACTATTTTACGATCGCATTCATTCCGCCATTGCGCGCGCAAAACGCAATAATGGAATTTTTGCATTGTTTTATCTCGACCTGAATAAATTCAAAGAAGTGAATGATAACTACGGGCATACCGTCGGCGATTTATTGCTGGAGCAAGTGGCGCGCCGCCTGGAACACTGCGTGCGTGAGTGCGACACGATTGCGCGCTTTGGTGGTGATGAATTTGTAATACTGCTGGAAAATATTGAGCAGCCTGAGCAGAGCGAAGGTGTGGCAGAAAAAATTCGCCAATCCCTGAGCAAACCTTTTCAGCTGGATGGAATTACGCTTAGCATGTCACCCAGTATCGGCATTGCGCATTTTCCATTGCACGGTGACAACGATAAAGATCTGTTGCACCGCGCTGACGCAGCCATGTACTCCGATAAACAGCGCGGCCATCTTTCTACAGACCCTTTTTCTACCACTTAATTTTTGGCATTGATATGGCTAGCGCCGCTGGAATCGGTATTAGCTTTGGGATTACCGTAATAATTTACGCTTGATGCACCGCTAGCCCCCGCGTCCAACTCATCAGTAACCGTTAGCTCAATGTGCGATGCACCGCTCGCATCCACCCTGGCAACTTTTGCCGTCAGCAATTTAGCGCGCAAGTTACTCGCCCCGCTGACATCCGCATCAAGTGATTGCGTATTGCTCTCACCTTTAATTTCCAAATTAGCAGCGCCCGATAAATCAAAGTCTTGTTGCTGACTATTCACGCTCGCGATACGAGCATTGGCTGCACCGGATAAATCCACATGAAGCTCTGTGGCATTAATAGCGGCAAATTCAGCATTGGCTGCTCCACTATTGCTAACCGCAAACTTATCCTCCTGCAGGCTACCTACTTTAGCCTGCGCACCGCCGGACAACTCCAAGTACTCCAAATGTTTTACATTTAACACCACACGCACTTGACCTTCGCCATGACCAAACCAGTTAAAAAAATTGTTATCGCTTTTTACCCACACACTGACGCGCTTTCCCGTTTGATCTACCTTTACTCGCTTCATCACTTCCGCATCGGCTTCTACGCGCAAATATTCTGTGCCGTCTTGGGTAATTTCAATTTTGGTACCGCCGCCGGCGACAAATTCACTGAAATCTTTTACCGGATAGGTTTTGGCTACAGTTTCAGCCAGCACCGCGGGCGTCAATAAGCTCAGCGTCAATGCGGGAATGAATGCTCTAAATAACATGATAAGCTCCAATAACTGTTAAGGAATTAAATTTCTACCGCGGCCTGTTCATTGCTGGCCGCGGGTAAACGAATAAGATCCAGTGCGCGAATATCCGGTACCGCGCTGCGCAACTCGTCCTCAACCGCGTTAATTGCAGTCGCGGCATGACACAAACTGGCACCGCGCGCTTCCAATCGGGTGGACTGCGCCTGCATTTGCGCCTCTAGCGTTTTACCGAAACGATCCATGCGCGCGCCAAACGCTTCCATATCACCACCGGCACTTATAATTTCTTTGCCCAGCGCAAACATTATGTCGCCAATAGAATCCTGAACCGAGGTTTCCACGATACGCTCCATGCGCGTTTCAAAATATTTTCCAAATAATTCCGGCGCATCATCGTGCTCACGCCCAAGACTAATCGTTTCGCTATCGAAATAGCGGCGCACATCGCCTTTTAAATGATTCAATTCGCCGCGCAATTGCGTGGAAATTTTATTGCGCTCGCCCAGCAATTCATCAAACGCGGCAGTTACACCAAAAATCGCCAAATCAATTCCCTCCAGTGCCATACCGCGAATTTCCGGCACCAAGGCGCGTACCTGGCGATCGTATTGCGCAACCAACGCTTGTTGTGCACCGTTCAAACTCAGCCGCTCACCATCCACTACCAAATACTGGCCGTCTTTAATTTGATATACGGTTTTGTCATGGTCATAAAACTCCAACACCTGCGGCGATACTCGCAGCCCGGCATCGATTTGCAAATTACAGCCTTCTCCGGCCACAGCTGAACCGGCAACCAAGACCAACGCGAATGACAGTAGCGATTTCATAATGACTCCCTGGATTAGCCGCAGTACCCATTACTGCGGTTACTGATCTTTAAGATGCAGATGCTCGTCGACTGGATTCACCTTCTATAAAAATTTTGTATTAGCCTTCACCTCACCATTGCTCGCCAGGTTTTCCGCCCATAAATGGCAGGCAAATTCAAGTCTGGCGGGGTTTGGGTTTTTGGCGATAATGGTGCCCTTCGATTCCGCCGTAACACGAGCCCGATTTATGACCAGCTTGCCGAGTATTGCCAAACGCATCGCCGATGAATTAAACGTTCAAGAACAACAAGTTAGCGCCGCTGTGGGGCTGTTGGATGAAGGCGCAACCGTACCCTTTATCTCGCGCTACCGGAAAGAGGTAACCGGCGGGCTGGACGACTCACAAATGCGTACACTGGAAGAGCGCTTGCGCTACCTGCGCGAGCTGGAAGAACGCCGCGCGGCCATCCTGAAATCTATTGGCGAACAGGGCAAACTGACCCCGGAGCTGGAGCGCGAAGTTTCTATTGCAGATACCAAAAACCGCTTGGAAGACCTGTATCTTCCCTACAAGCCCAAGCGCCGCACCAAGGGCCAGATCGCGAAAGAAGCCGGATTGGAACCATTGGCAGAAGCACTGCTCGCCGACCCAACTCTCGCCCCCGATGTGGAAGCGGCAAAATATTTCAATGCCGAGCACAGTATTAACGATGTGAAATCCGCCCTCGACGGAGCCAAGTACATCCTCATGGAAAAGTTCAGTGAAGATGCAGAATTGCTCGGTCGCCTGCGACATTTCCTGCACAACGAAGCCACCTTTACTGCACGCGCGGTGCCGGAAAAAGCCAACGACACCTCGCAAGAAGTACAAAAATTCCGCGATTATTTTGAACACGACGAACCGCTCAAATCCGTGCCGTCGCATCGTGCACTTGCCATGTTCCGCGGCCGCAATGAAGGCGTGTTAAGCATCAGCATTAAAGTGGGCGATGACGAAGCCAATGCGGTGAGCAAAGGCCACCCTTGCGAAACCATGATCGCCGAGCACTGGCAAGTACAGGACAAAGGCCGCGCGGCCGATGGCTGGCTCGCGGAAGTAGTGCGCTGGACCTGGCGAGTAAAATTATTAACGCATTTGGAAACTGATTTACTCGGAGAGCTGCGCGAAAAAGCCGAAGAAGAAGCAATTAAAGTATTCGCATCCAATTTAAAAGATTTACTGCTGGCGGCCCCTGCCGGGCAAAAAGCGACTATCGGTTTAGACCCAGGTATGCGTACCGGCGTGAAAGTCGCGGTGGTAGATGCGACCGGCAAAGTACTCGACCACTGCGTCATGTACCCAACGCCGCCGCTGAATAAAATTGCTGAATCCGAAGCGATTCTGGTACACCTGTGCAACAAACATAACGTGGGGTTGATCGCAATTGGCAACGGCACCGCATCGCGCGAAACCGAAAAATTCGCCAAAGATGTGTTGAAAAGACACAGCGATATTAAAGCCAGCACGGTAATTGTCAGCGAAGCCGGCGCCTCGGTTTACTCTGCCTCTGAATATGCAGCAAAAGAATTTCCGGATTTGGACGTTACTATTCGCGGCGCAATTTCCATTGCACGCCGCTTGCAAGATCCGCTGGCGGAACTGGTAAAAATTGATCCTAAATCCATTGGTGTTGGCCAATATCAGCACGATGTGTCGCAATCACAACTCGCCCGCTCGCTGGACGCGGTAGTTGAGGACTGTGTGAACGCGGTGGGTGTAGAAGTGAACACGGCGTCGGCGGCATTGCTCGCGCGCGTTTCTGGTTTGAACACCACACTCGCGAACAACATCGTAGAATTCCGCAACCAAAATGGCGCCTTTAATTCACGTGCAGCGCTGAAAAAAGTACCGCGTTTTGGTGAAAAAACCTTTGAACAAGCGGCGGGATTCTTGCGCGTAGCCGGCGGCGATAACCCGCTCGATGCCTCAGCGGTTCACCCGGAATCCTATTCGGTCGTCGAAAAAATCGCACAGAAAAATACCCGCGAAATTAAGGGCCTGATTGGCGATTCATCCTTCCTGCGCGGTTTGAAAGCCGCTGACTACACCGATGAAAAATTCGGTGTTCCCACAGTGACTGACATCATCAAAGAATTGGACAAACCCGGCCGCGACCCGCGCCCGGAATTTAAAACTGCGCAATTCCAGGAAGGTGTAGAAGAAATTACCGATCTGGTTCCCGGTATGATTCTGGAAGGCACAGTGACCAACGTCACCAACTTCGGTGCCTTTGTCGATATAGGTGTGCATCAGGATGGACTGGTCCATATTTCTGCCCTGTCACACAACTTTATTAAAGACCCGCGCGAAGCGGTAAAAGCCGGCGATATTGTTAAAGCCAAGGTGATGGAAGTGGACGTACCGCGTAAGCGTATTGCACTATCCTTGCGCCTTGACGATACTCCGGGCGAAAAGGTGGAAGCTGGCAATAAAGGCGGAAATCGCCCCTCACAAAACCAACAGCGCGCTGCGCAGAAAAACAATCCCGCACCGGCCAGCACCGGCAGCTTGGGCGCGTTACTGCAGCAGGCAATGAAAAAGAAATAGTAGTAACCAAAAGCCCGTTACCAACGGTTGTGGTAACGGGCAATTTTTTCTCTAATTTAAAGTAGCTATCGAATGAGCAATTTACCCCAGTGCCCCAAATGTAATTCTGAATATACCTATGAAGACGGCGACAATTACGTTTGCCCGGAATGCGCTCATGAGTGGCCAAAATCTGCCAGCTCGTCCGATGAAGACAAAATTATAGTGCGTGATGCCAACGGCAATTTGCTCGCTGACGGGGACAACGCCACTGTCATTAAAGATTTAAAAATTAAAGGCACCTCATCAGTGATCAAAGTCGGCACTAAAGTAAAAATTGTACGACTGGTAGAAGGCGATCACGATCTGGATTGCAAAGTCGATGGTCATGGAGCCATGATGCTGAAATCAGAATTTGTTAAGAAGGCCTAAGTATTTAAGAATCGGATCACCAGTTGCACTCAAGGACACACAATGGAAGTTAGTAAAAAGGCGATAATAATTGGGGCTAGCTTGTTTATTCTGGGTGGACTCAGTGTTTACCTGCTAACCCCTAAAGGGCAGCCGTTACACGCAACACCTGCACACCAACAAAACAATAGCGCAATGCAGGCCGCAATCGCCCAAATTGAACAAAAAGGTACGTCACCCACAGATACATCCAACGTATCTGAAACTTCCTCTATAGATGAGGCTACAACAGAAATGACGCACGCCGCATTTCTTGCAGAGGCGGAAGCTCGCCGGGAAGAAAAGCTGGAAAATAAAACTGAGGCTGAGCGACTGGCAAAACTATTAAAAGCAAAACAAAATAGTGTGGAATGCAAATTCTGGAGGCAACAGCAAAAAACAACCAGTGCCGCCGCGAAAATAGAAGAAAAGATTAATTATTACTGCACATTAACGGAAAACACTAGCAGCAGCGCACAACCAACGCCTGAGCCAAACCATCCAACCGCTGAAATTAACTAAAAAAAACGGGCACATAAGTTGCCCGTTTTTTGCGTTCTGCAATTGGCGGCTTATTTAGAAGCGGTAGTCCACGTTCACGGAGACACCACTCATTTCTATGCGCTCGCTGTCGCCATCATACTTGGCGTCGCCATCCAAAACCATGCGATATTCCAGATTAAAATTTAATGATGGCGTTACTGGAAATCCAACACCTGCACCGTAGGAAAAACCATTCAGACCAACGGAATCATCTTCTCCAGACTCGGTATCATCAAGCATAATCTGCCCAAACGTATAACCAAAAAGAAGATAGGTTTTGGCCGTATCGTTAGAGCTTTCAGTGCGATAGTAAATCGACGAGTAAACCATATCCATTCCATCTTCAGACCCAAACCCGAGCCGAGCTTCGCCACCCACGAAAGCATTGTGCTTATAGCCTCCGTAGATTTCACCGGTTGTCCAATCCAGTGAGCCGCCTTCATCAAAGCGCATTTTTAGATCTGCAGCACCACCGCCCAAATAAAACCCACCGGTCATGTTATCGCCAGCAACCGCAACCGTAGGTACACCTATGAGCAACGCAAATAACCAATTTTTCATCGTTTGATTCCTTTAGCTTTAATAATCAGGCCCAATTTGGCTGGCGCCCCAATACTGATGGCAGTTAGCCTCGCGTTGGCATAATACCTAATCCAAACACAAATTCCAGCGTAGTCGTCGACATCTACCAACTCAACAACCCCAAAGCACCTTCGTAACTTAGCTTAATTCCCGCCAACAGCAAAAAACCGTAGCTAACCCAGTAAAACACCTGGTCAGAAACGCGGTGATGCAAATAAACCCCGAGCATTACGCCTAGCGGAGCCAGGGGCAACAACACCAAGGAGGTATAAAAAGATTCGCTGTTGATTTGCCCCAGCCATACATAGGGGATCAATTTTATGAAGTTGATAATCGCGAAAAACAAGATCGTAGTACCCGCCAGGGCAGACTTGGACAAATGTTGTGGCAATAAATAAATTGCCACTGGCGGACCACCGGCATGTGCAATATAACTCACATAACCTGCGATTGCCCCCCAAAAACTGCCCGCGATTTTGTTTGGCGGGCGCACTTGCAGCTGCTCTAAAAATCGCTTTCCCCACAAGTAATGAGCGACAAAGTAGATGGCTAGGAGTCCGATAATAAGTCGGATCCAATCCACGTTGGTCATCTCAAAGGTAAGCGCACCCGCGACAGTACCCAACAAAGCGCCGGGCAATAAAATTTTTAAGTTGAGTTTGTCCCAAGTGCCACGAAAGCTCCACAAGCTTACCGCATCCATACTGCATAAAATGGGCAGCAAAATGGCAGCCGCCAAGCGCGGATCAATCATCAAGGCTAATAAAGGAACGGCAAGTGTGCCAAAGCCGCCGCCAAAGCCGCCTTTGGACATACCGACTAAAATTACAACGGGAACAGCAAGGCTATAAAAAAGAGGGTCTGAAATCATCTGCTAGATCATATGGTTCGCAAAAGACAACTAGCATGACGAGATGAAAGGAAATTATCCAGCACTATCCCTGTGCGCAAATAATCTGATGAGAGCAAATTACTCCAGTGTTACCGGATAATAATCGTACTCACAATAGCCGGAATTGGAATCACAAACCTCTAACAACAAGTAAACCAACTGCGGCACCTTACTCACTAGCGGATAGATATCCCGCTCAACACCGGAGCCATCGCAGGACATGTAGAAATCGTTGGTGTACTCACATATCCAGTTGCCGCCCTGATCGCAACGACGGCCGGCACCACAAACCTGCGAATGAATTTTCAAGCTATTAGTGAGCGATGGGCGATCGTTAATCCGCAGCGTGACGGTGTAATCTTCCAAGCTGTTTACCTGCCAGAATACATCGAACAATCCATCGTACAAATAGGGGCTCAGCGCAAGCGCTGGATGATTGGGTTTGGCGGTGTCGGTATCGTAACTATCGATCAAATCAAACACGCGCAACTCAGGCACGTAATCATCGTGATGCGGATCATCGACCGCGTGCGACTCGCCTCCACATCCGGACATGGCTAGAGAACAGAGCGCGATAATTGCGGTCGATAGAATTTTTTTCATGGCACCAACTCCGTTAGGTTTACGGTATTGATGCTAGGATCTTGCGACTGAATCCATCCTGAATAATTCTTTCGCCACTCAATTAATGACGAATATGCAATTGCGGCTTGAGGTTCACTGAACCATCTTCTTCCAGAACGGCGTGCTGGGTAGATTCAGGATTACTTACCACCACAATCGGCTGCATAAATAGCGGTCGCCGCACAAACCACAAATGCCAGCCAAAACTTTCCAGGCTGTGTAACGCCAGCAATTGTAATTCATTCAGATAACGCCCCAGATCTATGGGGACAGCTTTATGAATACCGCGACGGTCATCAACCACATGTTGCAACCGCTCGGCCAGAGAAGACTTTCCAACAGGCTTGGAAGTACCAGCAACTGAATTATGTAATTCCCGCATACCACAACTCCCTTAGTTGATTGAGAACGCCTGTAGCTACGGAAGTACCAACCAACATAAACCGTGACAGGCTTCACATCAGTGTCGTTAGAATAATCATTTTTGTCAAAAACCATCTTGGAATATCAAGTCATCCACTCAGCATGGTTTTACATAATTATTCTGTTGCCGCTCGTGTTTAGCCGCTAGAATTTACACCCAAATCAATAAGATGGTTGTTCGGTCGTGCACTCACCCATTCCTCTGTGGAGCCCCAAACCAATGAACCTAAGCCCTACCTTAAAGTATCTGTTCGCGTCGGCAAGCCTGCTGGCAAGCTTGATTAGCCCACCACTGCTAGCTGCAGACAGCGAGGTTAATGTTGTAGATAAGAAAGTCGCAGCCCTGCGGCTTGCCATGATTGACGCCGATGCCAAAGCCCTGAAAGCGCTCTCTTCACCCATGCTGAGCTATGGCCACTCCGGCGGTCACATCGAAAACCAGGCAGAATTTATCGAGAAAATTGTCAGTGGAAAATCCGACTTTGTAACTATGGATTTGAGTGAGCAGACCATCAGTATTTCCGGTGACACCGCATTGGTCCGCCATATTCTCAATGCTGATATTAAAGATGGCGGCGTAGCCAACACCATCAAACTGGGTGTGTTGTTGGTATGGCAAAAACAACAGGGTGAATGGAAGCTGCTAGCGCGTCAGGCATTTAAATTTCCACCACCCATAACGCAATAAGCGCGAGGTCTTTATGAAACTCTATGGCAGTTTTACATCACCGTTCGTAAGACATGTGCGCATGGTTTTACTGGAAACCGGTTTACCCTGTGAATTTATAGAAACCGATCAAGCAGGTAGCGCCGCTAAATCACCCACAAAACGTGTTCCGTTTTTGAAGGATGGCGAAACATTTTTAACCGACTCCAGCTCAATTATTAAATATCTGCGCGAGAAAGCCGGGCAGGAATTTTGTAAAACTGCCAAGGAGTTGGATGAGTTTTGTTTAGTGAATACCGCTCTGGACACTACGGTGAATTTATTTTTTATCAAGCGCGACGAAGTGGATATTCAAACGATTCCCTACTTGCAACGCCAGGCGGCGCGAATTGAATCCACGGTTGCAGAACTCAACCAGCTACAATTGCCCGTAGCACCACCTTATACCGACGCACAGTTACGACTAGCGTGTTATATCGGCTGGTGCAAATTACGCAAGCAGGTAGATTTCACTCAACATACCACGCTGGAAAATTTTTATTCCGGCATTCAAGCGTATCCCGCATTTCAATCCACCCAACCACCGCAAAGTTAAACAACAAAAAAAGCGAACCGGAACCCGATTCGCTTTTAATCACCATCTAAACTGAATTTCCGCCGTTAATTATTGTTTTCCGCAATAGAGGTCCCAATACATGCTATTAGCAGTAGCCAGGGTAACTACGCCACAAGTACCACAATACGCACTAGCCTGCGGCATAATGGTAGACATGGAGGGCCCGTAAGCATTTTTCATATAAAGCACACCGTATTTTCCTGACGCCTGACAAGCACCGCCCGAGGGTATCGAACTGCTCGATGATGAGCTGACTGCAATTTTGTACACACTGAAATTGGCGCAACTCGCCGCTGTCAAACTGTAACCGCTGCCCACAGACGGAAAGCTACAGGTATTGTTTACGTGTACTACTTTCTTGGTTACCGCCGTTGCACCGTCACAAACCAGGCTATAACCAGATTCATACGCACTGGTGTAGTTCTGCACCCAGGCACATTGGCTAGCGGTAAAATTTTGCGTTGCGACCAATTGATTCGAATTCGCTGAGACAGAGGCAGCCCCCAAAACCATCAGGGATATTGCACTCAAAATATTTGCTTTCATGTTAGCTCCTTTACATTGTTAAGGTGAGTAAAACGGCCCAACTCCTGTAACCTGATGCGATTTCGTTGATACATAAAAAAGCCACTAAAACTGGCCAAGTTTTAATGCAGGCAGTCATCCATAACCTGACGGCACCACCACAATGCTTACTCGTGAATTTTCACGTTCGCATCGCGCGCCACATACAAACTCACCACTCCCTCACTCACATCCGGTGCAGAAACCACCATGCTTTTATCAATTGACAATTGATTATTATTTAACGCTTGAGAAAACGATTCCATAATCTTATTGGCTTGCTCAATATCGCTTATGGCTACCTTTATTTGACAACGCCGCGATTTACAGACAATCGATTGTGCTGTCACGCTGCCTGCCAAAGCATCTGACTCCAGCAAGTTGTAAAGCCTTGACTCGTAATCTACAGCCCATTGGCTATCTACCGCCTCATTTTCAAACTTTGCCGCCAGATCTTTTACGTACCCTATCCCACTGGCAGCACCCGCAGTTTGCAAATACTGGCTAAAATCCTCCGAGTTTTTACGCGCCTTGTAGTACTCCTCCAAACTTGCACCATCTTGTGCAATTGCGGGTAGATCACTTGCGTTGTTATTGCTCGACGCCGATTGCACACCACGCGCCGCCTGAAGATCGTTGGTTAGCTGACGATTCAACTCCTCCAATTGACGAATGTAATCCGTATAGACACTCGTCGATTGCTGACCACTACTTTTAATACTTTCGCTCGGTAAAAAAGCACTTTTTTCACTCTCCGGCTGCTTACCATCAGCAACCAGAAAATACGTAAGTGCGGCGCCAAGGCCAAAAGAAATAGCCGATATCGTAAATGTTTTTATCAATTCCCGTTGCCTCTCAATGAACAATTAACCTGTTCACTGGACGAATAGTATTAAACGTCACAG
>JACCDS011670400.1_pt1 | contig 23928 bp, 15 predicted proteins | sample 7446441 | NCBI WGS metagenome assembly JACCDS01 (sample SAMN15323445, study PRJNA562643) | freshwater metagenome | isolation source: river surface water | place: USA:Blue River Watershed | collected 2017-08-17 | reverse complement strand
ATAAATCAAATGTTTTAACTACCAGTGGAGAACCACTAATTCTTCCATTAGGAGTAATTACTGTTGTTTGTGCTAAACCTTGACCAGCTCGGTAATCAATTATTTCTTCATCACCTACAAAACCCAAGGTTGAAATGTCTCCTTTTGTAATATTTAATTTTCTCCAACTAATTGATCCGTCAGCAACTTTTTCATTTGTTACTGCACCATCTGCAATTTTGATAGATGATATACCCCCATCAGCCACTCCACCTGAATTAATTTGTCCATCAACATAGGTCTTTACAGCTTTCTGAGTAGGAAATAGAATATCACTACTTTCATTTGCACCTAAGTCAGTAGCAGTTGATTTGTTAATTGCATTTTCTTTTGTTGCTAAAGTTGTTGAAAATGTGGAAGCAGATACCTTTGTATCCAAAGCTTCCTGTGTCGCCGTACTAATCGGTTTAGCTAAATCGGATGTATTATTTACGGAGCCTAATCCCACCATTGCTTTCGTTATTCCAGCGACGGTTCCTGTGAATGTCGGAGAATCAATAGGTGCTTTTAAGGCTAGATCAGATGTATTTGCTTTAGTAGCAACAGTAGTCGAAAAAACCGATGTAGAAACCTTTGTATCTAAAGCCTCTTTGGTTAAAGTACTAATGGGTTTTGCTAAATCTGACGTATTGTCCACCGAGCCTAATCCCACCATTGCTTTCGTTATTCCAGCAACAGTTCCTGTGAATGTAGGAGAATCAATAGGAGCTTTTAATGCAAGGTCAGATGTATTTGCTTTAGCAACTAGCGTAGTAGAAAAAGTGGAAGTAGATACCTTCGTATCTAACGCAGCCTGCGTTGCTGTACTGATCGGCTTGGCTAAATCGGATGTATTGTTTATTTGATCAATAGCTAAAGCCGTTTTTAGGGCAGCTATGGAGGCCACGCCCGTTCCCCCTTTAGAAGCGGATAGAACGCCGTCCACGTTGTCTGCATTTACGCCATTTGCATAGTAGGCAAAAGGAACGGCTTGTAATCGCGTAGTTCCCATGGCTACGAAACTTGATCCTCCGGCGGGATCCATTTCGACCTTCAGGAACTTTGGATTGATTTTCCAGTTGATATCGCTGAAGTTCCCTGTTTTTGAGATTTGGGTTCCGTCGCCTATGACCACGGAGAAAATGCCTTGGGCGTTCGTAGTGACTTCTTTTGATTCTACGTATTCAACGGTTCCGGTTTCGGAGCTCTGAATGACCGAGAAACGGAGGCTGATTTTAGTAGAGGCCAAAACCGCTCCAGACGAGTTTCTGCCCACCCCTTGGAAGTTAATTCCATTGTTTTGGGAAAAAGCTAGAACAGAAACGAACAAGAAGAGGACAGTTAATAATTTTTTCATTAGTTGATTCTACTGAATTTGAAAGATGTCGATTGGTTAATTCCGTCTGAAGAAGAATAAATAAGTCGAATGAAATAGGTGCCTTCTATTAGTGAAGCAACATTTATTTCCTTTTCGAGGTAATTGATATAGTAGGTTGATGGGATGGTTTGTAAAATATGACCTTGTAAATCAATGAGGTGAAATTCAAAAAATCCAGGCCTAGAAAGGGCGCCTTTTAGTCGAACATAATCTCGAGCAGGGTTAGGTGAAAGGGTCAATCCCTCGCCTTCTTCGAAGATTTGATTGATGATGCCGGTGACTAAGGGAGTAAAGGTTTGATGAAAACCTGTACTTAAACTAAGTTGAGAACTGTTTTGAAAAAAAGCAATGGATGCCGACTCCCCTATGGTGTAATCTAAGGAAAAACTAGCTTTTGTTTGTGCTCCACCGCTATTGACTGAAACTGGTCTGATGCTTTGAGCTGAAACACGTAAACAACCTAATAAAAGGAAAACAAATAGAAGTCGAAACATGTGTACCGTAGGACAAACATTAAAGCTACGATATCAGGTGAGACTTGTCTGTTAAAGTCTAGTTTAAGGACTCCCATCTTCGGAAGATGAGACAAAAAAAGCTTATTTAGCTTTTTGTAAGGTTTCTAGGTACTCCGAGGGAGTGCAATCATAAAAGCGATTGAAGGCGCGGTAAAAGGAACTTTTGGAAGAAAAACCTGATTCAAAAGCGATGGCCTCGATAGTTAAGGCATCTAAAGTGGTGGCATCAATTTTAGTGATAAAATGCTGCAGTCGCATCTCATTTAAATAGTCGTTGAAGCGTTTTTCGTAGTAATTATTAATGATATACGATAAGTCTCTTATGGGAATTTGTGTATCCACTGAGACTTGACTGATCGAAATATTGGGTTGAAGGAAACTTTTATTTGTAGCAAAGTATTTTTCTAAGCTTTTAATCTCCTTCGTGTAATTTTCATAAATGAAGGGAACTTTAATCACTTCGTTTTCAACTAAGCTTGATAGAGTTTCCTTATATCTAACAAAGGGTAGGCCGGTTAAGACTTGTGGATTTATCAATAAATAAGAAAAAACTATAAAGTGAGAAATGGCTAGGATGGTATTGGGTATAAGCGTCATTTGGTCCTTCGTAAAAAGATTCTCTTGGGTCAAATAAAGCATGATGGTTATGAAAAAAGCCACTAAAAATCCAGTGGAGGCCCAAGTAAAGACACTTAACCATTTTAGGACGCGTTTGATTTGGTCGGTAACCAGCTGATTTGAGTTTTTTCGATTGAAGGTATAAATTAGCCTAAATTGAAAAATTATATAGATAATTGCCTGTACTGGTCTAAATAGATAGAATACGCTTTCCGGTAAGAATCCGAGTTGTTTAACTATCCCATAGTTTATATCCGCTATTGTTTTACTAACGATTTCTATCTTGTAATCCAGTGGACTAATGAAAAAGGGTAAGTAATTAATGAAAAAGAATAGAAAAGGTAACAGGTGCAAGAAATCTACGCCCTGCCACTTTTGTTCATTGAAAAGGACACTCCTTACATACAGATATCCTAAGGGAGGTACTAAAAAGGTGAGCGGTGCAGCTGTTCGATACAAATAAGGAAATTGCAGTATGGATCCAGTGATGACAAACAAGAAAAGTGCTAATGTCCAGATTTGGCATAAAATAGAAATAGAAATTAGATAATCAGAATAAGAACGCAAGGCATTCTTCTTGAATAGCAAGATATACACGGTAAGCGCACCGCATAATAAACTCGCATTCATGAAATCTGTAAAATCTAACATCTTTCAAATGTAGGAATTTCTTTTTCCTTTTTTCGCGAAAAATACCCATTTTTGCATCATGATTAGAGTATTATTCCTTTTAGTAGCCTTCGTGTTCGTCTTAAATTCGTGTAAAAAGTCTTCTACTGAAGTAGCTTCAGAGGTGCGCGAAATGTGGTTGCAAAATCTTCAAAAAGAGCAAGTTACAGGCGTCAGTGTTCTCGATGTTTCCCTGATTCAAAAGAGCGATTCTCTCTACACCGGGGTGCTTAAAACGAAAGAACCTGAAGGAACTTTTATCTACAATTTAGAGGTTAATGTCGCGGGAGATAAGCTCTCTTACGAGGTAATCGGTGATGGTATTCCGACCGACGGCCGAAATACCCACGAACCAGACGATCAGCCGGCTGAGCTAGATTCCTTACACCAATAGTATTTTTCCTGTTCTCCCTTCTTTCTGATAGGCAATTAAAGCCTCTTTAAACTGAGCTAATGGATAAGTAGCTTGAATGTCTACTTTCACGTCTTGTTTCAATAGATGGGTGAAGACTTCTTTGATGGCCTTTTGAATTCCCTCATTGCCTAGTTTTTCCCACCAAGAACTCAACCACCAGCCTTCGACGCTTAGGTTTTTGAAGATTAATAATCCAGAATTCAATGGAATCGGTTCGAGGCTTAGTAGGCCAAAAACAAGCATCTTTCCGCCTGGTTTAAGGCAAGTTAAGGCTTTGGCCCCCTGATCCCCTCCTACCGCATCGAACACATAGTCCACTCCTTCTGGGAATACTTCTTTTACCTTTTTTGTTAAACTTTCCGTCGCTACATCAATGACAGCTGTCGCACCTAAATCCAATAAAGTCTGCTTCTGATCTTGTCGTCTCACCGTAGCAATGACATGAATGCCCCGCATCGCTGCTAACTGTATGACTACTTTACCCCAAGCCGAGGCCCCAGCTGTGATTAACAAAGATCCTCCTTTGCCTAATCCGGATGTCTCTAACATACCATAAGCAGTTACCGGATTCACAAAAGCTTGACAAGCCACTTCATCCGACATCCCTTCCGGAATGGGAATCAAGCCTGCATCCGGAACGCAGGTATACTCTTTCCAGGTACCAATAGAAGTAAAAAGGACGCGCGTGCCTGCAGGGAACTTAGTCGATTCCTCCACTACTCCCGCTGCCTCAAAACCAGCGCTACTAGGTAACTTAGGGGTGATGCCATATAATCCTTGCACAAACATAACATCCGATGGATTGATATTGCGAGCAGTGATGCGAATGAGCGCCTCTGCTTTCGCCGGAGTTGGCTTTTCGATTTCTTCTAGTTGTAATACATTTTCAGGTAATCCGGTTTCGTAGAATACGACTTGTTTCATGATGTCTTTTTTCGGGTGTTGATAGCGAAAATTACCATAATATTTCTTTAAATTGTTTAAAAATAGATTAGAATATGCAGGCATTTTCATTGAAGAATCAAGTAGCCCTTATTACGGGCGCTAGTAAAGGAATTGGTTTCAGTATCGCGGAGTTTTTTGCAGAGGCTGGAGCAAAGGTGGTCATTAGTAGTCGCGATCAGGCGACTTTAGATTTATTAGCCCAGGAGTTGCGCGCTAAAGGATATGAAGCGACGGGTATTGCCTGTCACGTGGGAAAGATGGATCAGCTGGCTCACTTAGTTTCAGCCACGATTGCCACCTATGGACAAATCGACATTTTAGTGAATAACGCGGCGACGAATCCGACTTTCGGGCCCATTCACGATACGTCCTTAGATGCCTTCGATAAGATTATGAACGTGAACCTGAAGGCTCCTTTCGAGTTAATGCGTTTGTGTCTACCTCATTTGCAGAAATCTTCGAATGCCTCGGTAATTAATATTAGTTCTGTGGGTGGTATTTCGCCGGAGCCAGGACTAGGTATCTATAGTGTGAGTAAGGCGGCGCTGATTTCGATGACGAAGGCTTTTGCCAAAGAATGGGGCGACTTCAATATCCGTGTAAATGCGATTTGTCCGGGCTTGATTAAGACGAAGTTTTCGGAGGCGCTTTGGTCCAATGATAAAATCCTACAACATACCTTACGTCAATTACCGATTAAACGCATAGGCACGCCTGAGGAAATTGGAGCCACCGCCTTATACCTTGCCGCACCGGGAGCGTCTTATACCACGGGTGCAGTCATTACCGCTGATGGCGGATTAACCATTTAATCTATGTTTGAATCAGATAAAGCGCTTGAGCTAGTTCCCCGATACCGAGAGTTTCTCGAGAAACACATCATTCCTTTAGAGCAAGGAGCCATTTATGGTTCATTTAAGGCTCATTTGCCTGCTTTACACGCTCTGCGCGCTAAGGCGAAAGAGTTGGGTTTGTTCGCCCCTCACCTGCCTGTTTCCCATGGAGGCTTAGGATTAAGCCTCGTAGAGTTTGCTTCGGTATCAGAGGTGTTAGGTACGAGCCCTCTCGGTCATTATGTGTTTAATTGCAATGCCCCAGACATAGGGAACATGGAGCTGATGCATCAGTTTGCGTCACCTTATTTACAAGAGACTTATTTACGGCCACTTGAACGTGGAGAGATTCGATCTTGTTTCGCGATGACGGAGCCGGAGCATGCGGGAAGTAATCCGGTGCACATGTCTACGACTGCTGTTCGCGAGGGAGATGAATATGTCATTAATGGACATAAATGGTTTACCTCCTCTGCGGATGGGGCTTCCTTTACGATTGTGATGGCGGTAACGAACCCCTCAGCAGAGAATAAGTATGCGCGGGCAAGTATGATTCTCGTTCCATTGGATACGCCGGGCTATCGCATGATTCGCAATATTTCCATCATGGGCGATGAAGGCGAAGATTACCTTTCCCATAGCGAGGTGGAGTTTGTGAACTGCCGAGTACCGGTGTCTCATTTGATAGGCGAAGAAGGTTCAGGCTTTTCTTTAGCTCAAGTACGCTTAGGACCGGGACGTATTCATCACTGTATGCGTTGGATCGGTATTTGTGAGCGGGCGCTAGGAATGATGTGTGATAGAGCCATCGAACGGGAATTAAACCCGGGTCATTCACTTGCCATGCAACAGACTATCCAAAACTGGATCGCCGAAAGCGCTGCCGAAATAAAGGCCTCTCGCCTATTAGTACTGAATACGGCACATAAGATTGAGAAAGACGGGGCAAAAGCCGCGAAAGAAGATATTTCTACCATTAAGTTTTTCGTCTCAGATGTGTTGATGAAGGTGATTGATCGCGCGATTCAAGTGCACGGAGGTCTCGGAATTACAGATGATACGCTCTTATCTTTCTGGTACCGCCATGAACGTGGGGCTCGCATTTATGATGGGCCGGATGAGGTGCACAAGACTGTGTTAGCCAAGAGCATTCTTAAATCACGCAAGGGTTAATGGAAGGGTTTGAAAAATTACCGGCCTATTTAGGGGTTCCATCCGTGGAGATCACCGCTTTTCCGGGAGGATTCTCGAATTTGACTTATCAGGTTAGCGTTCCTGGTGAAACGTATGTCCTACGCAGACCCCCTCATGGATTGAAGATTGCCAAAGCCCACGATATGATTCGCGAGTTTCGCGTGCTTCAAGCTTTAGAGAAGGCAGGTTATACGAAGATGCCCCATCCCATTTCAGCTTGCGAAGACGAGTCCATTATAGGTGCTACTTTTTTTCTAATGGAGAAAGTGGAGGGACTGATTATTCGAAATCGTCCTCCGGCGGAGGCAACCCCGGATTTTTTCCGTAGCCTCTCGCAATCTGCCCTGGATGTGTTAATTGAATTACACTCGCTGGAGTTGTCTGAGTCAGGTTTAGGTGCCCTAGGAAAACCAGACGGTTATGCCTTACGCCAAGTGCAAGGCTGGGCAGAACGCTTTCAGAAGGCGAAGACGTCTGAAGTCCCTTCGATCGAGGAGGCATTTCAATGGCTTTTATCCTCGATTCCGTCAGCGTCGGATGTGGCCTTTATTCACAACGACTTCAAATACGATAACCTGGTTATTTCTGCTTCAGGCGAGGTACAAGCCGTTTTAGACTGGGAAATGGCGACTGTGGGCGACCCTTTGATGGACTTGGGAACAACTTTAGCCTATTGGGCGGAGGCTCATGATGAAGATATCTTGAAGATGTTCAATCTGTCCTATGTTCCGGGGAATTTCACCCGCAGCGAGTTAATTGCCTATTATGGTGATAAAACAGGGCGCGATATGAGTGAGATGAACTTTTACTATGTGTTTGGGCTGTGTAAGGTGGCTACCATCGCGCAGCAGATTTACCAGCGGTTTAGTTTAGGGTATTCGAAAGACCCTCGATTCAGTGTATTAAATCAAGTAGTAGAGGCTGCCGGAAGGATGGCTGCAAAATGTATACAAACAGGAAAAATATGAAAATCAATAAGGTATGCATCTTAGGTGCAGGCACATTAGGAACTAGAATTGCCTTGCAGGCTGCTTTGTCAGGCTTTCAAGTAACGGTATATGACATTAAGGCGGAGGCTTTTGTGTCGTCTAAAAAAGTGATGACTAAGATCCTTCGAATGCTTTCATTAAGTGATGAGATAATAGCATCTATCCAATTCACCACAGATCCAGCGGAGGCTGTAGCAGATGCGGATATTATCTCGGAGTCTGTGACGGAGGAATTGCCGCTGAAACGTCAGGTGTGGACGCAGTTCTCTGCTTTAGCACCGGCGAAGACGATTTTTACGACGAATACGTCTTATTTGCTGCCTTCACAGCTCGTGGATGTGATTGATCGCCCATCCCTGTTTTGTGCGTTTCATTTTCATGATGTGTTTTACTCCAAAGTAGTGGATATTATGCCGCACCCGGGGACCTCTGAGGACGTGGTGACTTTACTAGAAGATTTTGGCAGGGCATTAAAGCAAGTACCCGTCATCGTTAGAAAAGAGAATCCGGGTTACGTCTTTAATTATATGTTGATGGCGGTGATAGGGGCTGCTGGTAAGTTAAGGACCAAAGAAGTGGCGAGTATCGAGGACATCGATAAATCCTGGATGGTGAACTTTCATATGCCCATGGGGCCTTTTGGCATACTAGACAGCATCGGTTTAGATACGGCCTGGCACGTGACGCATAACCTAGAGGATGCAGGATCACAAGCCTTTGCGGCTTTATTGAAGACGTATATCGATGCTGGGAAGCTAGGAGAAAAAACAGGGGAAGGATTTTATAAATACCCTGCCCCTGCGTATAAAGATCCTAATTTTATCGTCTAACTATTCCGGATGATAGATTTTCTCGGCGTTCTTTAACACCTCGTCTTTATCGAGTGTCATCCGCTTTGTTTTCTGAGCCTGGTACAGTTCGCGTTGATCTGCATAGTGCTTTGACTCCGGATGAGAACTAGCGCCAAAGGTATTCACTGTCTCAATTAGCGGCAAGCCACCGTCTTTGGGAAACTTCACAAAACCGATATAGGCATCGCCTGAATTCATTTTACGTTTTGATTCTCCAAAAGGCTCTGACATCACAGCCGCTAACACATCTGGCATACCTGCCTGAGGCCAATCTTGGTCTCCCCTTTTCAAACGCTGAAATTCTCCCAACGTAACATCCAAACGTCCATAGTGCTTCATTAAGAAATCATGCACGTACTGTGTTAACTCTACCGCCTCGGATTCTGTTAAAGGATCTTTCGAAGCCGTGTGGCGAACTTTAGAGGCACCATAGTATGCGATGTTATAGTACAAAGCACCCACGCTCTCGATATTCGTCACGTGATTCCACTCCTTTAATCCCTTAATGATGGTTGCAGTCGCCGGGTATTTAACGGGGTCTAGCGAAAATAGCACTGAGGCATCGTATCCATAAGGGTATAAAATCTTCGCCGGCAATTGGCGATCGAATTTAATGCGCTTCAAATCTTCTAGGCTAATCTTATCATAGGTGTCAATCAGTTCCTTAGCGCGCTGAGAACGGTTATTGTGGTAGGTCTCGTATCCGTCGTATTTGTCATAGTTCGCAGGATTCAAATTCTCATTCACGGCCGTTGCCATAAAGGGCGAGTGATTGGTATTAAATAAATATCCTGCCGCAGGATTTAGGTGTTGAGGTAATTCGCTCAGTGGTTTGAATTTTTCCCAAAGTGGCTCGCGTGTATTGCCTGGTAGCGTGGAGGCCCAGTTATATTTGGCATTACGATACGGCATCTTTCCATTTGAGATATAGAAGATATTATCCTCCTTGTCCGCATACATGATGTTGAACATAGGCAGGTGGTTCTGATTCAGCGCGGCTTTGAATTCTGTAAAGTTCGTAGAGCGGTTCATCGCATACCACTGTTGTAAGGCCCCCGCATCCAGTAAGGAAGGAAGACGAATAGAGAAATAGGTCCCCTTAGGCGATTTCACCGTAGGACCATAGATAGATTCGTATGCTGTCTTGAAGACTGGGATAGGAATGCCTTTGATACTCAGTTTGATCTTTCTTTTTACTAGAGGTAACCACTCGCCATCCACCTTGTATTGACCCGGATGCGCTTTGTCCGTCTGCAACTGATAGACATCGATTTTATCTTGGAAGTTCACCGTATGGGCCCAGGCTAGATTAGGCGTAGTACCGTGGAAGATCAAAGGACCACCTGGGAAAAGACCACCCAAGATATTCCAACCTTCCTCACTCTGTACATGGGCTTCGTAGAAAGCCGTAGCTCCTTCGATGGGCTGATGCGCGTTAATGACTAACATCGGTTCGCCAGTGGCAGATTTCGAGCCTTTAATGGCAAAGGCATTACTACCTTCTCCGGTAAAGCCAGGTAGTGAGGGAATAGAACCATCTAAAATCTTAGGTAAGGTTTTATCCACACCACAGAAGATCGCCACAGAGAACATCGTAGTAGCGATGTAGTCCTCTAATGCGATTGGAAATACATGTTTGTTCAATATTTCAGCTGGATGCGCCTTTCCATAGGCTTCTAAACCCATTAGGTACCCCTGCACTAATTGCAAGAACTTAGGATCCATCGACTTAATCTGCTGATCGACTACTTTGCGCGTATTCAATAGACCAAAAACAAAATCTACCGGCGCCCCTTTCTTGCCTAAATAAGTACCCAACTTACCCTTCCCAGTTAGAATCAGCGTTTGAATCGTTTTAAAGTCATCCTCTGAATGGGCATAGGCTAAGCCAAAGGCAACTTCTGGATCCGTAGGCGCGAAAATATGGGGTACCCCATAGACATCGCGTGCGATGGTTATCTTATCCTTTCGAATCAGAGGTTGCTGTGCTTGAACTAGTAAGGGTAAAAGGCAAAGAGCGAGATGTTTGAATTTCATTAATTTGGTTTTGCAAGTAAGTTAGCTAATAAGCGGTAAGCGCCAGGAACACCGGCTGGTATTTCGCGGAAGAACACAAGTCCCGTATAGATGAATTGTCCTTTTCCGTATTTAGTCACAGCGATGTTACCCTTGTTCTCGGATTCATTTGGATCAGAGAATCCTAAAGGAAACTCGAAATGGGTATCCGGGGTTTCGGCCGTGTAAATACTGCGTTCTTGAATCCAGTCTTCGAAATCTTTTTCTGTGATTTTGTTCGGGCTGTTTAGCAATGCGTGAGTCGGAAGTAGAAAATGTGGCTTTGCCTCTTCTTTTGTAATCCGGTTACGAGTTACTTGCAACGGATAAGGTGACATGCTCGACTTCATGGGTCCTAAGAAACTCGCTGTATTGTATTGCACCACGTAATTTCCCCCGTTCTCGATGTATTTCATGATTTCGGGATAGGCATTCGCCCAATAGTCATTCGTATTATAGGCTCTCACACCTGTCATGACTACATCGTACTTCTTTAAGTTCCCTGCCGTCAAGTCTTTCTCAGTTAAGAAGTCTACCTCATAGCCCATCTGTTTTAAACCTTCCGGTACTTTATCGCCAGCGCCCTTGATGTAGCCTAAGCGATTACCTTTCTTGACAAAGTCAATATGCAGTAAGCTCAAATTTACGGGAGAGAAGTAGCGTTGCGTAGGAATATGGGCATATTCGATGGTTTGTATTTCCAAAGAATCTACCCATTGCTCATTTCCAGAGCTGATATGCAATTGCAAATTAGCGCTTAGCTTTCCTTCTTTCAGGCTTGCTTCAGAGAACGAAATAGGCCATTCGCGCTTTTCCCCTGCTTTCATGCCCTCTTTCAGTGGAATAAGTGCCAAAGAGGTTCCACTAGATTTTACGTCTATGCTGCCTGGCTTTAATGCGGCCATCGCTGTGATGGCGATTTGGATGGTTTTAGTAGCTTTGCTTCCCTTTGGTAACAAAACGACATTAGAACTGAGGGTGAAGACCGTTTTAGGGCTGATGGTGATAGGTTGCAGGATTTCTCCTTTTACAGGATCTACGATCAATTCTTGTACTGGTCTTTCTACTTTAAATTCCTCTCCTTGAATAGTGAAAGTAGCTTTCGCTGTGTAAGCTGGATCTACGCGAGCCTGCCCTATTTTTTGCTGGTCTGACACATTAAAGTGTCCAGTAGATTTTGTTTGTTGAATCCAATAGGGTTGTGTGATCGCCGCGGAGGCCGTGATACTGCGTTGTAAAGGGTATTTTTTGTAGGGCTGTAGTTTGCCTGCAAATGTGGTGTCTTGTCCAGCGAATGATACGGATACATTCTCAACTGAAATAGGTGCACGCACAATAAATTCAGTCTTAATGTTCAGTTTTTCGCCTGTGGCAATGATTCCTTGAGTCGTTGTTGCGCCTAAGTAAATTCCCGCCGCTTGTACTACCCAAGCATCGATTTCTGCTATTTTTTTCTGCGTCCAAGGGCTCGAAGGAAGCGCTTTGATGGATTTTTTAAGTCCAATTAAGGGTAAAATACTTTCGTATGGTTTTGATGGATTGTAAGCTGCAATGATAGGCGTGATTAACGCGTCAATACTCGGATTCACTCGATTCCAAGACGCATCTACCCCATCCCACAAATTTTCTTTAGGAGCTTCTCCACCAAGTGTAGCGAAATATTCAGTGCTTCGTCCTCTATCTACTGCAAAACCAAAACCCTGTGACTTGTGCTGGCTTCTACTGAAAGCAGCTAATTCACCCGTGCTTTGGCCTAAAAAAGGTAAATAATCACCTATATCAACTTTGAATTGCGAATCACTAATGGTCGAATTTCCTGGTGATCCAGGGAAACGGAAGGTATTCCATAACAAGCGTTTTGCCTGCCAAACGTCCACTCCCTGCTTTAATTGTTCCGGGAACATCTTCGGATCAGCCGCTGCTTTATAAGCTTCGATTGCTAATGCCGCGGAGGCCGAGTGATGGCCGTGGCCGGCTCTTGCATCCGGTGGGAAGCGGGTAAAAATGATATCAGGGCGCGTTTTACGGATCACCCACACTAAATCAGATAGAATTAAATTCTTGTCCCAAAATCCCAACGCCTCATCTGTTGATTTTGAAAAGCCAAAATCAAATGCCCGCGAAAAGTATTGATTCGCCCCATCGATGCGTCTCGCTGCCAGTAATTCTTGGGTTCTAATTAATCCTAAAGGTACGCCTTGTTCGTCTCCGATGAGGTTTTGGCCACCATCACCTCGTGTGCAAGCAAAATAGTTAGTCTCCCAATGTTGTTGCTGTGCAAACCACGTTAACATGTGCGTACTTTCATCGTCCGGATGCGCTGCTACGTGTAGTACGGAGCCTAACACCCGTAATTTTTTCAAGTCCTCGCCCAGCTGAGCGGCATTGCGTTGTTGTGCGAATGCAGGAATGGCCAATAAGGCAAGTAGAATAATCTTTTTCATTAGCTTAACATAGTTCGGTTCCAAGGTCCACGGTAATTTCTCGCGAGTAAAGCCGTCGCTTCGGGATCGTTTAAGACTGTTTTTGTTCCCGGATCATATGAAAGTGGACGACCTAATTTCATCGAAAGATTAGCTAAAATACATGATGCCGTAGAGATATGTCCCTCTGAGATATCTGCAATGGGTTTCGACCCTTTATCAATCGCGGCTAAAAAATCCAACATGTGCCCCCTAGTGGCAGGCGCAGCATTTAATTCGATCCGGTCTTCTTTTAAATCTTCCGGGTATTTCTCCTTTTCATAAACGACATCCATGTGCAATTTAGGTGCTTTAGAATCCGTAGGCGTAAAATCGTATTTCATAGTACTCATCCGCAAGGTCCCTTTTTCCCCGTAAATGGTTAATCCCCACGGATATTCTGGGTCTGGAGGCGTGCCCCAGGTTCTATGTTGCCAAACACAATTCAAGCCATTATATTCAAATACGGCAGTTTGGGTGTCGGCGATGTTTGATTTACCTTCTTTTTGGACATAAATACCTCCTTCAGAACTCACCCGATTAGGCCAGCCTAGATCTAACATCCAACGTGCCGTATCAAACATATGAATGCACATGTCGCCCATAATTCCATTTCCATATTCCTCAAAAGTTCTCCACCAGCGCGTATGTGGCAAGCCGTCATAAGGACGTAAAGGGGCTGGTCCTGTCCACATTTCATAATCAAAAAAGTCCGGCACCGCCTGCACAGGAGGATTTCCGTTATTTCGCATATGGTAGTAGCAATACATTTCTACATGGGCGATTTTACCCAAAAGACCTTTGTCAACAATCTCCTTTTTTGCCTGAATTAAGTGAGGCGTACTTTTTCGTTGCGTTCCTACTTGAACCGTTTTACCGTGTTTTCTGGCCATCGCGACCATCGCCTCTCCCTCTAAAACATCGACTGATATCGGTTTTTGCACATACACGTGAGCGCCGGCTTTCACCGCATCAATCATCTGCAAAGCATGCCAATGATCTGGGCTTCCCACAATGGCGATATCTAATTCATTTTCCTTCAATAATTGGCGGTAATCGCCGTAGAGTTTAGGTGTTTTTCTAGAAGTTTGACGTGCTGCTACCAGCTTTCCTGCTTCGGTTAACATGTTTCTATCTGGATCGCAAAGGGCCACCACTTCTACAGGCGCTACCTGCATCAATCGGAATAAATCACTTTTTCCGTACCAACCTGCACCGATAAGTGCAACGCGATAAGGTTTAGCTGGATTGACTAAATCTAATCCATAAGCTCCAAAGGTCGACAAAGCTAAGGCAGCCGAAGCCCCCTTCATAAAATGTCTGCGGTTAATGTTAAATGTGTTCATAGGATGATAGTTACAACCGATTCAGCCGGTATTTCTAGGTTTAGTTTTTCTACGCTAATATTTTTTTTGCGGCCCTCGTTTTGGATCAATAGCACTATTTTACCATCTGGACGCTTGAAAGCAGCTCCCTGGATACTTTCAGGAATCTCAAGGCCTACACGTATCGATCCCGCCGGGACAAAACGTGCCGCTTGCATAACAATATAATAAGATTGATTTCGAATGATATCCTGACCTGAAATGGTTAAAGCCCCTATACATTCTGTGCAACCTCCTGGAGTGTGCGGGCCATACGTGGGATCATTAGCTAAATTCCATTCAATAGCCGTTTTTGCGTGATTGTTCATCGCCCCCAAAATGACATTCTTCACATGCCACATAAAGTCTCCCGTAAAATCCCCCTTGCTACCCGTCCACTGTTCTGTAAAATAGACATCCTTATCTGGGTGTGCCGCTTTTACTTTACTCAAGGCAGAAATATCCCCATTGTATAAATGAAATGCAGATCCACTGACATATTTTCTAGTCTCGGGATCATTTAATAAATCGATGGCATATTCTGGATGATCACAATTATGATCATATACGATGATTTTTGTGAGGATATTTTGTTTTTGAAATACGGGTCCTAACGCTGTTTTGATAAATTTTGACTGCATTTCAGAACTCATGTACATGCTGGGGTTATTTCCTGGATGTAAAGGTTCGTTTTGGGGTGTTAGGGCCCAGATAGCAATACCTTCCTTCGCCATGGCTTGGATGTATTTAGCTAAATAAGTGGCATAGGTCTGGTAGTATTTTTCCAAAAGAGATCCCCCTTTACTCTCCCCATTATCCTTCATCCAAGTAGGTGGAGACCAAGGGGTCGCCATGATTTTAAAGGCTGGATTAATGGCTATAATCTGCTGCAAAACTGGGATTAAATCATTCTTAGAGGGATCTAAACTAAATTTCTTAGGTTTATCTTCGTAGGAAAAAACCGACGCATCTAAATCAGTGGCCCCCACGCCTATTCTCAATACAGAGATTCCATTCTTACCAAATAATTCCTGTAAAATGGCGGCTCTTTTTGCCGGTTCAAGTTGTTGTATTAGCTGAGCGCTTCCACCCGTTAGTGTGAAACCGAATCCATCAATACTTTGGAAAGTTTTTTCTGCGAATACACTGATTTTTGCGCCTTTGAAGTCGGATACAAGTTCGTCCGTTTTTTGAAAAAATGATTTTTGCTTGGGTAAACTGAGGAATACCTCTGCCTGTGAAAAACAGAATAAGGGCAAGCTTATCAGCAGTAATAGTTTTTTCATAGGTTTAAATTTCATTAAAGGTATCGAATATTTCCAAAAAAATAAACCGCCTTTTTTAGGGGCGGTTTATAGATAGTCAAAGAGTCCGAAGTCCGTAGTCAGTAGTAAAATAAGGTCCCGGAATAATTCCCTCCGGACTATTAATCCTTTTTCTTTTTCATGGATGCTCTATGACTCGAATGAGATTCATGTGCATCTAATCCGATAAGTGTGACTGAGCCACCACCATTTTCATAATTAAGTTTAAAGATCTCTAAATTTTCCATCACCGAGTGATCGACTAATCGTGTTTTGGAAAGATCAATAGTCACTTTAAATCCGGATGGAATGGCATCTAATTTACGCTTAATGCCTAGGTAGTTACTGAAAACAGCGGCATCTGAAATTTCAATTAAATAGGCCTCATTCGTGAATGAAACCTCTGTGGGAGCGCTGAAAATGGCTTTTAATGGCTTTCCATTAAATAAGTTGACTAAAATTTCTGCCAAAATTCCGGCGCCTATACCCGCTAATAAATCGATGGCTAATGTGAAGATAATTGTGACCAAAAAGATTAATAACTGCTCCTTCCCTTTCTCTAAAGTATTAATAAACTCTTTAGGATGGGTTAATTTAATTCCCACGGTAATTAACATCGCGGCTAATGCTGTATTAGGAATTAATTCAATTAATTGAACGCCTACTAGAACAAAGGCTAACATAAAAAATCCATGGAAGAAGTTAGCCCAACGTGTTTTGGCCCCATTTGCAATATTAGCGGAGGAACGCGCAACCTCTGAAATCATGGGTAAACCACCTAGAATTGCAACAAATGTATTTCCAATACCGATGGCAATTAAATCCTGGTTCGCATCTGATTTGCGTTTAAATGGGTCTAACATGTCCATTGCTTTTACGGTCAATAGCGATTCTAATGAGCCCACTAGGGCGAACATGATGACAAATTTGATAAAAGTTCCTGTCTGAGCGACACCATCGAATGAGGCATTTATTTTAAGACTATCGACTAAATTGCCTATTTGTACTAAAGCATACCCGGGCTCTGTTTTTTGAAAATTGAGGAATAATTCAGCAGGAATAGCAATCGCCAAAACCATTAAGGGTGCTGGAATTTTTTTAATTATTGGATGAGTGAGGTAAGGCCACCCCACCATAATGAGTAAACTGATGGAACCAATTAAAGTGGCTTTGGGATCCCAATTAGAAATAAACTCGGGAATGGAAGCGAATAATTCCAAAGGCTCCTTCCCTTTAGATAAGATTGGATTAACATCTAAAAAAACGGGAATTTGCTTTCCAATAATGATCAAACCAATCGCCGCAAGCATCCCGTGAACCGCAGACAATGGGAAGAAATCCATTAATTTTCCGAGTTTGAAAACTCCAAAAAGGATCTGAACTAAACCAGCAATTACCATGGCGCCAAGCGCTAAATGCCAGCCTTGTTCTCCCCCTCCAAATTCTGCTACAGACCCGGCTACTATGACAATTAACCCTGCTGCTGGGCCTTTAATAGTTAAACGCGATCCACTAAATAAGCTGACAATGATACCGCCGACAATGGCAGTTAACAATCCCATGATGGAGGGAAAATCTGATGCTTTCGCAATACCTAAACTTAAAGGAAGTGCTAATAAAAAAACCGTAAAACCTGATGTTGCGTCTGACGCCAGATTCTGTTTTAAACCGGCAAGGCCGTCTTTAGGTAATTCTAAATTATTCTTCATTTGTTTTGGCAACTCAAAGTTATTAAAAATATCGCTTAGAAATTTCAGCGGGTGGTCATTAATTGAAAGCCCGTGAAATAAAAAGTTCCATAAAACCTTAGTCGTCTGACTCGGTTTTATGGAACAATAGAGTGATATTTTAACTTAATCTGAGTATCCTGCTCAGAAATACCCGACTACTTTAGCGATGATAGGTATTCCACCATATCTCTAATTTCTCTTTTGCTCATCAGGCTTCCCATAGGCGGCATGCCGGAAGGCATGTTTTCCCTTGATTTAACGCGAGAAACTTTAATGCGTAATGGTTCAGCATCATTTGTCTTTAATTGGATTTCATCGGCTGTTTCTGAGATAATGGATCCTGAAACTTCTTGGCCATCCGTTAAAACAAAGTTTATTGTACCATATCCTGGCGCAATGCGCGCACTTGGTTCGATTAAGGCTTGCAATAATTGCTCTCTCGTTAAACGTGACGCCACTCCTTTTAAGTTAGGCCCCACATTCGTGCCCTCTCCTCCTACGATATGACACCGAACACATTGCACAGTTGAATTGTATTGGAAGATATTTCGTCCGTCTACAACAGAGCCCCCGAACAAGGCTTCTTTGTATTCATCTGTCAAGGTTCCTTTTACTTTTAGGGCATCTAATTTTGCGATTAGCTTTTGCTCATTCGAGGCTTCCACCGCTTCCATTAGATCCAATTTAATACCTGTTGGCAATTTGTTATCGACCATTTTTTCGATTAAATCGGCTAAAATCGCAGAGGTATTCGTTGGCTTCATTTTGGCCATACTTTGTAATAAAGCCTGTTGTTCAGATTGAGATCCTTTGTCAAAAATAGGTTTTGTGATAGCAGGCAATTGAGACGCTGCGATTTCAATCTTATTTAAATTACTCAAGGCGATGCCTCTCACATTTTTATCTTCATCATTCATTCCTTTTTCTAACAATGAAGCTAGTTTAGGAGAATTTAAATCTGTTAGAGAACTTAATAAAGCGGCTCTTACTTTTGCATTAGGGTGTTTTTGGAAAAGTTCAATCTCTAAGTCCGAAAAATCCTTCAATTGCAACTCCGCAATCAACTTTGCCGTCGCTACTAACACATCAGGATTTTCTGAGGCTAAGAAGGACGGAATCTTGGATTGAATTCGAGCAAGGACATCCGCTGGATTGCGCTCTAATGGACCTCTATGGCGACCATCTACGCGATCCATTACCGAAGGATTAGCCCAAGAACCTAAGGTTGCAATCGCTTCTGCTCTCAAAGCCTCAGGAATGCCATTTCTTTCCGAATAAGCAATTAATAAATCAATCTCTTTTACCGTTCCCACACGCAAACAAGCGTTAATCGCTCTTCTAATAATAACTTCTGAGCTAAACCTAGGGTTCCCTAAAGTAGCTGCTAATGCCGGCAAAGCAGCAGGAATGGATTCGTCATCATTAATCGCTCTCGCCGCTTCAGCAACGATGTACTCATCTGAATCAGCTAAAAAAGCTTGTACACCTGGATGTGCTAAACGGCGTAAAACAAGCACTGCAGCGATGCGCAATGAACGGTTAGGCGAGTTTTGTAAAGCTAACATCGGTTCCGCTTTTCCGATTCTGCTTAAAGCTAACACAGCCGCATGGCGGATGTATATATCTTTATCCGCATTTCTTTCGATTTGCTGCAATAAAGCTGGAATTGCCTTTTCAGATTTAACTCGTCCTAAAGCTTGAGCTGCAAAAAAGGCTACTCTTGGATTAGCAGATCCAACTAATGGAATTAGCTGATCAGCAGCTGAGGAATCAAAAATATCACCTAAAACCTTAGCTGACTGTGCTACAATCTCCTCGTCAGAATCACCTAATAGTGGTGAAATGGATTTAGCGGCTTTAATTTGGCCTAAACCCCAAATCCCATGAACTCTTGCTAACTGATTCTCCTTTTGCTGTACAGCCTTCTCAAAAATAGCTGTCGCCTTTCTCTCCGCTAATTCATATTGAGCCTTCAAGCGAACACGTTGATCCGAATAGAATAGTAAATCATACAAAGAGGTTAAACTTTGCTTCGAATAATCTTGTTGAATGTATTTTTTTGTCTGCTCGCGCTCCGCTTTCAAGTCATTTTCCTTCTCCTCCACATCAATCTTCCAAATACGTCCATAGTTTTTCGTATCCCATCCAAAGATCCAATCTGACGCATACAATGCTCCTTCTGGACCAAAGCGAATACCGGTAGGTAGAATCCCTCTAATGACATCTTCTTCTGAATTGAAATCGAAAGATGCCCCTTTCGGTTTTAAATCAAATGCCCAAATGTGTGAATTGTTCGCATTTCCAACGAATTCTACCAAGAAGAATTTATTTAACCAGCGTTTACCTAGCGCCGTTCCTGGGTTCCAAAGCATACCAGTAGGTCCGTTGTGGAAATTGCGAATGGGAGGAATGATATAGGCGGCTTGCCCATCCCAACGTGGCACATATAATTTCTCATCCATCCAAACTTTGTACAAATTATTGCGAGGATCGGTATACTTTCCATATTGCCAATTCGAACGCCATCCAGCATCAGATCCCTCCACCACGTGTACTAAACGCTCACTTTCACCTGGATGATCCCCATCATTATCTGAGCTGATTAAATTACCATAGTTATCAAAAACGAACTCATGCGTGTTACGCAAGCCACTTGCATATACTTCAAATTCAGATCCATCTGGATTCGATCTTACGATGACCCCTGAGTTAGGATGCTTGTAATTCTTTCCATCTTTTGCCGTGATATTAGCGCCTATGTCCCCTATTTGCCAATAAATCTTTCCATCAGGCCCCTCTGTCAAACCAGACATGCCATGACCTCCAAAACCAATGTGAACCGCATAGCCTGTGGAGATAGATTCTGGATTTTTCCACTGTCCATTATTGTGTTTCAAACGCATTAAATCTGGCCCAATCGCCACAAATGCATCTTTTTTACGCACTAATAAACCACCAGCTACGTCTGTTACCTCTTCATTAAAACCATTGAATACTCTGGTGGATTGATCTGCATAGCCGTCCCCGTTTAAATCCTCTACCTTGTAGATTTCCTCTTTCTCCACTTTTAAATCCAACCAATCATGTGATCCGTCGCCATTCAAATCAGGTAACCAGGTATTTTTTGCACTGTTTTCCGGAGCAAAATTGCGGCGTAAGAAGGCTCTTCTATCCTCTACCGATTGAAAACCAATCGATTCAGTCATCCAATCCCGGTGGCCACGAATGTCAAATTCTGAGGCCTTGTTTCGGTTCGTACTATTAACAAAAATAGCTCCTTTGTCATCCACCGCAATGGCGACTGGATCCTGTAGCAGGGAATCAGAGGCCCACAAATCGATTTTCAACCCAGGAATAATCTTGATGGGTTGTTTGTCCTTTATAGCTTTCGCGTTTTCGACCACCTTATTTTGATCCTCATAGATTATTTTAACGGTATCATCTTTGCCTTGTTTGCTACAAGACCAGAGTGAAATCAAGGTGCAGGAATAGAGTAATAAACGTTTCATAGGTGTAATTAATTTTCTTCGTCCATCATACTGCGGCGTTGTTTAGCGGCCTGTTTGGTGGTTTTAAATCGATAATTAAAAGTTAAATTAACAGATCTTAATCGTCCTTGCGATTGTCCGCGGGTAAAAAATCCTGATCCATCTCGAGGTTCAATAAATCTTGATTCGTAGCGGTTAATTCGCGAGTTAAAGATATCTAAAATACTCAAAGTTAGTGTACCATTTCCTTTCATTATATCCTTAGAGGCTGATAAATCCATCCAAGCCATATAACCTCGAGAACCCTGTGGTGTTAGTTGGGGAGCTTCGTAGTTCGCTCTTATTTGAAAATCAGTGACTCCTAGTTTAATGCGGGAACTATGTCTGACAAACCATGAATAGGTATCACTTTTAAAGGCTGCATTTATATTAGAAGCATCCGCGATGGCCCTAAAGGCATTCAAACTTAAATCTGCCTTGTATGACTTCGTAAAATTCCATGAACTAGCTACTTCTAGTCCCATCGATTGCAGATCAGAAATATTAGCAGGTAAAGTTCTAGAAAATCCAAGTGTATCTACTGTTCGAATACGCTCAATTTTTCCAGTGGTTTGTCGGTAATACAGGGAGGTGCTTATGCTACCTTTATCAAAATAAGTAAGGTGCCCTAAATCAAATGAATTGGTGAATTCAGGGTTTAAATTAGGATTACCGGAGAAGAAATTTCGGTTATCCGAAAAAGTCACAAATGGGCTTAAATCATTATAGGTAGGTCTTCTAACTCGTCTGGAATAACTTAATTGGAAGGAATTGTCTGGCGTGATAGTATAGGTAAAATGGGCACTAGGGAATAAATTAGCATAGTTTCGAGGGTTCTTCTCCTTTGTTCTTTCTAATTCAGTTTGTATATCGGTGAGCTCAGCCCGTAAGCCAAATTGATAGGAGAATTTATTCACCTTACTGCCTAAAATAGCGTAAGCAGCTGAAATGTTTTCTTGGTAGTTAAAGACGTTTTGTAAACCTTGAACCACCGTATATTCGCCCGAAGCTTGTCTCTCTGTTACGATAAAATCATTGATCATATCTCGAAAGCTGGTCCTCAATCCTACTTCAAATTTCCCGTCTTTGCCTATTGGATTCACATAATCAGCTTGCAATATCCATTGACGTTCGTATTCATCATTTAATGCTTTTTGATTTAAGGATTGCTCTGGAAAGTTAGATCCATCTGGTTTTTTGCCTATTTGTGTATACAATTGATCAGAACGCTCCCAATAATCTAAATAGCGTAAGTCAGCTGAGAACTCTTGACCTTTCTTTTTAAAACTCTTCTTAAAGGTCAATGCGTACTCTCCATTTGGTTCTGCTTCTTTTTCGTCTTGCTGGCGGTAGGTATCTGCAAATAATTCAGTCCCTTTGTAGTCAAGGTAATAAAAATCGGAAATTCGGCGTACATCTGTTCGTCTGTAAATGTAGGATGCCGTTAAAATAGTTTTGTCATTAAAGAAATAATCCGCCCCGCCTCGAACATTATTGACTAAACCGGTGACATTGTTTTGGGAGCGTTGTTCTAGGAAATTAGTCTGCTTGCCGGTATAAACTTCTTGGTAGATATTGCCTCTTCCTGGAGTTCTACGGTAGAAAGCTCCATAATTAACAAAGAAATTCAATTTGTTTTTGCGGTAGTTAACGATGGCTGTTCCTCCAAAATTCTCAGGATACCCGGAGGTTGTTTCAATGGCTCCATTGAAACCTTGGTTTTGATTTTTCTTTAAAACAATGTTAATAATACCAGCCATCCCTTCGGCCTCATAACGAGCAGATGGATTAGTGATAATCTCTACTTTGTCGATTAAATTTCCTTGTAAGGATTGTAAACCAGACGATCCATTGATGCCGGCTAACGTAGATGGCTTGCCATCAATTAAAATGCGCACATTATCGCTTCCGCGTAATTTAATGGCTCCTTCGGGATCTACTTGAATGGAAGGTAGATTGCCTAAAATCTCCGAAGCAGTGGCTCCTTTATTGGCTAAATCAGTTCCTACGTTGAATATTCGCTTGTCTAAGTTTAGTTCCATGGAGGCTTTTTGGCCCTTCACCACCACCTCATTTAAGGTTTGATTACTTTCCTTTACGCTGATTAAACCGAGATTAACAGAGGACGTAAAGGATTGATTAGCCATCTTCAGTGGCTCATAGCCTACGCTCTCGATTAATAGGTCATACACACCGGCCGCCACTTCCACCGTGAACTTACCTTTTTCATTTCCGATTGTCCCGGTGATTAGCGATGCACCTTTAAAAAGACGAATGCTTGAAAAAGGAACGTTTACTTCCCCTTGAATCTTGATTTTTGTTTGAGCAAATAAGCTTGAAACGCACAATAAGAGTAGTATCGGAAGAAGCCGAACTTTTTTCATACACTAGGTTTAGAATTATCTTGTAAGATAGAAAGACAATTTTATATAGTTTATACCCCCCTGACCCGATTTTATTCTTATTTTTAGACTAATTAACACTCGAATATGAAAAAAGTACTCCTGTTATTATTCATCACCTTTGTGAGTCTAGCGAATCCTTATCAAAATCAGGCGAAACGTGTCACTATTTACCGGGATCAATGGGGCATTCCACACATTTATGGTAAATCGGATGCTGATGCGGTTTTTGGACTCATGTATGCACAATGCGAGGATGATTTTGCTCGAGTAGAAATGAACTACATTGAGAAATTAGGGCGTATGTCGGAAATAAAAGGGGAAAAGGAACTCGCTTATGACTTATATATCAAGTTGTTGATTGATGAGAACGAGGCTAAGCATGAATACAAAACGAGCCCTCTTTGGCTAAAAAAACTTTTGAATGCCTACGCAGATGGAATCAATTATTATTTACAGAAGCACCCGGAGGTAAAACCCCGACTCATTACCCATTTCGAACCCTGGTTCCCCCTTTTATGGACGGATGGGTCGATAGGCGCTATTTCAACAGGCGATGTGACAGAGCAAGAAACGGCTCGTTTTTATGGATTGTCTTCGCAAGTGGCTAGTGTAAAATACCAAAATCCGGACGAGAAATTAACGGGTTCAAACGGATT
>JACCDS012332058.1_pt1 | contig 23929 bp, 23 predicted proteins | sample 7446441 | NCBI WGS metagenome assembly JACCDS01 (sample SAMN15323445, study PRJNA562643) | freshwater metagenome | isolation source: river surface water | place: USA:Blue River Watershed | collected 2017-08-17 | reverse complement strand
GCATATTCGACCGCTACCACCGCCCCCCCGCCAGCATGGCGGTGCTGGGCGACGATTCCCCTGGCTGGCTACCGAACCAGTTCGGCTATTCGCCCCTTGGCTGCAAAATGGATTTTCAATTTCCCATCGCCAAGCTGGCGCACTACGGCAAGCAAGAAGCCGAACTGGAAAATCACCCGAACCCATTTGCTCTGGTCACGCTGGCCTGGCTACAAACCCGCGCCACCCGCAGTGACATGAACACCCGCTATGCGCTAAAATGCAAGCTAATGCGCATGTTGCTGGCTCGGGAGTGGGACGCCAACCTGATTCGACAGTTTTTTCTGGTAATCGACTGGATAATGGCACTACCGCCCGTACTGGCGGAAAAATTAACCGCATTTGTCACCGAACTGGAAGAGGAACGCAAAATGGAATATGTCAGCTCAATTGAACGTGTGCTGTTGGCCCGTGAGCGGCAAGAAGGCCGCAACGAAGAACGCACCGAAATGCTGCTAAATCTGCTCACACTCCGTTTCGGCCCCGTGCCCGAAGCACGGCAAGCGCGCATCCGGCAGGCCGATCAGCAGCAGATTAAAGCATGGTTTAACCAAGCCAGTACCGCAGCCACGCTCGATGAGGTATTCCCGCCGTTGCCACACTAACCACCAGCAGGCAGCCCCTGCCCGCTGCCCAAGTGCCGCCTGAACCCTGGTGCCAGATAGCCGCGATGGTCGATGGCTGGGCGCCACAGAAATGACGATTCGTGCATGACCATAACCTAAAGACAACAAGGTTATCCCCCTGTTCCACGCCATTCTCTGGCACAATACCGCATACTTTTTCCCGCTTACTTTCTCTCCAACTAATTGGCCGCGATGAGCACCATTGAAACCCTGCCGCTGGAACATGGCTTTGCCCAATTGCCTGCGGCGTTCTACACCTTTTTGCCGCCCACGCCGCTCCCGAGTCCGACGCTGGTGGCAGCGAGCACCCACGCTGCGCAATTGATCGGCTTGCCGCTGCACGAATTAAACCGGCCCGAATTCGCCAGTGCCATGGTCGGCAATGCCCTGCCCGAACGCGCCAAACCACTGGCTGCCGTGTATTCGGGCCATCAGTTCGGGGTTTGGGCCGGGCAGCTTGGCGATGGACGGGCGCTGCTGTTGGGTGATGTAACCCATGACAAGCGCCGCTGGGAGTTGCAACTGAAGGGCGCTGGCCCGACGCCCTATTCGCGCATGGGTGATGGACGGGCGGTGTTGCGTTCGTCGATCCGCGAATTTTTATGCTCCGAAGCCATGGCTGCGCTGAACATTCCCACTTCACGTGCGCTATCGATTGTCAGCTCCCCCCAGCATGTGATGCGCGAGCAGCCCGAGCCGTGCGCAGTGGTGACCCGCATGGCACAAAGTTTTGTCCGGTTTGGCTCGTTCGAGCACTGGTATCACCGCAACCGCGAAACCGAGCTCAAAATCTTGGCCGATTATGTGATCGACCAGTTTTACCCAGAATTGCGCTGGAATACCCTGCCCAATTCATCATTGCCGTATTTCAAGCTGTTGCAGGAAGTAAGCAACCGCACCGCCGAACTGGTGGCGCACTGGCAGGCGGTCGGCTTCATGCATGGGGTACTGAACACCGACAACATGTCGATTCTGGGCATTACGCTCGATTACGGCCCGTTTGGCTTTATGGACGCGTTTGACCGCGAGCACATTTGCAACCACACCGACCAAAACGGGCGCTATTCGTATGCGATGCAGCCGAGAATCGGCCAGTGGAATTGCTTTGCCTTTGGCCAGTGCATGCTGCCTTTGATCGGCGATGTTGAATCGACCCAGGCCGCACTGGCCGATTATGAAGCGGTGTTTGCCGACAAGTATCTGGCGCTGATGCGCAGCAAGCTCGGTTGGCGCGCCGAATTGGAGGGTGATGCGGAATTGATCGAGGCATTACTCGATTTGATGCAAAAAAACCACGTTGACTACACCCTGTTTTTCCGCCGCCTGTGCGATTTGGCGCTTGATTTGCCGCAACACGATGGCCCATTGCGCGAGTTGTTCATCGAACCGGCAGCGTTTGACGGCTGGGCCAGCCAGTATCGGCAACGCTTGCAACAAGAAAATAGCCAAGATAGTGCGCGACAGTTTACAATGCGCGCCAGTAACCCCAAATTTATTTTGCGCAATTATCTGGCCCAACAGGCGATTGAAAAAGCGCATATGGGAGATTTTTCTGAAGTGCAACGACTGTTAAAACTGCTGGAGCATCCGTTTGACGAACAGCCGGAACTGGCCCATTATGCTGCCCTGCCGCCTGATTGGGCCGGTGATGTGGCGGTGAGTTGCTCATCGTAAGCTATGCCAACCTGATTACAATCTAATTACAACCTGATCACAACCTGATCACAACCTGACCACAACCTGACCATGAGCAAAATTGCCAAAAGCGATGAACAATGGCGTGCCGAGCTTGATCCGCTGTCCTACCAGGTCACGCGTCATGCCGCCACCGAACGCGCCTTCACCGGCCAATACTGGGATCACCACGAGGCTGGCATTTACACTTGCGTTTGCTGCCAAACCCCGCTGTTTGCCTCGGATGCCAAATTCGATTCCGGCTGCGGCTGGCCCAGCTATTTCAAGCCATTAAACCCGGATCATGTGACCGAGATTACCGACCGCAGCCATGGCATGCTGCGTACCGAAATCATCTGCAAGGTGTGTGACGCGCATCTGGGCCATGTCTTTCCTGACGGCCCACCGCCCACCGGCTTGCGCTATTGCATCAATTCGGCCTCGCTGACCTTTTCCCCACTTTCCGATTTGGTTTAAGCCATGAAATTCCTGTTTGATTTTTTTCCGGTATTGCTGTTTTTCATCGTCTTCAAACTGGCCGGTGTGTATCCTGAAGTGGCGCAGCCGCTGGCGCAACAGTGGTTGGGTGGCCTGGTGTCGGACGGCACAATCGACAAAACCCAGGCCCCGGTACTGTTGGCCACCGCGATTGCGGTACTGGCCACCGCCTGCCAGATCGGCTACCTGTTTTTGCGCAAAAAAAAGGTCGATGGCATGCTGTGGGTGTCGGCCTTTGTGGTGACGTTCTTCGGCGGACTGACCATTTATTTCAATGATGAAGCGTTCATCAAGTGGAAGCCGACCATGATTTTCTGGAGTTCGGCAGCAATGTTTGCCATTACCCAGTTGGTTTTCAAGAAAAATCTGATCCGGGAAATGATGGGTGCGCAGTTTGATATGCCAGAAGCGATCTGGACCCGGTTGCTGCTGGTCTGGATCGGCTTTTTTGTGACGATTGGCATCATCAACTGGCTGATGGCATTTGTGGTGTTTGCCCACAAGGATCAATTTGGCTCATGGGTCAGTTTTAAAACCTTTGCCATGCCGGTCATCACGTTTGTATTTGTGATCGCGCAGGGCCTGTCACTCTCGAAATACATGAAACTGGAAGAAGAAGCGCCATGAATACCGAACGCCTGGAAAAAATTCGCACCCGCCTAAGCGGAACTTTTGCCCCGCTGGAGTGTCTGGTGGAAGACGAGTCGCACCTGCACATTGGCCATGCCGGAGCCGCTTCCGGCGCGGGCCACTTCCGTTTGCGCCTCGTTTGCACCCAATTTGAAGGATTAAATCTCGTCAGACGGCAACGTCTGGTGTATGATTCTGTCCGCGATATGATGAACACAGAGATTCACGCACTGAGCATGACCACTCTGGCCCCGTCAGAACTTTGATTTACTTTTTGATATTTTAGGAATGAAATAATGACTTTACAACCTGCACGCCTGCTCGTCGCGTTGATTGCTGCTGTTGCCCTGCCTGTCTTCGCCCAAAACCTCGCCGTGGTCAACGGCAAAAAAATCCCATCTTCGGCAGCCGATGCCATGGTCAAACAGGCAGTGGCCCAGGGCCAGCCTGACACCCCGGAACTGCGCAAAGCGGCCAAGGATCAACTGATCAATCAAGAAGTTCTGTTTCAGGAAGCCGAAAAGCAAGGCTATGGCAAGAAGGAAGAAGTCAAGCAACAACTGGAACAGGCGCGTCATTCGATCGTTATTCGTGCCATGCTGCAAGATTACTTCAAAAAGAATCCGGTGAGTGAAGCGGCTATCAAGGCCGAATACGACAAGTTTGCCGCCCAAGCCACCAAGGACAAGGAATACAATGCGCGTCACATTCTGGTAGAAAAGGAAGAAGACGCCAAAGCCATCATCACCAAACTGAAAGCCGGTGAAAAGTTTGAAGACCTGGCCAAGCAATCGAAAGACCCGGGTTCTAAGGACAACGGTGGCAAGCTCGATTGGGCACCGGCCGCCAATTATGTACCGGAATTTGGCAACGCCCTGCGTGCCCTGGCCAAGGGTGGTTTGACCGAAACTCCGGTCAAGAGCCAGTTTGGTTTCCACGTGATCAAGCTCGATGATGTGCGCGACGCCAAGGCCCCGAGCCTGGAAGAGCTGAAGCCACGTATCTCGCAAGGTTTGCAACAGCAAAAATTCCAGGAACTGCAAGAGGCCCTGAAGAAAAAAGCCAAGATCGACAATTAATTTGGTTTGACTTTGATTCAGATCGAACTTAATTTTTGGCAAAAGGCGGGGCGCAAGCCCCGTTTTTCATTATGGACAAATTACGTGCAATGTCTGCCTTTGTGCAGATTGTGGAAAGTGGTAGCCTGACGGCTGCGGCCAACAGTGCCGACTCGTCGCTACCGGCCATGGTGCGTCTGTTGGCAGCACTGGAGCAGGAATTGTCGGTACGGCTACTGAACCGCACCACGCGCCGCATGGCCTTGACCGACGAGGGGCGCGAATACTATGAACGCTGCAAGCGGATTTTGGCCGAGGTGGAAGAAGCCGAAGAGACGCTGAAAAATTCACGCGGCGGTGCCCCGCACGGGCGCTTGCACCTGACTGCGCCAACCACATTTGGCCGGATGCACATTGCTCCGCTGGCGCGCCAGTTCACCCAACTGCACTCGGGCCTGTCGGTTGATTTGTTGTTGGTTGACCGGGTGGTGAATTTGCTCGACGAAGGTCTTGATTGCGGTATTCGCATCGGTTCCCTGCCCGATTCATCACTGGTGGCGCTTCGAGTTACCGAAGTACAACGCATACTCGTTGCCAGCCCGACCTATCTGGCCGAACATGGCATACCACAACACCCGCGTGATTTGACAAACCATGCCTGCATCCGATTTTCGGCCATGGGCGCAAACCACGAATGGAGTTTGTTCGAGCAGGGGCGCAAGCTGGCCGTGCCGGTTGGCGGCCCACTCTCGGGCAATGCTGCCGATCCGTTGATCGACGCCTGTGTCGCTGACATGGGGATTGGCATGTTTTTGTCGTATCAGGTTGCCCCCTTGGTGGAACAGGGCAAATTGCAGATGGTGTTGCAGGATTTTTATCCACCACCGATTCCGGTCAGCGTTATCTACCCGCATGCCAAATTGCTGCCGAACCGAACCCGGCTATTTGCGCGCTGGCTGCAAGAACAAATTCCGAAACGGGTGCCACCGATTGGCAGCAAGGTATAATCAATAGGACTTACGCAAAATAGTCCCAGCAAGGCGCGCTGCCGCAGGCAGTACGCCTGTACGGCAAGGCGGCGCAACGCCGCTGGGGCGGTTTTGCGTAAGTCCTAATCAACTACCAGCAACCACCACCCCGTGAGGCCCCATGCCCGTTACCGCCCACCGCACCATTGCATCGAACCTTGCACCAGATGATCACCCCTACCTGTCCGGTGCCTGGACCCCGCTGCATGAAGAAATCGACTTGATCGATCCGGAAGTGATCGGCACAATCCCGCATGACATTGATGGCGTTTACCTGCGCAACACCGAAAATCAGGTAATGCAGCCACTGGGGCGCTACCACCCGTTTGATGGCGACGGCATGCTGCATGCGATCACGATTGCCAACGGACGGGCAGAATACCGCAACCGGATCGTGCCAACCGACAGCTTGTTGGCCGAACAGCAGGCTGGGCAGGCACTGTGGGCTGGCTTGCTTGAATCGCCGAAAAAATCACTGCGCCCGGGGGTGGGCGTGACAGGCCACCTGAAAGATGCCTCATCGACCGATGTGGTGGTGCATGGCGGCATGGCACTATCGACCTTTTACCAGTGTGGTCAGGCTTGGCAATTCGATCCGTTTACCCTCGAATGCCACGGCCCGGCCAGTTGGGTGCCACAAGGCGGCATTTCGGCCCATTGCAAGACCGACCAAGCCAGCCGGGAATTGCTATTTTTCAACTACAGTGCCAGTGCCCCGTATCTGCACTATGGCGTACTCGATTATCAGGGGCAGCTTGGCCACTATGTCCCGCTTGATTTGCCCGGCCCGCGCCTGCCGCACGATTTGGCATTTTCTGCCAATTACACCATTTTTAATGACTTGCCCCTGTTTGCCGATCCGAACCGACCGGCACCGGCAAAATACGCGATTCAGTTTCACCCGGAACTGGCCTCGCGCTGGGGCTTGTTGCCACGCCACGGCCAGCCAAATGAAATGCGCTGGTTCGAGTCAAAACCGACCTATGTGCTGCATTTTTTAAATGCCTATGAAGAGGGTGACGAAGTCATTTTGGACGGTTATTTTCAGGAACAACCGATGCCAGCCGGCCCCAGTCCGCATACCCCGCAGGTTAGCCCCGAATACGCACGCATGATGCTGTTTCTCGACCAATACGCATTTCAACCGCGCTTGCACCGCTGGCGTTTCAATCTAAAAACCGGCCAAACCAGCGAAGCCCACCTTGATGAGCGGTTGCTCGAATTTGGCACCTTCAATCAAAATTATGCCGGGCGCAAATACCGTTATGCGTATAGCGCGATTCCCGAGCCGGGCTGGTTTTTGTTTTGCGGGGTGGTCAAACACGACCTCGATACCGGAGAGAGCAGCCAATACCGGTTTGGCCCGAACCGCTTTGGCAGTGAAGCACCGTTCGTGCCGCGCATCAATGCGCGCGATGAAGATGATGGCTACCTAATTTCATTCGTGACTGACCTGAACACCCATCGTTCTGAATGTGTGTTGCTCGACGCCAAAAACATCAGCGCCGGGCCGGTGTGCCGCATCCTGTTGCCGCACCAAATCAGTAGCGGCACCCATGCCTGCTGGGCCGATGGGGCGGCGATTCGGGCGGCACAGATGGCCGTTTAACCAGCGGCGGGTGCCCCATGTCGCGTCAGGCGGGCGGCGGGCAGCGCCTTGCCCGGCACGCCGCGCCTTCTGGCCAGTTCAAACGCTTATTACACCCTATTAAACGCTTAGGACTTACGCAAAACCGCCCCAGCGGCGTTGCGCTGCCTTGCCGTACAGGCGTACTGCCTGCGGCAGCGCGCCTTGCTGGGACAATTTTGCGTAAGTCCTAACGCTATTAAACGCTATTCAAACTGCTTGCGAAAATCGGCAAACTCTTGTTTTAGCTGGGCCAATTCTTCTCGCAACTGGTTCACCTGCTGTGCCAGACTGGCCGCACCATTGCCACCTGTGCCAACCACCGGCGTACTACCCCAGGCAGCCGCCACTTCTTGCTGCACCAGGTTTTCATCTCCGGCCAGCAAATGCGCATAGCGTGGTTCCTTGGTGCCCGGAGCCACTTCCAGCCGGGCCACCAGCGGTGGATATTTGTCGATCAAAAACTGCAAGGCGCGTTCACAGTCGGGCACCGAAGCAAATTCATGCAAGCGACCGGTTCTGGCGCGAATTTCACCGCCGGTTTGCCAGCCGCGCAACATCAACACGGTTAACACCGCCAGCTTATCCTGTTCCAGATTCCATTTGATGCGCAAGCGGTGTTCATATTTGATCACACGCGCCCCGGCCTGCCGCACTTCGGCCACGTATTTGGCCACGATCAGACGATCGAGCACTTCCTGCACCGTGGTTTCCGACAGATTCATTACCGGGTGCCGACTGGAGACTTGATTGCAGCCATTGGTCAAGCTATTTAACGACATCGGATACACATCGGGCGTCAGGATTTCCTTTTCGGCCAGTGTCGCCAACACGCGGATCTCAAACGCATCAAAGATTCCATCTTGCATCATGTCCTCCCGTTTTCTCCATGCTTTTCACCAAGCCCGGCACCGGCCCGCTCCAGCCCACCTCGGCCCGCTTTGAGCACTACCCATCAATGCTTATGGCAGCATGCGCTGCCGTCTGGCTTCATACAAACACACACCGGCTGCCACCGACACATTCAAACTCTCAACCGCGCCACACATCGGCACGGACACCAGCAAATCACAGGTTTCTCGCGTCAGGCGGCGCATGCCCTCGCCTTCCGAACCCATCACCAGCGCCACACCACCGCGAAAATCGGCCTGATAAATGGTTTTTTCCGCATCGTCAGTAGTGCCAGTGAGCCAAATCTCGCGCTCTTTCAATTCGCGCAGCGTGCGCGCCAGATTGGTTACCGTCATATACGGCACAGTTTCTGCCGCACCGCTGGCCACCTTGGCCGCCGTGGCATTCAAACCTACCGCCCGATCCTTGGGCACTATCACCGCATGCGCCCCGGCTCCATCGGCCACGCGCAAGCACGCCCCGAGATTATGCGGATCGGTAATGCCGTCCAATACCAGCAACAGCGGCGGGCCTTCAATCGCATCGAGCAATTCATCGAGATTGCGCGCCAGCGAAACCGGTTCGGCCTTCATAATCACGCCCTGATGGCGGCGCGTGCCGACCATGGCATTTAAGCGCGCATCGTCGGCCATGATGATGCGCACATTGGAAGCTTTAGCCAAATGCAATAAATCCTGCATGCGCCGATCCACCCGCCCTGCATCGACGTAAATCTCTTCAATCGTGGCCGCTTCGTGACGCATGCGGCTGGTAACGGCGTGAAAGCCAAACATCAATTTATTTTTCATTCGATTCCTTCAAACCGGCCACCCACAACGGGCGCACCGGGTTCACTGATCAACTGGCTGCTCAATTGGCTGCTCAATTGGCAGACCAATTGGCAGACCAACTGCGCAACCCAGCGACGGCTCAGACTGGTGTCATAAGCCGCCGCTTAAATTCCTGCGCATATGTTTTTTGCGCTGATTGCACCTCATTTGCGCTTTTTGCGCCCGCTCGCACCATTGGCCTTGCCCGGTTTGGCCGCCTTGCCACCCTTGCCGTTACGACGAGCCGGGCCGCCATTGCGCTCATTGCTGCGCCCGTCCGTCTCGCGCTCGCCGCCACGGCCAAAATCATCACCGCGCACGGCGCGCCGCGCTGAAGGCAACAGGAATTCATCGCCCGGCACCAGTTTGTCCTTGCGCGCCGCCGGTTTGCCCAGCCCCGGCTGATTCGGTTCCACCAGCCGTAAATCAATCTTTCTCGCCTCCAGATCAACCCGGCTCACTTGCACCGTGACCCGGTCGGTCAATTGAAAACGACGCCCGGTACGCTCGCCGCGCAATTCATGGCGCGCTTCATCATATTGGAAATAATCCGCCCCCAGTTCGGTCACGTGTACCAGCCCTTCGATATACAGGCTGTCGAGCTGGACAAAAATCCCGAACGACGTTACCGCCGAAATGGTGCCGGTAAATTCTTCGCCCAGTTTGTCGCGAATAAAATAACACTTGAGCCAGGCTTCCACATCGCGCGACGCCTCGTCAGCCCGCCGCTCATTGGCCGAACAATGTACCCCCAGCGCATCCCAGATCGTCAAATCCTGCTCGCGCTTGGCCGTTCCGGCAGCCCGATCCTTGGCCTGCTGACGCCGTGCCGCGTTGGAGACCGTGCTATTCAAGCTAGAGGCCTTGATGCCCTTCGGTTCATAACGGGTAGTGGCCAAAATTGCCTTGATGGCGCGATGGGTCAACAAATCCGGGTAACGCCGGATCGGGCTGGTAAAGTGGCAATACGCATCAAAAGCAAGCCCAAAATGGCCGATATTGTCCGGGGTATACACCGCCTGCTGCATCGAGCGCAGCAACATCGTTTGCAACAGCGCCGCATCCGGGCGCAGTTTGACCTGTTGCATCAGGGTCGCATAATCAGCCGCCTGCGGTGTATCGCCGCCGGTCAGATTCAAGCCAACCTGACGCAAAAAGGTGCGCAACTGGTTCAATTTTTCGGTGCTTGGCCCGGCATGCACCCGGAACGCGCCCGGATGCTTGTGCCGAATCAGCAAATCGGCCGCGCAGACATTGGCCGCCAGCATGCATTCTTCAATCAACCGGTGCGCATCGTTGCGGGTGCGCGGCAGGATTTTTTCAATCTTGCCGTTGGCATTACACACGATATAGGTTTCAGTGGTTTCAAAATCAATCGCACCACGTACCGCACGCGCCTTGTGCAAGGCCAAAAACACTTGGTACAAATTATTTAGATGGCCCACCAGTTCAGGCCGCTTGGCCGCTTCCTGGCCCTTGGTATTGCCCAAAATCGCCGCCACCTCGGTATAGGTCAGGCGCGCTGCCGAGTGAATCACTGCCGGATAGAATTGATAGGCTTTGACTTCGCCGCTGCTTGTGACCACCATATCACACACCAACGTCAAGCGATCTACCGCCGGATTGAGCGAACACAGGCCGTTCGAGAGCTTTTCCGGCAACATCGGAATCACCCGGCGCGGGAAATACACCGAGGTACTGCGCAGCAGCGCATCACCATCAAGACTATCGTTTGGCTTAACATAATGGCTGACATCGGCAATCGCTACCAGCAAGCGGAAACCATTGCTGCGTCCGATCTTCATCGGTTCACAATACACCGCATCATCAAAATCGCGTGCGTCTTCGCCGTCAATCGTCACCATTGCCACGTCGCGCAAATCGACCCGCCCGGCCAAATCCGCCGGTTTGACTTCGCCCGGCAATTTCGCTGCCTGTTTTAGCGCCGCATCAGAAAAAATATGTGGCACGCCGAATTTGCGTACCGCAATCTCAATTTCCATACCCGGATCATCAAGCTCGCCCAGTACTTCCACAATCTTGCCTGCTGGCTGGGTAAAGCGCGATGGCTGCTCCACCAGTTCCACACTGACAATTTGGCCAAGCTTGGCCCCGGTCGCCGGGCCGATCAGCAAAATATCCTGACCGATGCGCTTGTCTTCCGGAGCCACGATCAAGGTGCCGTTTTCCTGCAACAGCCGCCCGATCACATGGGTATTGGCCCGGTTGACGACCTCAACAATGGTCGCCTCAATCCGGCCCTTGCGATCAACCCCGGTCGGGCGCGCCAGCACCTGATCGCCATGCAACACCTTTTGCATCTCGCGATCGGGTAAAAATATGTCTGGACTGCCATCGTCCGGCACCAAAAAGCCATAGCCTTCGCGGTGGCTCGACACTTTGCCCGCCACAAACTGGCCAGCGGTTTCGTTTAAATGAAATCGTCCCTGACGATCTGCCTTGATTTGTCCGTCGCGCTCCATGGCACTGATGCGACGTTCCAGCCCATTTAAGGCGGCGTCGGAAACTTTGAGTGCTTTGGCGATGGCAGCGGCGGTCAAACCGCTTCTCCCGGTACGGAACAGGCCGAGAATAGCTTCCCGGCTGGGAATGGATTCGGTATATTGGTTCAAATGAATATCAATTGGTTAATTATTATTAGGTTCGATGATGACACAAACTAGCGACACGCCAATCTGTTCACCCTCCTTTTTTGTTCGATTGTGGCAAACGCCGTAATTTTCTCAAGAAAAATTCGTCAGATTGCTTGACACGATCAAAACTTGCGCTATAATTTCACTTCTTCGCAGCGATGTAAAGCAAATTTGGTTGCCAAGCAGGTATTCAGTGCAAGAAAGCGCCATTTTAGCAGAAACTGTTGTGAGGACGTAGCAAACCGCGTTGTTAAATACAATGCCCACGTGGCGGAATTGGTAGACGCGCATGGTTCAGGTCCATGTGCCGTAAGGTGTGGGGGTTCGAGTCCCTCCGTGGGCACCAGAAATGGTGTGAGTTGATTGCCGAAGTCTGATAGTCGAAATTTGGCAGAAAGTTTGGTAGCAACTATTTGGCAATAGCAGTTTTGCAGCAAGAAATAAACCGCACCTAAACGAGGATGCGGTTTTTTTTCGTCCATCGTTTGTGTTTACAATAGCGGTTTCACCACTGCCCGCAAGTCATCCAATATGAAACCTTTCACTATGGGCCTAGCCGCGCTGGCTGGCACCCTGATCCTGTGGCTAGTCGGTTGTAGCAATGTCAGCAACCACCCGAGCAAGCAACCCGACCACCACCTCAACAACCACGCCAACCTCTCTGCCGCCGCGCCACAACAAGGTGCCAAAAACGTGATTTTCTTTCTCGGTGACGGCTATGGCATTACCACCATGACTGCGGCCCGCATCTATGCCGTGGGTGAAGATGGCGAACTGACGCTCGATACCCTGCCCGAAACGGCCTTCGTCAAAACCTTTGCCAACGATGCCCAGGTGACCGACAGCGCGCCATCGATGGCCGCGTATATGACCGGCGTTAAAATGAACAACGAAGTGCTATCAATGAGCAGCGATACAAAGGCGCGCGATCCGGGGCGTGACGCCAACGGCAAGCCGCTGAAAAACAACTGTGGCCAGAACAATGGCCGCAGCGTGCCGACCCTGCTCGAACTGGCCAAGGCACAAGGCCGCTCGGTCGGTGTCGTCACCACCACCCGCGTCACCCACGCCACCCCAGCCGCCACCTATGCCCATATCTGCCACCGCGATCTGGAAAACGATATCGCCGCCATGCTGGTACCGGGCGGAGCCGGATTCAACCCGGCTTTGGGCAGCGACGGCTTGGACCTGATTTTGGGTGGTGGACGGCAATTTTTCCTGCCGTCCACCGCCAATGGTCGCCGCAACGACGGACGCAACCTGATAGATGAACTGAAAAACAAGAACTATCGCTACGTCAGCAGCAAAGCCGAATTCGAGGCACTTGACCCGATCAACACCAGACGCCTGCTCGGCCTGTTTGCCGACAGCCACATGAGCTACGATCTGGATCGTGATCCGGCGCGCGAACCGTCGCTGGCCGAGATGACCAGTAGCGCGATGGATCTGCTGGGCAAAAACAACAAGGGTTACTTTTTAATGGTCGAAGGGGGTCGAATCGACCACGCCTTGCATGACACCAACGCCAAAAAAGCCCTGCACGACGCGCTGGCGTTTGACCATGCGATCAAGGCCGCCATTGCCAAGGCGCGCCAGCGCGATCCGGAGTTAGCCAACACCCTGATCGTGGTCACCGCCGACCATGACCATACGCTGGTCTTGAATGGCTACGCCAAGCGCACCGGCAAAACCACTGCCAGCAATCCCGGGGTACTGGGTCTGGTAAAAAACTATGTCACCGGTGCCGTAGCCAAAGACCTTGATGGCGCACCGTATTCGATCATCGGCTTTGGCAATGGCGAAAACCGGGTGGCCGCCAGCCGCGCCGGTTTGGCCAATCTGGATGAGCACGCCACCAGTGCCGACCACTACCGCCAGGAAGCAGCGATTCGGGTTGCACCCGGCAACGAAACCCATGGCGGCACCGATGTCTTTCTGGCGGCGATAGGCAAAGGCGCAGAATCGTTCCATGGCACCATCGACAATACCCGGGTATTTTATTTGCTCAGGGCCGCTGCTGGCCTGTAGGCCGCTGGCAAGCGCACCAGACTGGAAACCACCATGCTCAAACGCACCTTATTGCCCACCTTATTGCCCACCTTATTGCCCACCTTATTGCCCACCTTCACCATGCCGGCCCTGGCCGCCGCCCTGCTGGCTGGCACCACCCTGCCCGGCCCGGCCAACGCCGCAGGCGAGGCCAAAAATATCCTGTTTTTCCTCGGTGACGGCATGGGGCCAAGCACCATCACCGCAGCCCGGATTTACCAATATGGCGAAGCAGGCAGCCTGACCATGGATAGTTTGCCGCGCACCGTGCGCATCAAAACCTATTCCAACGATGCCCAAACCACCGACAGCGCGCCCTCCATGGGGGCGTACATGACCGGTGTAAAAATGAACAACGAAGTCATTTCCATGTCGTCCAACACCAGCGCCACCGCCCCCGGCCTTGATGCTAACCGCAACAAAGGCGGCAGCAACCGCTGCGCCAGCGACAATGGCAGCGCAGCGCCCACCATTTTGGAACAAGCCAAGGCCAAGGGCAAGGCAGTCGGGGCCGTCACCACCACCGAACTAACCCACGCCACCCCGGCTTCTACCTTCGCCCACATCTGCCACCGCAGCGCCACGTATGCGATTGCGGCGCAACTGGTGCCGGGCGGTGCCGGATTTAACAGCGCACTCGGCGACGGGGTGGATGTGTTGATGGGCGGCGGGCGTAACCACTTTACCCCGTACCACACCAGCAGCAACCGGACTGGCCGGGCCGATGGGCGTGACCTGCTGGCCGAGCTGGCGGCCAAAGGCTACACGGTTGCGGCCAACAAGAGCGAGATGCAGCAGGCACCAGACAATAAAAAATTCATCGGCCTGTTTTCCAGCCGCAGCCATCTTGAATACGAACTCGACCGCAGCGCCAGCCCGCCGCGCGGCGAAGGCGCAACCCAGCCCAGTCTGGCCGAGATGACCACACGCGCCATCGAGCTGCTGTCGCGCAACCCAAATGGCTACTTTTTGATGGTTGAAGGCGGCCGGATCGATCATGCCCTGCACGCGACCAACGCCAAGCGCGCCCTGGTCGATACGATTGCGTTTGACGATGCAATCCGGGCCGCCATCGACAAAGTCCGCCAAACCGATCCGCAACTACAACACACGTTGATCGTGGTCACCGCCGACCATGACCATACCCTGACCATTAACGGCTACAGCAAAAAGGGCAATCCGATTCTGGACATCAACCGCCACTACCGCGATGGCCAGCCAGCCCAGGATGCAGACAAGCACCATTACACCACCCTGGTGTTTGGCAATGGCCCGAACCGGCCAGCCAAGCGCAGCAGCATCGACAGCGCCAGCGCACTGGCCGATAATTACACCCAGGAAAGCGGGGTACGGCTGGCCAGCGAAACCCATGGCGGCGGTGACGTAAAACTGTTTGCCCATGGCGCGGGTGCCCATATTTTCAAGGGCACCATGGACAACACCAAGGTATTTGGCCTGCTCAGGACTGCGTTTGGTTTCTAAGATGGCCGACGCTGGCACAGCACGTCAGCATCTTTTTTGATAATACCCCCGATTGCATTCCTGCAATGCCCAATTGCAGGATTTCCCATTCACCGGCCCCGGTGCCACCTTTGGCTTTGATGTGAACGTCAGCCCGGTTGATCCACAACTGTTGACCAGCAATGGCTTGCGCTTTCTGCACCCAGCCCAGCCGAGCAATTTTATTTTGAATTCGACCGATAAAATCCGCTGGAGCAGCCTGCTCGATGCTTCGGACACCATCAAAATCGAACTCTCGCGTGATGGCGGCAGCACCTGGAAAAAGCAGCGCGCAAGGTATCAGCCAAGCCAGCTTTACCCTGTTTGCCCCACAAATTAGCGTCACCGCGCCGGTTGCGGGTGCCACCTGGGTACTGGGCGAACAACAAACCATCCGCTGGAGCAGCAACCTGCCAGCCACCGCCTCGGTCGCGGTGGAACTGTCACATGATGGTGGCAGCACTTGGACCGAGCTGGCCGTGGCCATATTCAACAGCAGCAGCTTTTCGTGGAACGTAGCCGGTGCCACCAGCAATAACGTACTGGCCCGCATCAGCCTGAACGACACCTACATCCTGCGCGGTGTCAGCCAGGCTGCGTTTACCATCCAATAAAAATGCATTCAGGGCGCAGCGCGCCCTGAATTGTAAAACCAAAGACTCTTGTTACCGGGGCGGATCAATTCGGCACAGACCACATACCGAATCTCCCCGCTGCCTGCCCGTTATTGATTAGCCGGTGCCACCGCAGTATTGCGGGTTTTGTAGAGTGAATACACCACCCCGATCGCCAGCAAACCGAAGGTAATCCCAAGCGACAGTACGGCTGGCACTTTGCCACCGAACACGAACTCGGCCAAAAACACCTTGGAGCCGATAAACACCAGGATCACAGCCAGCGCATACTTCAAATACTGGAAGCGAACCAAAATTGCAGCCAGGGCAAAGTACAGCGCACGCAGACCCAAAATCGCAAAAATGTTCGAGGTGTACACGATAAACGGATCAGTGGTAATGGCAAAGATCGCCGGCACACTATCAACCGCAAAAATCACGTCGGTAAATTCGACCATACACAGCGTCAAAAACAGTGGCGTTGCCCACAACACCGTCTTGCCAGTGGCGTCCGGCAAGCGCACAAAGAAGCGTTGTTCGTGCAATTGCTCAGTCACCCGCATTTTGCTCTTGAGAAAGCCAATCACCTTGCTCTTGGACAAATCATTGTCGCCTTCCTTCTCCGGCATCAACATTTTGATACCAGTAAAGATCAGGAATGCGGCAAAAATGTACAAGGTCCAGTGATAGTTCGATACGATGCTGCTACCCAGGCCAATCATAATGCCACGCAACACAATCGCGCCCAAAATACCCCAGAACAAGACCCGGTGCTGGTACTTGCGCGGAATCGCGAAATACGTGAAGATCAGCGAGATCACGAACACGTTATCGAGTGACAGGCTCTTTTCAACCAGAAAACCTGTGTAGTACAGCATCGCGGACGATGCGCCCATATTGTGCCAAATCCACAGGCCAAACACCAAGCCAGCACAAATATAAAAAGCGGACAACTTCAAACTGGCGGAAACGCTCACTTCCTCGTCTTTCTTGTGCAAAATCCCCAAGTCAAACGCAATCAGTGCCGTCACTACCAGCAAAAAAATGCACCACATCCAAAGCGGGGTGCCCAGCATCAACGTATCAAACAGTTCCATGGCAAGCTCTCATAAAAAATTGGTTCATTTATTTAAATCCCGATTCCAGTTCCGGTCACAAGCCAATCAGTGCCGGGTATGCTGCATTACGTCCTGGGTCAATTTAAAACCCTTCGCTTGAATATCAACACGCATGATCATCTCCTAAGTTGGTACTGCTTTGATTGAAACTGGTGCCATCTTAAGCGAGACGAACACATCGAACAAATCGAATATAGTCATACGATACATCGATTTTTTCGATAAATGAATCAACCAATGAAGTGATCAATACAGAAATTAATGGATTGCTCTTGAACCAACTCAATTCCAAGCGTTCTGGCTACTACTGATTGGTAGAAAAAGGCGACACCTGACGGCGCACGCGGTCAGCGGCCAATTGAGGCCGGGCAGCGCATGCTGCGCAATGCCGACAATATGTGCTAACTGGGTGATGGGGTAATGAAGTAATGAGGGTGATGAACTACTGAGCGAGCCAGCGCTACACTGGCTCGGTTTGATCCTGAAACATTCAGGGCGCAGCGCGCCCTGAACTTGTCCCGGCAAAATAAGGGCTATGCTTACCGGGGCGGATCGATTCGGCACAAACTGCATACCGAATCGCCCCATAATGCCTGCCCGTTATTGATTAGCCCCCCGGTGCCACCGCACCATCGCGGGTTTTGTAGAGTGAATACACGACCCCAATCGCCAGCACACCAAAAGTAATCCCCAGCGACAGTACGGCTGGCACTTTGCCACCGAACACGAACTCGGCCAAAAACACCTTGGAACCAATGAACACCAGTACCACAGCCAGCGCATATTTCAAATAGTGGAAGCGGGCCAAAATCGCAGCCAAGGCAAAGTACAACGCACGCAGTCCCAAAATCGCAAAAATGTTCGAGGTGTACACAATATACGGATCAGTGGTAATCGCAAAGATCGCCGGAACGCTATCAACCGCAAAAATCACGTCCGACAATTCGACCATACACAGCGTCAAAAACAGCGGGGTGGCCCACAACACACTCTTGCCTGCGGCGTCCGGCAAGCGCACAAAGAAGCGCTGTTCGTGTAATTGCTCAGTCACCCGCATTCTGCCCTTGAGAAAGGCAATCAGCTTGCTTTTCGACAAATCATTATCGTCTTCACCCTCTGGCCACAACATTTTGATACCGGTAAAGATCAGGAATGCGGCAAAAATATACAAGGTCCAGTGGTAGCTCGATACCACGGTACTGCCCACGCCAATCATAATGCCCCGCAACACAATCGCACCCAAAATGCCCCAGAACAAGACCCGGTGCTGGTAAATGCGCGGAATTGCGAAATAGGTGAAGATCAACGAGATTACGAACACGTTATCGAGTGACAGGCTTTTTTCAACCAGGAAACCGGTGTAGTACAGCATTGCCGACGGTGCGCCCATATTGTGCCAAATCCACAGGCCAAACACCAAGCCGGCACCAATATAAAAGGCCGACAGTTTCAAGCTGGCGGAAACGCTCATTTCCTCGTCTTTTTTGTGCAAGACCCCCAGGTCAAATACGATCAGTGCCGTTACTACCAAGAAAAAAATGCACCACATCCAAATCGGGGTGCCCATCATTATCGTATCAAACATGCCCATGGAAAACTTTCATAAAAAAATGGGTTAATTCAAATCCCGGTTCCAAGCGTGCGATTATAACAGGTTCAACATGGGCAAACCAATCGGTATGCCCATGTTCAACCTGCTACAATCGGTTACGCCCGGCCCGGGCCGTTTCAATCGTGTATGGCCGCTTCCTGTTGCGCCGGTTCGGTTCGGGTGGCAGCAATTTTCCCGGCTATGCCGCGCCGCAAATCCCGGCCACGGGTCACACGCCGCTCTACCGCCCGCCCGGCCCGTTCCATGGCCCGGTCAATCGCCAGATACAAATCGCTCTGCACATCTTCCACCACCACCGCCTGCGCCCCCGGTATGGCCACCTGCACCAGCGCCCGCATGTCTTCACCACCACGCGGCCCGTTGATGTCGGACAACCGCACCGTCACGCACGACACGTGGTCACGCGCCCAGTTCAGGTCACACTCCAAACGGCGCTGGGTATGCTGCATTAAACCCTGAGTCAATTTAAAACCCTTCGCTTGAATATCAACACGCATCATCATCTCCTTGATTGGTACAGCCGGGATTGAAACTGATGCCATCTTAAGCGAGACGAACTTATCGAACAAATCGAATATAATCGCATAATACATCGATTTTTACGAGCAATGTACGAATCCATGCCGCAACCTACCCAGCGACCATTACAGCAACCATTACACCGACCATGGCCCAACTCAACTTCAAGCACCTGCGCTACTACTGGATGGTAGCCAAAACCGGCAGCATCAGCCGTGCCGCCTCGCAACTGCACCTGACGGCGCACGCGGTCAGCGGCCAGTTGAAGGAATTCGAAGAAACGCTGGGCGTGGCGCTGTTTCGCCGGGTTGGGCGCAATCTGGAATTGACCGAGGCCGGGCAGCGCATTTTACGCCAGGCCGACGATATTTTTCGCTTGGGCGATGAAGTGCTCGAAACCCTGTCCGATTCTGATGTGCGCCAGAGCCGCCGGTTTCGGGTCGGGATTGCGGATGCGGTATCGAAGGTATTGGCGTATCGCCTGCTGCAACCGGCGCTGGCGCTGGAGGAACCGATTCGCCTGATCGGGCGCGAAGGCGGGCTGGCGCTGTTGCTGGCTGAATTGGCGGTGCACCGGCTCGATTTGATTTTGTCTGATCAGGCCATGCCGAGCCACCTGAACGTGCGCGCCTACAGCCACTTGTTGGGCGAATGCGCGCTGTCGGTGTTTGCCAGCGAAGAGCTGGCGCAAAGCCTGTCCGGTTCGTTTCCGGCGCTGCTCGATAAGGCACCGATGCTGTTGCCCGGTGCAGATGGCGCGCTGCAAGCGCAGTTGTTAAAATGGCTCGATGCGCAGCGCCTGCACCCACGCATTGTGGGCGAATTTGACGACAGCGCGCTGATGAAGGCGTTTGGCCGGGCCGGGGCCGGGGTGTTCGTGGCCCCGGCTTCGACCCGGGCCCAGATTTGCCAGCAATACCAGGTGCTGGAAATTGGCCGGATTGATGAAATTACCGAGCAGGTATGGGCGATTACCACCGAACCACGGATGACCGACCCGGCGATTGTGGCGATTAGCTTGAATGCGCATAATGATGTATTTCTTGATAGCCATGAGTAAATCATGGAGAATGCCATAAAAAGCAAGCAAACAAATACCACTTGCCAAATGTGCGACTTATGACTAGACTGACTAGCCATGAACGATGATAAGGAGAATCCACATGAACGCACTATGGCAACTTCAGGAAGCGAAAAGCCGGTTCAGCGAGGTGGTGGATGCCGCCATCAATCAGGGGCCGCAATATGTTACCCGGCGCGGCAAGGAGGTGGTGGTGCTGCTGTCGGTGCAAGAGTATCAAACCATGGCCGCCAACAAGCCGAATTTCAACGATTTTTTACTGGCCTGCCCCGGTGTGGATGAGGGGCTTGATGTGGCGCGGCAGCAAGATTACCCACGGGATGTTGCGCTGTGAGTTATTTGCTCGATACCTGTTTGGTGTCGGAACTGACCAAACCCTTGCCCGATGCCGGGGTGCGGGGATGGCTGGAACAGGTTGCGTCGGATCAATTGTTTATTAGCGTGATTACGGTTGGCGAGTTGAAAAAGGGGATTTATAAATTGCCTGATTCACGGCGCAAACTGGCTTTGGCGGCTTGGCTGGGGACGCTGTTGGCCGATTACCAGAGCAGTATTTTGCCGTATGATCTGGCTGTGGCACAAAACTGGGGGGTGTTGCAGGCGGAATCTGAGTTGGCTGGTACACCGATGGCGACGTTGGATGGGCAGATTGCGGCGACTGCGCATACTTTTCAGCTTACTATTGTTACGCGCAATGTTAGGGATTTTGCTCCGGCGCGGGTGGCGGTTTGGAATCCTTGGGGGTGAGGCTTGCATACCCTGCGCCGCCAACATCACTTATCAATACCCTCATGCAATAATTTGCACGCCCGCGACAATCATGTGCCGAAAACACGGGCTATCTATCGTTTTCCGGGCAAATAAATGGGATAATATTTACCGTCGTTTTTAGATGCGTAAAATTTCCGTTAGGCATTTATTTTCCTTCTTAACCGCGCACCTTATTATGACAACAAAAGAAAATACAGTTACTGTGGCCACTTTTTTTATCGGTGGTGCAGCAGATAAAAATCGCTTTTTTCTTGCCATTTCTCCGACACATCTTTTGCGCAATGCATTGGTAACACGTTACTTTCAGGCCATCACCACATTGCCACTAGGCCAGGCAGAGGTTAATCAATCATTCGCAGATGCCTATTTTGGATATGACGAAATGGATCAGTTATTTGCACGCATCCAAGAATTACGTAAGCGTATGCCAACGGTAAAAATTCGCCTTCTTGGCCATAGCCTTGGTGGCTGGCAAGCTGCCAAAATGAGCACCCGTCTGGCTGGCCAAGGCATCATGCCGTCCTTGCTCGTAACCCTTGATCCGGTTGGCATTGCCTATTTTATGAACTTCCCCGGCAGAGAAACCAGCCTGCCACGCCCTGAAGCGGCGCTCTGGCTCAATGTTTGCGCCAATGCCACCAATGACTATTCAACCGACGACGCCATTGCCGACGCGGGGGTTCGCTGGCGACCGTATCGTGATACCGCTTTGAAACGAAAGCCAAATTTTGATATCGGCACGCCGTACAGCCATGCCGATGTTTGGCGCATGATGACATTTCCGGGTGCCAATGGCAAAAGTGCGTGGCAACTCCTGACGGCGATGCCACAATGACTTGGCGCATCAGGCGACACATTTTAGCCTGCCTTGTGCTCGCATTCATGCTATTTGTGGTCTATCACTACTTTCACAGCTTGCGGGTCATCAGTGCCAAGGTAGTTGCCATTATTGTCCCGGCAACACAGCCGATGTGGCGAGAAATCAAGGTGGTGGTGGTATCTGATTTCCCGGAATATGCTTTTATTCCGCCGGCAATGCGGCGTTTCTTTCGCCTTGAACCTATCCTGTGCTTTGCCAATCCGGGTGGCATGGAATTGGTCAATGAAGACATTCAGAGCCCGTGCGTCGTATCGGCTGACGGGTACGCAAAAAAAGCCCGTTTGCATCGGATGGCGCACAGCGAGTTTCATATTCCGGTCAATCTGCAAGCGAGCCGGTTTAACGGCGAGCGGCGGTTCTTGCGGCAATTGCGGCAACAGGGTGGCGTGTGGTTACAATTTCGTTTGGGCGGGCACATTTTTCCGCCAGCAGTTGAGGCGACGCCGGTTTTTGTTGATTTGGCGGCGTATTGTCGTGGCAATGTGGCGCAATGTGCGGGGTTATTGCAGTAACGCCAACTTGTGGCAATACAGTTAGCAAAAAATTTTGCCCTCCGGGGGTTAAACCGGTCGCATTCTGCGACAAAAGCCTTAAACTGCGTCCCGCAGCTTGCCGCCCTGCCAGCTTGGTGCCTAAATCTCAAAGCAAGCCGAAAGCCAGACCTGTTGTTCCGCCAAGTGGGTGCGCCCTGCCGTCTTAACTATAAAAAATTTGGGGCACGCCCCGCGTGCCCAACCCCAACCCCGCTGAAAACCTTTAAAACCAAGCCCAACCCCGTTTAACACCGCGCCTTTGGCGCAAAGGTGGCGTCCCGCCACCTTTAAAACCCACTTGCAGGGCGGGAGGACCTAAGGGCCAGCCGGAACCCGGTATACAGATCCCGCCAGACAGGCACGACGCGGCCACGGTAGGCTGAGCGCAACCTGTGCGTATCGTTGAACCAGCTACCACCGCGCAGGGCGCGCAATACTTCATGGGCTGAATCTGGATTTGGCTGCCTTAAATTTTCCAAACCGGGGTCTTGCACCGCATCTGCGGTATAGGTGCGAAATTCATCACGGCACCATTCCCAGACATTGCCGCTGATTTGGTACAAGCCCCATGGGTTCGGTGCAAATTCTTTTACTGCAACCGTTTTGCCCCGGGATACGCCAACTGCGCCACCGTTGTACGAGTTTCCGCCATCGTAATTGGCTTGCTCGGGTGAAATCGTTGCACCAAACCAAAACGACGTGGTGCTACCTGCCCGGCACGCATATTCCCATTCCGCTTCGGTTGGCAAACTGGCCTGACAGGCGGGCAAACGTTGTTGCAACACCTGCAAAAAGTCTTGTACCTGGTGCCAGTTGACTTTTTCCACCGGGTGGGCCGGGCTACCGCCGTTATTGCTATGAAAGTGGCTTGGGTTTTGGCCCAGCACCGCTTGCCATAGCCCTTGGGTGCAGGCAGTATTTGCCAACCAAAAACCTTGGCTGATGGCGACCGGGTGCAGTGGGCCTTCGCGATCTTGCCGTTCCGGTTCATCAATGCGCGACCCCATTAAAAATTGCCCCGGTTCAATCCAGCGCATACGCTGCACTAGCACTAGTTCGCCATCGCCCACTTCAAAATCAGCCCACAAACCATAGCGGTCATCGCCCCATGCGCTGGCCCACGGCGGCGGAAAGGGGCGCGGCAGGGTGTTGGCGGCTGGGGTGGGTGGGAATTCTTGTGACAATCGTTCCAGTGGCATGCTGTTTCCTTTGTTCATCGCGTGGCATGAAAAGCCGGTATTGGGCACGCTGGCGCTGCGCTGGTGCGCCAGTTAATCTCATGGTTGTAGCCCCGCGCAATCCTGGCCAACCTCCTTGCAATACCGCCCTAAATCCAAAAACACTGGCTTCGCCGTTACCTCGGGTGGGAAAATATGGCCACCCAACTTGAATCTAATCCATACCCCACGATTTGCCCGCAAGCTTTTCAAAAAGTGCTGTGTCGGGTTCAAGTTGTCCGGTGCCAGATACACTGGCATGGCAAATGTGCTGGTTTCGTTCTGGTGCGATTTGCCTTTTTTATTAAATTCATCCTGTTCCAGCAGACAAGGGCTTTGCACGTCGTCGTTCACTAGCAGCCTGTCGGAATCCTACCAGTTTTTCTTAAGTAGTTATATAATATAACAACTTACCGAAAAATCTGGAAATCCACCATGGCACAGTTTCGCACGATTGACAGGCACACGCCGTACTTATTG
>JACCDS010153495.1_pt1 | contig 23938 bp, 28 predicted proteins | sample 7446441 | NCBI WGS metagenome assembly JACCDS01 (sample SAMN15323445, study PRJNA562643) | freshwater metagenome | isolation source: river surface water | place: USA:Blue River Watershed | collected 2017-08-17 | reverse complement strand
GAGATTTCGTTGGTGGCGGCAATCGCCACAGAGATGGTGCCGTGCGCTACAGCAGCGGCTGTGACACGCACATTGCGGCTGATGACCACGGTGCCGGTGCGCGAGTTGACAACCACCCGGGCAGGCGGTTCGCCAGGCACCACGTCGAGGTTTTCCACCATGCTCATGAAGGCCACTCGCTGCGACATGTCGCTGGGGGCCTTGATGGCGAAAGACATGCCGTCCAGTGCCTGAGCGGTGCCTTGACCGAAGTTTTTGTTGATGGCGTTGACGATGGCGGTGGTGGTGGTGAAGTCCGATTCGCGCACGTTCATGACCACATGGTCGGCTCTGTCAAAAGGGGTGTCGACGATGCGCTCGACCGTGGCACCGCCGGGGATGCGGGCAGAGGTCGGCACGCCAATGCTGACCTTGGAGCCGGCTGCACTGGTTTCCACGCCAGTGGCTGTCAAGGCGCCTTGGGCCAGGCTGTAGATCTCGCCGTCAACACCGCGCAGGCTGGTGAGCAGCAAGTTGCCGCCGCGCAGGCTGGTGGCTTTGCCGATGGCGGACACGTTCACGTCGATTTTCTGGCCAGGCTTGGCAAAGCCCGGCAACTCGGCCGTGACCATCACGGCGGCCACGTTTTTGATGTCGATCTTGCCGCTGGTGGCGTTTTGTTCAAAGTCGGACAGCGGGCCATCGATGCCCACACCCAAGCGCGCCAGCATGGCCTTCATGCTTTGGGCGGTGAAGGAGACATCGGCACCGTCGCCTGTGCCTTGCAAGCCGACCACCAGGCCGTAGCCAATGAGTTGGTTGGTCCGACCGGCTGCGACCGAGGCCAGATCCTTGACGCGGTCTGCCCAGGCCGAGCCGGAGAGACCGAGCCACAAGATGAGGGCGAAGAGGGTGGATTTCATGGGTTTTCCCGCGTGCCTGTGGTTTAGAAAGGCCAGAACTTCATCAGGGCGTTGGTGCCCCAGCCGGCTTTGGCGGCGTTGGCCATGTCACCCGTGCCTCGGTAGGCAATCTGGGCATTGGCCAGACGACGCGACTGCACGGTGTTGTTGGGCGAGATGTCTTCGGGGCGGATGATGCCGCTGACCTGGATGATCTCAGCGCCTTCGGTCAGGGCCAGTTGTTTTTCGCCACGCACCATCAGGTTGCCATTGGCCAGCACTTCGACCACGGTCACCGACACGTCGCCAATCAGGCTGGCTTGTTGGTCGGCTTCACCACCGCCCACGCTTTCGATGTTGGCTTTGCTCAAATCCACGCCACCCATAACGCCTTGCAGCCGTGTACCCAAAATTTTGGTCGGCAGGCGCATGCCTTGGACCCGCGCGTTCAGACCATCAGGGGCACTCGCCACCGAGGGAATGATGTCGTTCTTGGCGGCACGTTTGACGCTGCCGCTTTGGGTGCGGCCAGCCTGGGTGGATTCATTGAGCAGCACGGTGATGACATCGCCCACGTTGTAGGCGCGTACGCGGCCAAACCAGTTGTCGCTTTGACGGCCGTTGTAAATGGCGCCTGTGGCCATTTTGGGTTTTTCGACAGCGACCGGCAGCACTGGGGCGAATTGGGGGGAATGGGCCATGGGCGCATTGGGCGAAGCGCAGCCGCTCAAGCCGAGCACCAAGGCAATGCTGAATGCGCAGGACAGTGACAGTGTTTTGTTCATGGTGCGCGGCTTACATGTTGTTGTTCAGGAAGCGCAGCATGCCGTCCACGGCCGAGATGGCTTTGGAGTTGATCTCGTAGGCGCGTTGGGTCTCGATCATGTTGACCATCTCTTCCACCACGTTCACGTTGGACGCTTCCAGAGCCCCTTGCATGAGTTGACCCACACCGGCCACGCCGGGCTGACCCACTTGGGGGGCTCCGCTGGCGGTGGTTTCTTTCATCAGGTTTTGGCCAATCGACTGCAGGCCGGCCGGGTTGGCAAAGCGGGCGATCTGGATCTGGCCGATCACTTGGCTGCCGCCTCCAGCTGCGGTTTCGACCGAGACCGTGCCGTCCTGGCCCACGGTGATGCTGGCCACGTTCGGGGGAATGGTGATGGCCGGTTGCAGTGCTGCGCCGTTGGCCGTGACCAATTGACCTGTCGCCGAGAGCTTGAAACCGCCATCACGGGTGTAGGCGATGGTGCCATCGGATTGGGTGATCTGGAAAAACCCCTCACCCTGAACAGCCAGATCCAGTGCGTTTTTGGTGGTGACCAAACTGCCTTGGCTGTGGGTTTTTTCGGTTGAAACAATGCGCACACCCGTGCCCAGCATCAACCCTGTAGGTGCTTGCGCATCGGCTCCGACCTGAGCGCCGGGTTGACGCAGGTTTTGGTAGAGCATGTCTTCGAACGAGGCCCGGTCGCGTTTGAAACCAGTGGTGTTGACGTTGGCCAGGTTGTTGGAGATGACCGACATGCGCGTTTGCTGCGCGTCTAGGCCGGTTTTGGCAATCCACATTGATGCATCCATGGGGGGCTCCTGTCAGTGTTTAGGCGGTTTTCATCATGGAAGCACCCGACTCGTCGAGCGATTTGGTTTCCTTGATGATGCGAATTTGGGTTTCGAAGCTGCGGGACTGGTCGATCAGCCGGGTCATCGCCTCGATGGCGCTGACGTTGCTGCCTTCCAGCGCCTGGGGAATCACGCGGGGCGGGGTGTTGCCGGCAGGGATGTCGGCACCATCGGCTTGACCGTCCAGTTTGAACAAGCCGTCTTGGCGGCGTCCCAGCTTCACATCGCTGGCATCACGCAGACGCAGCTGGTCGATGAAGACCGAAGGTGCAGCACCGGCTTGTGTTGGGTCTTTGGCGTAAACGGAGCCATCGGGGTTGATGGACACCATCATGCCCGGGGGCACGGCGATGGGGCCGCCCTCACCGAGCACCAGATGACCGGATCCGTTTTCCAGCTGCCCCTGTGCGTTGACTTTCAGGTCGCCCCGGCGCGTGAAGGCCAGATCGCCGTTGGGCGCTTGCACGGCCAATACGGCTTTGCCGGCCAGAGCCATGTCCATGGGGCGACCGGTGGCCATGACGGGGCCGGGGTCAAGACGGATCAAGTCGCGGGCTACGGCCTGTGCCTGAAAGCGTGAGTCAAAACCCGGGCCTTCTACCTTGACCGATTGCAGGGCCACGTCGTAGCTGTTTTTGAAGCCGATCGTGGACACGTTGGCCAGTTCATTGACCAGCACCTGGCGGGCTGTGGCCTGCTCCTTGATGGTGGCATTGGATGTGAAGACAAGGCGGTCCATGGTGTTTTTCTCAGAGGTTCAGGCGTGTTGTGATCAGTGCATCAAGAACGGATGTTGATGATGGCGCTGGTCATGGTGCTGCTGGTCTCGATCGCTTTGGCGTTGGCCTGGAAGTTCCGCTGGGCGGTGATCAGGTCCACCAGCTCTTGCGTCAAGTCCACGTTGGCACGTTCGGTGGCACCGGCACGGATCGAGCCGAAACCGGCCGAACCGGCTTCACCGATCTTGGCGACGCCAGATGTAGCAGATGACAAATAACTTGCATCACCGACTTGGCGCAGACCGGAAGGGCTGGAAAAATTGGCCAACACGATCTTGCCCAATGAGACTTGTGAGCCGTTCGAGTAAGTCGCATTGACCAGACCGTCCACGCCGATATTCAGACCCATCAATTCGCCCTCGGGAGCACCGTCCTGGGACTGCGAGAGCACCGCGAAGGCACTGGAGTATTGGGTAGATTTGGTGAAGTCAATCGACATGGTCAAGGCACCTTTACCACCCGCCAGGAAGGCTGTTTCAAAGGGCATGTCGGTCAATGGCGAGATGGGTTTGCCCGTGAGATCAAAGCTCAACTCGCCGCGGTCGAGGTAAACAGGCCACCATTCGGTTTGGGTGGACAGCCCGGATGCGTCTTCTGTTTGAATACCGTTCTTGACAAACTGCAACGCACCGTTTTCGGTGAATTGGGTCAATTTTTTCCATTCACTGGTGGAGCCGAATTGCATTTCGGTGTTGGCCAATCCCCAGTCGGCAGAGCCGGTGACCTGGATGGCAGAGTTTTCCCCGGTTGTGCCCGTTGTGAAGACAAACTGTTTGGATTTGGCATCGAAGTTGACGGCGACACCCGAGACGATTCGGCCCGTGGATGGATCGACCTTGCCGTTGATGTTGTCTTGCAAGGCTTTGGCAAAACTGTCGATGTTGGTGTACGTGGTGGGGAATGGAAGCTCCACCTTGAAGGCATAACCGTCGACGGAGACAAAGAAGTCCTTGTTGGCCGATGTGGTGCTGATGCTCTTGGTGGTGTTGATGGTCATGCTCTCACCCCGCAAAACCGCTGGTTCGCTGGGCTTGCCGCGTAAAGCTTCGTTGGTCGATGCGTCGACCTTGAGGCCGGCACCGGTTAAGCCCATCACCCGGATGGCGTTGGCGTCTGTGGTGGTGACCTCAATGCTGGAGCCATCGCCAGTGGTGCCCGAAGCGATGGAGAACCTGGCGGTGTCAGGGTCAAAAGCGACGGTGATGCCAAAACGGGCATTTTTGATGGCAGCCGTGGTTGCCGTAGCCGGTGTTTCGGCCAGTGAGCCCAGAGCGTTATTGATGGCAACTTCAACATTGCGGGCCAGTACCTCGGGATCCTGGTCGCCGGCTTTCATGGTGTAGGTAATGGTTTGAGCGGTCGCAGCAGCATCCACTTTGATGTCGAAACTCAAGGTGCCGCTGACGGCGTTGACCAATGCGCCATTCGCGAAGCCGGACGATGTCAGGGCGGTACCAATAGCCGAAGCGGGAGAGGACCGACGAATGTCAGTCAATTGGTCCAGCGAATACATTTCGGTGGTGCCCGAGCTGGGGACCACACGGGGGTCGCTCTTGGGCAGCACATCGCCGTATTTGTTGACAAACAATGCCCCGCCCACTTTGTCGGTCGCTTGCTGCAGAGCCGGTTTGACCTGGGTGTCGCCCACAAAAAAGTAGGTTTGCCATTTGGAGCTGGGGGGCGTTTGATCCTGACTGGCGTTTTGGGTTTTGGCGTAATACACCGTGGCCAGGTAGCCGTTGCCACCGCTGTCGTACACCGTCAAAGCCGTGCTTTTGTTGTAGGTGCTGGGATTGCTTCGGTCAAAGTCGGCTGTGATCACGGCGGAGTCGGCAGGCAGGTTCAAGCCCAGCTGAATCTTGGTGGTTTCAACTGCCTCCCCTGAGGTCTTTGGTGGAATAGTCAAAGCGTTGAGGTCGGTCAAGTCAGCCTTGCCGGAGGAGTCAACAGACGCTGCCATCAAACGCTGCCCTGTGGAGTTGACCACGTTGTTTTGGTCGTTCAGGGTGAAGGAGCCGTTACGGGTGTAGATGTCTTGCAGACCGTCTGGTGTCTTCAGCGGGAAAAAGCCATCACCCGTGATGGCCAGGTCCAGCGAGTTGCCAGATGTGGAGATGTTGCCCTGGCTGAATTCCTGGCTCACTTGCTTCAGGGAGACGCCCTGACCGATGTTGCTGGACGACTTTTGTAGAGGCGATGTGGAGAAGATGTCACCAAAGTCAGCTCGCGAGCGCTTGAAGCCCGAGGTGCCTACGTTGGCAATGTTGTTGGAAGTGACGGCCAGCTGCGCGGTGGCAGAGTTCAGTCCGGTGAGCGAGGTGTAGAACGACATGCTGGGTGGCTCCTGTGAATCTGGGGAAGATGGGTGCAGGTCAGAGACCCACGCGTTTGACGTCGGTCAGCAAAATGGTCTTGCCGCCATCGACTTCGACGCTGACGCTGCCGTCCGACGGATTGGTCACGATGGACTTGACGGTGGACAGTGCGTTGACCGCAACTTTGCTGGTGTTGCCGTTGATCACGGCTTGCGCTGTCAGGCGGTACAAGCCCGCTGGGGCAGGGTTACCCATAGCGTCTTTGCCATCCCATTGCACAGGTGTGGTGCCCGGCATTTGAGGCCCGGCAATGAGCTCTTGGACCAAATTGCCTCTGGCGTCATGCACATTGATTTGTATGCCCGCTGCGCCTTCAGGCAGATCGATGCTGGCGTCGATGGTGCCGCCTTGCGTCAGCTTCGTCAGCGAATCGCTGATGGCCACTTTTTTGCCGATCAGTGAGGCGCTGTTGAGCATGCGTTCGCCTGACATAGCGGTTACGAAGGTGTCCAGCGAGCTTTGCATGTTGGTCAGAGCTTCAAGTTGCGAGAACTGGGCCAGCTGGGCCACGAAGGCTTCGTTCTTGACGGGCTCCAGGGGGTTCTGGTTTTGCAACTGGGCGGTGAACAGGGTCAGGAAGTCCTGTTTGCCCATTTCCTCTCTGGATTTGGATTTGCCCTGGTCTTTCACGTCTTCATAACGCGTGACGTTCTTGAGCAGGCTGGAAGAGCTGACGGTGTCGGTGGCCATGAGGTACTTTCGGATCAGGCTTTGGTGATGTCCAGCGTGCGCATCATGAGTTGACGCGCCGTGTTGATCACTTCCACGTTGTTTTGATAGGAGCGGGCAGCGGCCATCATCTCCACCATTTCGGTGACTTCGCTCACGTTGGACTGGTAGACGTAACCGTCTTTGTCAGCCAAGGGGTTCTTAGGATCAGACACGCGCCTAGGCGGCGCAGCGTCATCGGCCATGCGGTCGATCTTCACGCCGCCCACATAGGCCGCACCGGCATTGGTCATTTGTTCGTCGACCAGGGCCTTGAAGACTGGGCGCTTGGCCCGAAAGGCGTCTTTTTCTGTGCCTGCGACCGTGCCTGCGTTGGCCAGGTTGGAGGCGGTGGCGTTCATGCGGGTGAGTTGTGCATTCAGCGCGGTCCCGGCGATGCCAAAAATGTTGTCCATGCTCATGCTCAATCTCCTCGCAGGGCTTTGCGCACGCTGCTGACCCGGTTTTCCAAAAACTGCAAGGTGGCCTGGTAGTCGGCGGCCGCTTTGCCGTATTGGGCCTGTTCGACGCTCATTTCAACGGTGTTGCCGTCGAACGAGGTGTTGAAAGGCGTGCGGAAGCGCATGCCATCGTGGCCCATGTCCTCGCCTGCACCGAAGTGCCCGGCGTTGGTGGCCACCATGGCCGTATCTCGTTGTTGTGCCGCACTCATCACGGCCTTGAAATCGATGTCGCGGGCCTTGTAGTGCGGGGTGTCGGCGTTGGCAATGTTTTGCGCCAACACTTCCAGGCGGCGGCTTTTGACTTGCAAAGCCTGTTCATGCACGCCCAGTGCTTGGTTCAACAAATTCATTTCGACTCCTGTGCTACGAAAGGGTGGCGATGATCTCGGTGCGTCGATCTTTTGACGTTGTCCACTCAAGTTGAGCGGGTTCGTGTCGAGAGCTGCAAAACTTGTGCCAAGTTTTTCTGTCACCTTTTGAGGGGTCTGCTCCGGGCAAATACCGGTGTTTTTGGGTGCGGGCGGCAATCTTTGGTCTGGGGTGGCAAAGGTTTGCCGGTGGGCCGGTTTTGACCGCTCCATCGAGATGGTCCTGTTTTTGCTTAACTCAATGCAACTCACCCGACTGTCAAAACTTCTACACCGATATGAAACACGCTTTGCAAATGCTGTGCCGCCTGCTGGATCTCTTGATCGCTCGAGGTCTTTTGCTGGGTTTGGTGGTGTGGTTGTTCAGTGCCCCATCCTTTGCGGCCAGCCCCTCCAAACCTGCCGGCCCTTCGGGTTCGCCCCAGGAGGTGTTGCAGTCTTCGGTGAAGAATTGGGTGGCGCAATCCAGGAAGGTGACGACCGATCAGGTGTCCTTGGCCCCGTTGGATGCCCGCGTCAAGGTGCGTGCTTGCGACAAGCCGCTGGCCATGGATTTGCCTTTTTCCAGTGCCGAGACGGTTCGCGTGCGCTGTGCGCGCCCGGTTTGGCAGCAATTTGTACGTGTCAGTGTGAGCGGCAAAGCTCCCGAAATTCAGGCGCAAGCCAAACCCGAGACGCCGCCTGAGCCCGCCAAGCGCTGGGTTTTGGTGGCCAGCGTGCCCCTGCAGCGCGGCATGATGCTCAATGAGACTCATGTTCAGCGTGCTCAGGTCGATGCTTCAGTCATGCCGGTGAATGTGCTCGAACAGGCCTCTGAGGTGCTGCATGCCGAGGTGGTGCGAGACGTGAGGCCGGGGGTGCCTTTGCGCAGCCACGACATTCGGCCCACAGTGCTTGTCAAAAGAGGCCAGATGGTCCTGATGTCGGTGGGCCAAGCGCAGGGTTTTCAGATCTCCGCCCGGGTGGAGGCCATGCAGGACGGGCGTTTTGGCGAGCAGATCAAGCTCAAAAACCGCGATTCCGGCCGTGAATTGATCGGTCGGGTGCAGGGCCCTAACCAGGTGATGGGTTTGTAAGGTCCAATGACCCAGCGCTTTTGAGGCTGAAATTTGAAAAGTTTATATTTCTGACTCAAGTTCTAGAATCTCGTGCCGATTCAGTATTCGAGCAGGGTCTCAGCTCCTTGACCAGAGACCAGAAAAGAGAACCAAATGACCGATCCCATCTCTCATTTAGGCCGCAAGGCCCAAATAGAATCTGCCAACCGCCAGGCGGTTGCCAAGGGTGAGCCACGGGCTTCTTCGCCTGCTTCCGAGGGAGTCAGGCCATTGGCCCCTCCCGCCACGGACGAGTTGCGATTGAGCAAAGTCGCCCAAGAAGCCATGCAAGAGCCCGAATTTGATCGTGCCAAGGTGGAGGCCATCAAGACCGCCATCCAGCAAGGTCAGTACCCCCTGGATTCGCGTCGGATTGCCGAAAACTTTGTGGCGATCGAGAAAATGATCAAAGGCTGAAGATTTCATGAACCAGACGATCCGATCTGATGTCACCGGTCACATCACGGAGGCCGCCTTGAAGGCTGTGCCGGATGATGCGGCACGTCTGGCGGACATTTTGGGGTTGGAGTTCGAAGCTCTGAAAATCCGCGATCTGGCGGCCTTCGAAACCATTCAGGAAGAGAAAACCTTGCTTTTGCAGCGGCTCGCGACCTTGGCCGAGTGGGCTGTCAGCCAGGACCCGGTGCCCGTGCTCTGGCAACAGGTTCAAGACAGTCTGCAGCAGAGCAAGCAGGACCACCTGCGCAATATTCAGCTCCTGCAGCGTCAACTTCAGGCTGTCAAGGGCACTTTGCAGGCCTTGCAAGGTGAGTCATCGGCACCTACCGTGGATTTGTACGACCGCATGGGTCAAATTGCCCGCCGCCCAGGCACCTGGGGTGCTCAGCTGGCTTGAAGGCCCATTTCACCAAGGTGCAAGCCGCACCTCAAGGCGAAACAGTCGAAGACCTGGGCATCAGCCCACTCAGCGGGGCTTTTTCTCATCGCCAGGGCGCATGCCCTTGAGCCAATACACCCACGACAAAATGACCGCCACCGCCGTGTACATCTCGGGCGGTATTTCGGCGTCCAGGTCCACCCGGCTGAGCAGGGCCAGCAATTGCGGGTCTTGGGCCACATAAACCCCGTGTTTCAAAGCTTCTTCGATGATCTTTTGGGCCAGATCGTCTTGCCCCTTGGCGCTGATGACCGGGGTTTTGCGGGCCCCGTATTCCAGCGCGAGGGCTTCCTTGAGTGGGGCTTTCATGTTTGCACGTCCAGCAGGCTGCCCGTGTCCGGCGGGGCATAGGGCATGGGCGCTTGCGGCCCTTGGCCATGGATGATCTGCAACCGTGTCATGTGCAGCCCCGCGCTGTCGAGTTCTTGCTCCAGGTTCGCCGCCATGGCTTGGGCCCTTTGTGCCACATCTTCGCGTTCGGCCCACATGACCATGTCCACCTCGGTTTGCTCGCTGATGCGGGTTTGCAGCCAGACTTCGCCCAGATCGCGGTTGCGGGTGTGCAGGTGGATGACCAAAGGCGGTTTGTCCTGTCCGGGCTGACGCCTTCCGCGCACCAAACGCAGGGCTACGGGTTCGGCATCGGCAAAGGGCAGCATCATCGAGAACACCCATTCGCGCCCGTTCAGGCTGTCACTGGCGAGCAGTTGCCGCGACTCGATGTCGTCGAGGCTGTCGTTCAGCAAGCTGTCCTTGTCGGTGGCGCCGTTGCGCAGCAGCTGGCGCAACACGCTTTTCAAGTCCAACAGCCCTCCGCCCAAGCCCTGCGTGAGCAGGTTTTCCGTCATGAAGCCGCTGCGGTGGATGGCTTGCTGCAGCTTTTCGGGGGTGAGTTGGGCCATGCTGGGGCGCAATTTCAGCCATTGCTGCAAAGCGCCCAGCTCAGGTGCCGAGGCGCTCAGGCCTTGCAGCAGGCTGTCGAGCACACCCGGGCGCAGCAATTGCGCCAAAGCTTGCATGTCGGGGGGTCTGAAGCCCAGCTGCTCCGTTCTGCCGGGCAGGCTGGCTGGGGCGGCAGGAGAGGGCGCAGCCGTAGCCTGCGCTGGCGCTGCTTGCAGGGGGCGCAGCAAGATGCTGCCATTGGCCAGCACCTGCACCCTGAACAAGGCGGTGTCACCCGCCGCCAGCCGCAGTCCTGCCGGCAGGTCTTTGGGCAGGTCAATGGCGGCCCCGGCTTGCCCGGGTTGCTGGCCTTGCAGCATCAGGCGCAGCGCGCCGATTTTGGATTCGAGGGTGCCTTGCACCACTTGGCCATCCCGCAAACCCAGCTCGGCAGCGGTTTTTTCGATGACCAGCGGCAGCTTGCCCTCCAGGTAAATGGTGGGCGTTTTGGGGCTGAGGTGGGCGGTTTCAGCCCCCGTGATCATGCGAACCCCAGCCTGCTGGCGGTCAAGGAAAGCGCACCCAACGGCGCTTGTCGGGGCCGGAGGCTTGTGCGGGCTCGGCAGGCTCGGTCGATGTTTGAAACAGGGCCGCCGTTTGTGGGTACTGCAACAGGATTTGCTGGCGCAGGGCCTCATGCGAGGGCAGCATCAGCACCGTCCCGGGCCGCACGGGGTAGGTGCGGCCCCTCGGGAAAATCCGCGGGTTGGCTTTGGCCAGTGCTTGGCGCATGAACTCGTCGTTCAGGATCAGCCCCGGCAAGCCGCGCCGGATGACGGCGTCGATGCTCTCGCCTTTTTGCACCGTGATGCTGGCCCCAGCGCTTGTGCCATCGTGGGCCGGGGTGGCCTGGCCCGATGGGCTGGGTGCGCTTGCAGCGTCGCTCAGCGGTGTGCTCAAAACCTTGAGGGCCGAGGCCGCAGCCGCCGAGGTTTCGGCGGCTTTGACCACCGAGACACCGAAGGCGGCGACAGCGCCGCACAGCAGCCAGGTCGCCAACTGCAGGGCGGCCTGGTCACGTTTGGCGGGGGTGTCGGGCAGGGCGGTCATAGTCAGTGCTGGCATGGGGTGGTGGCGCATCGCGTCAGATCGAAGGTTCAAGGTCAGGCAGGGCCAGTTTAAAGCGGCAGGGCCATCCAATGCCCTTGTGCGGACAAAGCCGGGCCGGCCAGCTGCTGCAGCTCGGTGCGCTCGGCGCCGACTTTGACCACTTGGGCCAGCGCGAGGTGCTGGGTGGCACCGGGCTCCAGCATCTGGCTGGGAATGTGGCTGGGGTTCACGAGCAGAACACGGTCGCCCGCCCGCAGACCGCTTTCAAAGCCGGCTTGCAGTTGCAGCCCTTCCTGGCCGCTGCGGCGCACATGGAATTGCACCGGTTCGCATTCGGAGCGCTTGTCCAGTTGTTTGACCCAGACTTGCATCTGCTGCTGCATTTGTTCCTTGAGGCGGTGGAGCCAGGCGCTGGGGTTTTGGCTGGCGGCCTGGGGGTCGATCGTGATGACTTGTTCGATTTGCCAGCGCGGCTCGATCGGCCCCTGGCTGGTGTGGCGCTCACCCAAGGTGAAGCTCAGGGTCCAGCGCCAGTCGTGTTCGTTCTGGTTCAGGGCATGCCAAGCCTGACGCATGCTCAAGCCTGCCGCAGCCGCATGGGGCTTGAGCACCAGCTCGGCGGTCCAGCCAGTCGGGCTTTCACTGGGGCCCGTCAGGGCCCGCATGTAGGCGTTCTCGGGTGGCGTGGCCTTGTGCTGGGCACGCCAGCGCTGCGAGGCCTGCATCTGTTGCGTCCACGATTGGCTGGCGATGTGCATCAAGGATTGGCTGGCGAATTGTTGTGCGCCCGCAAAGCCCTGTTCCACCCGGGTTTGGAGCACCAAGGGCAAGCGCCAGGGGCGTGGCGGGGCCTTGCACTCGGTGGCCTGGGTCCTCGCTTCACGCCAGCCCCAGGGCAGCACTTCGGCGCTGACCTGTGGGGCGGCATCCTGCTCGTCTTGCAGATAGGACAGCACGCGCACACCCCGCACCTGGGCCTCCGATTGGAAGTGGGCGCTTTCGTGGAGTGCCCCTTTGTCGTCGATCCAGGCTGTGCTGAGCACGCGCGTGGGGCGATCGATGGTGGCTTGCAAAATCGCCTGGCGGATCGCTTCGAGCTGGGCTTCGTGCTGCTTGGCTGAGGGCGAGCGGGCCGTCCGGCTGGCCATGGGAACCTGGGGCTTGTCCAGCTGGCGCGCCTCGGACGGGTTGGCCGCAGCGCTTTGCGCTTGCGCCCCGAGCGCTGCAGCGCACAAAAAACCCACGGCCAGCCCTTGGCCCAGGCGCATGACTTTGGCCGCAGGGCGGACGATGTTTTGCATGGACGCGCGCATGGACTTGGAGAGGGCCGCTGAGGTGAGCATGGTGTCAGCGGCGGCGTGCGGCCAATTGGCTCAGGTACAAGGTGCGCAGATCGCGCACCACATGCTGGTCGAGCGACAGGGTGGTTTCATAGGTGTCTTCACCCACAGGCGCGATGCTGACCAGCACCGCACCGTAGATCACACCTTCGACCTTGGCGCGGAACGTGTCGCTCATGACGGTCATGTCGGCCACGGTGGTGGTCGCATCGAGTTGCTGGCCATAGACCTGCTCGGTGAGTGAGCGGTAGGCGTCCAGCTTGGACGCACGAATGGCCAACAGGCGTTGTTGGGCGGGGTTCTTGTGGTTTTGCACGCTGATCACGGCATAGCCTGTGGCGACCAGGGTTTCGCGCTTTTCAACCATGGGCGTGATCATGGAAGCGGGCGCAGCAGCCCCCGGTGTCTGGGCGTGCAGGGGGACCGTTTCACAGCCGGTCAAAGCCACCAGAGTGAGCAGCGCGAACGCCAAGGGTCGGTTGAAGGTCATCTTAAAACTCCAGAGGCAAGCCCGGCGCGCCTGAAATGCTAGGCTTGGGCTGATTTATCTTGAATGGTGTATCGGCAGCACAGAGGAACTCTTGAGCTCGCCACCGACCTGACACCATAGACAGTCCGGGTGTTGGGCGTGCCAAAAGCAGACGATAGGATGAGTAGGGATCGCTTCCCGCGTAAAGCTATCATTTTTCTTGATCAAAATGTCACAAATGCCTTATAAACTCATTAATAGCATTTAAATCAATTTTGGTATGCCGATTTTTCAGCTTGCTGAGGGTTCGGACGGTCCAAGCACACGACACCCACCTGGTCTATTGCGGATGAAACCCCACGGCAAACCCCTCATCATTGGTGACAGCCAGGCCACCTTGTTTCTGCGTGAGCTGATCAAGACCTTGTCGGTCTCGTCCTCGACCGCACTCATCACCGGTGAAAGTGGTACTGGCAAGGAGCTGGTGGCGCAGGCGCTGCACATGCAAGGACCACGAGCCGCCGGGCCTTTTGTGCCGATCAACTGTGGTGCGATTCCCCGCGAATTGATCGAAAGTGAGTTGTTCGGCCACCGCAAAGGCAGCTTCACCGGGGCCTTTTCGGACCGCTTGGGGCGTTTCGAGTTGGCCCATGGCGGCACGCTGTTTCTGGATGAAATCGGCGATCTGCCCATGGACATGCAGGTCAAGTTGCTGCGCGTCTTGCAAGAGCGCTGCATCCTGCCCGTGGGCGCGTCCAAAGAGGTGCCCATCGATGTGCGCGTGGTGGCCGCCACCCACAAAAAACTGGAAGCCGAGGTCGAGGCCGGGCGCTTCAGGGAAGACTTGTACTACCGCATCAATGTGTTGCCGGTCGTCACCACACCGCTGCGCGAGCGCCCCGCCGACGTGGCCGCCTTGTTGAATTTTTATGCCGACAAGCACGCTTTGCCCAACGCCAAGGCGGTGCGCTTTTCACCCGAGATGATGCAGCTGCTGCAGGCCTATGCCTGGCCTGGCAATGTGCGCGAGTTGTCCAACCTGGTGGACCGTTTCTCCACTTTGTACCCAGCGCAGTTGTTGCAAGTTCAGACCGTGCCCGCTTGCATGATGCCGCTGGGCCTGGCGGCTCTGCAGGCCGAGTGGCTGGCTCAGAACGGCCTGACGGCCGCCAACGCCTTCCCGCCTTCGCTCAGCGCATCGACAGGTGTGTCCCAGGTGGTGCCTGCGGCACCGCAGGCGCAAGCCAGCTCGCCTTTTGAGGACGAGAACGATCCAATGGCCCATTTGTTGGCGGGCTCTGGCTCTTCTGTGGGGCTGCCTGCCAAGGTCTTCAATCCTGCACCCCTGTCGGCCTCCAACGACGAAATCAACGAGGTGGAGCAAGCCATCTTGCTGGCCCAAGGCATTCAGACCTTGCCGCCAGAGGGCATGTCGCTCAAGCAGCATTTGGTCGAAGTCGAGCGCAGCCTGATCGAGCAGGCGCTGGCCCGCACCCAAGGCAATGTGTCACAAACGGCCAAGTTGCTGCAACTGCAAAGAACCACGCTGATCGAGAAGATCAACAAGTACGAGTTGCGCGGTGTCGCCTGAAGGGCTGTCGTGGTGGGATTTCAGGTCTGGCACCTGAGACAGCAGAGCGCGGCGTTCAGAAAGGTGGCTTGATCACTTTGGCGCAGGTGCCCTTGATCAGCTTGACGGTGCGGCCGTCCTGCAGACTCAAGGATTGCACAAAACTGCCTGTTTTGCGGTCCACCACAAACTCTTCGCCTGTGATCATCACGCCAAAGCGCTGGAACATGGCTGGCCGATAAATTTTCAGACGCGTGCCCATCAAGCTGAGTGTGCCCGCTCGGCTTTCGGAGATGGCAATCTTGCCTTGGTACCAGCCCGAATTTTTCTCGAAATCCACCTGGGCCATGGTGATTCTGGAAGGTTCGTTTTCCTTGATGCCCAGCGCCAGCTGCCCATCCAGGTCCAGCTCCAGTTCGCAAATCAGGTCCATCACCCCCTTGTTGCCCCCGGGCAGGCGCTCGCTGGTCAATTCGGGCTGGGCGGTGGTGTCGCCCATGAAGTGCACCAGCCCCCAGATGCCGCCCATCACCAGAAGGCCGATGACGATGCCGATGGCGATATTTTTCAACATGGTTGAACCTCTTGCAGGGAGTGGTACGGGCTAAGGTGATCCGTCATCATAGGTGAAGTGGTGGGGCGTCAGTTCAGCGCCCATCACTGGTTGAGCACGGTGATGCTGACACGGCGGTTCCTGGGGTCGGCCGGGTTGCCAGGCACCTTGGGGTTGGTGTCAGCCACACCTTCAATGCGAGAGAAGCGGTCAGCACTGATGCCCTGCGATTGCATGAATTGGCGCGTGGCATCGGCCCGCTCGGTCGACAAGGACCAGTTGTTGCGCATGCTTTCAGGCGGGAAACCCATGCTGTCGGTGTGTCCGCGGATGGCCAGTTTGTTGGGCAGGGGCTTGAGGGATTTGGTCACCTCGGTCATCAAGGCCGCGGCTTTGGCGCCCATCTCCGAGCCGCCTGAGCCGTACATGGCGAAGTCGGCTTTGTCGATCACCTCGATGCGCAAGCCTTCCTTGTCGCGGGTGATGCTGACCTGGTCCTTGATCTTTTCGAACTGTTTGCTCTCCGACAGCTTTTGCTTGATCTCTTTTTCCAGCTTGTCGAAATTTTCCTTGTCTTGCTTCTGGCCAGGCGAGCCGGTGCCGCCGCCTTGACCCGGCGAGCCGGAACCACTGTCTTTGCCGGGGTCTTGCTCGGAGGGGCCGTCCTTGTTGTTTTCTTCCTTGGACGAGCCAAAACCCTCGGCCGGGCCGCCTTGGGCCTGCGGCGTCAAGCGCTCGAGCATAGCGGTTTGTTTGGCGGTGAAAGGAAAGCCGTCGGTGTCGATGATGGACTTGCCCCCGAACAAACCGTTGGAGCCTGCCAACTCGCCAAACACGATCTGACTGTGAGAGGCCGGCCGGAAATAGTCGGCCACACTCTTGCGCTTGTCTTCGTTGCTGGCACCCAGGAGCCACATCAAGAGGAAGAAGGCCATCATGGCCGTCATCATGTCGGCCAGGGCGATTTTCCAGGCACCCCCATGTGCACCCGCATGGCCATCTTCGACGATGATCTTGCGGATGATGGGGCGCATCGCCTCCGCTGCAGCGGCCGCTGCTGCGGCTTCGGCGGCGGCAGCCGCCTCGTCGGGCGCTGCAGGGGCTGCTTTGTCTGCCTCGGCCATCAGGAGCCTCGCATGCCGTCAAAGACTTCGGAGAAGCTCGGCTGGCTGTGGTGCGCAATGCAGGCGCGTGCCGACTCGATGACCAGCGGTTGGGGGTAGCCCTTGAGGTTGGCCACGATCATTTCTCGGATCACGTCGAAGGCTTGTGCGTCTTCGTTGATGATTTGGGTGAGGCGCCCGGCAAAGGGCTCGAACATGCCGTAAGCCAAGAACACGCCCATCAGCGTGCCCACCAGCGCGGCACCGATCAGCGCACCCAGCACAGGTGGCGGTTGGTCGATCGCACCCATGGTTTTCACCACACCCAACACGCAGGCCACGATACCCAGGGCTGGCAAACCACCGGCAATACCGGCCAGGGCGGCGGGTGCCAGCAAGGCTTCGTGGTGGTGCACCTTGATGGCTTTTTTCATCAGATCGTCCAGGGCGTCGGCATCCAGGTTGCCCTGCGAGATCACCATCAAGCGCAGCGGATCACAAATCATCTGCACGATCGAGTGGTCTTTGGCCAGTTTGGGAAATTCGCCAAAAATCGGGCTGGAGTCGGGGTTCTCCACGTGGGATTCGAGGGCCACCACGCCTTCTTTTTTCATCACGTTTTGCAGTTTGCCAATCAGCAGCATCAGGGCCAGGTAGTCGGCCTGGTGCCACTTGGGGCCCTTGATGCATTGGCCGATGCCGCCCATCGCGGCCTTGAACACAGGAAAACTGTTGGCCACCAAAGAAGCGCCGATGGCCGAGCCCCCGATGATGATGAATTCGAAAGGTGCGGCCTTGATGATGGGGGCCATCTTGCCGCCAGCGAGGATGTACCCGCCAAACACCGCGCCAAACACAACCGCTAAACCGACAAAGAAAAACATGGTGGCCCTTTAAAGCTAGACAATGCACCAAACGCCGATGCACCAACCCACTGTCCATTGAAAAATGAAGTCCATCAGATTGCCCAGCAAGAGGACGGGCAAACCCAGATACAGCGCCCCCCAGGCCCAACCCGAAGCCGTCAGGCGGGCTTTGGGGATGTCATGGCCCAGGATGGTGTGGTCTTTGGGGGATGACGCGCTCATTTTTTCCATGGACACCTGTGTGCATCGGACACAAATGGGGTATCTTGAGTGAATTTAAAAATTTTGCCTATTATGACGATATGGATGTGAAGTGGGAGCTTTTGCCAAAGGCCGAGTGGGAAGCCTTCCATACGGCGCAGCAGGGGGCTTTGCAGCAAGCCTGGGGCTATGGTGAGGCCTTGACGGCATTGGGTGTAGGCGTGCAGCGGGCCATGGTCTGGGAAGAGGGCCGACTGTTGGCCATTGCCCAGTTCATGTGCAAGCGCGTGCTGGGCTACATCTCTTTGGCTTCGTGCACGCGGGGCCCTGTTTTTCTGCCGGATGTCACGCCCGCTCAACGGGCGCAGATCTACAAGCGCTTGCGCCAATCCTTGCCGTTGCCGCGCTTGAAAGTGGCTTTGTTTTCGCCCGACCGCACAGCGGATCAGGTGGACCCGGCAGAGACGAAGGGCATGTCGCGCGTGATGACCGGTTATGCCACCGTGCTGCTGGATTTGACGCTGCCGCTGGCCACCCTGAAAGCCCAGCTGGAGGGCAAATGGCGCAACCGCTTGAACAAGGCGCTCTTGAATGACAACCTCCGGGTTCATGTGCAAGCGAGCCGCAAGCGCTGCGAATGGCTGCTGGCGCAGGAGCAGGCCCAACGGGAGGCGAAAAAGTTCCATGGCTTGCCCACCGATTTTGTGCAGGCTTACATCGCTGCTGCAGCAGACCCCCGTCAGGCCTTTGTGGTGGCCTATGCCGAGCTGGGCAAGAACACCGTTGCGGGCATGTTGTTTTTGATCCATGGCCGGGTGGCCAGTTACCATATGGGCTGGGCTGACAAAGAAGGCCGGCAGCTCAATGCCCACAACGCCTTGTTGTGGCAGGCCATGGTTGACTTGCAAGGCCAGGGCGTGGCGGTGCTCGATCTGGGGGGCGTCAATACCCACGATTTGCCCGGCATCTCGCGCTTCAAATTGGGCACAGGCGGCCGCGCCGTGACACTTGCGGGGACTTATTTTTAAGAACGAACATGACTTTGCCAGGGTTTTCAATGCGTGCTTTTCTTCGCTGTGGTTTGTGCTGTGTGGGCTTGCTGGGCGGCTTGGCCCCGGTGTCGGCTTGGGCCTGGACCCGCATCGGTGAAACCCCTGAAGTGACGCTGTACGTCAACCGCAACTCCATCGAACGGGCGGACACCATTCGCCGTGTTTGGGAAATGCAGGACCTCAAGACCCCTGACGCCGAAGGCGTGCGTTCCAGACGCTACCTGAACGAGTACGACTGCAACTACAAAATGCACCGCATGGGACAGATGACCAGTTTTGCCGGTCCCAAGATGACGGGCGAGAAAGTCGCCGTCGTCAACGAGATGGGGTACTGGCGAAAAATACCGCCCAATGGCGTTTTCGTGCTGACCTACATTGCGGTGTGCATCGAGTGAGCGCACGCTGAAATCCCGTTGTCCAAGGGCCGTTCAGGGCTTGGTGGCCGTTGTGGCGGGGCCGCCGGACGCCGCATTCGGGGTGCTCTCTCCAGGCTTGGGCGCGGTGTAACGCGGGAACTGCACCGCCCGTTCGCGTGAGGCGCTGGCGTTGTTCTTTTGTACCGTCTCGAGGTAACGCTCTTTTTGCAAGGTCACCAAGGCTTCGACATCGCGCTTGAGACCGTCGACATTGCCCACGGCCGATTTGAGCGACTTGACTTCGTTGCCCAAGGACTGGACCGCATTGGCCTGGGTTTGCAGTTTCGCGTTGATCCCCTGCACCTGGCGCATCACCGAGTCGCTGGTGGCTGCGACTTGTTTGGCGGTTTCGCTGGGCACTTTTTGAACCAGACTTTCCGATTGCTTGAGCGAGGCGTCAATGCGGCCCTCGATCTGGCCTTGTGATTTGGTCAGGGCCATTTGCTGGGCGGCCAGTTCTTTCACGCTCTGGTTGACCCCTTCGAGGGACTCCATGCCCGCGTTGAGTTCGACCACGCGTTTGCCTACGGCGATCAGCATGGCATCGAGCTGGTTGATGCGGCTGACCATCCGTACGCCCATGATCAGGAAGAAGATCAGGCTGATGACCAGCACCCCCCCGGTGATGGCCAGCAGCAGGCGGGCCTTTTTATGCCCGGCTTCGGTGAGCTCTTTGAAATCGGCTGTGGTTTGTCGCAGCTGACTGCTGACGTTGGCTGCCGCTTCGGCCGACTTGGTGGCCAGTTCTGCCGAGTCCAGAACCACTTGTGCCAGGGACTGGTACTGCTGGTAAGCGCGTTGGTCTACCGTGATGCCTGCATGTTGGGGTGGGGTGGGCGGGGTGGGGGCTGCGGCATTGGCGTGGGCCGGTGCGGGAGTCGGCTCAACCTTGGGGCTGGGGTGTTCGTTGGTGGTCAATGGCGTGGTGCTCACCGCAACCGCTGTGGCTTCCATGGACTCTGCCGAAGCCATGTCTTGCGGTTCGGCGGCGGGTGTAAAGGTGTTCTCGCTCATGGTTTTTTTCCTCGGGCTTGAAAAGGAGGCTTCAGTCTTTGGAGTTGCTCACCCAAAAGTGCGTTGCGTGATCTCAGTTGTGCCAAACGGTTTCTGACCGGGCTGTCCTGTTCCCACAAGGCGGCTTCGTCCAGCACAGGGGGTGTGGGTGCAGTCTGAGGTGTTTCAGGTGGACGGACTGCTGAAGGGGCTTCAGGGCTGTCCGCCTGAACAGACGTTTTCAGTCGGGCTTTGGTACGGGGCTTGGGCGGCGTGCGTGGGCCGGTTTGGGCCGCAGAGGTGACAACTTTGGCCACCGGCTGTGTGTTTGCCGGGTCATCCACCTTGACTTTGTCCGAAGACTCTTTGACGGTCGGCGCCTTGCGGGTCGTGCGCTCGGCCACATTGGAGCCTGCTTGCATCTTGACGGCGTGGGGTGATTCGTTGCGCAGGACTGTGTTCTTTTTCATCGGTGTGCTTCCATGGCTCAGGTCGGGCTCTTGAGCAACTCTTGCAAGCCACGCGTAGGCCGCACCCAGCTTCTGGGGATGCCAGGGCGCTTGGAGGCCTCGTAGCCTTGGTTCAATTCGCTGAAGGGGCCCGAGACGATGACGAAATGGGCCAGCTTTTCACCGGGACGGTAGGCCGCGATGATCTGGGCGTCCTTCAAGGCGGGGTGTTTGCGTTGGATGTCCAGGACCTTTTCGTAGCTGCTGGCCGTGCCGTGCTGCAGCAGGAAGCTGCTGGGGTCCAGTTGTTTGAGCCAGGCCTGGCCTGGCGCGGTGGCTTCCGGCGGCTCGATGGCGGGCGCGGGTGGCGTCACGGCCATGGGGGCTGGCGGGGGGGCCTCGGGTGGCGTGGCGGTCGGGGAGGCAGCGGGGAGGGCGGCCGCCAATTGCGGGCTGGTGAGCGGCGCTGCCGCGACGGGTTTGGCCGATTTCAAACCAAAGGCTTCGGGTTGAATCCACAGCATCATCAGTGTGGACATGACCAGCGCAAAGGCGATGCCCAGAGCCAGCTTGCTGTTGTGCCGCAGCCATTGGGGCGCATGGCGCAGGCGCTGTCCGGCTTGCTGCCATGAGCGGACGGCAGCGGCACCACGTTGCTGAAAAGTGTTGATCTGGTTTTGCAGGGAAGACGTGCTTGGCTTGTCCGCTTCCGTGCTGGGCTGACCGGCGCTCAGGACCGGGGCCTGAAAGGGCACGTCCAGCTCAGGGGGGCGCTGCTGGCGCTGGATGCGCTGAACCAATTGCTGCACGGCATGGAAGTGCCCCTCGTGGCGTGCCAAGTCGAGTGCGGCCTGGGCCTGGTCTTCGGTGGGCGCTTCGATGTCCCAGCGCAGGATTTTTCGGCCAAAGGCCGACAACGGTGATTTTTGGGCATTGGCGTGGCCCGACATCAGCAAGATGGCCCGGATGTTCGCGCCCGGGAAGTTCTGGATCAGGCGGGCGAGCAATTGGATTTCGCTCTCGGGCAGGGTTTGCGCGTCGTGCACCAGCCAGATTTGGGCCTGGTGGGTGGTGGACGGGGCCTTGACCGCCTGGTTGAGCGATTGGCTGGCCAGCACCTCGTTGAAGCGGCCCAGCAAGGAGTCGGTATTGGCCGGGAAGTAGACCTCGATGCGGTGGTCCGGGGCTTGTTGGCGCAAGCGTGCCAGCAGCAGGTTCACATAGTGGTCGAGCAAGGCCTCAAACGGGCAGTAGAGCGCCAGGCTCAGGCCTTCGTGGGCCACGGCGTTGGCGCAGCCGTCGATCCGCATGCGGTCGGCCGCGCGGAAGACGCAGTGGTTCAAGACAGCGTTGTCGGGATGGATCTGGATGTTCATGCGCGGGCTCCCGCCTTTTCAAGTCGGCTGCCGTCCGGGTTGAACAGCATGCTGGGCGGGACTTTGACTCGGGGTTTGGCTTGCGGTGGGTTCATGGGCGATGCTGCCTCCAGGCTGAAGACGTAGGCAATCACCTGGGCCACGGCGTGGTAGAGGTCTTCGGGGACTTGTTGCTCGACTTCGGTGGTGAAGTAAATGGCACGGGCCAGTGGCGCGGCTTCGAACAGGTGCACGCCATGGGCCTTGGCTTCTTCGCGGATGAGGGCCGCCATGTGGTCCGAGCCCTTGGCCACCATGATGGGCGCGCCGTCGCCCGTGGGGTCGTACTCGAGCGCCACCGCAAAGTGTTCCGGGTTGGTGATCACCACGTCGGCGTCTTTGATGCGGGCCATCATGCGCGAGTTGGCCATCTCGCGCTGGCGGCGGCGAATCTGGGCCTTGACCTCGGGGCTGCCTTCCATTTGTTTGTATTCGTCCTTGACCTCTTGCTTGGTCATGCGCATGCGCTTGTTGAACGAATATTTCTGGTACGGAACATCGATCAGGGCGATGACGGCCAGACTCAAGGCCACCCACAAGGCCGATTTCATGAGCATCACACCCGCCGCAGCGAGGGCGGGTTCGAGGCCCATCTGGCCCATGCGGATCAGGTCGTCCATATTGGACATGAGCGACCACCACAGCACGGCCGAGACGAGCGTGAACTTGAGGATGGCTTTGCCCAGTTCGACCGCGGCGTGGGTGCCAAATATGCGTTGGAGTCCGCTGATCAGGCTGAGTTTGGAGCCCTTGGGGGCCACGGCCTTGAGCGAAAACAGATAACCCCCGGTCACGCCCGAGGCCACGATGGCCGCAATCACGGTGAAGACCATGATGGGCATGACGGTGACAAAGGACGAGAGCATTTGATCGCCAAAGTGCGCGGGCAGCAGCAGAGGCTTGTTGATGGTGGTGCGGTCAAACACAAAACCGTTGGCAAACACAGTGGCCATGCGGGAGATCAGCCAACCACCGGTCATCAGCAGCAACATGAGTGCCCCGATCACGATGACGGCAGCGGGCAATTCGGTGGAGCGGGCCACCTGGCCGTCTTCCCGCGCCTTGCTCAGCTTTCTGGCCGTCGGTTCTTCGGTTTTGTCCTGTCCTGTGGCTTCAGACATGGGGCACCCCCAACACGTCGCGCACCACGGTGAAGCCCTGGACCCACAACCATTCGATGCGGGCGCCAATGCTCTCCATGGAGATGATCAAAATCAAAAACCCCGCAATGATCATGGCGGGAAAACCGACAGCAAAAATGTTCAGACTGGGCGCCGCGCGTGTCACCACGCCCAAACCGATGTTGATGAACAGCAGCGAGACCATCACCGGCAAAGCCATCAGGACCGCCCCGAGGAACACCATGGAGCTCCACTGCAAAACACGGCCGTAGACGTTCTGGTTGAGGATGGAAGTGCCAACCGGCAGGGTGTTGAAAGACTCGGAGATCAGACCCAGCATGATGGCGTGACCACCAAAGCCAACGAAGATCAGGGTCGACATGACGATCATCAGCTGGGAGATCACGGGCACGTTGCCCATGTTGGGGTCCATCATGTTGGCCATGGACAGGCCCATGGCCGCCGCGATGCTTTGACCGCCCACGACCATGGCGGCCACCACCACCTGGAGGATGAGGCCCATGACCGAGCCGATCATGATCTGGTTGAACACCTCCACCAAACCGGGGGCGGTGGACGGGTCGATGACTGGCCAGCTGTGCAAGGGGTAGACCAGCCAGGCTAAAACCAGGGCCATGAGGATGCGCAAGCGCAGGTTGAAGGCGTTGACCGAAAAAATCGGGGCCGTGATCATCAAGGCCGAGATGCGCAGCATCGGCCACAGAAAGGTGTAGAACCTTTCGACGATGTCTGCTGCGAGGAAATTCATGGCCGTTGTGTCCGGTTTCAGGAGAACAAGGCGGGGATGCGCTGGAAGATGGTGCGCGTGAAGTCAATCAGGGTGACCAATTGCCAGCTGCCGAAAATCAGCAAGGCCAGGGCCAGTGCGATCAGCTTGGGAATGAAGCTCAGCGTCATCTCGTTGATCGAGGTTGCCGCCTGGATGATGCCGATGATCAAACCCACAGCCAATGCGACCGCGAGCAAAGGTGCGCACACCAGCACGGCGGTCCACAGGGCATGCCGCCCCAAATCAATGACCATTGCGGTGTCCATGGTCTGCTCCTTTAAGGCATGGCAAAGCTGGCGGCCAGGGAGCCCATGATCAGGCTCCAGCCGTCAACCAGCACAAACAACATCAGCTTGAAAGGCATCGAAATCATCATGGGCGAGAGCATCATCATGCCCATGGACATCAAGACGCT
>JACCDS010584368.1_pt1 | contig 23939 bp, 25 predicted proteins | sample 7446441 | NCBI WGS metagenome assembly JACCDS01 (sample SAMN15323445, study PRJNA562643) | freshwater metagenome | isolation source: river surface water | place: USA:Blue River Watershed | collected 2017-08-17 | reverse complement strand
GGCCTTACTGCATATGCTGGCCGCCGTTGATCGAGATGTTGGCACCGGTCACGAACGCCGCTTCTTCCGAAGCGAGATAAGCGACCAAGCCTGCAACTTCTTCCGGCTTGCCGAGCCGGCCCATAGGAATTTGCGGAATGATCTTGGTATCCAACACCTCTTGCGGGATCGCGGTCACCATCTTCGTGCCGATATAGCCCGGCGAGATGGTGTTAACCGTCACGCCTTTGCGCGCCACTTCGAGTGCGAGCGCCTTGGTGAAACCATGCATGCCGGCCTTGGCGGCCGCATAGTTGGTCTGACCGAATGCGCCTTTCTGGCCGTTCACCGACGAGATGTTGATGATGCGACCCCAGCTGCGCTCAACCATGCCGTCGCAAACAGGTTTGGTCATGTTGAATACTGAGTCGAGGTTGGTCTTGACTACCGCATCCCAGTTCACCTTGTCCATTTTCTTGAAGGTCATATCGCGCGTGATGCCGGCGTTATTGACCAGCACGTCGATCGGCCCCATATCTTTCACGATCTGCGAAATGCATTCCTGTGCCGATGCATAATCGGAGACGTCGCATGGATAGGCGCGGAAGCTATAGCCTTTCTCTTTCATCTCGGCCAGCCAGGCCGCCACTTTCGTGTTGCCCGGCGAATAGGTCGTCGCCACGTCGTAGCCCATGTTGGCCATCTTGATGCAAATCGCCTCGCCCAGACCGCCCATGCCCCCGGTTACCAGCGTTACTCTGCTCATGTCTGCTCCTGATTGTTTGTGTTAGTGCAGTACAAAAACGCGAGAACTTCCGCGTTCAACAACTTCCGTGCGGTGAGATTCAGCGTTCGATCGCCAGGGCCACACCCATGCCACCGCCGATACACAGGCTGGCCAGGCCGCGCTTGGCATCGCGACGGATCATTTCGTGAATCAGCGTGACCAGGATGCGGCAGCCAGAGGCGCCGATCGGATGGCCGATAGCAATTGCCCCGCCATTCACGTTGATCTTGCTGGTATCCCATTCCATTTGCTTGTTGACCGCGATGGCCTGCGCTGCGAAGGCTTCGTTAATCTCCATCAGGTCGAGATCTTTGACGCTCCAGCCAGCCTTTTGCAGGCAGCGCTGGCTGGCCGATACCGGGCCCATGCCCATGATGCTCGGGTCGAGCCCGGCGGACGCGTAGGATTTGATTTTCGCGAGCGGCTTCAGGCCGAGTTGTTGAGCCTTCTTTGCCGACATCATCATCACTGCGGCAGCGCCGTCATTGATTCCGGAGGCATTGCCCGCCGTGACTGTGCCTGCCTTGTCGAAGGCCGGACGCAATCCGGACAGGGCGTCGAGCGTGCTGCCGGCCTTGATGTATTCGTCGGCATCGAACACGATCGCGCCTTTTTTCGACGGGATTTCCAGCGGCAGAATTTCATCCTTGAACTTGCCGGCTTTCTGCGCAGCCTCGGCCTTGTTTTGCGAGGCCAGCGCAAATTCGTCTTGTTCTGCGCGCGATACGTTGTATTTCTTCGCAACGTTCTCCGCAGTGACGCCCATGTGGTACTGGTTGTACACGTCCCACAGACCATCGACGATCATCGTATCAACCAGTTTCGCATCGCCCATGCGGAAGCCGTCGCGCGAGTTGTTCAGCACATGCGGTGATGCGCTCATGTTTTCCTGGCCACCAGCAATGATAATGTCGGCGTCGCCGCACATAATCGCCTGCGCTGCCAGATGGGTTGCTTTCAGTCCGCTGCCGCAGACCTTGTTGATGGTCATGCCCGGCACCATGTCCGGCAGCCCCGCCTTGATCACCGCCTGTCGCGCCGGGTTTTGTCCAACGCCGGCCGTCAGCACCTGGCCCATGATGACTTCGCTGATCAGCTGAGGGTCGATGCCGGTTTGCGCGACCAGTCCTTTGATCACATGCGCGCCGAGCTCGGCAGCGGGCACCTTAGCGATCGTTCCCCCGAATTTGCCCACCGCAGTACGTGTGGCGGCAACGATTACAACCTCTTCCATTATTGTTCTCCGATCTGTATTTCGACAAAAGCTACTGAACTGCCGGAACTGCAAAGACCTTGCCAACGATGCGTCAGGCCAAGACGCATCATGCTAGCAATCAGCGTTCCATCGTTTTTGACAATGGTCAGCCGAAGAAATGCTTTCGACCTGCCCGAAGGCTATCGGTAGTCAGAGAAGACGATGAAGTGGGGTTGAATGGCCGCGAACGGCACCCTACGCTGAGGGGTGCCGATTCCCGTATTCGGGATAGATCTCCGACTTCATCAACTGTGTGATGCCGTCAGAAAATTGAGCAAGGTTGTGCACGTACTCATGCTCAAGGCCGATAGGCGATGGCCGGGTAGGCTTCACCGACAGGCCCGCTATCCAGCGTCACTGTCTCCATTTTTAATGTGATGTTTGGTTTGGTAAAACCTGGAGAAATATTAGCGCGATAAATTGCGCTTTGGTGATTTTTTTTCTTACCAAAACTTACAGCGATCGACTGGCATGACGCGCGTTAATTCACGCTTGAAGTTTGACGATCATCGGCCAAGGATACGCAGCGCGCTCGTCGGCAATTCGTTCAGGATAGCGGACGAATTTCCAGATCCCCGCGCAGCATCGCGCGGCTGAGAATTTTGTAGGTGTCGAGATCGAAGGCCGGGCGTGCGGGAGCTTGTTCGAGCAGGCTCCAGAGTTCGTCTTCGCTGCGTGCCGTGCCCAAATAGCACCAGTTGTTGACGACGTGAATGTCGGTGCGATCCTCGCCGAAACGCTCGACCAATCCTACTGCCCCTGAGTGAGGCCAGGTCTTCACGTGCAACGAAGACAGCGCTGCCTCCAACCGTGCACGATGGAAGGATTCCGCTTCCTTGCCGACGCAGACCCCTTTGCAGCGCCGCAGCTGCCAGCCAAAACAGGGCTTGTTGTGTCCGGCCGATTTTTCCAGGCCCAGCTGCACCAGACAAAGCTGATGAGATTCCGCCAGCTCGCGCAATGCGGTCTCGGCTTTGCGCTTCGAACTGAACAGGCCGTAAAGCCGGTCGGCGCGGCCGAAATCCTGTTCGTTCGCATAGGTCAGCACCGGGAAGGTGCGGCCACGCACATCTTCGTTCAGCCGCCATGCGCACAATTCACCTTGCCGGCGCAGTAGCCGGTTATGCACCGGCTGCAGGTCTTTCACCAGCTGCGCTTCCAGCAGCAGTGCGCCGATCTCGCCGGCGGTCTCGCGCCAGTCGATTCGGTGCAGCTGCTGAGATAGCCGCATGTCTTTGTAGAGCTTGTGGTCGGCGTTGAAATGCGACAGCACGCGCTGGCGCAGCCGCACGCTTTTGCCGACATACAGCGGCAAATCGTTTTCGCCGTAAAACAGATAGACGCCAGGGGTGTCGGGAATGGCGTCGAGCGCATCGGTCGGCAGGTGCGATGGCAGGCTCGGCCGCTGCAGCAGCGACGACAACGCCGCTTCGAAGGTGTCGGCCGGCAGGGTCGTCGTTAGCTTCTGCCAAAGTTGCCACAGCAAATCAGCATCGGCGAGTGCACGATGGCGTGCATCGGCCTTCAGCCCATGCCGATCGATCAGCGTGTCAAGGTTGTGCTTGCGCTCATTCGGAAACAGCGCGCGCGACAGCTTCACCGTGCACAGCACGTCGGACTTGTAGGGCAACCCGGCCTCGCTGAACGCATTGCGCAGGAAGCCATAGTCGAAGCGCGCGTTGTGCGCGATGAAGAGTGCACCTTGCAGCCGGTCGTGCAGTGCTGGTGCGAGCTCGGCAAAGGTCGGCGCGTTGGCCACCATTGCATTGCTGATGCCGGTCAGCCCCTGAATGAACGACGGGATCGATACCTGCGGGTTGACGAGGCTGGACCAGGACGTGGCTTGGCCCGTGGCATCCACTTCCACAATGCCGATTTCGGTGATGCGATCGTTCACCGGGTTGGTGCCGGTGGTCTCCAGGTCAACGAAGACCAGCTTGTCAAAATTCATACCGTTGCCCGCAAACTGCCGGTGCGCCCACACACCGTTATTTGCCCCAGCTATCTTTCAGCGTGACGATGCGATTGAACACCGGTTGCCCTGGCGTCGAGTCGACGCGGTCGGCGACGAAATAGCCATGCCGTTCGAACTGGAATTTGTCGTCGGGTTTCGCCAGATCGGCACCGGCCTCGAGATAGGCAGTGATGACCGATTTCGAGTTCGGGTTCAGTGCCTGCTTGAAATCCTTGCCGCCGGCGTCCGGATGCGGGTCGCTGAACAGCCGGTCATACATGCGCACTTCGGTCTTCACCGCATGCGCTGCCGACACCCAGTGAATGTTGCCCTTTACCTTGTAGTTGTTCGCGCCGTCGGTACCGCTCTTGCTGTCGTCGAAGTAGTTGCAATGCACCGCAATTACATTGCCTTGCTCGTCCTTGTCGCAGCCGGTGCATTCGACCACATAGCCGTAGCGCAGGCGCACCTTGTTGCCGGGGAAAAGACGGAAATAGCCTTTACTCGGCGTTTCCATGAAATCGTCAGCTTCGATCCACAGTTCGCGGCTGATCGGAAAGCTGCGGTTGCCACGCTCCGGATGATGCGGATGTACGGGCGCGCTGCAGGCTTCACTATGGCCTTCGGGGAAATTGTCGATGATCAGCTTCAGCGGCTTCAGCACGCCGACGATGCGCGGCGCCTTCGCGTCCAGATCGTCGCGCAGTGCGCCTTCGAGGATGCTCATGTCGATCCAGCTGTCGGCCTTCGCCACGCCGATGCGCTCGGCAAACAACTGTATCGATTCCGGCGTGAAGCCACGACGGCGGATACCGACAATGGTCGGCATGCGCGGATCGTCCCAGCCGTCGACAATGTTTTCCTCGACCAGTTGCAGCAGCTTGCGCTTGCTGGTAATCGCATAGGTGAGATTCAGCCGCGCAAACTCATATTGCTGCGGCAGTGGCTTCTTGAAAAAGCCGCCCTCGGCCAGCCGCTCGAGGATCCAGTCGTAAAACGGCCGGTGATCCTGGAATTCCAGCGTGCATAGTGAATGCGTGATGTTTTCGATTGCATCCGAGATCGGATGCGCATAGTCGTACATCGGGTAGATGCACCACTGGTCCCCGGTACGATGATGATGCGCGTGACGGATGCGATAGATCGCCGGGTCGCGCATGTTCATGTTCGGCGAGGCCATATCAATTTTCGCGCGCAGAATGTGCTCGCCATCCTTGAACTCGCCGGCCTTCATGCGGCGCAGCAGATCCAGCGATTCGGCCGCAGGGCGGTCGCGGAAGGGCGAGTTCTTGCCCGGCTCCGAGAAGCTGCCGCGATTGGCCGCCATGTCTTCGGCCGACTGGCTGTCCACATACGCATGGCCGGCACCCACCAGCCATTCGGCCATCGCATACAGCTGGTCGAAATAGTCGCTGGCGAAATACTGGTGTTCACGTTCGTCATGCCGCCACGAGAAGCCGAGCCAGTCGACGCTGTCGATAATGGTGTCGACGTATTCCTGGTCTTCCTTGGTCGGATTGGTGTCGTCAAAGCGCAGATGGCAACGGCCGCCGTAATCGCGCGCCAGGCCGAAGTTCAGGCAGATCGACTTCGCATGACCGATATGCAGGTAGCCGTTCGGCTCCGGCGGGAAACGGGTAATGACGGTCGGCAGCGGTTTGCCCTGGGAGTCGCTGCGGCCGGCGTATTTGCCTTGGCCAGAGTCGGCATCGATGATGCCGCGCAAAAAGTTCGACGGCGCGGTGGTCGCGCCGTTGCTGCTGTCGTTGCCCATGGAGCTGGAAGATAATCAGAAGGAGTGTTGGCCGCATTTTACCGTAGGCAGGCAGGCTGGCCATGGACGGGGTGCGTGGTCAGGTTGCAGGCTTAATGAATCCATCGGATCCCCCTATGTGGAGCTTTCCCAGAATCGTTGCCCATCGCGGCGGTGGCACCTTGGCGCCGGAAAACACGCTGGCCGGATTGCGCTGCGCGCACATGCATGGCTTTCGCGCGGTCGAGTTCGACGTGATGGCCTTGCGCGATGGCGCGCTGGTGCTGATGCATGACACTGAGCTGGGCCGCACCGTGCGCGGCCGCGGCCCGGTCGCCGATTGCACGGCCGCGCAGCTGGCCGCGGCCGATGCCGGCGGCTGGCTGTCGCCGCAGTTTGCCGGCGAGCCGGTGCCCTCGTTCGCCGATGCGGCGGCCTTGTGCCTGCGCCATGGGCTGTGGATGAATGCCGAGATCAAGCCGGTGCCCGGGCTGGAGGATGAGACCGGCGCGCGCGTCGGCGCTGCCTGTGCGAGCCTGCCGCCGGGCAGCATCTTGCTGTCGTCGTTTTCGGCAGCGGCGCTGAGCGCAGCGCGGGCCGTCGCGCCGCAGGTACCGCGCGCGCTACTGGTCGCAGGTGTTCCCGACGACTGGCACGAAAGGCTGGCCGGGCTGCAGGCCGTTGCCCTGCACGCCAAGGCCGCGCTGATCACGCCCGCGCAGGTCAGCGCGGTCAAGGCAGCCGGTATCGGGCTGCTGTGCTATACGGTCAATGAACCTGAGCAGGCCCGTTGGCTGCTGGCGATGGGCGTCGATGCGGTCTGCACCGACCGGCTCGACCGGATTCCAGCGGATTTCGCCGCGCCGCATTAGCGGATTGGCAATGGAATTGCCGAAGGATGGCCGATTTTCAACAGGTATAATGCTCGGTTTGCTGGCGGCCGCGCCGCCGAACCGACTACTGTTGAACTGCGAGCCATGAAAGCTTCCGAGATCCGCGAAAAATTCCTCAGTTTCTTTGCCTCCAAGGGCCACACCGTCGTACGGTCGTCGAGCCTGGTGCCGGGCAATGATCCGACCCTGCTGTTCACGAACTCCGGCATGGTGCAGTTCAAGGACGTGTTCCTGGGCACCGATAAGCGCGGATATGCGCGCGCCGCATCCGTGCAGCGCTGCCTGCGTGCCGGTGGCAAGCACAACGACCTGGAAAACGTAGGCTACACCGCGCGCCACCACACCTTTTTTGAAATGCTCGGCAACTGGTCGTTCGGCGATTACTTCAAAAAGGAATCGCTGGTCTGGGCCTATGAGCTGCTGACCGAGGTGTATGGCCTGCCCAGCGAGAAGCTGTGGGCGACCGTCTATCACACCGACGACGAGGCCTACGATATCTGGACGAAGGTCATTGGCCTGCCGCCGGAGCGCGTGGTCCGCATTGGCGACAACAAAGGTGCACCCTATGCGTCGGACAATTTCTGGCAGATGGCCGACACCGGCCCCTGCGGTCCTTGCTCCGAGATCTTCTATGACCACGGCCCGGACGTCTGGGGCGGCCCGCCCGGCAGCGCCGAGCAGGATGGCGACCGCTACATCGAAATCTGGAACAACGTGTTCATGCAGTTCGACCGCCAGCTCGACTCGGCCACCGGCGAATACACGCTCACGCCGCTGCCGGCGCCGTGTGTCGACACTGGCATGGGCCTCGAGCGCCTGGCTGCAGTGATGCAGCATGTGCACAGCAATTATGAGATCGACCTGTTCGACCGGCTGGTGCGCGCTGCCTCGCGCGAGACCGGCGCGACTGACCTTAGCAATGCCTCGCTGCGCGTGATCGCCGATCACATTCGCGCCTGCGCTTTCCTCGTGACCGATGGCGTCGTGCCCGGCAGCGAAGGCCGCGCGTATGTGCTGCGCCGTATCATTCGGCGCGCACTGCGTCACGGTAACAAGCTGGGCCAGAAAAAGCCGTTCTTCCACAAGCTGGTGCCGGACCTCGTGAAAGAGATGGGCGAAGCCTATCCGGAGCTGGCCGAGGCCGCCGACCGCGTGACGATGGTGCTGAAGCAGGAAGAAGAGCGCTTTGGCGAGACACTGGACAACGGCATGAAGATCCTTGAGGCCGCGCTCGCCAAAGATCCGGGCCGCCTCGACGGCAAGACCGCCTTTACGCTGTACGACACGTACGGCTTCCCGCTCGACCTGACTGCCGACATCTGCCGCGAGCGCGATGTCTCGCTCGATGAGGCGGGCTTCCACGAAGCGATGGAAAAGCAAAAGTCGGCAGCGCGCGCGGCCGGCAAATTCGAAATGGCGGCCGGTATCGAATATGCGGGCCCGAAGACTGTGTTCACTGGCTACGATCATCTGAACGGCGACGCCAAGGTGCTGGCGCTGTACGTGAACGGCGAAGCGGTGCAGAGCATCGGTGCCGGTCAGGAAGCGACTGTGGTGCTGGACACCACGCCGTTCTATGCGGAGTCGGGCGGCCAGGCGGGTGACGTCGGCGTGATCGAGTCCGGTTCGGAAGCCACCAGCTTCGTGGTGGCCGATACGCAGAAAGTGCAGCCCGACGTGTTCGGCCATCATGGCAAGCTGACGGCCGGCACGCTGTCGGTCGGCGATGCCGTGGTTGCCAAAGTCGATGGCACCGTGCGCGCCGCGACCATGCGCAACCATTCGGCGACCCACCTGATGCATAAGGCGCTGCGAACCGTGCTCGGCGGCCATGTGATGCAAAAGGGCTCGCTGGTCGACAAGGACAAGACCCGTTTCGACTTCAGCCACAACGCGCCGTTGTCGGCCGACGAGATCCGCCGCATCGAGACGCTGGTCAATCATGAAATTCTGCTGAACGCCGCCACCGACGCACAGCACATGGCGTATGACGATGCGATCAAGGCCGGCGCGATGGCGCTGTTCGGTGAAAAATACGGCGACACCGTGCGCGTGCTCGGCATCGGTTCGTCGACCGAGCTGTGCGGTGGCACGCACGTGACGCGCACCGGCGACATCGGCCTGTTCAAGATCGTGTCGGAAGGCGGCGTCGCTGCCGGCATCCGCCGCGTCGAGGCCGTGACCGGCGAGAAGGCGCTGGCGCTGGTGCAAGCGATGGCCGCGCGCATTAATGAGGCCGCCGCTGCGCTGAAGGCGCCGCCGGAAGAGCTGGGCGCGCGCATCGCGCAGGTGCAGGAGCAGGTAAAGTCGCTGGAAAAAGAGCTGGCATCGCTGAAGACGAAAATGGCCTCGAGCCAGGGCGACGAGCTGCTGGCCCAGGCCGTCGATATCGCCGGCATCAAGGTGCTGGCGGCCACGCTCGAGGGCGCGGACGTGGCCACGCTGCGCGGCGTGATGGACAAGATGAAAGACAAGTTGAAGACCGCCGCCATCGTGCTGGCCTCGGTCAGCGACGGCAAGGTCAGCCTGATCGCCGGCGTCACGGCGGACGCTACATCGAAAGTGAAAGCGGGCGAACTGGTCAACCATGTCGCCCAGCAGGTGGGCGGTAAGGGCGGCGGCCGGCCGGACATGGCGCAGGCCGGCGGCACCGACCCGAGCGGTTTGCCGGCAGCGCTGGCCTCGGTCAGCGGCTGGGTCGGTCAGCGCGTCGGCGGCTGAGCAGAGCGGAGCGAGCCGATGGAATTCCAAAAAGATCTGGATGCGCGCGGATTGAATTGTCCGCTGCCTATTCTGCGCGCGAAGAAAGCGCTGGCCGATATGGCCACTGGCGATGTGTTGCGTATCGTCGCGACCGACCCGGGGTCGGTGCGCGACTTTAATGCGTTTGCGCGCCAGACCGGCAATGCGCTGCTCGCGCATGAAGAAAATGCGGAAGCGGCGGTGAAAGAATTTACTTTTTACCTGCGTCGCAAATAAGCGCGCCGCCGAGCCCGCAGCGATAAACAGAACGACCGTGCGGAAATTTTGCCCGGAAATCGGTCTGGCTCTATAATCGCAGTTTACGTAAACGTCAATTAGCCCTATTGCATCCCACTGAAGGACTCCCATGAAGGTACTGGTACCCGTCAAGCGCGTGGTCGACTACAACGTCAAGGTGCGCGTGAAATCCGATGGCAGCGGTGTCGACATCGCTAACGTCAAGATGTCAATGAACCCTTTCGATGAAATCGCGGTGGAAGAGGCGATGCGCCTGAAGGAAGCCGGCAAGGCGACCGAGGTGATCGCCGTTTCCTGCGGCGTCGCCCAGTGTCAGGAAACCCTGCGCACCGCGATGGCGATCGGCGCCGACCGCGCGATCCTGGCCGAAACGGCCGCGGACGTCGACCTGCAGCCGCTGGCCGTGGCTAAGCTGCTGAAGGCGATCGCCGACAAGGAACAGCCGCAGCTGATCATCCTCGGCAAGCAGGCCATCGATGACGACTGCAACCAGACTGGCCAGATGCTCGCTGCCCTGTTGGGTTGGCCGCAGGCGACGTTCGCCTCCAAGGTCGCGATCGAAGATGGCAAGGCCATCGTCACGCGTGAGGTCGACGGCGGTCTGGAGACCGTTGCGATCGCTCTGCCGGCGATCGTCACGACCGACCTGCGCCTGAACGAGCCGCGCTATGTGACGCTGCCCAACATCATGAAGGCGAAGAAGAAGCCGCTCGACACCGTCAAGCCCGAAGAGCTCGGCGTGGACGTCGCGCCGCGTCTGAAGACGCTGAAAGTCGCCGAGCCGCCGAAGCGCTCCGCCGGCGCGATGGTGCCGGACGTCGCGACCCTGGTCGCGAAACTCAAGAACGAAGCCAAAGTGATCTGACAGGAAACGCCATGACCGCACTCGTCATCGCCGAACACGACAATGCGTCGCTGAAGGCAAGCACCCTCCATACCGTGACCGCAGCCGCCCAGTGCGGCGGTGAAGTCCACATTCTCGTCGCCGGCCACGGCTGCGATGCCGCCGCTGCCGCTGCCGCGCAGATCGCCGGCGTTGCGAAAGTGATCGTTGCCGATGGCGCGCAGTTTGCCGACGGCCTCGCTGAGAACGTTGCCGCGCAAGCGCTCGCCATTGCCGGCAATTACTCGCACGTGCTGGCACCGGCCACCGCCTATGGCAAGAACATCCTGCCGCGTGTCGCCGCCTGCCTCGACGTCGGCCAGATCTCCGAGATCACCAAGGTCGATTCGCCGGACACCTTCGAGCGCCCGATCTACGCCGGCAACGCGATCGCGACAGTGCAGTCGACCGATTCGATCAAGGTGATCACCGTGCGCGCGACTGGCTTCGATGCTGCCGCGACGGGTGGTTCGGCAGCGATCGAGAAGATCGACGCGGTGGCCGACTCTGGCAAATCGTCGTTCGTCTCGCGCGAGCTGGCCAAGTCCGACCGTCCTGAACTGACGGCCGCCAAGATCATCGTCTCGGGCGGCCGTGGCATGGGTTCGGCCGAGAACTTCAAGATCCTCGAGCCGCTGGCCGACAAGCTCGGCGCCGCCATGGGCGCGTCGCGCGCTGCGGTGGACGCCGGCTATGTGCCGAACGACTGGCAGGTCGGACAGACCGGCAAGATTGTTGCGCCGCAGCTGTACATCGCGGTCGGTATTTCCGGTGCAATCCAGCACCTGGCCGGCATGAAAGATTCGAAGACCATTGTCGCGATCAACAAAGATCCTGAAGCGCCGATCTTCAGCGTGGCCGACTACGGCCTGGTCGGTGACCTGTTCGAGGCTGTGCCCGCACTGGTCAAGGAACTCGGCTGACCTCAGCGGTAATCCCGATGAGCTAGCCTGCGGCCGTTCTGTCATCTCCATGACAGACGGCCGTTTTTGTTTGCGACACAATCCACTGAACAAAAAATACGGGAGATTTAGATGAGCTACACCGCTCCGCTGAAGGACATGGCGTTTGTGATGAACGAGCTGGCCGGCCTGGAGGCCGTCAGCCAGTTGCCCGGCTGCGAAGATGCGACGCCGGAAACCGCCGAGGCCGTGCTGGAAGAAAATGCAAAATTCTGCGGCGAAGTCATCGCACCGCTGAACTGGGCCGGCGACCAGAAGCCCAGCTATTGGCACGATGGCCAGGTCACGACCACGCCGGGCTTCAAGGACGCGTTCAAGGCCTTCGGTGAGGCGGGCTGGCAAGGCCTGCAGCATGCGCAGGAATTCGGTGGCCAGGGCCTGCCCAAACTGCTGGCAACACCCTGCATCGAGATGCTGAATTCGGCTAACCTGTCTTTTGCGCTGTGCCCGTTGCTGACGGACGGCGCCATCGAGGCACTGCTGACCGCCGGCAGCGATGCGCAGAAGGCGCTGTACATCCCGAAGATGGTGTCCGGTGAATGGACCGGCACGATGAACCTGACCGAGCCACAGGCCGGTTCCGACCTGGCGCTGGTGCGCTCGCGCGCGGTGCCGCAGGGCGACGGCAGCTTCAAAGTGTACGGTACCAAAATTTATATCACCTATGGCGAGCACGACATGGCCGAGAACATCGTCCATCTGGTGCTGGCGCGTACGCCGGACGCACCGGAAGGCGTGAAGGGCATCTCGCTGTTCATCGTGCCGAAGTTCATGGTCAATGCCGACGGCTCACTCGGCGCGCGCAATGACGTGCATTGCGTATCGATCGAGCACAAGCTCGGCATCAAGGCCAGCCCGACGGCCGTGCTGCAGTTCGGCGACCACGGTGGCGCGGTCGGCTATCTGGTCGGCGAAGAAAATCGCGGGCTGGAATACATGTTCATCATGATGAACTCGGCGCGCTTCGCCGTCGGCATGCAGGGCATCGCGATCGCCGAGCGCGCTTATCAGAAGGCCGTGCAGTACGCGAAAGACCGTGCGCAGTCGCGCGACCTCGCTGGTTCGGCCGGCCCGGTGGCGATCATTCATCATCCGGACGTCAAGCGCATGCTGATGAGCATGCGCGCGCAGACCGAGGCGGCGCGCGCGCTGTCCTACGTGACTGCCGCCGCGTCCGACGCCGCGCACCATCACGCGGATGAGGCGACGCGCAAGGCGAATCACGCGTTCTACGAATACATGGTGCCGATCGTGAAGGGCTGGTCGACCGAACTGTCGCTGGACGTCACATCGACCGGCGTGCAGGTGCACGGCGGCATGGGCTTCATCGAGGAGACCGGCGCGGCGCAGTACTACCGCGACGCGCGCATCCTGACGATCTACGAAGGCACGACCGCGATCCAGGCGAACGACCTGGTCGGCCGCAAGACCGTGCGCGACGGCGGCGCGGTCGCCAGGCAGATCATCGCGCAGGCGGGGGTGACGGCCGATGCGCTGAAACTGTCCGACTCGGCTGATCTCGCCGCGATCGGCCGCCGCCTGTCGGTGGCACTGGACGCGCTGCAGCAGGTGGTGGAGTTCGTCGCATCGACGATGAAGGCGGACATCAAGGCGGTGTTCGCCGGCAGCGTGCCCTACCTGAAGATGGCCGGCGTGGTGTTCGGCGGCTGGCAGATGGCGCGCGCGGCGCAGATTGCGCAGCAGAAGCTGGCGTCGGGCGACGGCGATGCGTCGTTCTGCACTGCGAAGATCGCCACTGCGCGCTTCTTCGCCGACCACTACCTGTCGACCGCTACCGCGTCGCGCGATGCGATCGTCGAGGGCAGCGCCGGCGTGCTGGCGCTGACGGAAGAGCAGTTCTGATCCGCGGATGGCCGGTCTACGGGCCGGCCATCTCCCACGGATTCAACAGATCCGCGCCGCAAGCCGCGAAGTCAGCCGTGTTTCGCGTGACGCCGGTTCCAAGATCGAGGACCGTGATGGCGGACAGGAAGAGCTGGCTGGCCGGGATCCGGGAAGCCCAGGCGACGACATTCGCGTCCGCCTTGCCGGATTTCTTTTTCCGGAGCTCCGACAGGACGTTGATATCGAGCAGGTACATCAGGACAGGTCGGCAGGCCGGAACACCGTGTCCGGCTTCGGCGGCGTAAATTCGATGTCGTCGTCTCCAGGCATCGAAATCAGGTCGGCCGGATTCGCTTCGGTGCTGGTCAGGCGGCGATACTCATCGATCGTCAGCAGCACATGCGAAGGCCGGCCACTGTCGGTAATGAAGACGGGCCCCTTCGCAGTCGCTTTTTTTGCATCCGTCGTGTCTTGGTTAAACTCCCGTTTCAGTTGAGCGTGTTCGGCGGCGGCGGGGAATATCCTTCAGCTGCGATTCGGAGCCGCCAAGCCGGATGAGTCGCTTGGCACTCTCACGCTCGATCAATGCGCGCAGCGCTTCCCGCAACAACAGCCCCCGGTCGGTCAGTCCGCTGAGTTCCTGCGCCTGCATCAGAAGTAATTCGTCCAGATTCACGGTGGTTCGCATGACCCGCTCCAAAAACGTATCAGGTGATGTCATCGTAGATGCCAAGGTGATCGGCTGGCAGGGAAATCAGCCGTACGCCCCGCCCGTCAGCATCAGGTCGAACGCACGCGCGATCACGGTCAGCAGCAGGGTCGCGCCGTAGAACAGGTTGGCCACCATCAGCAGCGCGACCGGCCAGCGCGAGTCGGATGGCTCGCCGGAGCCCGGATTCCAGGTCGCGTCCCATTTTTCGTCGGGCATCAGCCCGATCACGAAGGTCTCGATGCTGGCGACCAGCGCCGACAGCACCAGCGGCGACGCGGTGACCAGCAGCGGCTGGCCGGGCAGCGCGAGCAGCAGCGCCGCGCTGGCCGGCAGGCTGGCAAAATGCAGCCAGCCCCAGCGGTCGCGCAGGCCGGTCAGGTAGAAGCGGTGCAGGCCGATGGCGCCCAGCAGGAAGGAAAGCAGCGCGGCGAGGGTCTTGTTTTTGTGGCGGACGGACATGGTCAGGTGCGTGAATCCATGCGGGTTTGCGGCGGAATCCGTACCCGAATGGCAAGTTTTTCAAAGCCGCCAGTGTGCCGCAGCCGCTGTCCGGCTGCAAATACAGAGATGCGACTTGTCCCGGGGGTGTGAAAACCGTTATAATCGCGCTCTTTTTCCGTGTCCGAACCTATTTTTTCGAGAAGATTATGGTCGTAATTCGTCTTTCCCGTGGCGGCTCCAAGAAGCGCCCGTTCTACAACATCGTTGCCACCGATTCCCGCAGCCGTCGTGACGGCCGCTTCATCGAGCGCATCGGCTTCTACAACCCGATCGCTTCCGGCGCTGCCGAAGGCTTCAGCATCAAGCAGGATCGTCTGGCCCACTGGCAAGGCGTTGGCGCGCAACTGTCGCCGACCGTCGAGCGCCTGGTGAAGGCTGCTGCCAAGAAGGCTGCCTAATTTGGCTTCTGGCAGTACTTCGGGAGCCCCGCTTCCCGACGACCTGGTGCTGGTCGCGCATGTCACCGGCGCCTATGGCATTACCGGATGGATCAGGCTGAGGCCGTATTCGTCCGACGCCGACGCGCTGCTGCATGCGAAGACCTGGTGGCTGGACAAGCCCGAACTGCATGACGTTGACGTGATGCAGGTGCGCACGCAGGGTGAAGATGTCGTCGCCCGCATCATGGGCATAGAAAGCCGGAACGCTGCGGAAGATTTGCGCGGCGCGACGGTCCAAATCCGGCGCGCACATTTCCCGCCGCTGGACGACAACGAGTTCTACTGGATCGACCTGATCGGCCATGACGTCGTCAACCTCGCCGGCGAAGCGCTCGGCAAGGTCACCGGCCTGATGGACAACGGCGCGCACCCGATTCTGCGGGTCGAGGTTCCGGCGCAGGGCGCGGACAAGGCGCAGGAATTGCTGATACCGTTCGTCGATCGCTTCGTGCCCGGGGTCGACCAGACAGCTAAAGTGATTACCGTCGACTGGGAAAAGGATTTCTGACCAGCCCGACGTACAGCAGGAGGGAAGATGCAGTTTGATGTCATCACGCTCTTCCCGGAAATGTTCAGCGCACTGACCGCATCGGGCATCACGCGGCGCGCGTTCGAACAGAAGCGGTGCGAGCTGTCCCTGTGGAATCCGCGCGATTTCACCAGCGACAATCACCGGACCGTGGACGACCGGCCTTACGGCGGCGGCCCCGGCATGGTGATGATGGCCGCGCCGCTGGAAAGCGCGATCGTCGCCGCGCGCGCGAGGCAGCAGCAGGCAGGCTTGCCGCAACCGCGCACGATCTACCTGTCGCCGCAGGGCGCGCCGCTGGATCACCGCAAGGCGGTGCAGCTGGCGACCGAACCGGGTCTGGTGCTGCTGTGCGGCCGCTATGAAGCGGTCGACCAGCGACTGCTGGACCGCTGCGTCGACGAGGAGATCAGTCTCGGCGACTTCGTGTTGTCGGGCGGCGAGCTGCCGGCGATGGCGCTGATGGATGCCGTGATCCGGCTGTTGCCGGGCGTGCTGAATGACGACGCGTCGGCGGTGGAAGACAGTTTCGTCAACGGGCTGCTGGATTGTCCGCATTACACGCGGCCCGAGGTGTATGAAGGCGTGCCGGTGCCCGACGTGCTGCTCGGCGGCCATCATGCGCAGATCGCGAAATGGCGGCGCGCGAAGTCGCTCGAGGCCACGCTGAAGAAGCGGCCGGAGCTGATCGCGCAGGCGCGCACGCAAGGATTGTTGAGCAAGGCCGATGAGGCCGTGCTGAAGGAATTGCAGCAGTAGTTGTTGCAGTGCCCGGGCGAGAGCCCGGTTTTGTTAACCCCATCCTCTACCGGGCATCAGGAGAGTCGCTTCCGAACGGAACACTCAGGCGCCGGCAAGATGGTCTAGGAGATAGAAATGGATCTGATCCAGCAACTCGAGCAGGAAGAGATTGCCCGCCTCGGCAAGAACATCCCTGAATTCGCACCGGGTGACACCGTCATCGTGAACGTCAACGTCGTCGAAGGCAACCGCAAGCGCGTGCAGGCCTACGAAGGCGTCGTGATCTCGCGCCGCAACCGTGGCCTGAACTCGAACTTCATCGTCCGCAAGATCTCGTCGGGCGAAGGCGTCGAGCGTACGTTCCAGCTGTACTCGCCGCTGATCGCGTCGATCGAAGTCAAGCGCCGCGGTGATGTCCGCCGTGCGAAGCTGTACTATCTGCGTGAGCGTTCGGGCAAGTCCGCACGTATCCGCGAAAAGCTGCCGACCCGTCGCGCAGCTGCTGCGCAGTAATCGCCACTGCGATCCGGAAAAGGGCACCTTGCGTGCCCTTTTTTGTTTTCGGGCGCGTGCATTGGCCGCGCCTCCTGACCCACGGACATGAGCAAGATCGTATTTGACCCGACGCAGGCGCAGATCGAGGCGCTGGCCAATGAACCCCCGGTGCCGCCGACGCGGCTGTCGCCCGACTGGCTGCGCCGCCGCTTCGTCGAGCCCGTTATCTGGACGCCGGAGTTCGGCGCCGAGTCGGAGATGAATTTCAGCGGCCGTCCGCCGGTGCCGGCGGCGGTGCTGGTGCCGCTGGTCGTGCGCGAGAGCGAGCTGAACCTGCTGCTGACGCTGCGCACCGCGCACCTGAACGATCATGCGGGACAGGTCAGCTTCCCCGGCGGCCGCGTCGATCCGGAAGACAGCGACGCCATCGCGACCGCGTTGCGCGAAACCGAGGAAGAGGTCGGGCTGGCGCGCCGGCATGTCGAGGTGATCGGCAGCCTGCCGGAATACCAGACGGGCACCGGCTTCACGGTCACGCCGGTGGTCGCGCTGGTCCATCCGCCGTTCGAACTGGCTGCCGATGCCTTCGAGGTCGCCGAGATCTTCGAAGTGCCGATGAGCTTCCTGATGGACGGCGCCCATCACGAGCGGCGCAGCGCCGAGCTTCCAAATCGCCCGGGACGGCGCAGCTTCTATTCGATGCCGTACCGCGATTACTTCATCTGGGGTGCGACAGCTGCGATGCTGCGCAATCTTTACCATTTCCTCCGCGCCGATTGAGCTGCATCACCTGATAAGCTATTGCCTGTCGCGTAATCAATCCGGAACGAGCCCATGACCCTGTTCTCCATCCTGTGCGTGCTGCTGCTGGAGCAGTTTCGTCCGCTGCGCAAGGACAACCCGATCTACGGATGGATCAAGGCGTTCGCCGAGCGCGTCGAGCGCAGCTTCAATGCCGGGCGTGCCGAGCATGGCCGGCTGGGCTGGCTGGTACTGGTCAGCACGATGGTGGTGCCGACACTGCTGGTGTACTGGCTGCTGGCGCTGGCCGGTCCGCTGGCGCAGCTGGCATGGACCATCGTCATCGTCTATCTGACGCTCGGCTTCCGCCATTACAGCCACTATTTCACCGCGATCCAGGTCGCGCTGAACGAAGGCGAACTGCCCGAGGCGCGCCGCCTGCTGGCCGAATGGACCCGCGTCGATACCACCGACCTCGATGCGAAGGAAGTCGCCCGCATTGCCGTCGAGCGCGCGCTGGTCACCACGCACCGGAACGTGTTCGGCGTGTTCTTCTGGCTGCTGATGCCGTTCGGCCCGGCCGGCGCCGTGCTGTACCGGGTGGCTGAATATGCGTCGCGCGCATGGAGCGAACCGGAGCACCTGAAGGACGAACCCTTCGGCGGCTTCGCGCAAAAGGCGTTTTACGTGATTGACTGGGTGCCGGCGCGTCTGACTGCGGTCGCCTTCGCCATCGTCGGCAATTTCGAGGATGCGGTCTACGCGTGGCGCAATTTCGCGCGCCGCTGGAGCGATGAATCGGTCGGCATCATCCTGTCGGCCGGCGGCGGCGCGATGGGCGTACGCCTCGGCACGCCGGCCGAATATGCGCCCGACATGCCGACGATCGACGTGACTGCGCTCGAATCTCATCCCGACATCGAGATCCTGCCCGGCGAAGAGCCGTCGCAGCGCGCGCTGCAAAGTACCGTCGGCCTGATCTGGCGCGCGTTGCTGTTGTGGATATTGCTGCTGCTGATCGTATCGGTCGCGAACTGGCTGGGCTGAGCCGGCGCCGCCGCCGCTGTTACTGCTGCCACAAGAACACGCGATTCATCACCGATTGGCTTTGCTCGGTAGCCGAGTCTTGAGTAAGATAGCGGAATTGCTGCGCTGCCGCAGAACGGTGGCGCAGCTACACCCTACGGCTACAGAAAGAACGGCTACCCATGGCCAGCTCGGACCTCGATACCGCAACTCCCGGCACGGATTTCATCATTCAGGGGCTGACCAGTGCCGGTCGTCCCTTCCGGCCCAGCGACTGGGCTGACCGGTTGTGCGGCATCATGAGCCGCTTCCATCCGGAAGAATCACACGGTTTCGACCGCCACCTCCGCTATTCACCGTACGTCACGCCCGCGCTGATTGAAGGCGTGCGCTCGGTGCTGGTCGACGGCCGCCTGCACGAACTCGAGCCGCTCGCCTATCTGTTCCTGCGCGACTTCGCGCGCGACAACGACCTGCGCATCATCGAGGCCTGCGTGCTGCCTGAACAGGACACCGCGACGGTCTGAACGCCAGCACAACGCCTGCGCCAGATTCGTTCAACGCTCTCTCTGCGCAAGGGTAGTTCCGCCGGCATGAACTGTTAGCGCTACTGCTAACAGTTGCTGGGCATTCCGCCCATCTCTCGCAAGCTGTTCCGTCGCGTTATTCACGGACATGCCTGCAATGCCTGAAGTTTCCACCGACGCCGGTTTCAGCCTGGTCGAGCTGATGATCGCGCTTGCGGTTGCCGCCATCATCGCGGCCTTTGCGATCCCTTCTTATCAGGGCTACCTGCAGCGCTCCTACCTTCCCGAAGCCAGCAGCGGCCTGCTGCTGACCGGCTTGCGGCTCGAGCAGTACTACCAGGACCGGCGCAGCTATGCCGGTGACAGCGGCTGCGGCGTCGCGCTGCCGGCCGCGCGGCATTTCATCTTCAGCTGCACGCCCGCGGCCGATGGCCAGTCCTTCGTGCTGACGGCCACCGGGGTGCAACAGGACACGATGCGCGGCTTCGCGTTCACGCTGGACCAGCAAGGCAATGCGCGCACGACGGCACTGCCCGAAGGGTGGGGCACGGTGCCGCAGCCGTGCTGGATCACGAAGCGGGGCAGCGGATGCTGACCGCGTGGCGGCCCGGGCAAGCGCGCGGCGTTTCCCTCGTCGAGTCGCTGGTCGTGCTGGCCGTCAGCGCGGTGGTGCTGGCAACGGGTGCGCCGGCGCTGGGCCGCTGGGTGCGTGATCTCGAAGTGCGCAGCAGCGCCGGCGCGCTGCTGTCAGCGCTGCAAGCGGCACGCACCGAGGCGGTCACGCGCAACGCCGACGTGCGGCTTGCGCTCGGCGATGCGCAGGGCCGCATCGGCTGGCGCCTGTCCTGCGTGCGCGTGACGCCGCATTGCCCGGACACGATACGCCGCCAGCCGGTCGACGGCGCGAGCCGCGTGCGCTGGGGCGCCGCGGTGGTGACAGCGATGCCGGCATTCGGCACAGCCCTGGTGGCCGGCGCCGCCATGCCGGGACAAATCGGTTTCGATGCCATGGGCGCAGCCCCGGATATCGCGGCCGGCACCGGACTGGCGCGCATCGATGTCACGCATGCCGACAGCGCCGATAGCGCCGATGCGCATCGGCTGATCGTGCTGGTCGCCGCACAGGGCATGGCGCGACTGTGCGATCCGGCCGCGGCCGCGGGCCATCCCGAGCATTGCCACTAAGCGTATTCATGGTGATGCGCGAGCGCCTTTTCCGTTCCTGCCAGCGCGGCAGCACGCTGGTCGAGGGACTGCTGGCCGTGGTCGTGTTCTCGGTCGGACTGGTGGGCTTGCTGAGGCTGCTGTCGGGTGCGATGGTCGACGGCGCGAATGCGCAATACCGCAGCGAAGCCGGCCTGCTCGCGTCCGACCTGGTTGGTCGCATGTGGACCGGCGACCGCTCGCTGGCGGGCCTGAGGCTGCGCTTCGGCGACGCCGCGGCGGCTGAATATCGTGACTGGCAGCAGCGTGTGCAGGCCACGCTGCCCGGCGTGTCGGACAGCGCGAATGCGCCGCAGGTCAGCATCGGGGACTCGCGCGACGTGACGATCACGCTGGGCTGGCAGGCGCCCGGCGAGGACCGGCCGCACCAGCTGCTGGTACACACGCGGATCGGCGACTAGGCAATGCGCGCCGCAGACACCGGACGACAGCAGGGCGCCAGCCTGATCGACCTGATGGTGGGGCTCGCCGTCGGCTTGGCGGCGACGCTGGTGACGCTGAATGTCGCCGTCAGCTTCGAGGCACGCCGACGCTCGCTGACCGGCATCGCCGATGCGCAGGGAAATGCCGGCTACGCGATCACGATGCTGTCGCGCGAATTGCGCATGGCCGGCCACAGCCTCGGCCCGCCGGAGGCACTCGACTGCCAGCTGCATCGCGCGGCGACCGGCGCGGCCGATGCAGTCATCGCGTTACGGCCGGTGCGCATCACGCAAGGGACGAACGGCGCTTCCGACACGCTGGTCACGCTGGCCGGCGGCATCCGCTCGGCGCCGGCCGCGCGCCTGATCGCGCCTTACCTGCTCGACAGCGGGCTGCTTCAGCTCGACAGCACCGTCGGCATGGCCACCGGCGACCAGCTGATGCTGCAATCCGATGGCAAGCCTGAATGCGCATTGCTGGCCATCGCGGGCTTTGGCGCCGGATCGTCGTATGCGGTGCTGCCGGCGGCGGCGCCCGACATCCTGCCGGGAACGACCTTCGGCACGGGCAGCGCGGCCGTCAACCTCGGCGCGCTGCGCCATCGCCGCTACACGGTGGACAACCGGCAGCGTCTGCAAATGGCGGCTTTCAACAACGGCAGCGGTCTGTGGAGCGGGTCGACGCTGGCCGACGGCGTGGCCAGCCTGCAGCTGCAATACGGTTTCGACGTGCGCCCGGGCACGCCGGCCATGCCGCAGGTCGGCTTCTGGAGCGACGACCTCATCGACGCGGATGGCAACGGCAGCATCGACGCCGCCGACTGGCGCCGCCTGCTCGCACTGCGCATCGCCATCGTCACGCGCAGCGCGCAGCGCAAGGACGGGCCCTGCGATGCCGCCGTGCCGGCATGGCTGGCCGGGAACCCGAACAGCGGTGCACTTGAGCCGACGCCGATCCGCGTTGATCATCTGCCGGACTGGCGCTGCTGGCGCTATCGCGTGCTGCAGTCCGAGGTGCCCTTGCGCAACCAGATCTGGAGCGACGACTGATGCGCGCCGGCGCCCGTAGCGCGCGCGGCGCGAGCCTGCTGGTCGCGCTGATCGTGCTGGTGATGATGAGCGTCGGCGCACTGGCGATGGTGCGTGCGGTCGGGACAGGTCTGCTGGTGGCCGGCAATTTCTCGTTCCGGCAGGCGGCCGTGCTGGCGTCGGAAAACGGCAGCGAGGCGGCGATCGACTGGCTGAACGCGCATGCCACCAGCGCCGATGTCTACGGCGACCTGCCTGCTGCCGGCTACTACGCGAATGCGCTCCCCGGGCTCGACCTGACCGGTGCCGCCGCAGCGGCTCCGGCGACCGTGGACTGGCTCGATGACCGTTGCAGCGGGCGCGGCGGCATCGCCTGCGTGCAGCCGTCGCCGCCGCTGCCGCCCGATCCCGCCGGCCATACGGTGCGCTACCTGATACAGCGGCTGTGCCGCGGCGCCGGCAGTCCCGAGGCGGCGGCCAACAGCTGCCTGCTGCATCGCTCCGCCTCCGGCGGCAGCACCAACCGCGGCCAGCTCAGCTACGGCGCCGCAAAGCATTTCGATCCCGCGAATGCGGTGTACTACCGCATCACCGTCCAGGTGCGCGGCCCGCGCGGCACGACCGCGTTCACCCAGACCCTCGTCCATTTCTGATGAACCGATCACGCTTCCCTGCCGCCGCAGTGCGCATTGCCTGCGCCATCGCGCTGGCCTGCGCGGCCGCCCGGGCCGACGCGCTGACGGACCTTGCGCAGGCGCCGATTCCCTTCCTCGTGGCCGCACCGGTCAAGCCGAACATCCTGTTCATCCTCGACGATTCCGGCAGCATGCAATGGAGCTATCTCGGCGATGAAGTGATCCCCAACCAGTATGAGAATGCGGTCGGCTACCGCAGCAGCCTGTGCAACAAGGTCTACTACGACCCGCAGGTACGTTACGAGCCGCCGCCGCGTGCCGATGGCAGCCTCTATCCGCAGCAGCCGTTCGGCGCGGCGAGCTACGATGGTTTTCGTGCCGATGCATTCACGGTCGACCTCGGCAGCGCGTTCATGGCCTGGCGTTCGTCCGACAGCGTGCCGCCGACGCCGGCCGGCTATACCGCCGATTGCTGGCAGGGCAGCGCCTGCCGCGAAAAGCCCGGCGGGCTGCCGAACCGTCCCGGTCCGGCACACTACTTCGTGTACAAGGGCGACCGTCCGGACAAGCTCGGCAGCGGAGCGGATGACGACCACTGCCGCGACACCGGCTTCGACGAGTCGGGTGCGGGCGCGCGGCACTGGATCCGTGTGCCGGTCGGTGCGCGCTCGGGCCCGGGCGGCAGCGACGAGACGCAAAACTTCGCCAACTGGTTCAGCTATTACCGCACGCGCATGCTGGCAATGAAGACGGCGGTCGGCCGCGCATTCGCGCAGCTGGATGGCAATTTCCGCGTCGGCTTCTCGGTGACCAGCGAGCCGGGCGCGGACGCGTCGCGCAGCGGCTTCCTGCGCATCGCCGATTTCACCGGCGACCACCGGCGCCGCTTTTATGAAAAGCTGTATGCGGTCGTGCCGATGTCCAGCACGCCGTTGCGTGCCGCGTTGTCGAAGGCCGGCCGCTTGTACACCGGACGGCTGCTGACTGGTACCGACGACCCGGTGCAGTACTCGTGCCAGCAGAACTACGCGATCCTGTCGACCGACGGCTACTGGAACATCGACGGCGAGTCCGCCGGCTTCGGTCCGCTGCAGATGGACGGCCGCACGCCGGTCGGCAATGTGGATGCCACGCTGCCACGGCCGATGTATGACGGCAGCCGCGCGCCGCGCGAATACCGCGTTTCGACCGTCACCATCGGGCTGCAGCGCCAGAGCATCGACTGGCCCTACAGCGGCGCCTATGACCTGCGCGTCAATGGCCGCTCTCTGATGGCCGGCATGGCGTATATCCAGCACCGTGACGGCGCCGACCTGCAGGACGAGGCGGCGCGGCTGGCAAGCATGATTGCCGCGCAAATCACGCTGGGCGGATATCGTGCGTTCGCCGAGCAGAACCGCCTGCGCATCGTCGCACCGGCCTCGGCCGGCGCCCTCGCCGCGACGCCCGAGGTGGTGGCCGACACCTCGCTGCCGATCAGCGCGAGCGCGTTTGCCGCCACCACCGATGCGGCGCAGGGTCGCAACACGCTGGCTGACGTCGCCGCCTACTATTTCGAGAACGACCTGCGCAGCCCGGCGCTGGGCAACTGCGGCCCGCAAGACCG
>JACCDS010355522.1_pt1 | contig 23943 bp, 11 predicted proteins | sample 7446441 | NCBI WGS metagenome assembly JACCDS01 (sample SAMN15323445, study PRJNA562643) | freshwater metagenome | isolation source: river surface water | place: USA:Blue River Watershed | collected 2017-08-17 | reverse complement strand
GATGACCGAAAAAGGTTGAATCTGGCACCAGAAACCCCGCACAACGAGATTTCGCGTGACGCAGAACAAACCCCTTCCGAATGCAAGGAGAGCGAGCGTTCAAAGTTCCGGTGCGAATACGTCAGACTATCCTATCGACGCCCGTGACGAACTCACCCACAGAATCAAGAGTTACCCAACCAATACTTGTAGTTCTCCAAGCCTGATCGGCGATGGATGCTGCGAAGGCAAACCCAAACATTCCGGGAAAACACCCATCGATCGGGAATGGACGCCGACCCCCCGCGCCTGCGGCGACACCTCGCGCCCTCCGCAAGGATCCGTCCCGGCCAGATGCAGATCAGCCCGATGCCCACGTGCGGGCGTTCATGGCTCTGAGGGCGAAGAGCTTCGGGGCAGGTGCGAGGCGATCGACCATCGGTAGATTGGCTACACCGGCATCAGATTTCCAGATATTCGTCCATCGGGCGATTCTGAGCAGACCGCCAACAGCTTCCGGCAAAAAATCACGACTCAACCGATGGCCTGTCGCCCGTCAAGAACAAACCCCAAGTGGGCCATGCAATCGGGGGATGCCGGGCAGATTAATTTCCCTTAACACTGATCTCGAGGGAACGGGCAATCCGTCTGAACGCTGCGCTTGACCGCCATGGAGCGGTCTCGTCGCCCCATGCATCTCGAAAAGGTTCGCGATGCGGCTTCGGTGCGTCTGTCTCGTTCGATTCATCCACAGAGAACCATAGGGAGCAGGAGCATGGCCATCGCGCATCTGGTGTTCATCGACGCCACCGTCCAGGACTCGACGAACCTCCTGAGCGGCCTGCCGCCATGCAGCCGGGTCGTGACCCTCGACGCCGGTTCGCACGCCATCGGCCAGATCTGGGCCGCCAGTGCCGGCCTCACGGACCTGCGTTCGATCCAGATCGTCTCGCACGGCGCGCCAGGGCGGATGCAGCTGGGCGGTCAGATCATCGACGTGGACTCGCTCATGCGCGATCGTCACATCTGGGCGGACATCGCGAGGTCACTGAGTGACGAGGCGCAGATCCTGCTGTACGGCTGCGAGCTCGCCCAGGGCGACGCCGGGCGCGCCTTGATGACCTGCCTGTGGGAGCTGACGGGTGTCGCCGTGGCGGCGTCTACGCGGATCAACGGCCGACATCAAGCCGTCGACTTCGACGTCCGCCAGCCGGCCGGCAGCGTCCGGGCTGCGCTGCCGGCGCAACCGCTGCCAGCGGTGATCGACCTGAGCGGGTACGGACATGCGCTGGTGATCGAAGGCGATGACCTGGCCAATGCGCTGCTGGGAACCGAGCTCGACGACGTCATCCTGGGCATGGGCGGCGACGACACCCTGGTGGGCGCCGCCGGCAATGACGTGCTGGACGGCGGCACAGGCGTCGACCAGGTCGACTACCGGACGGCCCTGGCGGCCGTCACGGTGAACCTGACCACAGGCACGGCCACCGACGGTCTGGGCGGCATCGACACCTTGCTCGCCATCGAGGGCGCCATCGGGTCGGACTTCCATGACGTCCTCACGGGCAATGCCGACGCCAACGTGCTGGTCGGTGGTCTGGGCAACGACACCCTCGACGGCGGCGGCGGGGCAGACACCCTCACGGGCGGCGCGGGCGCTGACAACCTGCATTCGACCGGCCAGTTCGTGCTGTTGCAGGGCGACGAGGGAGCCGACTGGCTCTACGCACAGGGCGATCTTTTCGTGCTGGGCAGCGCCACGCTGGAAGGAGGTGAGGGCGACGACACGATGATGGCCAGCAACATCGACAGCGTCGTCGCGTCCGGTGGTGATGGCAATGACGACCTGAACCTTCAGGGCAATCGCCAGACCCTGGCCGACGGCGGCACCGGCGATGACCGGGTCTATGCCTACGTGAGCGGAGGCGCCAGCGGCTTTGCCGGCGGCAGCTATCAGGCGGCCGAGATCGCCACACTGATCGGCGGCGATGGCAACGACCACGTGATCGCAGAGGGCAATGTCTCGACTTCCTTCGGCCAGAGCACGCTGACCCTGCACGGCGATGCGGGCGATGACATCTTGCAAGTCACCGAATCCCTGGGTGGCAGCGTGGCAGGTCGAGGCTTCACCTACGCCAGCCTGGACGGTGGCGACGGCAACGACGTGATCACCGCCTCGGGCGTGCTGCAGGCCACCTTGACGGGCGGCGCAGGCGTGGACCGCTTCGTGCTCACGACCAACCAGCACGGCACGATCGCGCTGGGTGCGCGGGACTACGCCAATGGCGACGGCACGACCACCCGGGTGGACGTTGCGGCCATGCGGATCACCGACTTCATGGCCGGCTTCGGCGGCGACGTGATCGACCTCGATGACCTGCTGAGCACGGGCGCCATCGGCTTCAACGGCCAGGGTCCGCAGTTCAAGGGCTACATCCGGCTTGAACAGGTGGGCGCGGATGTCGTGTTGAGCTTCGACGCCGACGGACAAGGCGCAGCGGCGCAGGCACCGGTGGCAGTGGCCGTGCTGCAGAACGTCGCGATGGGTGCGCTTGTGGCGAGCAACTTCACGGCGACCACGGCGCTGGACCTGCTGGTGACGCACGTGGCACCCACCAGCCTGGATGCCACCTTGACCGTCAACGAGGACACGCCGGTCACGATCGGCACGTCGGCTTTCGCCTTCAGCGACGGCAATGTGGGCGACACGCTGCAGAGCGTGACCATCACGACACTGCCCGCAGCCGGCAAGCTCAGCCTGACCGGCGTGGCCGTGGACGCGGGCACCGTGATCACCGTGGCGGATCTGCAGGCCGGCCGGCTGTCGTACACCCCGGCATCGAACGCCGTGTCGGACGTGAGTTTCGGCTTCACGGTCTCAGATGGCCTGATGTCATCGACGCAGCAGACGATCACGCTGGACATCGTGCCGGTGAACGACGGGCCGAGCTTCACGGTGCCGATCGGCTCGGGCAAGGTGCTCCAGCCTGTCGGTCCGGGTCACGACTTCGCGTACGCCGTGGCGATCGCCCCCGACGGTCGCATCGTCGTGGCAGGCGACACCCGATCGCCCCAGACCGGGTTGGCCGACTTCGCCGTGCTGCGGCTCTTGCCCGACGGCAGCGTGGACACCTCGTTCAACGGCAGTGGCCGCCAGACCGTGGCGTTCGGCTCCAGCAACGACTTCGCCAATGCCGTGACGCTGCAGTCCGATGGCAAGACCTTGGTGGCAGGCATGACCAGTGCCGGCCCGGGTCAGCCCAGCGAGTTCGCGATCACCCGGTTGAACCTGGACGGAAGCCTCGACACCAGCTTCAACGGGACGGGGCTGCTCACCCTGCCGGGGGCGCACATCACCAGTCTGGCGGTCCAGCAGGACGGACGCATCCTGCTGGCAGGCCCGGCGCAGCTCGGGGCTGCAGTGATCCGGCTCCATGCGGATGGCAGTCTGGACACGACCTTCAACGGAACAGGCACGCAACTCATCCAGGCCGACTTCGGCAACGTCACGGTGTCCGACATCGCTGTGCAGGCCGACGGTCGAATCGTCCTTGGTGGCCATGCCTTCCTGGGCGGCTCGGCGAACAACGAGTACCTGCTCGCGCGACTCCTTTCAGACGGCACCTTCGACACCAGCTTCAACGGCACCGGCACGTCCGTGGTCGCGTTGGGGGCCACCTACGAATACGGCTCGGACCTGATGCTGCAGACCGATGGCGCCATGCTGCTGGTCGGATCTAGCCTGTCGCTTCCGTCCGGAAGCCAATCCATCAGCGTGGTCCGGGTCTTGTCCTCCGGCGGACTCGATACCAGCTTCAACGCCACCGGCACCTTGACGCTGCAGGTGCCTGGCGCCGACAGCGCGTATGCGACCGGCGCGGTGCTGATGCCCGATGGCTCGGTCATGATCAGCGCCAACACCGTGGTGAACGGCATACAGGCCGAAGCCGCCCTGCTGCATGTGCTCACCGATGGCAGTCTCGACGCCACCTTCGGCAACCAGGGTGTGGTGCGTTTGCCCATCGCAGACCTGCAGGGCATGACCCTGCAGCCCGACGGACAGTTGACGCTGATCGGCAATGGCCGGGTGGGCAACAACACGGAGTTCGCGGTCCTCAGCGTCAACGCGGACGGCTCGCTGGACACGAGCTTCGGACTGTCGCTGGTCAACACCTTGGGTGGATCGGTGTCCTACACCGAAGGCGCAGCCCCGGTCGCCCTCGACACCTTCGTGGCCATCACCGACCCTGAACTTGCGCTGCTCGACAACGGACTCGGCAACTACGGCGGATCCAGCGTGACCGTGTCTCGCCGGGGCGGCGCGAACGTGGACGACCACTTCAGCGCCAACGGCACCTTGAGCCTGATCGACGGCCAGGTGGTTCTGAACGAGGCCGGAACGGCCATCCAGATCGGCAACTACGTCCAGGTTGGTGGATTGCTCACCATCGACTTCAACTCGTTTGCCAGCCAGTCTCGCGTCAACGCTGCGCTCAGCCAGTTGAGTTACAGCAATGGAAGCGACGCTCCCGCATCCACTGTGACCATCGACTGGACGTTCAGCGATGGGAATGTGGGCGGCGAACAGGGTGTGGGCGGAGTCGTCAGCACCCTTGGCAGCACGACAGTCAACATCGCTGCAATCAACGACACACCAAGTTTCTTGCATGACGGTCCTGGTGATGGGATGGCATCGATTTCTCCGTCCTCAGCGAGCGATATAGCCAGAAGCATTCTGATGCAAGGAGACGGCAAGCTCGTCATCGCGGGATATAGCTTCGACGACGTCACCGGAACCGTGGACTTCAGCATTGCTCGGCTGAACCCTGACGGGCATCTTGACAGCAGTTTCAACGGCACCGGCAAGGCGGTCGTGCCTGTAGGTTCACAGGGGGATTGGGCATACAGCGTCACCCTACAGACCGATGGCAAAATCCTGTTGGCTGGCGAAAGTTACGCAGGGACCGAATCGGACTATGACTTCAGCGTGGTCCGATTGAACACGGACGGAAGCCTGGACACGAGTTTCAATGGAACTGGCAGGGCCATCGTTTCGGTCGGCTCTTTCGGCGACTATGCATACAGCACCAAGGTACAGGCTGACGGCAAGATCGTGCTGGGGGGCTACAGCGAGACACCAGAAGGGCGACGCTTCAGCCTGGTCCGTTTCAACTCGGACGGCAGCCTTGATTCCAGTTTCAATGGATCAGGCAAGGTCATTATTCCTGCCATTGGCTCAAGTAATGAAGCCTACAGCATGGCGATACAGCCTGACGGCCAAATAATTCTTGCAGGATCCAGCCTCAACTTCGACACCGGAAACTGGGACTTCAGTGTCGTCCGCCTGAACACAGACGGCACCCTTGACACCACCTTCAATGGCGATGGCAAATCAACCATACCAGTCGGCTCAGACGCGGACGAGTCATTCAGCGTTGCCTTGCAAACCGACGGCAAGATCGTCATGGGAGGGCACAGCATTTCCGCAAATGGCGACTACGATTTCAGCATCGTGCGACTGAACCCGGACGGCACACTGGACACAAGTTTCAATCAATCAGGCAAGCTGACCGTTTCGATCGGCGCAGGGGATGATCGTGCCGAAAGCATTCACATTCAGGCCGATGGAAAGATCGTGTTGGCGGGGTTCAGCAATGATCCGATCACGGGCGAACCAGACCACAGCCTGATTCGCCTGAATGGCGACGGCTCCCTGGATACCAGCTTCAATGGAACCGGGAAGCTCATCATGTCGACAAGCACCGGATACGACCGGGGTCGCAGCGTACTCGTTCAACCTGACGGTCAAATCGTTATAGCCGGTCAAACACAGGATCCGAACGGCCTCTTCAACTTCAGCGTCATCCGCCTCAACGCCGACGGCACCCTCGACACCACCTTCAACGCCATCGACATCCTCAGCGGCACGGTGTCCTACACCGAAGGTGCCGCGCCCGTGGCGCTGGACACCTCCGTGGCCATCACCGACCCGGAACTGGCCGCTCTCGACAACGGACTCGGCAACTACGGCGGATCGGGCGTGACCCTCGCTCGACAAGGCGGCGCGCACGTGGACGACCACTTCGGCTCGAACGGAACCCTGTCGCTGGTCGGCGGGCAGGTTCTGCTGGACGAGGCCGGCATGGCGGTGCAGGTGGGCAGCTACGTCGACGGTGGTGGCGCACTGGCGATCACCTTTAACGGCAGCGCGACGCAGGGACGTGTCAACGCCACATTGAGCCAGCTGACCTACAGCAACAGCAGCACGACACCCCCCGCATCGGTCGTCATCGACTGGACCTTCAACGACGGCAATGCCGGTGCCCAGGGCAGCGGTGGTGCGCTGAGCACCGTGGGCAGCACGGTGGTCAACATCACCGCCGTGGTCGACCAGACCCCGCCGACCAGTGCCGATGCGATGCGGGTGGTGGCCGAAGACACCGGGCTGGTGCTGGGTCTGGCGGACTTCGCGTTCGTCGATGCAGATGCCGGCGACACGCTGCAGTTCATCACCATCACCGAATTGCCTCTCGCTGGCGCGCTCACGCTCGACGGTGTGGCGGTGCTGGCGGGTGACGAGATCGGCGCGGCGGACCTCGCGGCCGGCAAGCTGGTGTTCACGCCTGCAGCAAACGCCAGCGGTGCCGCCCACGCGAGCTTCGGCTTCAGCGTGTCGGACGGCGTGGCGTCCTCGCCTGCACAGCGGATCACGGTGGACGTCACGGCCGTCAACGACGCTCCATCGAGCGACACCCCGAACCTGGTGCTCGACGACAGCGCCGAGGACGAGCCGCGCCTGATCACCAGCGCCGACCTGCTGGCAGGCTGGTCCGATGCGGACGGCGACACGCTCGCGGTCATCAACCCGGTTGCCAGCCAGGGCAGTGTGCTGTCCAACGGCGATGGCACCTGGACATGGTTCCCGGTCGCCGACGCGCACGGCCCTGTCACGCTGACCTATGACGTCACCGATGGTCAGGGGTCCGTGCTCGCCGCCAGTGCCAGCTGGGACGTGCTGCCCGTCAACGACGCGCCGGTCGGTCCCGACACGGGCCTGAGCCTGCCCGGCATCACCGAGGTGCAGAGCCTCGTCATCACCAGCGCCATGCTGCTGGCCGGCTGGACCGACGTGGATGCCGGCGACACCCTGGGCGTGTCGGGCCTCGTGGCCTCTGCAGGCCTGCTGGTGGACAACCTCGACGGTTCGTGGACCTACACCGCCGAGCCCGGGATCGCCAGCCTGGTGACCTTCAGCTACCTGGTCATCGACACCCAGGGCGGCGTGGCGGCAACCATCGCCACGCTGGACGTCGCGCCGGTGGACAACACGCCGCAGATCACGGGCGAGACCTTCACGCCGCTGCCGGGCATCGAGGACCAGGGCGACTACGTCGTGCGCGAGGTGGACCTGCTGCAGGGCTGGAGCAATGCCCGCGGCGATGCCTTGCAGGTCGTGGGCCTGGCGGCTGACCACGGCACCTTCGTCGACCAGGCCGACGGCAGCTGGCTGTATTTGCCGGAGGCGGAATACAGCGGTCCCATCCAGCTGACCTACACGGTCTCCAATGGCCTGGGCAACGATGCGGGCGCCGTCCTGCAGGTGCTGCTGGCAGAGGTCAACGATGCCCCCATCCACACCCTGCCCGGCGAGCAGATCGTCGACGAGGACGTGGGACAGGCCATCCTCGGCCTGAGCGTCAACGATGTGGACCTCGCAGCGGGTGTCATCACGACCACGCTGCAGGTCAGCCACGGCCTCGTCACCAGCCTGGGTCGGCCGTTCGGCGCCGAGTTCGCCGACGTGGTGGGCAGCGGCACCGGCACGGTGGTCATCAGCGGAACGCTCGATCAGGTCAATGCCTCGCTGGCCAGCCTGGCCTACCAGGGTGATGCCGGTTTCTTCGGCGTGGACACGCTCGTCGTCAGCAGCAGCGACGGTCAGGTCACGACCACGGATTCGGTGACCATCACGGTCAATGCCATCAACGACGCACCGGTCGTGGGCACCCTCGATGCGCTGGTCACCGACGAGGACACGGCCTTGCCGCTGAGCGTCTCGCTGCTGCTGCAAGGCATCACCGACGCCGACGGCGACACCCTGGTCGTCAGTGGCCTGAGCGTGGACCAGGGCGTCATCAGCGGCAACGCGCTGGACGGCTGGACCTACATCCCCCCGGCCCACCACTTCGGCCCCGTCGCCTTCAGCTACCTCGTCTCGGACGGCCTGAGCGAGCCGGTGCCCATCACCCGCGAGCTCAACGTGGTGTCGATCAACGACGCGCCCGTGCTCCAGTTCCTCGCGGCAGACCAGCAGGCCGCGCAAGGTCACCCCTTCGTGGCCAGCCTGCCGGCCGACATGTTCACGGACGTGGAAGACGGCGCCGCCCTGACCCTCAGTGCCCGTCTGGCCGACGGCAGCGCGCTGCCGGCCTGGCTGACCTTCGACGCCGGCACGCTCACTTTCAGCGGAACACCCTCGGCAGCAGACGCCACCACCGGCGCCACGCCCCAGCGCGTGCTGGACATCGTGGTGACGGCCACCGACCTGGAAGGTGCGAGCACCAGCGACAGCTTCGTGCTGACCGTGTTCGCCAGCCGCACGGTCACCGGCACGGCAGCGGCCAACAACCTGACGGGCAACCTCGCCGACGAGAACTTCCTCGGCCTGGGCGGCAACGACACCCTCAGCGGCCTGGGTGGACACGACACGCTGGACGGCGGGGCCGGCACCGACAGCCTGGCTGGCGGCCTGGGTGACGACGTCTACGTGGTGGACGCCACCGCCGACGTGGTGACCGAACAGGTCGACGAAGGAAGCGACCTGGTGCGCGCCAGCGCCACCTACACCCTGGGCGCGAACGTCGAGAACCTGACGCAGACGGGCGCCACCGCGATCAACGCCACCGGCAACTCGCAGGACAACGTGTTGACCGGCAACAGCGCGGCCAACGTGCTCAACGGCACCACCGGGATCGACACCCTGATCGGCGGCGCCGGCAACGACACCTATGTGGTCGACGGGGCCGAGGACGTCATCGTCGAACTGGCCGGACAGGGCACCGACACCGTGCAGACCGCGACCAGCCTCGTGCTGGGCGAGCAGCTGGAGAACCTCACCCTCACCGGCACGGCGGCCGTCAACGCCACGGGCAACGAACTGGCCAACACGCTGACCGGCAATGCCGCCGACAACGTGCTGGACGGCCAAGGGGGCGCCGACCGCCTCGTGGGCGCAGCCGGCAACGACATCTACCGGGTCGACTCCCTCAGCGATGCGGTGGTCGAAGTCGCAGCACAAGGCACCGACACCGTGCTGGCATCGGTCTCGGGCCACACGCTGGCCGCCAACGTCGAGAACCTGACGCTGGTCGACGGCGCGAGCTCGGGCACGGGCAACACCGGGGCCAACGTCCTGAGCGCCAACAGCGCGCTCGCCAGCAGCCTGAACGGCGGCGCTGGCAACGACACCCTGATCGGCGGCGCCGCCCAGGACACCCTGGTTGGCGGGACCGGCAACGACCTGATGCTGGGCGGTGCGGGCGACGACAGCTACGTGGTCGACGCCACCGCCGACGTGATCACCGAACAGGCCGGCGACGGCATCGACAGCGTGAGCTCGGGCGTGAGCTACACGCTGGGCGAGAACATCGAGAACCTCAGCCTGACCGGCATCACCGCCATCAACGGCACGGGCAATGCCGGTGCGAACAGCCTGAGCGGCAACAGCGCGGCCAACGTGCTCAATGGCCTGGCCGGTGCCGACGTGATGACCGGGCTGGGCGGTGGCGACACCTATGTGGTCGATGACGCGGGCGACCTGGTCGTCGAGGCGCTGAACCAGGGCACCGATCTGGTCCAGGCCAGCGTCAGCCACACCCTCGCCGACAACGTCGAGAACCTGACGTTGATCGGCACGGCGGCCATCAACGCCACGGGCAACGCGCTGGCCAACACGCTGACCGGCAACGCGGCGGACAACGTGCTGGATGGAGGTGCCGGCATCGACCGGTTGATCGGCGGCGCGGGCAACGACAGCTACCTGATCGACAGCATCAGCGATGGAGTGACCGAGAACGCAGGCCAGGGCACCGACACGGTGCTGGCCCGGGTCAGTGGCTATACGCTTGCCACCAACGTCGAGAACCTGACGCTCGCGGGCGCCGCCATCAGCGGCACCGGCAACGCGGCGGCCAACGTCATCACCGGCAACACGCTGGCGAGCAACCTCAACGGCGGGGCCGGCAACGACCGGCTGATCGGCCAGGCCGGCAACGACACGCTCACCGGCGCCGCGGGCACCGACACGCTCGAAGGCGGCGCGGGCAACGACAGCTATGTCGTGGACGCGGCCACCGACGTGATCGTCGAGCAGACCGGCGGCGGGCTGGACTCGGTGACCTCGGCCGTGACCTACACCCTGGCCGCCAACGTCGAGAACCTGACGCTGACCGGCACGCTGGCCATCAACGCCACGGGCAGTGCAGAGGCCAACACGCTGACCGGCAACAGTGGTGCCAACGTGCTGGACGGCGGGGCTGGCGCCGACACGATGACCGGCGGTCTGGGCAACGACACCTACATCGTCGACCACGCGGGCGACGTGGTGAACGAGGCGCTCAACCAGGGCACCGAAGGGGTCCAGGCCAGCGTCAGCCATGTGCTGGCCGCCAACGTCGAGAACCTGACGCTGACCGGCACGGCCGCCGATGCGGGGGGCAATGCGCTGGTCAACCGCATCATCGGCAACGCGTCGGCCAACCGGATCGACAGCGGACTCGGCAACGACACGCTCACGGGCGGCGCCGGCAACGACCAGTTCATCTTCGACACGGCGCCCGGCACGGCCAACATCGACACGATCACCGACTTCACGCTGGGCGATCTGCTGGTCCTGGATGCCAGCGTCTTTGCCGGCACCGGGCTGCACAACCAGTCGCTGGACGCAACCATGCTGCGACAGGGCGCGGGCATCACCACGGCCGGTGATGCCAACGACCACCTGATCTTCAACACCACGGCCGGCACGCTGTTCTATGACCCGGACGGCGCCGGCGGCCTGGCCGGCTCGCAGATCGCGACCCTGACCGGCGTGCGATCACTCGCAGCGTCGTCGATCTTCGTGGCCGATCAGCCCGGCCTGGTCTGAGCGAACGAGGTCTCGGGAACGGAGCCCGTCACGACGGCGGCCACCTCCACCCGATTCCTCCCCTTCCCCTTGGCCACATACAACGCCGCATCGGCCGCGCGGGTCAGGGACGTGACGTCGGTGCCGCAGTCGGGGGCGCTGGCCAGGCCGATGGTGAAGGTGATGGGCTCGGCGGGCAGGCCGTCCTCACCGGCCAGAGCCGCCATGCGCTGCAGCGCCAGCTCGAAGCGGCTGGCGGCGTCGTGGGCCGTCATGCCGGGCATCAGGCAGATGAACTCGTCGCCGCCGTAGCGGCAGGCCATGTCGTCGGCGCGGATGCTGCCGGCCAGCACCTGGGCGACCGAGCGCAGCACGCGGTCGCCGGCATCGTGGCCGTAGCGGTCGTTGAAGTGCTTGAAGTGGTCGACGTCGATCATCGCCAGCGTCAGCGGCTGGTGCGCGCGCAGGCAGCGGGTCAGTTCGCGGGGCAGGGCCTCGTCGAACAGGCGGCGGTTGGGCAGGCCGGTGAGGGCGTCGCGCAGGGCCTGCTCGCGCAGGCTGTCGCGCAGGCGCAGGTTGGACAGGCCGAGCTTGACGACCTCGCCGAAGACCTCCAGGCGCTGCTGCACCGCGCCGCTGAAGTCCGCGGCATCGCCGTCGTCGTCGGGCTCGACAGGGCTGCGATGCAGGTGCAGCACGCCGATCAGCACGCCGTCGACGTACAGCGGCGTGCACAGCAGCGCGCCGGTCATGTCGGCCGGCTGGTGCAGGCAGCGGATGCCGTGGCGGCCGGACTGCAGGTGCGCGCCGCCGCGACGGATCGCCCAGCAGGCCGATCGCTCGTAGTGGTCGGGCAGGCAGGCGCAGTCGCCCCAGGTGCCCACCACGTTCATCGCCTCGCCCGGTGCGGCCACGGCGAAGCCGCCGGCGCAGTCGGCGAACAGCACGGCAGCGGCGGCGCGCACGACCTCGAAGGCCTCGGCCTCGGTGCGGGCGGACTGCAGCAGCTCGTTGAGCTCGGCGATGCGGGCCATGTCGGACTTGTGCCGTTCGAGGTCGATCACCATCGAGGTCAATCGCTCGTTGGTGGCGCGCAGTTCCTCGTCGCGGCGGCGTCGTTCGGTGGCATTGGTGACCATCGCCAGCGTGCCGATCGGGTGGCCGTCGGCATCGGCGATGGGGCAGGACGAGACCTCCGCCCAGACCGGGTGGCCGTCCGCGCGCAGGAAGCGGATCTCGCTGCGCTCGCTGTCCTGGCTCTCGCGACGGCGCAGCAGCGCGGTGACGGCGGGCCGGTCGCCGGCGTCGACGAACTCGAACATCGACCGCCCCTGCAGCTGGTCGGGCGCCATGCCGAGCATCCGGGCCATGGCCTCGTTGGCCAGCGTGGTGAGGCCGCGCTCGTCGACCTGCCAGACGCCCTCGCCGGCCGTCTCGACGATGCGGCGGTAGCGCACCTCGCTGGCGGCCAGCGCGCGGGCGGCGGCCTCCAGGCTGCGGGCGCGTTCACCGGCCTCGCGCTCGTAGCGTTCGAAGGCGCTGGCGATCTGGCCGATCTCGTCGGTGCGCGCGGCCTCGGCCAGCGGCTCGATGCCGGGCGTGGTCGACGGCCCGTGGCCGATGCGCCGCGCGATGGCCGTCAGCGGCCGGGTCAGCGTGACGAAGGACAGCACGCCCAGCGCGAGCGCGACGGTGACGCTGCGCAGCACGTTCAGGCCCATGTCGCGCCAGGCGAGCTCGAAGAAACGCTCGACGCGCGGCGCCTGCGAGGTCACCACCCGCAGCTCGCCCACCCGCTTGCGGGCCGGACCGAATTCCAGCGGCACGGTGTAGTTCTGGGTCGGCGCGACCAGGCGGGTCCACCAGGCCGACGGCGGATCGGCGCGCATGCGGTCGCTGGCGACGCGGGCGAGCATCTCGCCGAAGTCGTTGACCACCATCGCCTGCTGCACCGGCGCGTAGGCCAGCGCGCCCTGCACCACCACGCGGGCAGCGTCCTCGTTGAGGTTGTAGCTGGCCTGCGCGGCGGGCTCGCGCATGACGGCCATCATCTGCAGGATCTCGCGGCGCTCGGACTCGACCGACAGGCGGTAGTCCACGCCGATCTGCAGGATGCTGAAGCCCGCCCCGAGCAGGACGCCCAGCAGCGCGGCCAGCAGCGCGTGCCGGATCGCCAGTCGACCGATGCCGCGACGCTCGCCCGTCATGCTGCCTCGCTCACGGACGCTGACCACTGGCCGGGCTGCGCTGCCACTGCTGCAGCGCCTCTTCCAGCAGACGCGCCTGCAGGCCGTCGCGGCGGGCGGCGGCCAGCCGGGTGTTGACGGCCTCGAGCAGCGCCACGCACGGGCTGCGGCGCGAGAAGCCGTGGTGGATGTCGCCCTCGTTGACCGGCCGGGGCAGCGGCGTGATGCGGTCGGACAGGCCCATGCGCAGCAACTGCGCCCGGCCGGTGTAGAGGCCGGTGACGACGTAGTCGATCCGCCCGGCCGAGAGCTTGAGGAAGTTCACGCCCAGGCTGTCGGCATCCTCCAGCGTCAGGGCCTGTTCGGCGTAGCGGTCGAAGGCGTCGCCGAAGCGGTCCCCGGCGGTGCGCCCGCCGCGCTTGCCCACGAGGTCCTTGGGGCTGTCGAAGGTGACGGGCCGGGCCCGCGCGGCGAACACCGCCATCGGGTTGGGGAAGGCCGGCGCGGCCGTGAAGCTCAGGTAGGCCTCGCGCTCGGGCGTGGGCTTGAGGCTGACGATCAGGTCGATCTGGCCGTGCTCGGCCGACTTCAGCACGCGCGGCCACGGCCCGACGTGGCGGGCCTCCCAGGCGATGCCCAGCTCGTCGAGGATGCGCCCGGTCAGCGCCACGCTGGCCCCGACGATGCGCTCGCCCTCGGCCCAGTGGTAGGGCGGGTAGTCGGGGTTGGCCGAGAAGACGACACGGCGGCAGTCGCCCTTGACTTGCGGCGTGACTTGCGGCGTGACCTGGGGCGCGGCCTGTGCGCCCGCCGGCCACGTCCACAGCAGGCCCAGCGCGGCCAGACCCGCGATCAGCACGTGTCTCAACAAGAGGATGCGTCCCATGATGACCTCGCCCGTGGTGCGTCCTGCATCAGGCCATTCTGCGCCGGGCCTGCCGTTTCGAGCCCATGAACTTGACGGCTTCTGCGGTGCAGATCAAGGCACTGCCCGCACGGACGGCAAACTGCGCGGCCAGCGGTTGTGCCGACCCGCGCATGACCTGCACGACACCCGACAAGTCCCCGCACCGACACCGCAGGAGCCCCCATGCAGGCCTTGACCACCCACCCCTGGGCCTACCCCGCGCTGGAGGTCCTGCACATCGTGGGCATCGCCCTGCTGCTGGGCAGCCTGGTGCTGCTGGAGCTGCGGGTGTGGGGCCGGGCGGCGGATCTGCCCGTGCGTGCGCTGGCCCGGCTGGCACTGCCGGTGACGGGGCTGGGCTTCGGGCTGATCGTGGTCAGCGGACTCCTGATGTTCTCGACCCAGGCACAGGAACTTCTGGCCAATCGCGCATTCATCATCAAGCTCGCGCTGGTGCAGATGGCCGGCCTGAACGCGGTGGCCTTCCATTCGCGCGACGGGCTCGAACGCTGCGACGGCGTGGCCCGCGCGCAGACCGTGCTGTCGACGGGGCTATGGCTGGGTGCCATCGCGAGCGGGCGCTGGATCGCCTACCTTTGATCGCCTACCTTTGATCGGCTCTCCATCGTCCGGACCCTCATCGCCCTGACCCTGTCACCGGAGGACCCCACCGCATGCAACGACGCCTGTTTCTCGCAATGCCGCTCGGCGCGGCCCTGCCGGCCCTGGCCCACCACGGCTGGAGCAGCTTCGACCAGAACCGCCCGGTCTACCTCGAAGGTCGGGTCGCGCAGGTCGCCTGGCGCAACCCGCATGTCGAGTTGACGCTCGAATTGCCGGCCGACGGCCTGAAGCTGCCGGCCGACCTGGCCACGCGGACCGTGCCCGCGCAGACCGCCCCGGTCGACGGCGCGGCGCTGCTCAAGGCCGCACAACTGCCCACCCGGGCCGACCGGCGCTGGGCCATCGAGCTGGCACCGCTGTCGCGGGTGCAGGCCTGGGGCGTGCCCGAGATCAAGACCGGCGACACGCTGGCGATGCTGGGCTTCACCTTTGCCGGTGAGAAGGGCGACGCGGTGCTGCGGGTCGAGTACCTGTTCGCCGGCGGCAAGACCTACGCCATGCGCTCGTCGCCGGCCTGACGGGCATGTTTGACCTGCAGGACGACCGGCCATACGGCCAGCAAGACGATCGGTGCATCGATCGCCCGGTGCGACGCCAGTGGCTGCGGGCGGCCGCAGCGATGGTGGTGCCCGGCTGGGCCACGCTGTCGCCGCTGGCCGCCGCCCGCGCGGCCAGCCCCGGCGACGCGCTGGAACGCGCGCTGCGTGCCGGCGGCGAAGGTCCGCCAGGCCGCGTGCTGATGCTGCGACACGCCCTCGCCCCCGGCACCTTCGACCCGCCCGAGTTCCGGCTGGGCGACTGTTCGACCCAGCGCAACCTCAGCGACGAGGGCCGCGCGCAGGCGCGCCAGATCGGCGCGTGGTTCGCGCAGCGCCGGCTGCGGCCGGTGCGGGTGCGCAGCAGCCCGTGGTGCCGCTGCGTGGACACGGCGCGGCTGGCGTTCGAGCCGGCCGGCGCGGACGGCCCGAAGGTCGAGACCTGGTCGGCCCTCGGCTCGCCGCACGGCGTCGACGCACAGGCCCGGGCGCAGGCCGTGGCCAGCTTGCGCGAGGGGCTGCGGGAGGCCGTCCGGCGTGACCGGGGCTTCGAGCCGAGCTTCGAGGTCTGGATCACGCACAACTTCGTCTTCAGCGCCCTGCTGGGCGAGAGCACCGACGTCGGCGAAGGCGTGCTGCTGGGTGTGGACGCGGCCGGCGCGCCGCGCATCGTGGCGCGGGTGGCGTCGCAGGCGTTCGCATGAGCCGCACGGCAAGGCCGATCAGCCGGACGATCAGCCGGGCGATGCGACGGACGTGGCTGCCGGCGCTCTGGCTGGCGATCACGCCCTGTCTGGGTCAGGCCGCATCACCTCAGGCCACATCAACCGACACCGGCATCGACTGGCAGCGGCTGGACGGCTACGAGATCGCGCGCACCGAGACCACCGTGGGCCAGTTCCGCCGCCATGTGCAGGCCACCGGCCTGCGCACCGAGGCCGAGCGGCGCGGCGGTGGCGAGGTCTTCGAGGCCGGCTGGACCCGCAAGCCGGGCTGGACCTGGCACAGCCCCTACGGCCAGCCCGCCGCCGATGACGAACCCGCCGTGCACGTGACCTGGCACGAGGCGCAGGCCTACTGCCGCTGGGCCGGCGGTCGTCTGCCGACGGACACGGAATGGGCCGGCGCGGCCTACACCGAGCAACGCAGCCGCCCGCCCTCGCCCTGGCAACGCGGCCGGACCTACCGCTACCCCACCGGCGACAGCCCGCAGGGCGCCATCTGCCTGGACGACTGCGGCGCGCAGGCCCGCCAACTGGCCGTGCCGCAAGGCCGGGGCCTGCTGCGCGGCGCCGGTCACGCCCCGGCAGGACGCAGCCCGGCGGGCGTCAACGGCCTGCACGACATGGGCGGCAATGCCTGGGAGTGGGTCGACGACCCGCCGGCGGCCAGCAGCGTCAGCGTCAGCGCCGACGCGCCGCGCCGCGCCCGCGGCGGCAGTTGGTGGTATGGCGAAGGCCCGATGCGCGCCGATCACCGGCAGGACAAGCCGGCCGACACCGCCGTGGTCTACATCGGCTTTCGCTGCGTGCGCCCGGCCCTGTAAGAACCGGGGCGCGAAGCCGTCTAAGCTGCGACCGGCCCGCCAAGCTGCGCGGGTCTGACCAGCGGGTCGGCGAGACGACAACAAGGCAACGGATGCGTATGGACAAGCGTGGGGGACGGCTGATCGGACTGATCGGCCTGGTCGGACTGATCGGAGTGATCGGACTGGTGGCCGTGTGGCTGTCGCTGGATCTGGGGCGCCACCTGAGCCTGGAGTCCGTGCAGGCCCGGCAGGCCGAGCTGCTGGCCTGGCGCGAGAGCCGGCCCTTGCAGGCGGGGCTCGTGTTCCTGGCGGCCTATGTGGCGGTCGCGGCGCTGTCGCTGCCCGGTGCGGTGCCGATGACGCTGCTGGCCGGCGCGGTGTTCGGGCTGGGCTGGGGCACGCTGATCGTGTCGTTCGCGTCGTCGATCGGGGCGACGCTGGCCTTCCTGGCCTCGCGCGGGCTGCTGGCGGGCTGGGTGCAGTCGCGCTTCGGGGATCGGCTGGCCGCCCTGCACGAGGGCATCGCCCGCGACGGCGCGTACTACCTGTTCACGCTGCGGCTGGTGCCGGTGCTGCCGTTCGTCGTCATCAACCTCGCGATGGGCGTGACGCGGCTGCGCACCTGGACCTTCTACTGGGTCAGCCAGCTCGGCATGCTGGCCGGCACGCTGGTCTACGTGAACGCGGGCACGCAGCTGGGCGGCATCACGTCGCTGTCGGGCATCGTCTCGCCGGGCGTGCTGGGCTCGCTGGTGCTGCTGGGCGTGTTTCCGTGGGTCGCGCGCCAGGGGGTCGACCTGCTGCGGGCGCGCCAGGTGTATGCCGGGCATCGCCGGCCCGCCCGCTTCGACCGCAACCTGATCGTCATCGGCGGCGGTTCGGCCGGGCTGGTGACGGCCTACATCGCTGCGGCGATCAAGGCCAAGGTGACGCTGGTCGAGCAGCACGCGCTGGGCGGCGACTGCCTGAACACCGGCTGCGTGCCGTCCAAGGCGCTGATCCGGTCGGCCAAGTTCGTCGCGCAAGTGAGCCGCGCCCGCGAGTTCGGCATGCGCTCGGCGCAGGTCGACATCGACTTCGCGGCGGTGATGGAGAGGGTGCAGCGGGTCATCACCGCCATCGAGCCGCACGACTCGGTCGAGCGCTACACCGGCCTGGGCGTGGACGTGGCGCAGGGCCGCGCCCGCATCGTCTCGCCCTGGGAAGTCGAGATCACGCATGCCGACGGCAGCGTGCAGACGCTGACCACGCGCGCCATCGTGATCGCGGCGGGCGCCCGGCCCTTCGTGCCGCCGATCCCGGGGCTGGACCGGCTGGGGCCCAAGGAGCTGCTGACGTCCGACAACGTCTGGCAACTGCGCGAGCGCCCGGCCCGGCTGGTGGTGCTGGGCGGCGGGCCGATCGGCTCGGAGCTGACGCAGGCCTTCGCGCGGCTGGGCTCGCAGGTCACGCAGGTCGAGCAGGCCGGGCGCATCCTCGTGCGCGAGGACGAGGACGTCTCGCAGGCGGTCACCGAGCGCTTCCGCGCCGAGGGCATCACGGTGCTGACGGGGCACAAGGCCGAACGCGTCGAGGTCGGGGGCGGGACGGATGGGACCGACAAGTGGCTGGTGGCCAGCACCGACGGGCGCGAGGTCCGCATCCCTTTCGACGCCCTGCTGGTGGCCGTCGGCCGCGTCGCCAACCTGCAGGGCTACGGGCTGCAGGAACTGGGCGTGCGCACCGGCCGCACGGTCGAGGTCAACGGCTACCTGCAGACCAACTTCCCCAACATCTACGCGGCCGGCGACGTGGCCGGGCCCTACCAGTTCACCCACGTCGCGGCGCATCAGGCCTGGTATGCGGCGGTCAATGCGCTGTTCGATCCGCTGCGCAAGTTCAAGGCCGACTACCGGGTCATCCCGTGGGCGACCTTCGTCGAGCCGGAGGTGGCGCGGGTCGGCCTGAACGAGCAGGAAGCGCGTGAACGGAACGTGCCGCACGAGGTGACGCGCTACGGCATCGACGACCTGGACCGCGCCATCGCCGACGGCGAGGCGCACGGCTTCGTCAAGGTGCTGACGGTGCCCGGGCGCGACACCATCCTGGGCGTGACCCTCGTGGGCGAACACGCCGCCGACCTGCTGGCCGAGTACGTGCTGGCGATGAAGCACGGCATCGGGCTCAACAAGATCCTGGGGACCATCCACACCTACCCGACGCTGGCCGAGGCCAACAAGTACGCCGCCGGCAACTGGAAGCGCGCCCACGCCCCGCAGGCGCTGCTGGCCTGGGTGGCGCGCTTCCATGCGTGGCGACGTGGCTGAGGCGCGGGCCGACATGAAACGCCTCGTGCTGCTGGGCGGCGGTCATGCCCACGTCAAGGTGATCGACAGCCTGGCCGGGCCGGCGGGTCGAGCCGGGCTGGCGGGCTGGACCGTGCAGCTGGTCTCGCCCTGGCCGCGCCAGATCTATTCGGGCATGTTGCCGGGCTGGGTCGCCGGGCACTATCCGATCGAGGCCTGCGCGATCGACCTGGAGGCGCTGTGCCGGCGCGCGGGCGTCGACGTCGCGGTCACGTCGGCCATCGGACTGGACCTGGCGCGCCAGCGCGTGATCGGCGCGGACGGCATCGAGCGGGCCTGGGACCTGCTGTCGATCGACACCGGCCCGGTCGCCTCGGACCAGCTGGCGGGCGGCGCCGAGCATGCGCTGTCGATCCGGCCGATCGAGCGCTTCATCCACCAATGGACCGCGCTGGTCGAGCGCATCCGCGCATCGGGCGGGCGCTTCGGGCTGCGCGTGCTGGGCGCCGGTGCCGGCGGGGTCGAGCTGGCGTTCGCGATCCGTCACCGGGCCGAGGTGGAAGGCTGGACCGGCCTGCGGCTGTCGCTCATCGGCAGCGAGGACCTGCCCCTGCCCGGCGCACCACCGGCCGCCCGCCGGCAGACGCTGGCGCTGCTGCGCCAACGTGGCATCGACTGGCTAGGATCGACCCGCGCGCTGGCCGTCGAGCCCGGCCGGCTGCGGGTCGAGGGCGGCGCGCCGCTGGCCTTCGACGCCTGCCTCGTCAGCACCGGCGCGGCCGCGCCCGACTGGCCCGCCGCCAGCGGCCTGGCCTGCGATGCGCGCGGCTTCATCCGCGTCGACCGGACGCTGCGCAGCGTCTCGCACGCCAGCGTGTTCGCGGCCGGCGACATCGCCGCGCTGGCCGATGCGCGGCCCAAGTCCGGCGTCTACGCCGTGCGCGCCGGCCCGGTGCTGGCGGCCAACCTGCGTGCGGCCTGCAGCGGCACGACGCTGCAGGACTGGACCCCGCAGGCGCGGGCGCTCTACCTCATCAGCACCGGCGACCGCCGCGCGCTGGCCACCTGGGGCCGCTGGTCCTGGCCCTGGCCGGGGCGCTGGGTCTGGCGCTGGAAGGACCACATCGACCGCGCGTTCATGCGGCGCTTCCCGTCCGCCCTTTCGACCCTCTCCACAGCCTCCACCCGCTCCACACCGTCGACCCGACCATGAACCTGCCCCCCGCCTCAACCCCCATCAACCGTCGCCTGTTCGGCGCCCTGGCCAGCCTGGGTGCCACGGCCTTGACCGGCGTCAGCCTGCCCGCCCGGGCGCAGGGCCGCGCCATCCCGCCCTGGAGCGAGGTGCTGGCCAAGGCACGCGGCCAGACCGTCTACTGGAACGCCTGGGCCGGCGACGAGAAGACCAACGACTTCATCGTCTGGGCCGGCGCCCAGCTGCAGGCCCGCCACGGCGTGAAGGTGCAGCACGTGCGCCTGAAGGACACCGCCGAGGCGGTCAACCGGGTGGTCGCCGAAAAGGCCGCCGGACGTGACCGCGACGGCAGCGTCGACCTCATCTGGATCAACGGCCCGAACTTCCTGGCCATGAAGCAGCAGGGCCTGCTGCTGGGCCCGATCACGCAGGCGCTGCCCAACTTCCGCTGGGTCGACACGCAGCGCAAGCGCTCCAACGTGGTCGACTTCACCACGCCGGTCGACGGCATGGCGGTGCCGTGGCGGCTGGCGCAGGTCGTGTTCGTCTACGACTCGGCGCGCATCCGCAACGCCGCCGACGTGCCGCGCTCGGCCCCGGCGATGCTGGACTGGGCCCGCCGCAACCCCGGCCGGCTGACGCATCCGGAGGTCAGCAACTTCCTGGGGTCGACCTTCCTGAAGCAGGCGCTGCTGGACCTGGTGGCCGACCCCGCCGTGCTGCAGCGCCCGGCCACGGACGCGAACTTCGCCGCCGTCACCGCGCCGCTGTGGGCCTGGTACGACCAGCTCCGTCCGGCCCTGTGGCGACGCGGCCAGCAGTTCCCCGACAGCGGTCCGGCGCAGCGCCAGCTGCTCAACGACGGCGAGATCGACATCACCCTGTCGTTCGACCCGGCCGAGGCGGCGGTGTCGATCGCCGCCGGCCTGATGCCGGCCAGCGTGCGCACCTTCACCTTCCGCAAGGGCACGATCGGCAACACCAGCTTCGTGGCGATCCCCTACAACGCCCGCCATGCCGAAGGCGCGCTGGTGCTGGCCGACTTCCTGATCGAGCCGGCCACGCAAGCCCGCGCGCAGGACATCGCCCAGATGGGCGCCCTCAACGTGCTGGACCTCGCCCGGCTGAGCCCGGCCGACCGCGCGCCCTTCGACCGTCAGGCCGACAACCCCGCCCTGCCCGGCCCGGCCGATCTGGCCGCCCCGCAGCTCGAACCGCACGCGAGCTGGATGACCCGCATCAGCGCCGAATGGCAGAAGCGATACACCCGCTGAACCCGCCGAGCCCGCCGAACGCACCGGATCCACGCCGCCGCAGCCTGCTGGGCATCGCCCCGCCGCTGACGCTGCTGGTCTTCCTGCTGCCGATCGTCGCGGGCCTGCTGGGCACGCTGCTGCCGGCCTTCGGCCACCTGCCGGCACTCGGTCAGACCGGCTGGAGCCTGCAGCCCTGGCGCGAGCTGGCCGCCACGCCGGGGGCATCGAGCGCGCTGCTGCTGACGCTGGTGACCGGCCTGTCGGCCACCGCGCTGTCCGTGCTGCTGGCCGTGGGCATCGTCGCGGCGCTGCACCCGCGCGGGCGCACCGGCCGGCTGGCGGCCTGGCTGGCCCCGCTGCTGGCGATGCCGCATGCGGCGCTGGCCATCGGGCTGGCCTTCCTGATCGCGCCCTCGGGCTGGCTGGTGCGGGCGACGGCGCAGACCTTGGGCCTGTTCGGGTCGCCGCTGCTGGACCTGCCGCCCGACATCGGCACCGTCGGCCACGCCTCGGGCTGGCCGATCGTGCTGGCGCTGCTGATCAAGGAGGTGCCCTACCTGGTGCTGATGCTGCTGGCCGCGCTGACCCAGGTGAACGCACGCGCCCAGGTCGACCAGGCCCGCACGCTGGGCTACGGACCGGCGCAGGCCTGGCTGGCGGTGGTGATGCCGCAGTTGTGGGCGCAGGTGCGCTGGCCGGTCCGGGCGGTGCTGGCGTTCTCGCTGACCGTCGTCGACGTGGCGCTGGTGCTGGGGCCGAGCAACCCGCCCACGCTGGCGGTGCTGGCGGTGCGCGGCTTTGCCCACCCGGATCCGCAGGCGATCTTCCCGGCCTCGGCCGCCGCCGTCGGCCTGCTGGTGGTGGTGCTGGCCTGCATCGGCCTGCTGCGCGGGATCGAAGCCGGCATCGGCCACTGGCACCGCTGGCATCTGGCGCGCGGACCGGCTCGGCATGGCCGCGCCGGCAGCCCCGGCGAGATCGCCGCGCGCCTGGCCACGCGGCTTGGCGCGGTCTTGCTGGGCGCGGCGGTGCTGGCCCTGGTCGGCCTGGCGCTGTGGTCGGTGGCGACGCCGTGGCGCTATCCGGCCCTGCTGCCGGACGGCTGGACCACGGCGACGTGGTCCCGTCAGGCCGGGCAACTGACGCAGCCGGCGCTGACCACGCTGGCGGTGGGCGCGGCGGCCACGCTGATCGCGCTGGTGCTGGTGCTGGCCTGTCTGGAGCAGGACTCACGAACATCACGCCGCGCCGCTGCGATGCGGCTGCTCTACCTGCCGCTGCTGGTGCCGCAGGTGGCCTTCCTGTTCGGCCTGCAGGTGCTGCTGGTGCGCCTCGGCGCGGAGGGCACGCTGGCGGCGGTCGTCGCCTGCCACCTGGTCTTCGTGCTGCCCTACGTCTACCTGTCGCTGGCCGATCCGTGGCATGCGCTCGATCCGCGTCTGGCGCGCACGGCGGCCAGCCTGGGGGCGTCGCCGGCACGGATCTTCTGGCGCATCAAGCTGCCGATGCTGCTGCGGCCGTTGCTGCTGGCCGGCGCCGTCGGCTTCGCGGTCAGCGTGGCGCAGTACCTGCCCACGCTGTATGCCGGGGCCGGACGGCTGACCACGCTGACCACCGAGGCGGTCACGCTGGCCGGCGGCGCCGACCGCCGCGTGATCGGCACCTGGGCGCTGCTGCAGGCGCTGCTGCCGCTGCTCGCCTGGCTGGCCGCCGCCGCGCTGCCGCGCTGGATCCACCGAGATCGACGAGGACTCGCATGAACTCGCCCCTGAACCTTCCGATGACCCTTCCGATGACCCTTCAAGGCGTGCACCTGCGGCTCGGCGCGCGCACCCTCATCGGCCCGCTGGACGCGCACATCGAGCCCGGCACCTGCCTGACGCTGATGGGCCCGAGCGGCAGCGGCAAGTCCAGCCTGCTGGCCTGGCTGGCCGGCACGCTCGATGCGGCCTTCCACGCCGAGGGCAGGCTCTGGATCGGCCCGCGCGAGCTGACCACGCTGGCGCCGGAGCGGCGTCGCATCGGCATCCTGTTCCAGGACGACCTGCTGTTCCCGCACCTGAGCGTGGGCGGCAACCTGGCCTTCGCGCTGCCTCGCGAGGTCGGCGGCAGGAGGCTGGAGGCGGTCGAACGCCGCCAGCGCATCGAGCAGGCCCTGGCCGATGCCGGCCTGGCGGGCATGGCCGGGCGCGATCCGGCCACGCTGTCGGGCGGCCAGCGCGCCCGCGTCGCGCTGCTGCGCACGCTGCTGGCCGAGCCGCAGGCGCTGCTGCTCGACGAGCCCTTGAGCCGGCTCGATGCGCCCCGCCGCGAGGACCTGCG
>JACCDS010437767.1_pt1 | contig 23948 bp, 20 predicted proteins | sample 7446441 | NCBI WGS metagenome assembly JACCDS01 (sample SAMN15323445, study PRJNA562643) | freshwater metagenome | isolation source: river surface water | place: USA:Blue River Watershed | collected 2017-08-17 | reverse complement strand
TCCACGCGCAGGCCGCCCACGCCCGCAATGCGGGCGGCCCGGATGATGCCAACAGCAGTGAGGATTACAGCTTGGGGAACGGGTTCGGCTCGATCACACCGGTCTCATGGACGATGTCGAACTGTCCGTCGGCGCGTGCGCGGCCGATGCGGACGCGCTTGGCGACGTGGTGGTTCGTCGCATGGAACTTGATCTTGCCTTCGGGCGCATCCAGCTCCAGCCCCGACGAGGCGGCGATGACTTTGTCGACCTCGAACGACTTGGCCTTCTCCACGGCCAGCTTCCACAGGTAGACGCAGTTGTAGGCCACTTGCATCGGATCGCCGACCACACGGTCCTGGCCGTACTTGGCCTTGATCGCCTTCACGAACTGCTCGTTACGTGCGCTCTTGATGCTCTGGAAATAACCCATGCAAGCGAAGTAGCCCACCGCATTCTCTTTACCGATGCCGTCGATTTCATTCTCCGACACCACGGTCGACAGCAGCTTCTGCTTATCGCCGCCGAGGCCAGCGGCCTTCAGCTGCTTGTAGAACGCGACGTTGGAGCCGCCGACCACGGTCGAGTAAATCCAGTCGGGCTTGGCCGCTTTGATCTTGTTGATGATCGACGAAAATTCGGTATGACCCAGCGGCACATACTCTTCACCCACCGTCTTGCCGCCAGCCTTGGTAATGGTGGGCTTGGCGATCTTGTTGCACAGGCGCGGATAGATGTAGTCGGAACCGACCAGGAAGAAGGTCTTGCCCTGCTGCTTGGCCATCCATTCAATGGCGGCAATCACGGACTGCGTGGCTTCCTGCGATGGGTACATGCAGTACTTGTCCTGCTCTTGTCCCTCGTAGTAGGTCGGGTAGTACAGCAGACCTTTGTTCTGGTTCAGCGTCGGCAGCACCGCCTTGCGCGATGCCGAGGTGTAGCAGCCGATGATGGCCGCCACCTTGTCACGCTCGAGCAGCTTCTTGGCCTTTTCGGCGAAGGTCGGGTTGTCGGACGCGCCGTCCTCGATCACCACTTCGATCTTCTTGCCCATCACGCCGCCAGCGGCGTTGATTTCTTCGATGGCCAGCTTTTCCGCATCGACGAGCGACGCCTCAGCGAGCGCAATGGTGCCAGTGAGCGAGTGCAAAAGGCCGAGCTTGACCGTGTCAGCGGCCCACGCTGACTGGGGCAGCAGGCCGGGAACGGCACTGACTGCCAGAAGGGAACCGCTTGCCTGCAAAAAGTCGCGACGATTGAATTTTGTCATGCCTGTGTCTCCTGAATTATTTTGATGAATCAACAGACTTTCTGATACCGCCATCAACAGCCATCACAAACACACCGGCCTTCCGCAGTCACGGGCTGTACGCGGACATGCGAAAACGACGAATAAAAAAAAACCCCAAGCGAGCGGAAGCTCGATTGGGGCATTTTTGCCATTGGACGGCTCAGGCAATTTTGGCTGAGCTATCCCGGATTGTGGTCCCGCACTGGACGGGACCGGCGTAGATTACGACGCCAAAATTCGCCTTGTCAATAACTTCAAATAAGTTTTTCTTATTAGACCGAAATGAATTTTTGAACGATGTCACGCTCAACTTTGTGCCGCAGCCTTGCGTGCTGCGGCGCATTGCAGCGATCGGTCATACCCCAATGGCCGCAAAGCCAAGCAACTGCCTCGGTGATCACGCGGCTGCCGGCAACCTCAGCCGTGCACGGACCTCGGACGCTGTTGCAACGCGGGCGCCCGCCGCTTCAATTCGCCGACGCGCATCGCGCACCTGCGCGAGGTTGCCGATGCGGTGACCCATGGGGACATCTTCAAGACCAACGCGTACATGGCCGCCGCGATAAACGATCTCGTCAATCAGCGGCGCGATCTGCGCGCCGAGACCGGCGACCATCCACGGCGCCCCCGGATCGGCTTCGGCCAGCAATTCAAGATACGCATCGATCGCCCAGGGCTTCGGTGGAAAACCGAAGGAGAGCGTGTCCGAGAACATCAATCGATACACGGGCTGCAGCACGCCCGGATAACAGCGCTTGAGCGCCGCACCGAGCCGCATGAAGCCCGGCTCATAGATCGCATACGACGGCACCAGTCCATGCTGACGGCATAGCGAGAGGCCATGACGAATGTGCGAATCAGGATTGGCATAGATGAAGCCCTCTCGGCCCGCAGGCAGGTCGGCCAGCGTACTGATGTTGGTCGAGCCCGGATCCACCACCGACCATTCGAGCAGACCGCTCGATGCCAGTCGGTCGACCGCAGAAAAGCGCTGCTCGGCCGTCATCGGCTCCAGCGCATCGACGTCACCGGCAAAGGGCAGCGTGCCATAGCAGACAACATCGACCTGCTCGCGAATGCGCTCGATGATGGGCGCATAAATTTCGTAGGCATCGCGCTGCCGACCGGTGGCCGGGTCATACGGATGAAAGTGAATGATCGATGCGCCTTCGTTCGCACATGCCACGGCTTGTTCAACGATCTCGTCGGCCGTCACGGGAATTTCCGGCTGTCGCTCGCGTGACCACGGCCCGTTCAGCGCGGCCTCGAGCCAAATGGCGGGCTTGCCCATGTCTGTCTCCTGTCTTGTAATGATTGTTGCGCCTGGTCGCTCTTGCTGACCCCCCAGCAAGCAGACGCTTTCAATGACAAAAACCCCTCTTCCATCATTCAAAACGCCGATGCGCAGCAACATCTTGCGTGCGCGGCTATGATTGTGGCGCGGTCGCCGGGGCGAAACGCGCGAGGTTATGCCATCGTGTGCATTCTTCGTGATTCACGGCGCAAGTCAAGTAACGACCGCTTGCGATTTACAGAAGACGATATCAATCCAGGAGATACTAATGGCATTCCCCATTCCCTCGAAGCGACGGCTGCTGGCCGCCTTTGCACTGACGGCCGCATTCAGCGCTCCGGCGATGGCTGCAGGTTCGGTCGAGATGCAGGTCGAGCACCTCGTCAAGCAGGCGATGGCCGAGTACAACACCGCGATGGAGGCAAACGACAGCGCGAGCTTTGCAAAGTACTTCGCATCGAACGCAACCCTTGAGACGCCGATGGCGCGCCTGTCGGGCCGCAAGGACATCGCGAAATATTTCGAGTCCGAGTTCAAGACCTTCAAGGCCACCTATGACGTCAAGAAGACGCTGGTGCAAGGCAGCTCGGCCGCCATCGTAATCACCTGGGAAGGCACCGACCGCACCAGCGGCGATGCACTGAAGGTCGAGATGGTCGGCGTGTATGAAGTCGGCTCCAGCGGCCAGTTCAGCTCGGCCCGCTACTACTACGACACGGCCCGTGCGAAGGCACTGGCAGACCTGGCCAAATAAGCTGCCACAGAAGCAGCCACAGCCACCCGCAAGTAAGCAGCAGTAACGTAGCAAGTAGTACCGTAGTCAGGTCGTACACAACAACGATAATGAAAAGCATAGAGAGGGATTCATGAACATCACCAGGAACCGGGTCGCCGCCGCGTGGCTCGCCACGGGAATCGCGCTTGGCGGCGGACTGGCGTGCGCGCCGGCCCTGGCCGAGGACGCCTTCGTCTGCATGGAAGAGACGCAGGAGATCTGCGATCAGAAAAACAAGAACCTAGATACTTACATTCGCGCGCATGATGCCTACGATCGTGGCCGCGAGACTGGCGACCTGTCCGAGGCCTACAAGCTCGCGCGGGAACTGATCTCGAACGATGATGCCAAGCATGGCAAGAGCATCATCCGGCAGGTCTATATCCAGGCAGCGCTGGGCACGCATAAAAACTATGTGGAAGCCTATCGCTGGGTGGCACAGGATATTGCAGCGGGTGTGAGCTACAAGGCGCTCAGGATGGACAAGATCCTCGAGTCGATCGCCGAGAAGATGACGCCGGAGCAGCTTGCCGAGGCAAAAAAATAAGCACACTGCCATGAAAAACGGGCGCCAGATAAATCGGACGCCCGCTTCAGCAGATACAAGGTCGCCTGTCATTGCAGGCGACTTTTTTTATTCAAGTCAGTCCTTCAGGCGAAGGTCTTCCTTGATGTACTTCGCGAGCATGCGCAGCGTCTCGTCATCGATCTGGCCCTTGAAGGACGGCATGCCCTTCGACATACGGCCTTCGACGATGGTGTAGACCACCTGATCTTCGGTCAGCGGCGTGCGGCGCAGATCGGCGCCATAACCACCTTCGTTCTGACCGCCACGGCCATCCGGCATGTGGCAGGTAATGCACAGGTATTTTTCAAAGGCTGCGCGACCACCTCCGCGCGGTACCTTGATCTCGGGACGGTCACCGGTTTCGACTTGTGCGGTTGCGGTGAGGGGCATCGTCGCCACAATCGACAATGCGGACAGAGCGGCGATCGTGAGGGCCTTGGTCGTTTTGCTGAAGCGTTTCATTGACTTCTACCTTGCTGTTTGTTTCATCTTGCAATTGCTGACAGGTGAATTCCCTGTCCCCGGGTCATGTGGCACGGGGCCGGTTTCCCGGCCCCGCGCACGATTCACACCTGACGATTAGTTATTGTCGAGTGCGAACACATACAGGATGTTGCTCGGCACCTGGTACTTCAGGTCAGGCGTCGCGCTGACGAACCACTGCGGCCATGCACCGCCGAGACCAACTTCGATCGCGACATACTGCTTGCCATCAGCCATGAAGCTCATCGGCGGCGCGTTGATTGCCGAACCGGTTTCGAACTTCCACAGCTCTTCCAGGGTGTTGGCGTCGAGTGCAACGACTTCACCTTCAGCGTAGCCAGCGAACACCAGGCCACCAGCGGTGGACATCAGGCCGCCCAGCTGCGGGTGCTTGGTCGTGTGCTTCTTGACCACTTTACCGGTCGAGACGTCGATCGCGGTGATCGAGCCCCAGATACGGCCGCACTCCGGATCGTCGAAGGTCGAGAACGGCGCGCCACCCAGGAACAGGGCACGGCCTTTCAGCGAGCCCGGCTCGGTCACTTCAGCAAACGCCTTGTTGCAACCGTCGATCGTCGGGATGTAGTAACGGTTCGTCTGCGGGCTGTAAGTGGTCGGCGGCCAGTTCTTGCCACCCATGTGGCCAGGACGCAGAACGCCTTCCTGCGTACCACGACCCTTGGTTGCCGTGCCGCGGCCAGCAGCCGTGCCCGGAACGTAGGACTGGACGTCCTTCTTCGGATCGTAGGTCTTCGGCTTGCACTTGGCATCCAGACCACCCGACCAGTTCAGCTCTTCGACGAACTGCGTGCACCACAGCGGCTCACCGGTCTTGCGATCCAGTGCGTAAGCGTAGCCGTTACGGTTAGCGTGCAGGGTCGCGCGACGGAACGAACCATTGATCTGCGTATCGACGAAGGTGTTCTCGTTGACCGAGTCATAGTCGTACGGATCGTTCGGCGTGTGCTGGAAGCCCCACTTGATCTTGCCCGTGTCGGCATCGAACGCCAGCGTCGAGTCGGTCCACAGGTTGTCGCCAGGACGGTATGCGTTGTCCCAGTCCGGACCCGGGTTAGCCGTACCCCAGACGATCACGTTCAGTTCCGGATCGTACGAACCGGTCACCCAGGTCGTGCCGCCGCCGGTCTTCCATGCGCCGTGCTTGTCTTTCCACGTTTCGTGGCCAGGCTCGCCCGGACCAGGAATCGTGTACGTACGCCAGCGACGCTTGCCGGTTTTCAGGTCGAGTGCTTCGATCCAGCCGCGCACGCCGTATTCAGCGCCGGCCATACCGGTAACGACCATGTCCTTGACGATCAGCGGTGCGCCGGTGATGGTCTCGCTCTTGCCCGGATCAGCGACTTGCGCTTCCCAGATCTTCGTGCCGTCGGTCTTGTTCAGCGCGAGGATGCGGCCGTCAACGACCGGGGAAATCACCATGTTGCCAGCCAGGACCGCGCCGCGGTTGTTGATGCCGCAGCAGGCGACCGTGGTCGCGTAGTCAGGATCAGCAGCCGGGTTGTACTGCCAGACCATGCGCGGCGAGCCGCCACGAACGTCCAGCTTGGTAACGACGCCCCAGCCCGTCGTGATGTACAGGAAGCCGTCTTCCGCCACCGGCGTGCCTTCGAGGCCGGCGTACTTGTACTGGATGATCTCTTTGCCGCCGCCCTGCGTGCCGCCCATGGCCCAGGTGAACGCGACTTTCAGCTTCTTCACGTTCGCGGTGTTGATCTGGTCAAGACCGGAATAGCGATGCGCTTCCAGGTTGCCGTGGTGGTTGAGCCAGTTTTGCGGCTCTTTCTCGCTGTTGGCGAGCCGGTCGAACGTGACGTCGCCGGCGAACGCGGAAGCCGACATCATGGCTCCTGCGATGACCGCTCCCAGGCTGGCGAGTGGCTTAGTTTGCTTCATGGGCATATTTATCTCCCCCTTAGTGGTATGTGTAGTGCGGGTGACCGTCAAACATTCATATGCAAGTCGGCCTGCGTGAATCTACACTTGCACCCAGTAAAGTCAATTCCTGAGCGGTGAACACCCACTTTTTATTTTATTGATTGCCATATCAAAAATCAGAAATCACATTGTCTTGCACTGCAAAATAAAACGCTTTTCATATGAAACGAATATCTATGGACTCATTGACACGCTACGCTGCGCGCGCCACTTTTTGCAGCGCGGTCATCGCGGCCCTGTTGGGCAGCACGTCGGTATCGGGTGGCACACAGCCGGGCAACTTCCGCGATTGCGAGGTCTGCCCCGAAATGACTGCGATACCTGCCGGAATACTGTCCATGGGATCACCGGAAGTGAAGACAGCCGGTCTGTCCGAAGAGGCACTGAAGTATGCAGGCGAGTTTGAAGAGCAGCCGCAGCACTCGGTGAACATCCGCGCGTTTGCAATAGGCACTTATGAAATCACACAGGCCGAATGGGTCGCCATCATGGGTAACAACCCAAGCAGCGTACAGGGCGAGCGCCTGCCGGTGGAGAACGTCAGCTGGGAAGATGCGCAGGAGTTCGCGCGCCGCCTGAGCGAACGTACCGGCAAGACCTACCGGCTACCGACAGAGGCCGAGTGGGAATACGCCGCGCGCGCTGGCAGCACACAGACCTTCCCGTTCGGCGACGACCCGGCGCTGCTGCCGCGCTATGCGTGGTTCCGCGCCAATGCGGACACGCATAGCCATCCGGTCGGATCGCGCGAGCCGAATGCCTTCGGGCTGTATGACATGCTGGGCAACGTGTGGGAGCGAACTGAGGATTGCTGGCGGCCGCACTATGAGGACGCGCCTGTCGATGGCAGCGCGCGCACCGATGGCGACTGCGACCTGCGCGTCGTGCGCGGTGGCTCCTGGGTGAACCTGCCCCAGTTTCTTCGCCCGGCAGCGCGCTTCCGCTATTCGACGAAGAGCCGTTACGAGTTCGTCGGCCTGCGCATCGCGCGCGACATGTAATGCCCGCTACGAGCGGCACGTCCGGCGCGCATCACCCTGCTCAGGCACGACGGCGAGGTTCGCCTGAGCCGTGCCTGAGCCATTCGAAAGACACGCCCAGCATGCCGGCGATGACCGACAGCTTGTCGTCGGTCGGATAGGCATCCGCATCAACCCAGCGATAGACCGAGGCGAGCGACAAGGGCTTGCCCGGATAGCGCCGGTTGAATTCCTCATGAAACTCACGCTTGCTGTTGGCCGGATAACCGGCCCAGGCGAGGGCCGTCCTCAACCGGTCGGAAAAAGCCTCGCGCCGGATTGCTGCATTCATTGCTGTACCTCTGGTCGACGCCGAAAAAAGCTCCCGCAAGATGGCCGTCCTGCGGGAGTCAAGACCAACGGAAAATTGCGAAGAGCAGCGCAGCTCCGTCCAACCCGGACCTGCGTCCTCACATTCCTTGCCACTTTGCTTCCACTTGCCCATGCATCGTATGCAGCGACCTTCGCGCTGAAAATCTCAATTTCCGAAAGGGGGATTTAGAGCACTTCTGCGCTATGCAGACGGTTCTGAAAAATGTCTCATTCGTAGCTATATGGACGCTTCAGTCATTCCGAACGTCGGGTTTGGCAAAGGCAAATTTATGCCATTTGTCATGCCGGCCGCCGGCATTTATAGTTCGCCCAGAACTCAGCCGCACGGCGCCGTGGTCGCTACCCGCAGACCCTGGCATGCCCGGAAAGCGCGCCCGCGCATCGGACCCCGATGCCCGCCAGCCGCCGAAGCGTGTGCGGAACTAGACCAACGCGTCACATGATGACGAGAGCCGGAGAGACAAGCGATGGGCATGCATTTCGACTTCACCGACATGCGGCTGCTGACGCACATTGCGGAAATGCACAGCCTCACTGCAGGCGCAGAACGCGCCTGCCTTTCACTGCCGGCGGCGAGCTCACGGCTCAAGCGCTTCGAGGAAAGCCTCGGACTCAAGCTGTTCCACCGGACTGCGCAGGGGCTAACCCTGACGCCGGCCGGGGACGTCGTACTGCGCTATTCACGCGAAGTGAACCAGAAGCTCGAGCGCATGTGCGGCGAGCTGCATCAGTTCGTGCGGGGTATCAAGGGCACCTTGAGGCTACAGGCGAATACGATCGCGACCACCGATTTCATTCCGGCCATTCTGCCGGCCTTCCTCGCCACCCATCCTGATGTCGATGTCGATCTGCGCGAGCGGCTCAGCCCGGACATCGTGCGCGCAGTCTGTGACGGCGCGGCGGACATTGGCATCGTCGCCGGCGATGTGCATGCTGAAGATCTGGACGTAATCCCGTATCGTGACGACCGTCTGGTGGTGGTCACCTCGCCCGACCATGAGCTGAACGATGCTGGCGCCATCGACTACGTGCGCACGCTGAAATACGACCAGGTGTGCCTGCATGAAGGCAGCGCCATCAGCACGTTCCTCGCGCAAGTGGCGAATGAAAGCCACCGCACGCTGCGTACGCGCATTCGCGTCGGCAATTTCGAAGCGGCATGCCGGATCATCGAGGCGAACGTGGCGATCGGTATCGTGCCTGAGTCGTCGGCGCGGCGTTATGAAAAGTCGATGCGTATCCGTATTTCGCGACTCACCGACCCCTGGTCTCTGCGCAAGATGTCAATCTGTGTGAAGAGCCTCGAACAGCTGCCGAGCTTCGCGCGCGACCTGATCGACATGATGCTCGACGATCTGGCGATAACGGCGGAGGCCTGAAGCGCCCGCTGACGCAGCGCCCCCCGCGCTGGCTGCGTTACGCGCAAAGCCTGCGTGATCGCTGTGACGGCAACGGCTGAGGTCACGGCCAGTGTCAGGTTTTTTTCGTCGACAGCAAACCCATCCCTGCCAGCACCATCGCCGTGCCGGCCAACTGGATTGCCGTGATCGGCTCGCCCAGTATCCAGGCAGCGAGGAACAACACCGAGACCGGGCCGATCATGCCGGCGAGCGAGGCGACTGGTGCGCCAATGCGCGCGATGCCCATCATCGTCAGGAACACCGGCAAGACCGTGCATAACACGGCATTCAACAGCGATAGCCGGTAAACCTCCGGCGTCTGTAGCAGCGCTGCGGCCGGCCGCAGCAGCAGAAACTGCCCGACCGACATGACAGTCGACACGCACATGACATAAGACACCAGTCGCAGCGAACCGACGCGCCGCACCAGCTCACCCGACAGCAGCAAATACAGCGCATAGAACACCGCGCTGCCGAGCACGAAAGCGCCGCCGAGCCAGACATTCGCGCTGCCGGCGCGTGCATCATGCAGGAACACCAGCACGGTGCCGCCGTAGCAGATCACCAGCGCCAGCCACTCGGTGCGACCAACGCGCCGCTTCAGCCAGAATACCGACATCAGCAGTACGAATGACGGCGTCAGAAACAAGATGAGCCGCTCCAGGCCCGCAGAAATGTACTGCAGCCCGAGGAAATCGAGATAACTGGACAGGTAGTAACCCACCACGCCGAGCAGCACAATGCGGCCGCGGTCACCCGCGGATAAAGGCGCATTGCGGCGCATCTGCAGCCATGCCACCAGCGCGAAAAATGGCAGCGACAACAGCATGCGCAGCGCCAGCACGGTCATCGCATCGATCTGAAGGCGGTAGTGCAGCTTGACCACCACGCCCTTGGCTGAGAACAGCACCGAACCCAGCATGGCCAGCAGCAAGCCGGTCAGGAATAATTGTCGCGCATGGCGGGCGGACTGAGGTGCGGAGCTCACGAAGCGGTGTGTAGCGCAAGTCGTGTCAGGTCGCATCGGTCAACGCGTTTGGCGCATACAGCCGGATCGCGTTCTTGCCGGCCTGCTTGGCCCGGTACATGGCCTGGTCGGCCTGATGGATGACTGTCGTCTCGTCGTTGCCCGATCCATAGAAAATCGCGATGCCGATGCTGGTCGTGCAGTGATGCTCGATCACTTGCTCTTGTCCGGACTGCACGATGCGCAGCCGGTACGGTTCGTCGAGTGCGCTGCGGATCTTTTCGGCGACGGCCATGGCCTGCCGGAGCGCCAGCGCATCAGAGTCGCCCAGCTCATTGACGACCACCACGAATTCATCTCCCCCCAGCCGCGCGACGGTGTCCTCGGCGCGAATGCGCGACTGCAAGCGGCTGGCAAGCGTGACGAGTAGCTGGTCACCCGCGGCATGACCGTACCGGTCATTGAGCGGCTTGAAGTTGTCGAGGTCGAGCAGCATCAGCGCACCATGGCGCTGATGCCGCGCTGTCCATGCGAAGGTCTGGCGCAAGCGGTCACTGAGCAGGCGGCGATTCGGCAGTCCTGTCAGCGGATCGTAGAATGCCAGCTGGTGCGTGTGCTCTTCCACCAGCTTGCGCTCGGTAATATCGATGTGCGTGCCGCTCATGCGCGCAGGTCGACCCTGCACGTCGCGCTGCGTGACGTTGCCATGATCAAGAATCCAGCGCACCGAACCATCCTTGTGTAGCATGCGGTACTCGATCTGATGCGCAGCCGACCGGCCGGCCAGTACCTCGTCGATCGAGTGCTGCACCTTGTCGACGTCGTCTGGATGGACGAGAAAGGTCGGGCCGAATGAGGTATGGCCAATCTCTTCCAGAGTGTAGCCGAGCATGCTGGCCCAGCGTTCATTGCGCACCAGGGTACCCGCCTTGATATCCCAGTCCCAGTAGCCGAGCTCGGCCGCCTCAAGCACAAAGCGCAGCTGCTCTTCGCTGAGACGAATGCGCTCGGATGAACGACTCTTTTCGATCGCGATACCAGCCAGCCACGAAAAATGCCGGATCAGCGCGATATCCGCTTCGGCCGGACGCGTGGGCTTGCGGTGGTAGATCGCGAAGGTACCGAGTAATTTGTGCTCGGATGAATAGATCGGCTGTGACCAGCAAGCCTGCAACCTGGCGCGCACGGCGACGTCGCGGAACAGCTCCCATAACGGATGAGCCGGCATATTCTCAACGACCACCAGTTCGCTGCGGAATGCCGCCGTGCCGCAGCAGGCCATGCCTTCCTCGATGGGCAGTCCGTTCAGTGCCGCGATGAAGAAATCCGGCAGTCGCGGCGCCGCGCCATGATAAAGCGCGCGATCGGCCTCGCTGAAAATCTGGATCGAACACAGCATCTCCGGATGCAGCGACTCGAGCGAATGCGCCAGCGAGCGCAGCACTTCCGGCAGCGCCACCGCATCCTGCAATAGCTTGAGGATGGAATTTTGCAGGCTCAGTTCTTCGGTGAACGTTGTCAGACGCTGCTCCGACGCCAGTAATTTTTTCTTTTCTTCTTCGAGCGCTTGGCGCGCGGTTTCAAGATCAGTCACGCTGCGCGTCAGGCGCCGGTTGATCGAGTAGATGTATAGCGCGATGCCGCCACTGATGCTGAGCGCGATGAAGGATACGCCCAGTAAGTAATACAGGCCATCGAGCGTAGTATCGGTCTCGGCATTGGGCGAGTAGAGAAATCCGTCCAGCGAGAAACTGTCCACCAGCATACCCGCCTGAACATAAGCGTCGGCTATGTCGCGCCAGCGTGCGCGATTCATGTGGCCGATATCGACCAGATCCGGACGGATCTGCGACTTCAGCGCATTCGCCTCGAAGGCGAGATGCTCTCGACTGGTGCTGGCGGGATACAGTGACAGAATGAGATCGATCACTTTATCTGGGTGCTCCATCGCGTATTCCCAGCCGCGCAAGCTGGCGGCGCGGAACTTCCTCACGCGCTCCGGGTGATCTCGCAACTCCTGCTCGGACGTGAACAGCACGTCCGAATAGAAATCGATGCCTGCCGATATCGGCGAGTGAATCTGGTAGTCAAACTTTGCCTGGTTCAGCGCATCCGGCTCGTTGGAGATGTAGACGCTCATGGCATCCACCTCCCCCTCGATCAGCGAGCGGATATCGCCATCGTGCGGAACGAGTTTCAACTGTTCGCGCTTCACACCCGAGCGTTCAAGGAAGACAAACAGCTCGTCGGCATCGGGCTTGATCATCACCTGCTTGCCAGCCAGCTCACGCACAGATCGGACGCCTTGCCGACCCGGCACAGCGAGTGCCAGTGGCGAGTGCTGAAAAATGGCAGCCAGTGCGACGACAGGCGTGCCCGCCGCCCGCGCCAGCAGCAGACTGCTGCTGGCTATCCCATAGCGCGCGCGACCGTTGACCACTTGCGAGACCACGTCTGCTCCCGGCTGAGCCTCGGCGATCTCTACATGCAATCCCTGCTGCTCGTAATAGCCGAGCGCAGCCGCCGCGTAATAGCCGGCGAAATGAAAGCCGTGCTTCGCGTTGAGCTGCAGCGACACGCCATGGTCGGCCGAGGCCGGCGCGGCAAAAATTGCGGTCACAACCATTAGCGCGAAGCGCAGGAAACGAGGGATGAAAAGAGCGCGCGACATGTGGCGGCGCTATCGCGATGGACAGCTGTCGGCCGTACCAACCGCGACACCAGCAAGACGGCAGCACGCAACCGACAACGCACAGGCCGTACCACGGGCCCGGTGTTGTACGCCTCGGCCAGCGTTCGAAGGCACAGCGTATGTGTTGATGAAATGGGAACAGCTCATGAGTCCGCCCGGCTGCGATCGATCATGCGAAGGAACCGTCCTGTACGCCGATCCGGCGGGTTCAGGCAGCGATGTCTAATTAATTCCAGTAGGAAATTATATGCGAGCCGCTCATGCCCGGACACGGTAACGCTGAATAAAACTGCCGAACGTATCGATAGATACAGGCAAAAATCCGCCCGTCAGCATAATTCCAGCCCACGATTCGAAAATAACAACACAAAAAATCATTAAAAAAATCATAAGAAGCATTTTCTGCCGCCGAGACAGATCCTGACGAATTAGTTAAGCAGCATCTGCGGCTTGAAATGGCGTAGCTTGTCGATCCGAAGACAAGATGAATCGATCGATTAACGGCCGACGCTACTGCGCAGACCATCGACGAGATCAAAAATCACAATACAGAGGAACTCAAGGTGTCGATGCATTTCGATTTCACCGACATGCGCCTGGTGATTCATATCGCCGAGGCCAACAGCCTGACCGCCGGCGCAGAACGTGCCTGCCTGTCACTGCCGGCGGCCAGTTCGCGCCTGAAGCGTTTCGAAGAAAGCCTGGGGCTGAAACTCTTCCACCGGACTGCGCAAGGGCTGACGCTCACGCCCGCCGGCAAGGTGGTGCTGCAGTCAGCACGCGACGTGCAGCAGCAGCTCGACCGGCTGTGTGGCGAGCTGCACCAGTTCACACGCGGCGTGAAGGGCACGCTGCGGCTGCACGCGGAGACGATCGCCATGAGCGAGGATATTCCGGCACTGCTGCCTGCTTATCTCGCCGCCCATCCCGATATCGATATCGAGCTGCGTGAGCGCACCTGCGAAGACATCGTGCGCGCCGTGCGCGAAGGCGCGGCGGACATCGGCATTGTCTCCTGCGACGCGAAGGGTCGCGACGTGCAGCTGATTCCGTATCGCCACGACCGTCTGGTCGCGGTGTTCTCGCCCAAGCACGCGCTGGCCAAACTGAAAAAGGTCGATTTTGTGCAGACGCTCAAGCATGAGCAGGTCTGCCTGACTGAGGACTGCGCCATCTCGCAACTCCTGTGGAAGATGGCCGCCGAATACCAGTCCAGTCTTGGCGTGCGCACACGCGTGACCAACTTCGAGAGCGCGTGCCGCATCGTTGAAGTGAATGCAGCGATCGCGGTGATGCCGGAATCGGCCGCGCTGCGATATGCCCGGCAAATGCGCGTGCAGCATGTGCCGCTGTCGGATCCGTGGGCGCAGCGACAGCTGTCCATCTGCGTGAAGAACGTCGACCAGCTGGCCGGCTATGGGCGCCGGCTAATCGACCTGTTCATCGGCGAATACGCGATACGGGCAGCCGCATGAGATAAGCTTGCCGCCGTCTTTTGCAGGACGGCGGCAAGCTGCGAACCGGGGGATCCGGCTCGCCTGAGCCGACCGCGGTTCGATGCGCTTCGGTTGCACTCTGCAGGGCGCGCCGCAGGCGAGCGAGTGATGCGTCAGTCCGGTGATTTTTCCTGCAGTTGCACGTCTTTCGGCGTACTGCCGCGCGTATCGGCAGCGCTGGCCGCCGTGCCGGGGGGATTCCTGCCGACCACGGCCACAATCGAGGCTTCCGCCTTGCGGAAGGTCTCGTAAGGACGCGGATGCAGCGTGAGGTTAGGCTTCTCGACCTGTACGGACACTCCGGCCGACTGCAGGAACTCGATTAGCCGTGACGATTTCAGCCCATAGTTGACGTTCTGTGAAATGTCGCCGGTTTTCTGTGCCAGTGACAGCGCATTCAGCTTGCCGCGCACGACGCCAATCACCAGACCATCCGGCGAGAGCACCGGGCCGCCGGAATTACCGCGCTGTACCTCGGCGCTCAGCTGGAATTGCGCATGCTCGCCCGACTCGGTGCGCTCGCCGTTCACGATGCCTTGGGTGACCTTCTTTGACAAACCCTGCACGAAGGGCTGTGGATAGCCAATTACCACGGCCTCGAGGCCCACCGGTACCTCGCTCCACGGCGCGATGGACAGTGGGGGCCGATCCAGCTTTGCCTGCAACAGCGCGAGATCGTTGGTCTCGTCGATTTTCACGACGGTGGCGATGCGCCAGAGGCCGCGGTCGACCGGTCCGACCAGCACCTGCGAGCGACCGCGAATCACATGGTACGCCGTGACGATGTGCCCAGCCTTCGATACGAAAAAACCGGTGCCGACACTGGAGGTCGGCTTTTCCTGCGCATGGCCGACGATGGCAAACGCCAAGGCCGCCATAAAAAACACCAGCATTCGGCGTAAACCGTGTCGGTCATTCGATACATTCATGAATTCGTCCTGTCCCTGTCTTCACTGCGATGGCAATGCATCGGCGCCCGCTGGCAGCACAGTGGCCACTCGCCAGCACGGATGCTGATGAACGGCAGCATATCTGCTTTCACCGAAACCAGTGGTCTGCCGCGCCGCAGGTTACACTCGCGGCTTTTGCCTGTCCGGGCCTGGCCCGGCAATGCCTCAGACCATGGCCATCAAATCCGTCATCTACAAAGTTCAGCTGCAGGTCGCTGATATGGACCGGCACTACTACGCCGACCATGCGCTGAACATAGCCTGCCATCCGTCAGAGACACTGCAGCGCATGATGACGCGCGTGCTGGTCTTCGCATTGAACGCCCATGAACGACTCGAATTCGGCAAGGGTATCTCTGACACCGAGGAGCCGGATATCTGGCGCCGAGACCTCACCGGCGCCATTGAAGAATGGATTGAAGTTGGCCAGCCCGACGAACGCCGGCTGCTGAAAGCCTGCGGCCGCGCCGCGGACGTCAAAGTCTATGCGTTCAGCAGCAGCGCGGACATCTGGTGGAAGCAAATAGCCGGCAAGCTGACGCGCACAAAAAATCTGTCGGCCTATCGCATCGACACCGACTCGGCCGAACAGCTGGAGAAGCTCTGCGAACGCACGATGCAGCTGCAAGTGACCATTCAGGACGGCGAGATCTGGATGCGTAACGACAGCGACGCTGTGGAAGTGCGCATCGAAGCGCTCGCGCTGGGCAACTGAACTCAGAACCTGCGGACGGGAATTACTCGTCGCGCTCAACCAGCGTGCCGTTGACGACTTTCACGAGATCGCCCACCTCCCAGTGCGGCTTGTCGTTGAACTTGAAGACGCGGGTTTTCCCGTTCTGCATACGCACAACGACCTCGTGCTGGGTATCTGTGTTGACCCGCTTTTCGATCTCGTTGCCGGCATAGCCACCGGCCACGGCCCCACCGACCGTGGCAAGCGTGCGGCCGGTGCCGCCGCCAACCTTGTTACCCAACAGACCGCCCACCACTGCGCCCACGCCAATACCAACGCCCGAGCCTTTTCCGGCCACCTCTGCCGTACGCACGGCGGTCACTTCGCCGCAGCCCTTGCAGTCGGCAGCGGTCTGGGCCACTACGGGCCCGGAATGCAAAGCAAACACGCCCGAAGCCAGGACCATCAATAAGGCAAGCAGCTTTTCCGACAGGCCTTTCATGATCTCTCTCCTTATGTGAATCCACCGAACCCGAACATGGGCGGTGTACGCCAAGGCCAGAAACGATACAAAAATTAGCACATCGGAAAGTGGTAGCCAAGCGCTTTCGAATACCGCGCCTTGTGCCGTTCGACAGTGCTGAAGCATGCCGGACTAAGGTGGTCTGGCGGCATCCGGGCGTGAGATATAAATCAGATAATCAATAAAATTATTGAAATAATAATTTCAAAATATAGAAAATTATTATGGTAAATAATGTTTTACATGCGAAATGGCCTGCCGACCAAATCTGATGATTTTTTTTAATTGACCTCGATGTGTCTTGCAAAAATATTTTATTGCGAGTATTGAATAATCACTCAATGAATAGAATGACAGCGATCGGGGGAGCGACTCTTTTACAGCGAGCATCGCAAAGTGATGCGGCAGGAGGCAAGGCGGAAGTAGCACAGGCAGCACGGAGGTACAGCAGGATGACGCCAGCGCGGCCAGCGACATTTTGAGAAAACCTATTGCTTTCAGACGACGTCGAAAACGCCAGCTTCAAATGCTCAAACGATGTTCTGTGATATCTCGGGTTCATCCAGAAGCGTGTACCGCAATGTCTGACCAGATAATTAAATTCCGGTTTGCGAAGACGCCGCAACTGCGCCATGAATTTCGCTGCGCGCGCGGTAATCAGATATTCCCGAGTATAAAAATCGACGTTTTCGAGGCCATACTGGTTGACGACGTCTATCAGTTTCGCGGCCACTCGGCATCAGGATCCGTGGCGCGCGCCAACTTTTACCAGGCGATCAACGAAGGTTTTGTCGTATTAGAACAGGGCTGACCGCGCCCTGCTGTTGGCCAGGGTAGGCCTGGAACCCTCAGGCAGCGCTTTCGCTCCCTGAAAACCGGGTGGCTGCAACAGGGCGGCCGGCATGTAGCGCATTCAGCAGCAAACAAGCCACGGCGGCGCAGCGCAAGCTTATCAACCCGAACATCCATTGCGGTGACCGTGTCGAGGCCATCCCATAGATATACAGGCAATCCAACAACACCGCCATCAACGCGATTCCGCAGACCATCCAGGAAATCGCTGCGAAGTGCCAGCGCCGCATATAGCTGAATGCATACACGGCACTGACGCCGGCAGCCGACACGATACGCCAATCCAGATAGGCATTGACCACCCGTTCTTTTCCGGCCGGAATATCAAAATTCGCGAGCGCAATATCCCGAAAAAAAAATCAGCTTGAGAAGATAAGAGGAAGCGACAGCCAGCAAAAACAGCATCCGCCATTTCAGCCAGCGATCACCACGCTCAGCGATGAGCCGTCTTTGCAATTCGATGATCGTGCCCCTGCTGACTCGCGATGTCGCCGGCAGGATACGCATATTTTCATCTGCAGCACGATTCATTAGGCTCCCCAATCGACGCAGCGCACCCGGATGGCGCGGACTGTCCGCTTGCATTCACCGCGAACCTTACTCGATCAAGTCACCGGAGGTAATTGTGCAAAAGTAACATGCTGTTTCGGTAAGATTCACAGCGTCCCAAGCTCAATGAGATAACCGCCAACAAGATGATTGGCCAGGGATTTTCTTTTATTCAGGCAGGAGGGTCGGATGCATCAATCCGTTGCGTACGACCGGATGAGCTGATCGGCCAGTCGCCTTGCATGTACGCGCAACTCCGGCACGGCAATCGCCTCCCAGAACATGGCTTTCAGCAGGGGCCCCACATAATAACAATGCTGAATCGGTGTGCCATGCCGGTCGATCACCTCGTATTTTTCGCTGACCCGCAAGCCTATCCTGACCTCATCGGGCGATACCAGTCCTTCGGCAAGCAGTTGACTGGTCAGACGATCACGGACCGTCAGCACGTCGGAATTCGGCCCGGTGCAATTCACGATGGCGCCAACCTTGAGTTCCCTGCATTCGCCGGTGCCGCGCAGGCGAACGCGGATATCGAAACCATCGCGGGTTTCCCAGCATTCCTCCAGCCGTCCGGCCACTTTATCGACACTGCCGGACGCTAGTATTTCCCTCAGACGGAAATCGGCGACCGGCGCCAGGCGATGCCGATGGATATCCCAATAGCCGACTGCGTGCCGCAAAAATCTCCGGCGTTCGCGGGTGGACCAGCGATGCCATATTTCCGGCGTATGGGCGCGCAATTCATTGACGGCATCCCGCCAGTCACCACCGTCGTTCACATGCTGTTTTGCTCGGTGGCGCAGATACTGCAGACAATCGCGCACAGATAAACTCGGCTTATCGAGGTCAGCCGGAAACCCGACCGCCGCCGGTTGTCTGGGCGTCGTGCGATGTCCGTGCGGCAGCAGGCCTTTACGTGATAGCAGGATGACGCTTCGCTTGCCATCGCTGTTGACCCGGAACAGGGTATCGATCGCCGTTAATCCGGTACCCACCAGCAAAATCGGCAAATCACTGGGGAGCTGATTAAGTACGGTGACATCCCACGGATTATCGACATAACGCGCACTGACCCCCGGCAAGTGCAGCGTGGCAGCCGGTGCCTTCGGTGCAAAATGCCCGAGTGCCAACACGACTCTCGCGGCATGCAGGAGGCCGCCATTGGCCAGCGTGATCGCGAAACCGGCATCGCCGATTTGCCGTCGAACAGCCACAACCTGAGCTGAAACGCCCTCCAGCACACCGCCCCAGTTCTGCTGCGCAGCACGCAAGGTATGCTGCAGATAATCACCGTAGATTCGCCTCGAGACGAACGAACCATCATTCAATGCGGGATCGATGGTGCGGCAATAATCCACAAAATGCTGCGGGACGCCATCGAGCGCACTCATGTTCCCAGCAGGAACATTCAACAGGAAATTATCGTCCCAGGTACCGTAAGCCAGTCCCCGTCCCGGCGCAGCACTCGGGTCGACGAGGGTGATTTTCTTTAGCGGACTGAGTCCCGCCCGGATCAGATTAACCGCCGTCATCGCGCCGCTGAAACCACCGCCGATAATCGCGATATCGCAGATATTTGCTGAGTGCATGGTGAATAAGGTGTCAATAAGAGACGCCGGCTGCTATGAGGTTGACCGGCAAAACGCAGTCATCATAGCCGGCACGACTATTTGAGTACAAATTTCGTATCGAAGAAGGCGATCTGTGAAGGAAGACGGCGCAACGACATCAGTAGCGCTCTATCAGAGACACTCGCTGCCCTTGAGCAAAGAGGCGTGCCAGCCAGACCATCTGGCACGGGTTTGAATGACGACCATCAGGCCAGCTTACGCTCCACAAGGGAGGCCCGCTGACCCTTACTGTTTTTTATATCGACTCCTGGCTCACACCAGATCAAAGCGATCGAGGTTCATCACTTTGTGCCACGCGGCGACGAAATCGCGGACAAACTTTTCGCGGTTATCGTCTTGAGCGTAGACCTCGGCCAGCGCGCGTAGCTGCGCGTTGGAGCCAAACACCAGATCGACGCGAGTGGCCGTCCATGAGATCTGGCCCGTCTTGCGGTCGCGTGCCTCGAAGCGGGTCGCTGCGTCGTCGGTCGGCTGCCAGATGATGCCCATGTCGGTCAGGTTGACGAAAAAATCATGGGTCAGCTGGCCAACGCGCTGTGTGAACACACCGTGAGTCGATCCGCCGCTGTTAGCGCCGAGCACGCGCAAACCACCCACGAGTACCGCCATTTCAGGCGCACTGAGGATCAGCAACTGGGCTTTGTCGACCAGCAGCTGTTCGGCCGGCACGCTGTAGGCCGCCTTCTGGTAATTGCGGAAGCCATCGGCCTGCGGCTCGAGCACGGCGAAGGAGTCGACATCCGTCTGCGCCTGCGTTGCATCCGTGCGGCCGGGAGTGAATGGCACGTCCACCGCGAAGCCAGCGGCCCGGGCCGCCGCTTCCACCGCCGCACAGCCGCCGAGTACGATCAGGTCGGCCAGCGACACCCGCTTGCCACCAGTCGCCTGCTCATGGAATCCGCGCTGGATCCTCTCGAGCGTGGCGAGCACCTTTGCCAGCTGCGCCGGCTGGTTCGCCTCCCAATCCTTTTGGGGCGCGAGCCGGATACGCGCACCGTTGGCGCCACCACGCTTGTCGGAACCCCGGAAGGTCGATGCCGAGGCCCAGGCGGTCGCCACCAGCTCACTCACCGACAAACCGCTGCCGAGGATCGTCGCCTTTAACGCAGCGATGTCGGCCGCGTCCACCAGAGGATGATCGACGACCGGAACAGGGTCTTGCCAGATCAGGTCTTCGGCCGGTACTTCGGGACCGACATAGCGGCTCTTCGGACCGAGGTCGCGGTGGGTCAGTTTGAACCAGGCACGCGCATAGGCGTCGGCGAACTCATCCGGATGAGCGAGGAAGTGCCGCGAAATCTTTTCATAAGCCGGATCGAAGCGCAGCGAGAGATCGGCGGTCGTCATCATCGGCGGATGCTTTTTGTTGGGGTCATGCGCATCGACGATCATGTCCTCTGCGGCGACATCTTTGGCGCGCCACTGATGCGCACCGGCCGGGCTCTTCACCAGCTCCCACTCGTACTTGAAAAGCACCTTGAAGTAGCCCATGTCCCAACGCGTGGGGTTGGGCTTCCATGCGCCTTCGATGCCGCTGGTGGTCGTGTCGATGCCCTTGCCACTGCCGTGCGCATTGATCCAGCCTAGGCCCATTGCATGCATGGGCGCGCCTTCCGGCTCGGGACCAACCAGTCCGGGGTCGCCGGCACCGTGCGCCTTGCCGAAGGTATGGCCGCCCGCCACCAGCGCGACGGTCTCATCATCATTCATCGCCATTCGCGCAAAGGTCTCACGCACGTCACGGCCGGAGGCCACGGGGTCGGGATGGCCGTTCGGCCCTTCCGGGTTTACATAGATGAGGCCCATCTGCACGGCGGCCAGCGGATTCTCCAGCTCGCGGTCTCCGCTGTAGCGCTGATCACCCAGCCATTCGGTCTCAATGCCCCAGTAAATATCTTCTTCCGGCTGCCAGATATCGGCCCGCCCGCCGGAGAAGCCGAAGGTCTTGAAGCCCATGGTCTCCATCGCGACATTGCCAGCCAAAATCATCAGATCGGCCCAGGAGATCTGGTTGCCATATTTTTTCTTGATCGGCCACAGCAGACGACGCGCTTTATCGAGGTTGCCATTGTCGGGCCAGCTGTTAATGGGCGCGAAGCGCTGGTTGCCGGTACCGGCACCACCACGACCATCAGCCGTACGATAGGTACCGGCGCTGTGCCAGGCCATACGAATGAACAGGCCACCGTAATGGCCCCAATCGGCCGGCCACCAGTCCTGCGAATCTGTCATCAGCGCAGCCAGGTCTTTTTTCAGCGCGGCATAGTCGATCTTGCTGAAGGCTTTCGGGTAATCAAAATCCGCGCCCAGCGGATTCGAGGCCGGCGCATGCTGATGCAAGATCCCGAGATTGAGCTGGTTCGGCCACCAGTCACGGTTCGAGCGTGCGCCCTGAGTGGCAGTGGCGCGTTGGGCAGCGTAGAAGGGGCATTGGGTTTCGGCGGACATGAGACGGCTCTCCTTTGGCGAATCGGGGTACGGCAAGCAATAGCAACAGAGGCGACCGCGTCACTTTCCTGCCGAAGCGCCCCTGTGCCCAGATAGCTTAGGTATATCGCTTCAAATCATCCAATACTTTTACTTAATCTTAACAATAGGACTATCTCGACATCAGAATCCGAGACTGCGGGGATGGCTACGGTATCGAGTGCGAGGCCAACCTGAGCGCACTATGCGCCGATTTACGCAACTGAGTGCTGAGTCGCTGCTTTTGCTGAATTTCCCGGGAAGGCTGCATTCTTTTGCTTATGCAGGGGTGGGGTAACTATCTCGCTTGATGTCTCTTAGTTCGGCATGGTATTTATATTTTATTTGCACATACAAATATTGTAGATACAATCTGAAGAATGAAAAATCCTGCCCTCCCTCAAGGCTGCACCAATCTCAAGCTTCGACAACTTGGGCGAATGGTCTCGCGGCACTACGATCGCTACATGGCTTCGGTCGGTTTGAAGAGCTCGCAGTACGCATTACTCACCTGTGTCGTCAAACTCGGGCCAATCCGACCCAGCGATGTGGCCCGGCACCTGCAAATGGATGTATCGACCGTGACTCGCAACTTGCAACCCTTGGTAGCTCAGGGTTGGGTGACAGTCGGCGCAGGTGAAAACGCGCGCAGCCGCTTGATCCAAGCCACTGATTCAGGTCGCGCCTTGCGTATTGACGGTCAGCGCGCTTGGAAAATGGCTCAAGGGGCTTTGAACAAGCGACTGGGATTGGCGCTGGTTTCGACCCTGCACGACTTGCTCGATGCCAGTATCGCGACACTTGATGAGGCGACCACCGATGCAACAAACGTCTGATTCGCAGGCCAGCCTGAACAGCCATTTGCTGCTGTTACTCGCCGGCCTGGCTGCGCTGGGATCTCTTGCCACCAACATCATCCTGCCGGCTTTCCCTGACATGGCAGGCGACCTGGGGACATCGGTCAAGGACCTCAGCGCTACGTTGGCTAGCTTCTTTGTGGCTTTTGCCCTCGGTCAGCTCTTTGTGGGCCCCTTGTCTGACCGCTTGGGTCGAAAGTGGCTGGTATTGGGCGGGCTGGTCGTCTTCATTGCTGGCAGTGCCTTCTGCGCTTTCGCCAGCAGCCTGCCTCAGTTGATCGTCGGGCGCATTGTGCAGGCTCTGGGCGTGTGTGCCACATCGGTGCTGTCCCGGGCCATCGCTCGTGACTTGTACGAGGGGGAAGCCTTGTCTCGAGCGCTTTCGCTGATTATGGTCGCCATGGCTGCAGCGCCCGGGTTTTCTCCCTTGCTGGGCGGGGTCTTGAGCAGCGTACTGGGTTGGCGGTCCACCTTTGGCTTGATTGCTGTGCTGGCCGTTCTGCTTGGTACCTACTACCTGACCCGTCTTGGCGAGACACATGGTTCAGACCAGCGTGCGCCTTTTTCTGCGCTTGCCATATTGCAGACATATGTCGGGTTGCTGAGTGATCGCCGCTTTATAGCCCCCGCGATGTCGGTCAGTCTGGTGATCGGCTCGCTGTACATGTTCTTCTCCATGGCACCGGCCATCCTGATGACGGGTTTTGGATTTTCTCCCTTGGGTCTTTCGGGATTCTTTGCCTCCACCGTGTTTGTCGTTTTTGGCGCCGGTTTTCTCGCACCTCGATGTGCTCGCCGCTGGGGGCAAATCAGGGTAGCCCGCGCAGGAATCCTGATCGCACTGCTGGGCAGCCTGGCATTGTGGGCAGGCCCGCAGGATGTCTACTTCTTTTCAGCCGCGATGTCGGTGTTTTTGCTGGGTATGGGACTAATCAACCCGCTGGGGACGGCAATTACCTTGCAGCCCTTCGGGCAAAAGGCCGGCGCGGCGTCGGCCTTATTAGGTTTTCTGCAAATGGGCTTTGCGGCTTTTGCGATTGCCATCGCCGCATCCCTGCCAGTTCCGATTTATGAGGCTTTCAGCATCGTATTGGTAGTCAACCTGGGCGGGGCACTGCTGGCGTTTTGGGTAATTTCAAATGCGAAGTCGACCTGAGCCACTTTGCGCCGGTTTACGCAACCGAATGC